>Ga0207952_1000223_pt1 | contig 57587 bp, 53 predicted proteins | sample SubbioR12Aug_8Ca_FD_184831 | JGI IMG/M metagenome (GOLD analysis project Ga0207952, IMG submission 184831) | Serpentinite rock and fluid subsurface biosphere microbial communities from McLaughlin Reserve, California, USA - CR12Aug_8Ca (SPAdes) | ecosystem: Environmental > Terrestrial > Deep...
GCCATTTTCCAGATAAGTTGATAACCCCGCCAGCACGCTGGTTTTCATCAACGAAAATACCGGGTGATTTTGTTTTTGTTGTATGCCGTCCCGCTTTTCCAGTGTCACTGCGACTGCGAGGTCTGCATCGCTTTGCAAAAGTGCGGACAATTGTCGCTCGGCCAGATCAGGTGGCAAAAATGGTGAGTCGCAGGGTACACAAAGGAGGTAGGGGGTCTGGCAATGCAGCAAGCCGGTTTGTATGCCTGCCAAAGGACCGGCAAAACCTGGCATGTGATCTGGCCAGACTGGAAAGCCAAATTCTTTGTACACATCAATATTCCGGTTGGCGCTGATCATGACAGTGGCTGTTTGTGCCGCCAGTCTATGCAAGACATGCAAAGCCATGGCTTCACCGTGTAGTGACTGCAAGCCCTTATCAGTTTCGCCCATGCGTGTACCGCGACCACCTGCGAGTAGCAGGCCAGTGATGAGGGATTTGTCTGGGGCTGAGCTGGAAATGGACACGGAAATTGACTTGCTGATATCTAAAGTGCTTATGATACTGTCATCAGCCACCTATGTAAGACATTTCAATCTTCTTTTGCTGCTGGCCCGGTGTGCTCTGGCTGCGCATTTCAGAATAGCGGTCGTCACGATGCTGCCAGATTTGGGCGATGACATTGGCAATTGCCAGGTCTGAATGTTGCTCTGTATCACGTATCAGGGCGCGTAAATCATGGCCGCGGCTGGCAAACAGGCAGGTATAGAGCTTCCCTTCTGTTGACAGTCTGGCCCTGCTGCAGTCATGGCAAAAAGTCTGGGTAACGCTGGAGATAAACCCCAGTTCGCCGCTGCCGTCTGCATGCTGCCAGCGTGCAGCGGTTTCCCCCGTGTAATTGGCATCCAGCGCAATTAGCGGCATACCTGCATCCTGTATGCGTTGCACCACTTGCGAAGAAGGGATGACTTCATCCAGTTTCCAGCCATTCGAAGCGCCTACGTCCATATATTCTATGAATCTGAGTATATGTGGTTTGCCTTTGAAATATCGGGTCATGGGTATGATTTCATGATCGTTTAAACCAGCTTTGACGACCATATTCACCTTCACAGGCCCCAGTCCGGCGGCCTCTGCCGCAGCGATGCCTTCCAGCACTTCATTGACAGAAAAATCGACATCATTCATGCGCTTGAAAATCGCATCATCCAGCGCATCCAGCGAAACTGTGACGCGGGTCAGGCCAGCATCCTTGAGGCTTTGCGCCTTACGTGCCAGCAGTGAGCCATTCGTCGTCAGGGTCAGGTCCAGCGGCTTGCCATCGACAGTCCTGAGCTTGGCAAGCATTTCTATCAGGCGTTCCAGGTGCTTGCGTAATAGGGGTTCACCACCAGTCAGGCGTATTTTCCTGACACCATGCGTCACGAATATGCTGGCAATACGCGTGATTTCTTCAAAGCTGAGTAAGGACTTATGCGGCAGGTATTGATAGTCTTTATCAAAAACTTCTTTGGGCATGCAATACACGCAACGGAAGTTGCAACGGTCAGTTACTGATATGCGTAAATCATGCAGCGGACGTGACAAGGCATCCTGCAATTGACCATCGGGTGTTTTCAATACGTCTGGAACAGACAATGCAGGACGAAATCGTTTTAATTCTGATAGCGGAATAAATTTTTCCGTCATGGCTTGGGAGTGTAATTTTTGAGCTTAATGATGAACAATAGCACGACTTGAAATTTCATGCGATTGCATGGATTTTTGTTAAATTTAAGCTAATAGTGACAGCATATAGCCAGCAAGAGCGCAGATTGCCAGCAGTTTGACAGTAGAGAGTTTGAACTTGAAAGCGGCGATACTGGCCAGGGCTGTGAGTATGATGGCTTGAATATCTAAGGTTGCCGCATCTTTAAAAAAGACATGACTGGCAAACAACCATGCCAGGCTGACTATGACGCCAACTACAGCAGCTGAAATAGCATTCAGAAGTGCATTCAAATGCAAATTGTCACGACTGGATTCGACTAACGGACCACCTGCCAGAACGAAAACAAATGAAGGCAAAAAAGTAAAAAAACAGGCAACGCTGGCCCCGAGGCTTGCTGCCAGCAACAGGTGATCTGCTCCTAAAAAGGCACGACTCCAGCCGCCAATGAAACCGACAAAAGCAACGATCATGATTAATGGGCCGGGTGTGGTTTCGCCCAGCGCCAGGCCGTCCATCATTTGCGCAGTGCTCAACCAATGGTATTGTTCCACTGCTGCTTGCATCATATACGGCAGCACCGCATAAGCACCGCCAAAGCTGAGCAAGGCTGCCTTGGTGAAAAAGTTGGCCATATCAGTTAACGGGTGAGGCAGACCAAAGCTGAGTGCAAGTAATAGCCAGACGGTCATTGCCAGCAAGATACCCACGCTTGAGGTGATAAGCAGTTTTAGCCAGGAAAAGCGCGCATGTTCTGGCGTGGGTGTGTTGTCATCAATAATCGCGGGCAAATGTTGACGTGTGGTTTGTTGGTGGGCAGATTTTACCGTGGTGCAGGATTTGCGAAAAACTAAGCCTGTGCATGCAGCAGCGATGATAAGCAGGGGGAAGGGGAGGTGCAGCCATGCGATGGCAACAAAGGCAGCAACTGCTACAGCAATCAGCACCCCCGTTTTTAAGGTGCGCTGTGCGATGCGCCAGGCTGCAGCCAGCACGATGGCCACCACTGCCGGCTTGATACCACTCATGAATGCCTTGATCACAGTATTGTCGCCAAAAGCCATATAAATCCAGGACAGCAAGATCAAAATCAGAAGCCCGGGCAAAACAAATAACAAGCCCGCCATGATGCCACCCCTGGTTTTGTGCATGAGCCAGCCTATATAAATGGCGAGTTGCGTCGCTTCAGGCCCAGGTAAAAGCATGCAGTAATTCAGCGCGTGTAAGAAGCGTGCCTCAGATATCCAGCGACGTTTTTCTACCAGTTCTGTATGCATCAGCGCAATTTGCCCTGCTGGACCTCCAAAGCTGATAAAGCCCAGTTTGAGCCAGTAAAGAAATGCTGCTCTCAAGCTTATCTCATGCATACGCAAGGCAGGCTTCCTGAAGTTTCGTTAAGGATGTTTCGCCAGCATATCTCTGTTTGCCAGATGGGAAACAAAAAAAACCGGCAATCATGACGAAAGCCGGTTTTTTCTAAAGCCCGCATAGAAGACTATCTACAGGCTGTTCATTGCCATCATGGACGACGTGTTTCCACCATGACCAATGGTTCATCAGCTGTCACTGGTACTGGTTTGCGTTCGCGTGGAACACGTACCGGCGCTACCAGTTTCTCTGCGTCCGCTTTGGCGGCTTGCAGCTTGACAGGGTCGGTGCTGGCTAATTCCAGTCCGGCTTCTTTCAACATGCTATGCAAGGTTTCCAGAGGCATGGTCGCATCCTGCGGTGTTGCTGCAGGAGTGCTGACTGTTGGTGCCAGAGTTGCAGGTACTGGAGTCGCAGCGACTGAAGTCACTTCAATAGCAGCAGCTTGAGTTGCCACTTCTGCAGGAGCAGAAACAATCACTTCGGGTGCTGGTGCAGCAGTTTCAACTACGGCAGGTGCTGCTACAGGTGCTGCTACTTCAGCGGCCACTGGTACCGTTTCACTTACTACAGCAGGTACTGCAGGCGTTTCAGCAACGACTGGAGCGCTGATGACTTCCTGTGGAGCGGCGGCAACCACGGCAGGTACAATAATTGTCTCTACAACTGCTTCATGAGCAGCGACGACAGGGCTGGCGACTACTGGCACGGCCTCAGGTGCTGCAACTGCGACAGGTTCTGCAAAAGTCACAGGCTGGCTGACTTCGGCTACAGTGTTGACCATAGCAGGAGCTGCAACTGCTGGAGTACTTGTTTGTCCATGCGCAGATGCTTCATTGACAGCTGCATCAGCGTCAACTGCTTCGCTACCATCAATTGGCAACTCACCTTGCTCATTGACCAGTTCGTTACCATCACGGTCGCGGCGATTGCGGTTGCGGCCACCACGACGGCGACGGCGGCGGCGTTCTTCACCTTGCTCGCTGTTGTCGTTTTCAGCGCCGGGTTCCAGTGCTTCCAGTTGCGGAGCTGCTGGCATGACATCAACAGGCACTGGATCTGCGTGCTTGTGGATAGGTTCTTCCTTGCTTTCCTGCGCCTGGTTTTCCTTGCGCTCGTCGCGTTGACGCTGTTGACGTTCGCGACGGGTTTCCTGGGATTCACGTTCTTCACGTGGAGGCTTAGGTGCTTTTGGTGGGCGTGGATTTTCCGCAGCTACCGGTTTGGCTGTTTCCTGCTCTGGCTTTTCAGCTTTTTCTGCCTTATCTGCCTTCACTGGACGGTCTTCGCGCTCATCACGGTCACGGTTGCGGCGATTGCGGTTGCGCTGGCCATTACCATTTCCATTGCGGGGACCACGGGCGGTGCGGTCGCGTTCGCCAGTTTTTTCTTCTGCTGGTTTCGGTGCTTCTACCTTGACTGGTTCAGACTTGCCAAACAGGAAACCAAACAGCTTGCCGAAGAAGCCAGGTTCTGCCGGTGCTGCAACTGGTGCAACGACCACTGGGGCAACTTCCTTGCGTTCAACGATAGGTGCAGTCTCAGGCGTGATGCTCTTGACCATGGCTTCCTGGCGCGGCTTGACGTCTTCTTTCTGACGTTTGCTGTAGCCAATGTCGGTGTCTGCCTGCTCAGCCATGGCATAGCTGGCGTGGTGGTCTTCGAGGCGCGGATCATCTGTTTTCAGGCGATCCAGCTTGTAATGTGGGGTTTCCAGATGCTTGTTCGGGATCAGGATGACCGTTACGCGGTGACGCGTTTCTATCTTCAGGATCTCGCCGCGTTTTTCATTCAGCAGGAAAGCGGCAACGTCGACAGGTACCTGGACGTGGATCGCTGCTGAATTTTCCTTCATGGCCTCTTCCTGGATTATGCGCAGGACTTGCAGGGCAGAGGATTCAGTATCGCGGATATGGCCAGTACCGTTACAACGTGGGCAGGTCACATGGCTGCCTTCGGACAGCGAAGGGCGCAGGCGCTGGCGTGACAATTCCATCAGGCCAAAGCGGGAAATCTTACCCATTTGTACACGTGCACGGTCATAGCGCAGTGCATCTTTGAGGCGTGTTTCAACTTCGCGCTGGTTCTTGGTGTTTTCCATGTCGATGAAATCGATCACGATCAAACCACCCAAGTCACGCAAACGCAATTGACGGGCTACTTCTTCTGCAGCTTCCAGATTGGTGTTGAAAGCTGTTGTCTCGATATCGCCACCACGGGTGGAGCGGGCCGAGTTGACGTCAACTGATACCAGGGCTTCAGTATGATCAATAACGATCGCGCCGCCGGAAGGCAGTGGTACGGTTCGGGAATAGGCAGTTTCAATCTGGTGTTCGATCTGGAAACGTGAGAACAGCGGTACATCATCGCTATAACGTTTAACGCGATGCACCATGTCTGGCATCACGTGGCTCATGAACTGCTGGGCTTGTTCGTAAATTTCATCGGTATCGATGAGGATTTCACCAATATCGGGCTGGAAATAATCGCGGATGGCGCGGATGACCAGGGAAGACTCTTGGTAAATCAGGAAGGCACCTGGGGAGGACTTGCCAGCGCCTTCAATCGCACGCCAGAGTTGCATCAGGTAATTCAAATCCCATTGCAATTCGTCAACATTACGGCCTATGCCAGCAGTGCGGGCAATCACAGACATGCCGCCTGGCAAGTCCAGTTTGTCCATGGTTTCGCGCAATTCTTGACGGTCTTCACCTTCAACGCGGCGGGAAACGCCACCACCACGTGGATTGTTAGGCATCAATACCAGGTAGCGGCCAGCCAGGGAAATGAACGAGGTCAGGGCTGCGCCCTTGTTGCCACGTTCTTCTTTTTCGACCTGGACCATGATTTCCTGGCCTTCGCGCAGCGCTTCTTTAATGGAAGCATTGCGTACGTCCACGCCTTCTTTGAAATAGGTGCGGGCAACTTCTTTGAAGGGGAGGAAGCCGTGACGTTCTTCGCCATAGTTGACGAAACAGGCTTCAAGGGAAGGCTCGATACGAGTGATCACGCCTTTGTAGATATTGGACTTGCGCAGTTCGCGACCGGCAGTCTCGATATCAATGTCAATCAGCTTTTGCCCATTGACAATGGCAACGCGCAACTCTTCTTGCTGCGTCGCGTTGAACAGCATACGTTTCATGTTTTACTCCGTGACCTGTTGGTCATCTTGTGTTGCCTTCTTTTGAAGAGGCAACTGTGCTGATACGGGATGTATGCGCGAGCGGAGTGTTTGAGGGGGAGGGAAATGCCTGAGGCAAAGCAGGGCGAAGTCTATATGGCATAAAAAGCCAGGTAGAGTTGGTAAAACGGCCATCTGTTTTGCGTTGGGCGCGGACGATCGAGGTAAGAAAGTTCGAGTGCACATGTCCCCCGCGGTGTCTGACCTGCTTGTTGATTGAACAAGCAAGTACAACGCCAGGCGATGCGCAACTTTGGTACCAGACCATCTTATTGTGTTGTGTCTGGCGGAATCGACCCTGTTACTTCAATCATCAACCGGCAAGCTCGCTGGTTCATATTTAAACCCGCGCCTCTTGCCAGACTAATATCCTTACAATTCAAACTCTCTGATCCAACTTCATTTGTCTACGCCCGATAACAACAATTGGCTGTTACCTTGACCTGCAAATGACGTTGCATACACATCTTTTCCATCAAATTTGCAAACAGGCGAGGCCGATGGACATGCCCCTGTGTAAAATAGGCGTTTATTCCTCTTACACTGCTAAAGCATAAATACTTAAGCGAAAATGATTATATATTCAAAATGAAGGACTTAGCGACAATTAATAGGGGAGCACATCAAATTCAGATGGAAATGACTCCCCCTCAGCAGCCTTCGGCCTCACAACCCAAAGTTCAGATGCTCACGATCTCGGAAGAAGAGGCTGGGCAGCGCATTGATAATTTCTTGTTGCGCATCTGTAAAGGCGTACCAAAAAGTCACGTTTACAGGGTGTTGCGCTCTGGTGAAGTGCGTGTCAATAAAGGGCGCATAGATCAGTTATACCGTCTGGTGGAGGGTGATGTTGTGCGTATCCCGCCTATACGCATGGCAGAACCCACAGAGCAGACCGCACCCAAGCATGAATTTCCCATCCTGTTTGAAGATAATCATTTATTGATAATTAACAAACCGGCTGGCGTGGCAGTGCATGGTGGCTCCGGCATCAGTTACGGAGTGATTGAACAATTGCGTGCATCCCGGCCAGATGCCAAGTTCCTTGAACTGGTGCACAGACTGGACCGGGAAACTTCCGGCATACTTTTATTGGCAAAGAAACGCAGTGCATTGACAAATTTGCATGAGCAAATGCGTGATGGTGTCACAGACAAGCGTTATCTGACCCTTGTACATGGCGACTGGAAAAATGCCCGTCAGCATGTCAAGCTGGCCCTGCATAAGTACACAACGGCGGAAGGTGAGCGCCGCGTGCGGGTCCAGGCCGATGGCATGGCATCGCATACGGTATTTACTTTGCAGAAAAAATATCACAATTTTGCCCTGCTGGAAGCTGAGCTCAAAACCGGACGTACCCATCAAATTCGTGTGCATCTGTCGGCGAGTGGTTTTGCTATTGCTGGAGATGACAAATATGGTGATTTTTCCCTGAACCGCGCTCTGCTGAAGGCGACTGAAGATCGCGGTGCGCTGAAACGCATGTTCCTGCATGCCCACCAGATCAGCTTTGTTCATCCAGAAACAGGCAAGACCGTGACGGTGAATGCAGGTCTGCCCAAAGAATGTGAAGATTTCCTGAAAAGCCTGGCTTAGTGGTCTGGTCAGGAAAAGTCTTAATGGTTTAGTAATGGTATGATGCCGTTATTGATGAGAAACATGTCGCGCATGCTGATGTATGCGCGTTTAATGAATATATGGCAAAAAAGCAATTCGATTTAATTGTATTTGACTGGGATGGCACCTTGATGGACAGCACTGCTGCCATTGTCAAATGCATGCAGTCCGCAGCCAAAGACCTTGGTTTGCCGGTTCCCAAAGAAGATATCGCTTCGTATGTCATTGGCTTGGCCCTGCCTGAAGCAATACAGGTGGCCATGCCTGGCATAGACCCCAAACTTTATCCCAGGGTGGTCGAGCGCTTTCGCCATCATTTCCTGACCAGGGACCATGAACTGCCTCTTTTTAAAGGGGTGAGGGAAATGTTGGCCGAGCTTGCTCATGAAGGTTATTTTCTCGCAGTGGCAACAGGTGCCAGCCGGGTAGGCCTGAGCCGTGCTCTGCATACTGCCAAGCTGACTTCGTTGTTCGATGCGACACGTTGTTCCGACGAGACATTTTCCAAGCCACACCCCGCCATGTTGCAAGAATTGACGCGTGAACTGGGTCAGGATATGCGCCGCACTGTCATGATAGGTGACACTACCCATGACTTGCAGATGGCCAATAATGCTGGCGCTGCTGCGATTGCGGTTGAATATGGCGCGCATGATGTATTGGCTCTGCAAAACATGCAGCCCCTGTTTTCTGCGAAGGATGTGGCGCAACTGCATGAATGGCTGCGTGAAAACGCCTGAACCATAGAGGGTAAAGAGTAGAGGTAGAGATGACGGCAATTTCAGTATGTAAATCAGATGAATTGATAGAAGGCGGCAAGGGTGTGCGCTTTCCTGTTACCGCTGGCAGTGATGATGCCGTAGGTTTTGTCATTCGCTATGACGGTGCAGTGCATGGTTATTTAAACCGTTGCGCCCATGTCCCTGTGGAGCTGGACTGGAACCCGGGTGAATTCCTGGAGTCCAGCGGTCTATACATCATGTGCGCCACCCATGGCGCGATTTACCAGCCAGATACCGGCTATTGCACAGGTGGTCCTTGTCGCGGTGGCCGTCTGCGAAAAATTAATGTCAGTGAAGAAGAAGGGCAAATTTACTGGCATCCCGATGATTATATACAAGCTGTCATTGCCTGATTTCTGGAAAAATTATGAATGAGCAATTTCCGAGTTCGCCAGTGAGCGAAAGCGACAAAAAAGAAGCTGGCTGGGAACGTCACCTCCTGGAAAAACTGGCGACTGATTCTTTGCGTGAGCAACGCCTGCGCAGACGCTGGAGTATCTTTTTCAGATTTGCATTGTTGTCGGTCATTATTTTCGCGTTTTACTATTTCAGCGATTATGCAACCGGCGAAATGGAAAACCTGGGGCATCACACTGCCTTGATAGAAATTGATGGCACGATCGAATCTGAAGGCACTGGCAGCGCCCACGCTGTTATACCAGCCTTGAACCGGGCCTTTGCTGACCCAGGCTCGGTTGCTGTCGTTTTGCGTATCAATAGCCCGGGTGGCAGTCCTGTGCAAGCAGGCATGATCAATGATGAAATGGGCAGGCTGCGCAAAGAATATCCGGACAAAAAGCTGTATGTCGTCGTTGATGAAATTTGCGCATCTGGCGGTTATTACATCGCTGTTGCTGCAGATAAAATCTACGTCAATAAAGCCAGTGTCGTTGGTTCTATCGGCGTACTCATGGATGGCTTCGGTTTTACTGGTTTGATGGATAAACTGGGGGTAGAGCGCCGCCTCATGACTGCAGGTGAAAACAAGGGTTTTATGGACCCGTTCTCACCGCAGACAGAAAAACAAAAAGCATTTTCTCAAGCCATGCTCAATGAAATTCATCAGCAATTCATTGACACCGTGCGTGCTGGCCGCGGCCAGCGTTTGAAAGAAACACCAGATATGTTTTCTGGTCTTTTCTGGATAGGCAGCAAGGCCGTGCAAATGGGGCTGGCAGATGATTTTGGTTCTGTAGATTCAGTGGCGAGAGATATCATCAAAGTCGAAAACATTGTTGATTACACCCAGAAAGAAGGCTTGCCAGAGCGTGTCTTGAAGAAATTTGGTGCTTCCATCGGTGCCAGTGCGGCAACTACCTTGTTGAAGGGAAATACTCCCAGCATGCGCTAATTAGCTATTTTGTTTGGTTGATTTTCTTAATCTGGTTGGCTGCTTGCATAGTTATTTTTTTCTTTCACTCGTTAATGAGTTGGCATATATTAGGGGCGTAACTGGTTCAAAAGAAGGAGGTCGATATACAAAATAAATTTTTGTATCCTAGGCGGATTGAATTTGAGCTCCGGTAATGTCTTGTGTGCCGGTTATTAATGAAGTGGATAGATCTACAATTTGTGCAGTGCCCATCCGTTAGTTTACGGACCTGAGGTGTCTTGGATTCCTCGCTAAGTTAGCAACAGTGGTAGCAGTAATGTAGTCTTAAGCATCCATGAAGTAAAAAAAACGGTAGTGCAATGCTACCGTTTTTTTATGTCTGAATTTTTGTAATCATACTTGATGTGCATCAAGTATCTTCATTTTCCTTCCTGTAATATCAAAATCAATTCCTTCATATGCTTCTTGTTTGAGTAAATGGCTGCTGCATTTTCATGGTTTCTTGAATCTGTTCTCTTTCCTTTTAAAACGGGAGAGAAGATAGACTGTTTTCATTGTGGTGAAAAAATGCGCAAAAGCAATGCACTGACAGCCCGATTCAATGGTCAGATACAGCCAGTTTGCTGCCATGGATGTCTCGCCATCCTGCGTACAGTTGAGCAAAATAATCTGGTAGATGACTATATGAAAAATAAAGCCAGCCAGTCTGTTGTCGGTTAATGACATGGCAGATCCCCATTGCGCATTGCCGGGCCCTGGTGCGATAAATCAGCAGCTTGTTTCAGAGAAACTGAATTTATCTGGCATGCGCTGCGCCGCCTGTGTGCAATTAATTGAATTTCGTATCAGGCAGTTGCCCGGCGTCGCGTCATTCAAAATCCATCCTTCAAGTCATCGTGCCGATATCACCTGGGACGCCCAGTTACTGACATTCAAGCGTATTCTCGCAGCCATTACTGATCTTGGTTATGGCGCCTTGCCAGCCAGTCAATCGCTTGATGAGTTGGAGCAAAAAGAAAACAAGCTTGCCTTGTGGCGTTTGTTTGTCGCTGGTTTTGCCATGATGCAAGTGATGATGTATGCCTTTCCTGCTTATCTGGTTCCCGTACCACAAATTGATGGTGATCTGACGCCAGATGTGGATAAGCTGCTCAAGCTGGCCAGCATGATTATTGCCGTACCTGTCATCGGCTTTTCAGCATCGCCTTTCTTTTCTTCGGCCTGGCGTGATTTAAAAAATCGCCACATAGGCATGGATGTACCAGTGTCTCTCGGCATATTGCTGACTTTTTTTGCCAGCGTCTGGGCAACGTTTCATGGTGGTGCTGTGTATTTTGACTCAGCCATCATGTTTGTTTTCTTGTTGCTCGGCGCACGTCTGATAGAATCCAGAGTGCAAAAACGCACGACCGCTGCATTGAGAATATTGACGCAATTATCGCCAGCAATGACCCAGCGTTTTCTTGCATATCCGCAAGTGGCGACTGAAACGGTAGATGTGGCCAGCTTGCGGGTGGGAGATTATTTGCTTGTTGCTGCGGGTGAACATATTCCTGCTGATGGTGTGGTCATTACCGGCGACAGCAGTTGTGATGAAGCATTGATGACGGGCGAATCGTTACCCGTCAATAAATCCACGGGCAGTAATGTGCTTGCAGGTGCTGTGAATCTTCATGGTGCTTTGGTGATGCAGGCCAAAGAGGTGGGCGGTGCAACTCAATTGTCAGCACTCATAGGCATGATGGAGTCTGCATCGTTGGAAAAACCACCTCTGGTTTTGCTTGCAGATAAACATGCCAGCCGTTTTCTGATCATTATTCTTGTGCTGGCTTTTATCAGTGGCATAGCCTGGTGGCAAATTGATCCTGGTCGTGCCTTGTGGATAGCCATCAGTATCATCGTCGTAACCTGCCCATGTGCCTTGTCTCTTGCAACGCCAGGTGTGATGTCCGCAGCCATAGGTATGCTGGCTAAAAATGGGGTGTTGCTGGCAAAATCAAAAGCCATACAAGCCATGGCTACGGCAACGCATATAGTCTTTGATAAAACTGGCACGCTGACCATGGGTAAATTGCAGGTCAGCGAAATGCTGCTTGTTGACGATGCGCCTGACAGCAAGGCAATTGCCATGGCATTGGCTTGCCAGTCTTCGCACCCGGTAGCCAGGGCCATAGCTGATTATCTGGCGCAAAAAAAATTGAATCATGAGTTGACGGAGATGTCTGGCCTGAGCAAAGTCAGGGAGGTGCCGGGTGGTGGCATTGAGGCTGAATGTGAAGGTAAAATCTATCGTTTGGGTAGCGTGGAATTTGCCAGTGAGTTGCATGTGCAGGACTTACTCATTTCACCAAATTTTGCTGGTCAGACGTTGAGCGTACTCGCCAGTGAACATGGCAATTTGATCTGGTTTGCACTCGATGATGTATTGCGTGACGATGCGATTGCCGCTATCAGCAATTTAAAGAATAAAGGCAAAAAAATATTACTGGTGTCGGGTGACAGGCTGGATGTAGTTAATAAAATCGCTGCACAATGTGATATTCAGGCGGCGCATGCAGGCCTCAGTCCTGCAGGTAAGTACGCCATAGTGCAAAAGCTGCAGGCTGATGGTGCAACGGTGGTGATGGTTGGTGACGGCATGAATGATGGGCCAGTGCTGGCACTGGCTGATGTGTCGGTTGCAATGGGGCAGGGTGCACCCATTTCACAGTCGCGCAGCGATGTATTATTGATGTCAAATCGTTTGCTTGATCTGGACTTTGGGATGACAGTTGCCAGTAAGGCGTACCTGCTGATACGCGAAAATCTGGCCTGGGCGGTACTATATAATTTACTGGCGATACCGGCTGCCATCAGTGGCTGGCTGGAACCCTGGCATGCTGCTTTGGGGATGTCGTTGAGCTCGCTGATTGTGGTTGTCAATGCACTGCGATTGTATTTGCTGGAGCAGCCTGCGTATCTGATACCGGAATCTGATGCAGGATTGAGATAGGGGTAACAAGAAAATTATGGACATCCTTTATTTACTGATACCGCTAAGTCTGGTGCTGGTGTTTGCCATTGGTGCTGTATTCTGGTGGGCGGTCAATCACAAGCAATTCGATGATCTGGAAGATCAGGGGCAAAGGATAGTTGATGACGTTGATGGTTGACGTGTTCTTTTTACGCGATCGCTTATTTGCGCTCAGTAAGATTTAATATACGATATGCTGTTTGCCTGAAGTCAGATTCATTAATATCATTTTGCTCTATTGTTTCGGCATGAGGATATGCAGCAAAATTCCTGATGATGGATTTGTCATAGGCAGGGTCGTAATGTTGTTCCAGTAATTCCCGTACCAGACGCTTTAGTTCCCTACTTTCTGCCATTTGTCTCCAGTGTGATATCTTTTCTTTGCCATGCAATGCAGTTAAAAAATGCAGTTGCTTGTTCAGGCTTTCAGTATCATGCATGAAATGTGCATATTCCTCAGTCAGCAAAGCTACTCTTTTCTCCATTGGCAGTATGAGCCGCAGGCAAGCTGAGGTGCGTATGGCGTGCATGAGATTTTCTGGTATGCGCAGGTTGCCAATTTTTTTGCTTTCCGCTTCTGCATAAATAATTTTCTGTCCATCAAATTCTTGCAGTTTCTCGAAAATGCGACTTTCAAACTGCTTTTGAGATGGTTGCGTATATTCAGGGATGCCCCCAAGAACCGAACCTCTATGGGCTGCCAGTTGTTCCAGGTCCAGGACTTGTGCGCCTAAATTTGCAAGGGTCTGCAAGCTGCGACTTTTGCCGCTACCAGTCGGGCCGCATAATACCTGCCATCGAAATTGCTGGGCTTCAGCACTCAGGCTTTGATTGACGTAATGACGGTAGGCTTTGTAGCCACCATTCAATTGCACTACCGGCCAGCCTATTTTCGCCAGGATATGTGCCATGGCACCACTGCGGTTGCCGCCACGCCAGCAATAAACCAGGGGGCGCCAGTCATGTGGCTTATCCTGGAACAGGTTTTCTATATGTCGCCCTATATTCTTTGCGACTAGGGCTGCACCCAGGCGTTTGGCTTCAAATGCGCCGACTTGCTTGTACATGGTGCCTACGATAATGCGTTCTTCATTATCCAGTACCGGGCAATTGATGGCATGGGCAATATGGTCTTCAGCAAATTCTGCCGGGCTGCGAACATCGATGATGGCATCAAATTTTGCGCGTCGTTTGAAAGCCTCCGGGAAGTCAAGTAACTCTGGATATTTCATGGCTCATTACTCTTTTTTTTTGTGTGTATTTTATTTGCCTAATAAAGGCAATAAATGGGACCAGACATTATTGAGTATGGCCGGGTGAGCCTCTGCAAGCGGGTGAATACGGTCGGCCTGAAACAGGGCATCTTTCTCTGCTATGCCTTCCAAAAGAAAAGGCACAAGGGCAGTCTTGTTTGCCTTGGCCAGTTTTTCGTAGAGCGAAAAGAAGCGCTCAGAATAATCTGGGCCATAATTGGGTGGGATGCGCATGCCGGCTAACAGCACTTTGCTGCGCTGTGTCTTGGCCATTTCTATCATGGCCTTGAAATTATCTTCAGAAGCCTTAAGTGGTAAACCACGCAGGGCATCGTTACCACCCAGTTCTATGATCAGCACGTCTGGATGATGTCTTTCCAGTAGGGCGGCAAGCCTGGCTTTACCACCGCTGGTGGTGTCGCCACTGATGCTGGCATTGATGACAGTGGCAGCGATATTTTTTTGCTGTAATCTCTGCTCCAGTAAGGCAACCCAGCCTTTGCCGCGTACGAGGCCATATTCCGCTGATAAACTGTCACCGAGCACAAGGATGGTTTTTGATGCAGAATGAGCAGGTAAAGTAGTGAAAATGAATACAGCAAACATCACAAACATCAGGGCTTGTTTTGAAAGCCTGCTGACGTGACCTGACAATTGAGTGAAAAGCATACGTAAAGACCTTATGGAATCAAATAAAGCGGCAATCGAAGTAAAGCATCTGACCAAGCGCGTAGCGGATGCTACGGGCGAGCTGAGCATACTCAATGGCATAGATTTTACCGCGCAAGCCGGGCAGACGCTTGCAATTGTTGGTGCCTCTGGTTCAGGCAAGTCCACCTTGCTGGGCATACTGGCTGGCCTGGATACGCCAACTGAAGGCAAGGTCTTGCTTGATGGGGTAGACATTTTTGATTTGACAGAAGATGGCAGGGCGCAATTCCGTAAAGAAAAGCTGGGTTTTGTGTTCCAGTCTTTCCAGTTGCTGATGCATTTGAATGCGCTGGAAAATGTCATGCTGCCGCTGGAGTTGCGTGGTGATAAGCAGGCACGTGCCAAGGCTGAAAAAATGCTGGAGCACGTCGGTCTGGGCTCAAGACTCAGGCATTATCCCAAGTTCTTGTCAGGTGGCGAGCAGCAAAGGGTGGCGCTGGCGAGAGCTTTTGTCACTGAGCCACCGCTACTGTTTGCTGATGAGCCCACTGGTAGCCTGGATGCGACTACGGGTGAGGCGATTATCAATCTGATGTTCACTTTGAACCGTGAGCGTGGTTCGACACTGGTTCTGGTGACGCATGATTTGTCGATAGCAGCGAGATGTGGTCGGGTATTGACGATCAGTGCCGGGCATTTGCGGTCAGATACGGTGAATGCTTAATTTACGACTGATGTAATAATTTACTTCAGGCTTCCGTCCCAGTCGTAAGTCTGAATACTACCATCGCTATAGGCTGCTAGCCAGCCGCCACGCTTGTCCTGGTCTTCGCAATTCCAGTCGGGTAATACATATCTGGTCTGGTCATTGCTGACATGGATGGCGGGTCTGTGGGTGTGGCCGTGTATCATGGTGCTGGTGTCAGTTTGCGAGAACAATGCGGCAATGGCATCTGCATTGACATCCATGATGGCGACGGATTTTTGTTTTTGTTCCATCTTGCTTTCTGTCCGCAAACCTTCAATGATTTTTTTACGCTGATCAAGTGGCATGGCCAGGAAGTTGTTTTGCCATTCTGCCTGCCTGACTTGCGCCCTGAATTTCATGTAGGCATGGTCATCGGTGCACTGTGCATCACCATGACTGATGACCACTTTTGTTCCAGCCAGGTCGATCACACTGGGGTCATTCAACAAGACTGCGCCAGTTGCCGCCGCAAAATCAGTGCCGATTAAAAAATCACGATTACCTGCTATCCAGTAAAGCTGCACGCCATGACCATGGACTTTGCGCAAGGCCTGGACGATGCGTAAATTATAGGCATCGGTGATATTGTCATCGCCCACCCAGTATTCAAATAAATCCCCCAGCAAATAAAGTGCCTTCGCTGACATCGCCTGCTTTTCAAGAAAGCGCAAAAAAGCTTCGGTAGTAAGTGGAAGGCCGGGATTTAAATGCGTGTCAGAAACAAAAAGCGCAACCAGTTCAGGTTGCGCTTTCGTCTGATCCGCGTTGAGGTCTGCGATCATGGACTATAGTGATAAATATGCTGATAAGTATTAAACGATTTCTGCTTTTTCGATCAGGACGTTTTCTACCGGTACGTCCTGGAACATGCCAGTACGGGTAGTTTTTACAGCTGTGATTTTGTCGACCACATCCATGCCCTCAACTACTTTGCCAAATACGCAGTAACCCCAGCCATCCTGGCCTGGGTAGTCAAGGAAATCATTCCTTTTCGTGTTGATGAAAAACTGGGCGGAAGCAGAGTGCGGGTCGCCAGTGCGGGCCATGGCCAATGCATAACGCTCATTTTTCAAGCCGTTTTTAGCTTCATTTTCGATTGGTGCATTAGTGGATTTTTGATTCATGCCTGGCTCGAAACCACCGCCTTGTATCATGAAACCGTCGATAACGCGATGGAAAATCGTGCCGTTATAGTGACCAGATTCAACATAGGCCAGGAAATTGGCAACAGTTTTTGGTGCTTTTTCTTCGTTCAGTTCGATCTTGATGTTACCGAAGTTGGTGGTCAGAATAACGGCCATGATAGTCTTTCGTTTCAAAAAGTTTAGAGATTTGTTTATTTTAACAAGGTAGCGGATTGAATGATAACTGGTTTGACAGGCACATTTTGCATCATTTTTGCCTCGCCAGTTTCTACCACTTTAATTTTTTCAACCACTTCCATGCCCTTGATGACTTTGCCAAATGGCGTGTAGCCAGCAGTCATTGCAAGTGCACGGGCACGCCTTTCAGTGACGGTATTGCCGCGGTACTGGAATTCTACCGGATCACCCTCAGGCAGGATTTGATGGTTGAGGAAATCATTGTCTTTGACATTGATATAAAACTGCGCACTTGCCGAATTAGGGTCTTGTGTGCGCGCCATGGAAACTACACCCAGATCATTTTTCAAACCTTTGTCCAGCGCTTCACGTGCTTCCAGCGGGACTGGTTTATTGGTTGGCTTTTCTTTCATGTCCTTGTCGTAGCCACCGCCCTGTATCATGAAGTTATCAATGACACGGTGGAAGATGGTTCCTTTGTAGTGGCCGCTCTTGACGTACTTGAGGAAGTTTTCTACGGTTTTTGGGGCAGCCTCAGGATAGAGTTCAATAACGATCTCGCCCATATTGGTTTTGAATGCCACCTTTGGTTGCCCTTCGGCAAAACTGAAGGCGCTTGCCATCATCAGGCAGGTGCCCAGCAATACACTGCTCAGTCCGGATTTTGATATTTTCATAGTCAGCATAAGTGATTGATCGATGATTTAATTTTATATGAAAGAGTTCAGACGGTTGTTTCGTAAATTATGCGCCATCTGGCTGCTTCTTTCAGCCAGTATTGACGCTTGCGAACTGCCGCCCTGGTTTTACCATTCGTCGTCTCCTGGGTGAATGTGCTGACGATCAGCTCATCCTTGCCTGGGTAGCGGAAATGAGTGACATCTTTTAATTTTATAGCAGGATTATGCCAGCTATCCCAGCTTTGTTGCTGCTTTGGAAACCAGGTATTCAGGTTGTCACCCTGGGTAGTCTTAAAATTGCGCGAATAATTGGTCAGAATCCGGTTGGCATTCTGGCTTTGCATGTCCAGGCGCCAGTCATCCACCAGTTTTTCTGCCAGGGTTTTATCGACTATCCACTTATTGCGGGTGACAAATTCCACCTGCTCACTGATGATGACAGGCGTTTTGCCTATGTCGACCATGGAAGAAATTTTTAAAAAATCCGGATTCGTCAATACCACGCAGCCATCTGATGCCAAAGGCGGGCGGCTGAAGTTTTCCGGCGGCATACCGTGCAGCCAGATGCCTGAGCCATTACGGCCATTGAATTTATCCCATTCATTGGGGTAATTCAAGGGCAGGGCACCAGGACCATAAAAGCTGGGCAGTTTGGTGCCAGCGAGGCGGCTGGTAATGTAGTACACGCCTATGGGGGTCTTTTGATCGCCTTCCTTGATCTTGTTGATGCCGAACTTGCCCTGGCTGATATAGAAGTCATTGATCAGCCGTGGCTGGCCGGCGGCATTTTCATAGACATACAAGCGAGATTTTTTTGCATCGACGACGATGGCCTGTTTTTGGTCATCACGCAATTGCAGGATGGCCCTGGGAACAAGCTCGGGATCGGGGCGTTCGCGGTAAGAGCGTATGCGTGCCGCAGCCTCATCCCTGAGATCTTTCAGTTTATCTGGCTGGGTTAAAGCACCAACACCAAAATTACGCACCGGGCGCGTATGCATTAAGAGCAAATCGCCCTGTATCAGATGGGCCAACTGAAAATGCGGATAAGCCTCTACCAGAGCATCTATCTTGCTCTGGGCTTTTTGTAGGTTATTGGCAGCCAGGTACTTGTAGACTTCAATCAGCAAGGCATCAGGGTCAGGTGCATTAGGATTGATTTCAGCCGGTGCGACCTTAGTAGGGCGTGACTTGGCCGTAGCGATGGCTGGCGACAAGACCAAGCCATACACCAGACAAGATAATGCAAAAATAGCAAGAATGCACGATTTTCCGGCTTTGCCAGCAGCCGGAGGACCAGAATTGACTGCGAAAAACATTAGCTACCCGCGCGCTCCTGTTTGATCTGCCATTTGCCGTCCTGCCTTACCATGTGCAGGGTCTTGCGGCTATTGGCAGTCAATTGGTCAGATGTGTAAATCTGGCGGAATTTCACTGTCGCAGTACTGCCATCCACATCGACTTTGGCGGATTCAATTTTGACATTGATACGGCCTTTGCCTTCTATCCTGTTGCGGCGTTCTTCTGCCCAGGCTTTATAGCTTTCACCTTTAGGTGTCTGGAAATCTTTTGCATAATGTCCCAGATAGGCGTTGGTGTCCTTACTACTCCAGGCTTTAGCCCAATTTTCTACTGCTTTCAGCACGTCTTCTTCGGTTTTGTCAGTGGCTGCAATTGCAACAACTGCAGGAGCAGGTTTGGCCTTGGGTTCAGGCTTGGCAGTTTCGGGTTCAGGTTTTGCCGCTGCCACTGTAGCAGCGCTGGCCTTGGCTGGGGCAGCGGGTGTTGGCGCCGCTGCTGCAGCCATGGCAGTCTTGGGATTGGTGCCACCCGTGGTATTGCCAACCAGATTTTTGACCAGGGTGAGCTTCAGCTTGGCAGTGTTATTGCCAGAATCAAGTTGCAAGGCCTTGTCATAAGCCTGGCTTGCCAGCTTGGCATAGACATCACCCAGGTTTTCATGGGCCGTGCCATAAGTAGGATTGGTCCTGATGGCCATTTCCAGTGCGGCACGTGCCTTGTCATATTGACCTGATGAGGCATATAAGACTGCCAGATTATTATAGGGCTCAGGCAATTCAGGATAGTCGTCAGTCAGTTTCGAGAAAACCGTGATGGCTTCTGCTGACTTATTTTGCTCTGTCAGTATCAAGCCCTTGAGGAAGCGCATCTGCGCGTCCTTGGGACGCTGCGCCAATGCCGCGTCCACTTTCTGCAAAGCCTCACCTACCTGGCCTGCCCTGAGTAATTTGCCAACATCAGCGGCCTCATCTGCGCGCACATGGGCAGACATCAATAGCAAGGACAGACTGGATACGGTAAGTACATTCTTTAAAATGTGGCGCATGGTGTTCGGTCTTGGATTTATAGGGGTTTGGCAGAACATATAAGCAGCAATGGTATACTGGCTCGCAAGCAAAGCGCCATCTTATCAAATAAGTTGCCGACTATGGGTGTTTGACAAACAAACAGCATTTCACCTTCACTTTATTTTTCAGTTTTAGCAAAATCTGTGGCGTTAAGTCGCTTGAATACGAGGGTATTCAAATGAATTTGCGTTATGGAAACAAGCTGACGGTGCTGATTTCTACTGTTCTGCCGCAAGCTAAAAGCGGGGAATACTGGACAGCGGGGCAGGTTTTGATATCTAATCTGGTCCGTCAGGACTAAATGTCCATTATAAAAGCACATGAATTTTGCAAAATAAGCATCTAAATACTTGTTTTGTACGCTAAGCATAGCGACACTTGATTCAATTAAACATAGCGCCAGCGCCAGAATGAAATTGGATTTTTTTATCAACTCGTGTGATGTTAAGGAGGCACGATGACTAAAACGACATTTTTAAATTTTGAACAGTCAATTGCAGAACTAGAAACAAAAATAGAAGAACTGCGTTTTGTTCAAGATGATTCCGCAGTCGATATTTCTGAGGAAATAGATAGACTGTCGAAAAAAAGCCAGATGTTGACCAAGGATATTTATGCCAAGTTGACCCCGTGGCAAGTGTCGCAGATTTCGCGTCATCCCCAGCGTCCATATACCATGGACTACATCAATCAGATGTTTACTGATTTCCATGAGTTGCATGGCGACCGCAGTTTTTCTGACGATCAATCCATCGTGGGTGGCCTGGCAAGATTCAATGGTCAGGCGTGTATGGTCATGGGCCATCAAAAAGGTCGTGATACCAAAGAGCGTGCTTTGCGCAATTTTGGTATGCCCAAGCCAGAAGGCTATCGCAAGGCCATGCGCCTGATGAAACTGGCCGAGAAATTCGATATTCCTGTATTTACCTTTGTAGATACTACTGGCGCCTGGCCTGGCATAGATGCAGAAGAGCGCGGTCAGTCTGAAGCCATTGGCCATAACCTGTATGTCATGGCAGAACTCAAGGTACCGCTGATCACCACCATTATTGGTGAAGGCGGTTCTGGCGGTGCGCTGGCACTGGCGGTAGGTGATGCCGTATTGATGTTGCAATATGCGACTTATTCCGTGATTTCGCCGGAAGGTTGCGCTTCTATCCTGTGGAAGACATCTGATCGTGCATCTGATGCGGCGGAAGCCCTGGGTTTGACAGCTCACAGGCTGAAAGCCATGGGCCTGATCGACAAGATCATTAATGAACCATTGGGTGGTGCTCATAGAGATCCTAAGCAGATGTGTGCTTTGGTAAAACGCGCACTGGCAGATACCTTGCGCCAATTCCAGGGTGTAAAAACCAAGGACTTGCTGGCCGCCCGTCACGAAAAATTGCTGAGCTATGGTAAGTTCAAGGAAACGAAACTTGCTGAATGAGGCCAGGTCAACATTGCTCCAGTCTTGAGCAAACATTCTCAAAAAAACTCGATGCCATTATTGCTGATTTCTGTGAAGGAAAGCTGCAAAATGGCATCGCTGTAGCTTATAGCGGCGGTCTGGATTCCACAGTTTTGCTATCCCTGGCAATCAATTATTGTCGCTGCAGCGATATCCCCCTGTTTGCCTTCCATATACACCACGGCCTGAGTCCCAATGCCGACGCCTGGCTGGATCATTGCCGGGCCAGTTGTGTCGCTACTGGTATCAACTTTCAATCTGAATGCATACAGATTAGCCGCGACAGTGGTGATGGAGTGGAAGCCTCTGCACGCAAGGGTCGTTACCTGGCTTTGGGACGAATGTCGAAAAATGCCGGCACCCCATTAATCCTGGCTGCCCATCATCAGGATGATCAGGCAGAAACCCTGTTATTGCAGTTGTTGCGAGGCAGCGGCGTAGCTGGCATGTCGGGTATGGATGTTTGTCATCGTGCGCCCAATTTGTTTGGCCATGATGAAGTCATGCTGGGACGGCCTCTGCTGACAGAAAAACGAAGCACACTCGAAGCTTATGCGAGTCAGCAGGGTTTAAGCTACATCGAAGATGAATCCAATACCGACCAACGCTATCTGCGCAATGCCATACGCCACAGCGTAATGCCGGTGCTTGAGGGTTTGTCACCCGGCTATTCAGAGCGCATCGCGCGTTCTGCTACTCATTTTCAGGCGGCGCAAGATTTGCTGCTGGAAGTTGCTGCGCAGGATTTTGAAAGTTGCACACATGAGACTGGCCTGGCAATTGCTGCCATGCGAGCACTGAGTCCTGCACGCAGGGACAATTTGTTCCGCTACTGGTTTTCCAGGGCTGGTGTGCGCATGCCAACGACCTCGCGCTTGAAAGAGATGCAAAGCCAGTTGTTTGATGGACGTGAAGATGCGCGTATTACAGTGCAGCACGATACTATTGCCATACACCGCTATAAAGACACTGTCTATTTATCAGCGCAACAAGCTGAAGTGGCAGAGGAGAGGCGCTTGCAGGAGTTTGTCTGGCAGGGGCAGGCACATATTCATTTTCCTGAGTTTGCTGGCAGCCTGTATTTTGACCGCAGTGATCATGGCCTGGAAGCCTCCTGGTTGCAGTCGCAGCTGCTTTCCTTGCATTTGCGCAGGGGAGGGGAGCGATTGAAGCTGGCAGAAAACCGTTCGACCCGCGACATGAAGAGTCATTTTCAATCCTTGCGCATACCTTTCTGGCAACGTGAGCGTTTACCTTATGTCTCTATAGGCCAGGATTTACTGTTTGCTGCTGGCGTTGGCATGCAAAGCCGGTTTTGCCAGGCCGCGCCGGGCGCATGTATTTCCCTGCGCTGGGTTTTTGATTAAATTAAGTATTGTCGTCTTATAGGAATATTCAATATGCGCAGGCAGCTAGTCCTCGATACCGAAACCACAGGTTTGAATGCACGCAATGGCGACCGCATCATAGAAATTGGTTGTGTAGAATTAATTAACCGAAAGCTGACTGGTAATAATTTCCATCGTTACATCAATCCTGAGCGTGACTCTGAAGAGGGCGCGTTGGCAGTTCACGGCTTAACGACAGAGTTTTTAAGCGATAAGCCCAAGTTTGCCGAAGTGGTTGAAGAATTCTGCACCTATATCAAGGATGCAGAAATCATTATCCATAATGCCCCCTTTGACGTCGGTTTCCTGAATGCAGAACTTGCGCGCCTGAATTTGCCAGTGCTGACTGAATATTGTCCCAGCATTGTAGATACCCTGGTGCAGGCAAAGGAATTGCATCCTGGCAAGCGGAATTCTCTGGATGCGCTTTGTACCCGATATGAAATTTCAAATTCACACCGTAAATTGCATGGCGCTTTGCTGGATGCTGAATTGCTGGCAGATGTATTTCTGGCAATGTCACGAGGGCAGAATAGTTTTGAGATCGATATCGAGGAGGATGACACGCCAAAAGAACAGGAAGTCGTCGCCTTTGATATGCCGGTGGGAGAGATTGCTGTCTTGATGGCAACGGATGAAGAGATGGGGGAGCATGAAGCCCTGTTGTCAGGCCTGGATAAGCAAATCAAGGATAAATGCATCTGGCGTACGACAGTGTAGGAAATAATGGTAAATATTGCATTTAAAGAAATGCATGAAGCACAATAAATGTAAGAATTACTAGCTTTAATCGCCACTTAAGTGACTCAAAAATGATCACCTGTTGCAAACAGGTGATTTTTTTTGAGTTTTTTTTGATCCCAGCCCTAAAGTTTTCACAATTTGTTGCCGTTAGATGGGTATGAAAATAAATCGAAAATATTTTTAAATTTTCCCTAAAGTTTTCTAAAGTGCTGCCGTTAATGATTATAAGACGATGAAGTAAAAGCTCGTTTTTTACGTAAGTAATTGTTTTCATTGATGTTTTTTGAATTGGCCAATTTTGCTGATCCGAAAAAATAAAAATCTGTTTTCTACGAAATTTCGTTTTGTAGATGTCTAAATGTGCCTGTAGGATATTTTCCTACGGCATGCCTTCGTTTTATTCTTGGTCTAAATACGGATTCTCGCTTATACAGCCGCTTTTCCGCAGCCTGCACAATGTATCTCACTGGCAACGCAAACATGCCGCTGATTACAAACTGGAGGGTGAGAAAATGACGCAGAACGATATGATGGCCGAGATTCGGGATGCCAATTTGAGTTATTTGATGTTGGCACAACAAATGATTCGCGCTGATAAAGCGACCGCTATTTTCCGTTTGGGTATCGGTAAGGAAATTGCAGACCTGATCGAAGGTTTGAATAACGCCCAGATTTTGAAATTGGCTGGCTCCAATATGATGTTGGCGCGCTTCCGCTTTGAAGATAGCTCCATTTTGTGTATGTTGACAAATTACAACAAGGAACGTGCTCTTGCTCATTCCCATGCTGCGATTTTGATGGCTGGTCAGCCAGTTGAAGAAATCCATTAATTTGTCGGGCATTGAATCGAAGCGGACGGAGAAAAATCATGGCAAGCAAAAGCGTAGTAAACGAAGCTCACGAAATTCAACTGGCAATTGAACTGGTCAATCTGGGTGCCAGGTTGCAATTGCTGGAATCTGAGACTTCCTTGTCGCGTGAGCGTCTGTTGAAGATATACAAGGAATTGAAGGGTGTATCTCCACCAAAAGGCATGTTGCCTTTTTCTGCTGACTGGTTTGTTACCTGGCAGCCGAACATCCATTCTTCTCTGTTTATGAATATTCATAAATATCTGCGTGACCATGCAGGTGTGGATGGGATTGATGCAATCATCAAAGCGTATCGTCTGTACCTGGAGCAAGTGCCTGTCCCTGCAGGTGAAGAGCCTGTATTGTCACTGACGCGTGCCTGGACTCTGGTTCGCTTTTTTGAAGGCAAAATGCTGAGTTTTGCAAAATGTTGCAAATGCAGTGGGCATTTTGTTGCGCATAGCCTCGATTTGCATGATGATTATGCTTGTGGTTTATGCCACGTCCCGTCACGGGCAGGTAAAACAAAAAAAGCAAAAGATGCGGAGGCCGCGCTGGAAATGGTGGCATAAAATTCAGGAGGAGCCTTGGAGGTAGCATCATCGAAAACCCGCAAAGGCAAACTCCTCCCTGATGAAGGTGTCTTTTCCTCGCCCGTCTTTCAGGCCTTGCTGATACAACTGTTGGCGTTTGGTCTGTCCTATCTGCTATATGCCATCGACCGGTGGCAATTTGCAGGCACACTTTCCCCTTATTTGCTTCTTGCTATTCACGCCAGTCTGGCTACCGGGCTCAGTTTCCTGTCGGGCATGAGCTGGTGGTGGTGGCTGATACAATTTGTTTTCCCTTTTGCAGTTGTTGCCTCTCTGGTTTTTCAACTGCATCCTGCACTCAGTTTGTGCATCTTTTTGCTGATGGTATTGTTGTTTTGGTCAACTTACCGCACGCAAGTCCCATATTTTCCTTCCAAATCCAGTTTGTTGCCGTGTATTCTTGAGCAACTACCTGCGAGCGATGATTTACGTTTCATTGATATAGGTAGCGGTTTTGGTGGCGTGTCTCTCAGCCTGGCGAGGCTGCGGCCACAGCAAGCATTCTATGGTGTTGAAATAGCGCCATTCCCCTGGCTGGTGAGCTGGTTCAGGGCGAAACTGGCAGGTCGCAGGCTGGGGTTCTATCTGAACGACTACCTGCAACTTGATTTTGCAGATTTTGATGTGGTATTTGCGTATTTGTCGCCAGCGGCCATGCCTGAGCTGTGGATGAAAGTCAGTTCTGAGATGCGTCCCGGTGCCATATTCATGAGTTACGAGTTTAAGGTGCCTGGTGTCGAGGCGGATTTAATTATAAAAAGCAATGCGAATGACCCCGTTCTCTATATCTGGCGCATATAATGATCATAGTGAAATGTATTCCTGAAGCAATATTTAACCTTCCATTTCTGGTGAATGTTTCAGGTCTGAGGTAGTGTAGTCGATATTATAAAAAATCCTCTCTAAGGAGTAAAAGCTCGTGTTAGTTATCGTCGGCTATATCGTCGTGGTGGGCTCGGTCTTTGGTGGCTTTGTGATGTCCGGTGGGCATCTGGCGGTATTGTTTCAGCCATTGGAATTGCTAATGATCGGTGGTGCGGCAGTAGGGGCTTCACTGGTAGGTAACAATGCAAAAACTCTCAAGGCTTCGTTAAAAGCGCTTCCTGGTGTATTGAAAGGTTCCAAATACAACAAAGCCTTGTATATGGAATTGATGACGATGCTGTTTGACGTACTGACCAAAGTACGCAAAGAAGGCCTGATGTCGATTGAAGGCGATATCGAGCGGCCTGAGGAAAGTCCGCTTTTTAGTAAATATCCTGCAATTGTCCATGATCATCATATGATGGAATTCATAGGGGATTATCTGCGCCTGATGGTTTCAGGAAACATGGATGCCTTCCAGATTGAAAATTTGATGGACAATGAGCTGGAAACTCATCATCACGAAGGTGCTGTACCAGCACATTTCATCGCCAAGCTCGGTGATGGCTTGCCAGCGTTCGGTATTGTGGCGGCGGTGATGGGCGTTGTGCATACGATGGAGTCGGTTGGTATTCCACCTGCCGAGCTGGGTATTTTAATTGCGCACGCGCTGGTCGGTACTTTCCTCGGTATTTTGCTGGCTTATGGATTTGTCGGACCATTGTCTAGCCTGATGGAGCAACAACTGGATGAATCATCCAAGACATTTCAGTGCATCAAGGTGACTTTGCTGGCGAGCCTGAATGGTTATGCACCAGCCTTGGCCGTCGAATTTGGCAGGAAAGTGTTGTACTCAACTGAGAGGCCTACCTTCTCAGAGCTGGAAGAGCATATCAAGCAATCAAAATCTAAATAAATTTAATAAAAAACGCAGGATTGGTGATGGCAAGCGAAGAACTACGACCGATTATTGTCAAGCGCATCAAGAAGGTGGCCGGTGGCCACCATGGTGGCGCCTGGAAAATTGCGTATGCTGACTTTGTGACGGCGATGATGGCGTTTTTCTTGCTGATGTGGTTGCTTGGCTCAACTGCCAAGGGTAATTTGAATGGTATTGCCGAGTATTTTCAGACGCCCTTGAAAGTGGCCATGGCTGGTGGCGATGGTAGTGGTGATAGCTCCAGCGTCATCAAGGGGGGCGGCAAGGACCTCAGTGCACGCGAAGGGCAGAACCGCAAAGGTGAAATTGATGCCCAGAAGAAGACTTACAATCTTCAGGCCGCAGAGGCTGCTCTGGCCAAGGTGGAAGCAGATCGCTTGAAGGGCTTGAAGTCAAAAATTGAAGCGGCAATTGAGTCCAACCCTACGCTGAAACAATACAAGAAGCAGTTGCTGCTGGATATTACGACCGACGGTTTGCGCATACAGATGGTTGATGAACAAAATCGCCCCATGTTTGCCTCTGCCAAGGCCGACTTGCAGCCCTACACCAGAGAAATTTTGCACGAGATAGGCAAGGCACTCAATGATGTGCCCAATCGCATCAGCTTGTCTGGCCACACTGATGCTGCACCTTATGGTAGTGGCGAACGCGGTTACAGCAACTGGGAACTGTCAGCTGATCGTGCTAATGCTTCAAGGCGTGAGTTGATTTATGGTGGCATGGATGAAACCAAGATGTTACGGGTGGTTGGCCTTTCTTCTTCAGTGCTGTTTGACAAGCAAGACCCTTTAAATCCCATCAATCGCAGGATTAGTATTATCGTCATGAATAAAAAAGCTGAACAATCGGCATCTCAGGATGGTGGCTCGATTGAAGTGGCAAATCAGTCTGACTCAAGTGCCGAGATTTCAGTCAAGCCTTGATGGAAGCAAGCTACAAGTAAGACGGCAGCATCATTAAGTCAAAATGCATAGATAGGATGCTTAAGATGTCCAAAAAGAAACTGTTGGGTTCTCAGGTTAAGCAACTTTTATCAGGTGTGTCTGATCACGGAAATGCACATTTGCTGGAGGTTGAGACTGACCTTGCGCAAACAACGATACTCTTGGGTGAAGCGATAGAGAAGCTGGGTGTCAGCTTTATGGCGCTGCATGCGGCAATATCGAGCGAACAGGAAGAAATCAATCTGATCGTCAGTTCTGGCGGCGTTTCAGACGAAAGCGTATTGCGGCTTAAGGTCATACAGGAGGATATCTCCAGGCATATCAGTTCGGCTGTCACTAGTTTGCAATTCCAGGATTTGACCAGTCAGTTGATTTCACGAACACTGCAAAGATGTGAAGGTTTGCGTGAAGTATTGGGGACTTTGGGTGTATTGGGAAATGATATTGAGCATGATGGCGAATCAGACGAATTGACGGCGTTGTTACGAGAAACTACCGTGCGCCTGGAAAAACAAAGTGCGGATCTCAAGAATTTGTTACGTAAAGCAGTGCATCAAAAGCATCTGGATAGCGGTGACATAGAGTTATTTTAAATCAAGTGGCGGTGAGCAGAAGCTGCCTACAATTCGTATAACGGAGTAAATATGGCCAAGACAATTTTAGCTGTGGATGATTCTGGCTCCTTGAGGCAGATGGTAGCTTTCAGTTTAAAAGCGGCGGGATATCAGGTAATTGAAGCTGTTGATGGCCAGGATGGTCTGGAAAAAGCACGCAACCAGGTGGTTGACCTGGTACTGACAGATCAAAACATGCCACGTATGGATGGCCTTACCCTGATCAAGTCTTTGCGTGGCTTGCCGTCCTATGCACGTGTGCCCATTCTGATGCTGACAACCGAATCAAGTGACGACATGAAGGCAAAAGGCCGGGCTGCTGGTGCCAATGGCTGGCTGGTAAAACCTTTTGATCCACAGAAGTTGACTGAAGTAGTTAAAAAAGTGATTGGCTGAATTCATGGCCTGCTGCCCGGGCAAACAAATGTAAATCACGGAGTTTAATAATGACGATTGACATGAGTCAGTTTTTCCAAGTGTTTTTCGACGAGGCGGAAGAGCTTCTTGCCGAGAAGGAAAAATTGTTACTTGCCGTCGATATCTCTTCGCCAGATCCTGAGGATTTGAATGCCATTTTCAGGGCAGCTCATTCCATCAAGGGTGGTGCTTCGACCTTTGGCCTGACGGATATGACAGAAGTGACTCATATACTGGAGTCACTGCTCGATAAGATACGCAAGGGAGAAATGGCGCTGACAGGCGAGCACGTAGACGCTTTTCTCATCGCCAAAGATATTTTGAAAATGCAGCTTGACGGGCACAGACTGGGCACGCCCGTTGATCAGGATGCCGTTGCCGATGTCAGGATGCTGCTGCAATCTTTGTCACAGGATGCTGTCCCTATTGCTGCACCAACGGCCAGTTTCGCCAGCCGCACACCTGAAACCGATCATTCAGATGTAGTGTTTAAAACCGCATTCAAAATTGAAATGCCTGATGTATCTGAGTCAGATGCTGCAGCCATCATGTCAGAGATGGGTCTGCTGGGTGCAATTTCCAGGCTGGATAATAATGGCAAGAACGTGGTGCTGGCATTACGCACCAATGAAAGCAAGGATGACATTATTTCGATTTGCTCTTTCATCCTTAATCCAGATACGCTGAAGATTACTGAAGAACAGATCGCCAATTTACCTGCAAGCAAAGCTGCTCCTACAGACGATGATCTGGGATACGGATTCTTTGAACCGCTGGAATCCATGTTTCCGCCGGAAGAAAATAATGACCAGCCGGTCGCTGAAAAATCAGCGGAACTTGTGATAGCTGAAAAGCAAGTGGTGCAAGTTGAGAAAAAAATTGAAAAGCCTTCTGCGTCACAAGAATCTTCAACCATCAGGGTAGGAATAGAAAAAGTTGATCAGTTGATTAATCTGATCGGTGAACTGGTGATTACCCAGGCGATGCTGGAACAGCGCACTCAGGACCTTGATCCTATTGCCAATGAGCGCCTGTTAAGCAGTGTGGCGCATTTGACGCGCAATACACGCGACCTGCAGGAAGCTGTCATGTCCATACGCATGATGCCTATGGATTATGTGTTCTCACGCTTTCCGCGCATGGTCAGGGACCTGGCAACCAAACTTGGCAAAAAAGTTGAATTTGTCACCTATGGCGCTTCGACGGAACTAGATAAGGGTCTGATTGAGCGCATAGTTGATCCGCTTACCCATTTGGTCAGAAATAGTATAGATCATGGCATAGAAATGCCAGCAGCCAGGGCAAAAACTGGCAAAAGTGAAACCGGTAAACTATCCCTTTCAGCAGTGCACCAGGGCGGTAATATTGTCATCGAAGTCAGTGATGATGGCGGTGGACTGAACCGGGAAAGAATTCTTGCCAAAGCCAGGCAGAATGGCCTGGCAGTGTCCGACTCCATGAGCGACAGTGAAGTATGGTTGTTGATTTTTGCTCCTGGGTTTTCGACTGCGGAAACAGTGACTGACGTTTCTGGGCGTGGTGTAGGCATGGATGTGGTCAAGCGTAATATTACTGCTATGGGTGGTGTGGTTGATATACGCTCAGCAATGGGATATGGCACAACGATTACCATTTCTTTGCCATTGACGCTGGCGATCCTTGACGGCATGTCGATTAAATTCGGCAATGAAATTTATATTTTGCCGCTGGGCTTTGTTATGGAGTCATTGCAGCCAGCTAAAGCGGATATCAAAGAAATCAGTGGTAAGGGCAGGGTAGTCAAGGTGCGTGACGAGTATCTGCCATTGGTGCCTTTGTATGAATACTTTGATATTGAGCCCAAGTATACAGATCCTTCTGATGGCATTGTTGTCATCGTTGAAGTCGATGGCAAAAAGGCTGCTTTGTTTGTCGATGACCTGGTAGGACAGCAACAAGTTGTTGTAAAAAATATAGAATCGAATTACAAGAAGGTCCCTGGGATCTCTGGCGCAACTATCCTGGGTGATGGTGGCGTTGCACTTATTTTGGATGTCGCTGCTGTTTTGCGCACGGCACGATAAAGATTGAATTAGAAATTTAAGACGAGGAAAAAGAAATGACGCAAATTTCACAGGCTGGTGATCATGGTTCCAACGATGGAACTAAATCCGATATTGCTGGGCATGAATTCCTTGCTTTCACTTTAGGTAATGAAGAATACGGCATCGACATTCTGAAAGTGCAGGAAATACGCGGTTATGAAGCCGTAACACGTATAGCCAATGCGCCAGAATTCTTGAAGGGCGTGATCAATTTGCGCGGCATTATTGTCCCTGTCGTTGATATGCGCATCAAGTTCAATCTTGGTACGCCTACCTACGATCAATTTACTGTCGTCATTATTTTGAATATTGAGGGGCGTATTGTTGGCATGGTGGTTGATAGCGTGTCTGACGTGACGACGTTGCTACCAGAGCAGGTCAGGCCAGCACCTGAAATGGGAACCACCTTCAGTACAGATTTCCTGATCGGACTGGGCACTCTGGATGATCGCATGTTGATACTGGTGGATATCGATAAATTGATGTCCAGTCCTGAAATGGGGCTCGTTGATGCAGAGGTTTGATTTTATTGTTTCTCTCTGATTGCTCTATCAGTAAAAAAGAGTAGACATAGAAGCTAGCTAAAAAATAAATAGGAGACGCTATGAATCTGAGAAATTTTAAAATTGGCACCCGTTTGGGAGTCGGCTTCGCACTTATTTTGGCAGGTCTGATATCAGTTATTTTATTTGTTAATGCACTCAGCGGCAATAACCGCAAGGCAATGGTAGATGGCCTGAATCTTTCTGCGCAAAAACAAGTGCTGGCCAATAATATGAAAAGCGCCCTGTTTGAAGGCGGCATAGCCATGCGCAATATTGGCATACAGTCCGATGTCGGCGAAATGCAAAAGGAAGAAGCCAAGGTCAAACTGCAAAAGAAGAAATATGAGGATGCCAAAGAAAAGATTGCTTCTTTGGGCTTGAGCGAAGAAGAAAAGAAAATTCTTGGCGATATCGCCAAGATAGACAAGGATATAGACAAACCTTTAAAAGATGCCGTTGGACAGGCGCTGGCATTTAATGCTGAGGGTGCTGCAAAAATTATTGCAACAGTCATCGACCCGCTGAGCACAAAATCTATCCAGGAAATGAACAAGCTGGTTGATGTGCAGGATGTGGCATCGAAACAGGTATTTGAAACATTTTCCGCTGCAGGTGCGAAACTGACGATCTGGTTGTATGTGATTCTGTTGTCTGCCCTGGCTGTAGGTGCATTATTTGCCTGGACCATCACCCGTAGCATTACCCAACCATTGCAAGAAGCCTTGACTCTGGCGGAAACCGTAGCTGAAGGCGACTTGCGCAGTCAGGTGACTGTATCGGGCAATGATGAAGTAACGTCCTTGTTTCAGGCCTTGAAGAACATGAATGACAATCTGGCTGCTACTGTAGGTCAGGTCAGGACTGGCACTGAAACAATTACGGTGGCATCCCAAGAAATAGCTTCTGGTAATGCTGACCTGTCCAGCCGTACAGAATCACAAGCCAGTTCACTGGAAGAAACGGCCAGCTCCATGGAAGAATTGACCAGCACAGTCAGGCAAAATGCTGACAATGCCCGTCAGGCTAATCAACTCGTCGTCTCTGCTTCCAGTGTTGCAGTCAAAGGCGGTGAGGTAGTTGGGCAAGTGGTCAGTACCATGGGCTCTATCAAGGAAAGCTCACGCAAGATTGTCGATATTATTGGTGTCATCGATGGTATTGCCTTCCAGACTAATATCCTGGCTTTGAATGCAGCGGTGGAAGCCGCCAGGGCAGGTGAGCAGGGACGTGGCTTTGCGGTAGTGGCAGCAGAAGTGCGTAATCTTGCGCAAAGATCGGCCAGTGCAGCCAAGGAAATCAAGTCTCTCATCAGCGATTCGGTAGACAAAGTTGATCAGGGTAGTAAGCTGGTGGATGAGGCGGGCAAGACTATGGATGAAATCGTCACTAGTGTCCAGCATGTAGCCGACATCATGAGCGAGATCACCGCAGCCAGCCAGGAACAAAGTTCAGGCATAGAACAAGTGAATCTGGCCATTACGCAAATGGATGAAATGACGCAGCAAAATGCGGCATTGGTAGAGCAGGCCGCAGCAGCGGCAGAAAGCATGGAAGAACAGGCTGTAGCGCTCGCACAGGCTGTGAGCGTATTTAAAATGAATACGGGTAACGTTCATGTGCCACAGCAGCAATCAAGGCCAGTGGTCAGTAAGGCAGTGAGTAAGCCAGCAGCGCCCGCCAGGTCGGAAGTAAAAGCTTTGCCCAGGGCTGCACCTTCAGGTACTGCCGGTGCGGGTGCCCGAGCAAGTAAGCCAGCGACGGATGCTGGAAAGCAAGATGAATGGGAAGAATTTTAATTACCGCAGAATGATAGTAAATTAGTGTTCCGGGTGCTGAAAGTTTGTAGCTTCATTATATATATCAGGCATCAGTACCTCTTTTGAATCAAGAATTTAGTTTAACTTAATTAACAGTAAATATTTTTTAGTCTGGCAAAATGCTTGTGTAGATAATGATTATCTGGATTTTTATTTGAAATCAGCTTTCGTCTCAGAAACAGGATGGGGAAAGTTTAGGAAAGCATTGAATGACGAAATCCATCGATAAAACCAGGTCGGATACTTCAAAAGAGTTTTCATTTAACTCAAGGGATTTTGACCGTGTCAGAGACTTGATTTATAAAAGAGCCGGTATTTCCCTGGCTGACAGTAAGCAGGAAATGGTTTACAGCCGGTTGGCACGTCGTTTGCGAGCGACCGGTATCAGCTCGTTTTCAGAATATCTTAATGATCTGGAAAGTCATCAGAATGAGTCTGAATGGGAGGCATTTACGAATGCCTTGACGACCAATCTGACTTCATTTTTCAGGGAAGAGCATCACTTTCCCATACTTGCCGAGCATATTGCCAAGAAAAACGAAACGGTGAATATCTGGTGTTCAGCCAGTTCCACAGGGGAAGAACCTTACTCAATTGCCATGACACTTTGCGAGGCATTCGGAACCCTGCGTCCCCCGGCACACATCATCGCCACAGATATAGACACCAATGTGCTGGAGACAGCCTCACGTGGGGTATACAACCTGGACCGTATAGAAAAATTGTCGGCAGAAAGAACCCGCAAATTTTTCCTCAAAGGCAAAGGTGCGCAAGAAGGCCTGGTCAGGGTAAGGCCTGAATTAAGGGATTTGATCACTTTCAAGCAATTGAACTTATTGGAAGATAGTTGGCCTTTGAGTGGCGAATTTGATGCAATTTTTTGTAGGAATGTCATGATCTATTTTGACAAACCAACGCAAGGCAAAATCTTGAAGAAATTTGTCCCTTTGATGAAGCCGGATGGTCTGTTGTTTGCTGGCCATTCCGAGAATTTCCTGTATGTCTCGGATGACTTCAAGCTGAGAGGGAAGACGGTTTATGACTTATCGAAATCGCATCCTGCTGGCACCAGAACGACGTCATTGCGCCATTTGCAAAAGGGTAATCCATGAGCCAGCTAAGTGAAGAGCATTTTGCAACGAACGTCTATTACGATAGAACTTTCGATTGTGACGCGGCCAAGATATTGCCTGGTGAATTTTATTTCACCAACAAGGACATGTTGATCGTCACGGTGTTGGGTTCTTGTGTTTCTGCCTGCATACGTGATCGCGTTTCCGGTGTAGGTGGAATGAATCACTTCATGCTGCCAGATGGCGGCGGTGATGCAGACAACCCGGTATCCGCATCCATGCGTTATGGCACGTATGCGATGGAGGTACTGATCAATGAACTGTTAAAAGCCGGAGCCAAACGTGAGAACATGGAGGCCAAGGTATTTGGTGGCGGCAATGTCCTGCGCGGATTTACAGCAATCAACGTAGGCGAGCGCAATGCGAAATTCGTGCTCGACTATCTGCGCGCCGAAAGAATGCGCGTGACTGCTGAAGATCTCAATGATATCTATCCGCGCAAGGTCTATTTTTTTCCGCGCACTGGCAAGGTTTTGGTCAAGAAACTCAAAGTGGAACATAACGATACCCTGAGAAGGCGCGAGCAAGATTATGCCAGCAGGCTTAAAACTACTTCGGTTGGTGGCGAAGTGGATTTGTTCTAGTTAATTATTGTGTGATGTCTGTATCAGGACTGAGCGCGGAGTATTTTTGAATGAAGATAAAAGTATTGATTGTTGATGACTCTGCGCTGATACGAAGTGTCATGAGCGAGATTATCGGTAGTCAACCCGACATGGAAGTAGTTGGTGTGGCTCCTGATCCCTTGGTCGCGCGCGAGTTGATCAAGCAAACCAATCCGGATGTACTGACTCTGGATGTGGAAATGCCCAAGATGGACGGCCTGGATTTTCTCGAGCGCTTGATGCGTTTGCGTCCCATGCCTGTCATCATGGTGTCCTCTCTGACCGAACGTGGCTCTGAAATCACCATGCGTGCCCTGGAGTTGGGTGCGGTGGATTTTGTTACCAAGCCCAAGTTATCCATACAAAGTGGCATGCTTGAATATACCGAGCTGATTGCCGACAAGATCAGGATCGCCTCGAAGGCCAGAGTCAGGCCCAGAAGCGTGCCAGTAACGGGTGTAAGCCAGGCAAGTGTTGGTGTATTGCCACAAGTGCGCAACCCGCTCACCAGTAGTGAGAAACTCATTATTATTGGTGCCTCTACCGGTGGTACTGAGGCAATCAAAAATTTCCTGGTACAGATGCCTTCTGATTGTCCGGGTATACTGATTACGCAACATATGCCGGAAGGCTTTACCCGCTCATTTGCAAAGCGTCTGGACGGCTTGTGCAAGATATCTGTCTCAGAGGCAGCAGGTGGCGAGCGCGTCTTGCCAGGGCATGCTTACATTGCTCCAGGTCATTCACATCTGTTGCTGGGGCGTAGTGGTGCCAACTATGTGACGCAACTGGATCAGGGCGAGCCAGTAAACCGCCATCGGCCTTCGGTAGACGTGCTGTTCAGGTCTGCCGCAACCTATGCAGGTAAAAACGCCGTAGGCGTGATTTTGACTGGCATGGGAAAGGATGGTGCAGCTGGTATGCTGGAGATGAAAAATGCGGGCGCATACAATTTTGCCCAAGATGAAGCAAGTTGTGTAGTATTTGGTATGCCGCGTGAAGCAATTGCAATTGGCGCGACACATGAGGTTGGCCCTTTGAATGAATTGCCCACCAAGGTTCTGCATTACCTTGCTACACATGGTAGCAGAGCCCTCAGGGTGTGACGTTTTGATAGAATTTAATGTGTTACAGCAATTTCAGCACCGTTTTATCTCAATTTGTCCGATAATGCTAATAACTGTCCTTAAAGAAATAGTGGAGTAATTCATGGCCGATCAAAATCTCAAATTTTTAGTAGTCGACGACTTTTCTACTATGCGTCGCATAGTTCGGAATTTGCTGAAAGAATTGGGATATTCCAATGTCGATGAAGCGGAAGACGGTGCAATGGGACTGGCAAAGCTGAAGAATGGTGATTTCGATTTCGTCATCTCAGACTGGAACATGCCTAACATGGACGGACTGACGATGTTGCAGCATATTCGTGCTGATCCAGCCTTGTCAAAAATGCCGGTACTCATGGTGACGGCAGAAGCCAAAAAAGAAAATATCATCGCTGCCGCTCAGGCAGGGGCGAATGGTTATGTAGTGAAACCATTTACTGCCGCTACCCTGGATGAGAAGCTGACAAAGATTTTCGAAAAACTGGGGAAATAGCAGGGCGTTCAGTTTTGCCTGGAGAGGAAAATGAGTCATTGCATCAATTCAGATACTCAAGCAAAAAATCTCCTGAGCAGAGCAGGCCGTATGGCCAGACTGTTGCTGAACGGTTTGGCTTTATCGGCGCGCTTAAAGCATATAGCTGGTGATATGCTTGGCGTATGTTGCCGTCTGAGTTCTCCTGCCAGTATTGCAGGCGCTGCCTTGAGTAGCGCTCACCCTAATCCCCAGTGCATTGCCAGGCATGCTCAAATCAGTTTCATGTTGATGATTTGCTCAACTGTCTTGGGCGCTGAATTTTTCAATCATATTAATCCAACATAAATAATACTAAGATGATAGAAGAAAGCTTCATCGTACGAGAGCCACTACTCGATCCTAAACAGCGAGTTATAGGTTTCCAATTTTCCTGGCAACAGCCAGACCAGAATGCAGAAGCAAGCACCGAGAGCCTGAGTGCCTTGCTTGAGTTCGTCGCTGAGCAATTGCATGATGATGACAAGGGCTTCCTGTTAGGTGATAGCCTGTTGTTTCTCGAAGCAGTGCCTGAATTGCTACACGCAGAAGGTTTGAAACTTCTTCCTGCAAAAAATACTGTTCTGATACTCCATAAAAAGTATTTTGCCGACCCTGTTACCCTGGCAGCAGTAACTGAATTGCGTCAACTGGGATATGGTATCTGCTTGCGCGGCGCTGAAGTCACGACGCTGGAACGCGCTTATTTTGCGCAAATTACCCATCTTGAAGTGAAATTGAATGCGGCTAATTTTGCGTCGCAGGCCAAAGTGTACGCAACATTGAAACAGTCTACTGTACGCATGGTGGCACGTAATGTGCTGGCATGGCAGGATTTTGATGCGTGCTCGGCATTGGGGTTAGACAGTTTTGTTGGTAAATTGCATCTGACACCAAGACCCAGTACCGCTCCCAAAACGCTCAATACTTCCCAGACGACTATTTTGCAGTTGATGGAAATGGTCAGAAAAAATGCCGATATCCAGCAGCTTGAAGCTGTGGTCAAGCGAGATGCGACATTGGCTTACAAGCTCTTGCGTTACATAAACTCTGCAGGTTTTGGTTTGCGTTCCGAAGTGCAGTCCCTGAAGCATGCAGTGCAAATGCTGGGTTACAGCCCTTTGTACCGATGGTTGACATTGTTATTGGCGACTGCCAGTACCAGCGGTTATTCACCAGTGTTGCTGGAAACGGCCATTGTCCGTGGTCGTCTGGCTGAAATCCTGGGGCAGAGCAAAATGTCCAAGAGCGAGGCAGAAAACCTGTTTGTCGCCGGCATGTTCTCATTGCTGGACAGGCTTTTGGGTATCCCTATGGAAGAGGTGCTGTCGTCCATACAATTGCCAGAAGTTGTTACCGAGGCGCTGATATCTCGTGGCGGTACTTATGGTCCTTTCCTGGCATTGGCCGAAGCATGTGAATTGAATAGCATGCTGGTAGGTTCCCTGGCTGAATCCTTGAAAATTACCCCGCAAGATCTTAACGCAGCACATATGACTGCCTTGGTGTGGGCAAAAAATGTTGCGTCTGTAGCCTGATTAAACTGTCACCCCGTAAAAGACAAGCATTTTGCTTGTCTTTTTTTTGCTTTATCCATCAAGAATGGATACAGTTCGCTACTTGAAAAAATAATTATGTCAATTTCATTCGGTGAATTCTCCTTAGGAAATCATTCTTCAACAATATGAGTGCTGTACTAGCTGAAAATGAAGTGCATCAAGCAAGCATACCAGTGTGGTTGGTATGGATAGTGACGTTCTTCTTTTTGGCCTATGGTCTGGGTTGTTATCCCATCCTGGATAATAATGAAGGTCTTTATGCCGAAATACCTCGGGAAATGCTGGCCTCTGGGGATTGGCGTCACTGGATCATTCCGCATCTGAATGGCCTGGCTTATATGGAAAAGCCGCCGCTATTGTATTGGCTGACTGCGATTTTCTTTGCTATTTTTGGTGAACATGAATGGTCTGCCCGGATGGTGCCAGCATTATCGGCGCTGTCATGCGTGGCGATGATTTTATGGTTTGGCCGCCAGATAGGGCGAGTTGCTGCATCCAGGCTTGCTGCCCTGATGTTTATTAGTGGTTTTGGTGTTATGGCCATGTCACGCACGCTAATGTTCGATATGCTGTTGACAGTGTTTTTTACTGGTGCTGTGATGGCGGGCTATTTATTCAGTTTGTCCGGTGACAAGAAAAAACTTAACTGGTCTTTGGGCATGCTGGCTTTCGCCTTGCTGGCCAAGGGTTTCGTGGCGATTATTTTATTTGTCGCCGTGACTTTCACTTACACCATCCTCTTTTCCAGTTCGGTATCAGATTTTCTCAAAAGAATAATTGCCTGGTTTAATCCAAAGGCACTAGGTATTTTCTTGCTGATCGCTTTGCCCTGGCATATTGCTGCGATCTTGGCTGAGCCCATATTTGCCTGGTTTTATTTTATCAATGAGCATGTACTGCGTTTTTTGGGCAAGCGTGAACCGCATGACTATTATGCCGGTGCGTGGTGGTATTACCTACCCAGGATGGTGATCTATCTATTCCCCTGGTCTTTCTTCTTGCCTGTGCTCTTATTTGTCAAAGCGAAAAAGCCAAGCCCAAGGATGCTGCATCTTTTCCTCGCATGTGCGTGGATCATGCCGGTGCTGTTTTTTTCTGTATCCAGTGCCAAGGCCAATTACTATCTCGTCGTGGTCATGCCTCTCGCCGCTTTGCAACTGGCAATCGCTCTGGAGGACCGGCAGTTTGGGCGTGAGTGGAGCAGGGGTCTGGTTGGGCTGGTCCTTGCGCTCTTGTTTGGCGCGCTTGCATGGAAGGCTGGCAAGCAAGGGACTTCGCAATTTTCCTCTTTGCTGGTCTATGGGATGCAAAGCATGCAATTTTTGCAGGCATTCATGATGAGCGCTTGCGTCTTAAGCCTGGGCGTTGCTCTTGTTGTCTGGCGCTTGCCGCGTTTTGGTATTTTCCCTTTTGCTGTAATACCTGCGTTAATTTTAGTTGGGCTAATTGGGGTCTTGCAGGCAGCTGCGGAATGGACTTCTACCCAGCCTTTGGTGGCGGAATTGTCAGCAACGGAAGCCAGGCGTGAGGTATTTTTATTTAAAGTATTCGAGCACCAGTCTTCGCTGCCATTTTATTTGAAGAAGCCTGTGCGGGTAGTTGAAAGTCGCAGTAGTGATTTATTCTGGGGCAATAAACTGCATAAGAACAATATTGTCGTTTCAGATATTAATTTTGATAAAATCACGGACCAGCAACTGGTTAGTCTGATAGTCCTGGATGAAGACATGCCCAGTTTTAATGATAAAAAATATGCATCAAAATTCAAAAACAGTAAAAAAATCGGTCGCAGCACCCTGTTTATGAATTGAGTTTGGCAGTCAAAGCAATTTCTTCCTGTTGGCGTCTGGAGTCGGGTAGGGCATCAAGGTATAATCACGCTTTCTGATCCAACCAGCATATGTGCACTGCAGGTTTGTGTACTGTGCCTCAACTACCTCGCTCACCATGTTGATATTGCCAGGCTCCAACGCCCTGTCTGCTTTTCGTACCTCCGGTCTTCTCTCTCGTTTGCAAGCTGTCGATGCCAATATAGTTGGCGTCAGCGGACGCTATGTTCATTTTGTCGATACAGCATCTGAACTGGTCAAGGAAGATGCTGACCGCCTGAATGCCTTGCTGGTGTATGGCGATGCATTTGCTGCCAGTAGTGAAGGCGATGTGTTTGTCGTGATCCCGCGCTTTGGCACGATCTCGCCATGGGCAAGCAAGGCCACAGACATCGTTCACAATTGCGGCATGACGAATATCCATCGCCTGGAACGCGGCATTATCTATTATGTACAGGTCAAGACAGGTTTGCTGGGTGGTGCCAAGAAACTCGCTGATGGTAGCCGTCAACAGGTCGCAGCTCTTTTGCACGACCGCATGACAGAAATGGTGCTGGCCGATCCGCAGCAAGCGCAGGCACTGTTCTCTGAACTGGTTGCCAAAGAGCTGGAACATGTAGACGTACTGCAAGGTGGCAAGGCAGCCCTGCTGCAGGCGAACACTGAACTCGGCCTGGCTTTATCCGACGACGAGATCGATTACCTGGTCGATGCCTTTACCACGGCTAAACGCAATCCGACTGACGTTGAGCTGATGATGTTTGCGCAAGCGAACAGCGAGCATTGTCGCCACAAGATTTTCAATGCAGACTGGACTATCGATGGTCAGAAACAGGATAAATCCCTGTTCCAGATGATCAAGAATACCCATGAGTTGCAGCCCAAAGGCACTATCGTTGCCTACAGCGATAATTCTTCCATCATGGCAGGTGCAGTCGTCAAACGCTTCTTCCCATCCGGTAAAGACCAGTTGTACAAGGTCACAGAAGAGTTGACGCATACTCTGATGAAGGTGGAAACGCATAATCACCCGACAGCTATTTCTCCATTTCCAGGTGCTTCTACTGGCGCGGGTGGTGAAATTCGCGACGAAGGTGCAACCGGTCGTGGCGCACGTCCAAAAGCGGGCCTGACCGGCTTTACAGTATCCAATCTGATGCTGCCAGGCGCGCGCCAGGCCTGGGAAAACGCTGGTGACAGTCTGACTGCAAAAGTCAGTGCTGATGCCTACGGCAAACCGGATCGCATCGCTTCACCGTTGCAGATCATGATAGAAGGCCCTTTGGGTGGTGCGGCTTTCAATAATGAATTTGGTCGCCCGGTTCTGGGTGGCTACTTCCGTACCTTCGAACAAAATGTCGGCGGCACGGTCTATGGTTATCACAAGCCCATCATGATTGCCGGTGGTATCGGTAATATTTCGGACAGGCATACCAAAAAGAATGACCTGCCGGTAGGCACGTTGTTGATACAACTGGGTGGCCCAGGCATGCGTATAGGTATGGGTGGTAGTGCTGCTTCTTCGATGGCAACTGGTACTAACACTGCCGATCTGGATTTTGATTCTGTGCAGCGTGGTAACCCTGAAATGGAACGTCGTGCGCAAGAGGTCATCAACTCTTGCTGGCAGTTGGGTGATGATAATCCTGTCCTGTCCATCCATGACGTAGGTGCTGGTGGTTTGTCGAATGCCTTCCCTGAAATCACCAATGATGCCAAGCGTGGTGCCTTGTTTGATTTGCGCAAAGTACCGCTTGAAGAAAGCGGCATGGCGCCGAAAGAAATCTGGAGTAATGAATCGCAGGAGCGTTATGTCCTGGGTATCGCACCAGAAAGCCTGGAGCTGTTCCGCCATTTCTGTGAACGTGAGCGTTGCCCGTTTGCCGTGGTTGGCACCGCGACTGAAGAACGTCAATTGCGCGTCATCGATCCGCTGAATGACACCTCTCCAGTGGATATGCCCATGAATGTCTTGCTGGGCAAACCGCCAAAAATGCACAGAGATGTTACTCACGTCAGCAATGACTTCCCTAAAATTGATTTGACAGGCATCGATCTGCAAGTTGCCGCTGAGCGTGTACTGAGTTTGCCTACGGTTGCTGATAAATCATTCCTGATCACCATTGGTGACCGCACAGTGGGGGCTACTTCAGTGCGTGACCAGATGGTAGGCCCATGGCAAGTGCCGGTGGCTGATTGTGCCGTGACCACCATGAGCCTGGAAGGCTACCTGGGCGAAGCCATGTCCATGGGCGAGCGTACACCGTTGGCCGTGATTGATGCTGCGGCATCTGGCCGTATGGCGGTTGGTGAAGCCATCACCAATATTGCGGCTGCACCAATCAAAGATATTTCGGATATTAAACTGTCGGCTAACTGGATGGCAGCCTGTGGTCAGCCTGGTCAGGATGCGGCCTTGTTTGATACGGTCAAAGCTGTGGGCATGGAATTATGCCCTGCGCTGGGTATCAGTATCCCGGTGGGTAAGGATTCCCTGTCCATGCGTACAACCTGGAAAGATGAAGGCCAAAGCAAGGCCGTGACTTCGCCAGTATCGCTGATTATTTCTGCCTTCTCGCCTGTCTATGATGTGCGTAAATCGCTGACGCCGCAAATACGCCTGGACCAGGGCGATACCAGCCTGATTCTGATCGACCTGGGTCGCGGCAAAAATCGCCTGGGCGCATCCTGTTTCGCGCAAGTCATGCAGCAGTTGGGCAATGATGCACCGGACGTTGATAGCGCAGAAGATCTGAAAGCCTTTTTTGCCGCTATCCAGCAATTGAATAGCGAAGACAAATTGCTGGCTTATCATGACCGCTCTGACGGTGGCCTGTACGCCAGTCTGTGCGAAATGGCCTTCGCCGGTCGTGCTGGCTTGTCCGTCAATCTCGATATCCTGACCATGGATGCCGAGCATGCAGCAGACCAGGGTGATGCCAAGAACTGGGCCAGCCAGGTGTCTGAGCGTCGCAATGACATGACATTGCGCGCCTTGTTCAATGAAGAACTGGGTGCCGTGATCCAAGTGCGCACTGAACAACGTTCAGAAGTCATGGATGTCTTGCGCAGCTTTAATCTGGGTGCTTGCAGTCATATCATCGGCAAGCCAAATAATAGCGGCGTTATCGAATTTACCCGCGATGCCAAGCAAATTTATACGCAGCCAAGAACTGGATTGCATCAGTTGTGGAGTAAAACCAGCTGGCAAATCGCCCGCCTGCGCGACAACCCTGCAGGTGCTGATGCAGAATATGCACGGATCATTGATGCCAATGACCCAGGCATGCAACCTAAATTGAGTTTTGATCCGCAGCAAGACGTGGCAGCACCGTACATTGCGACTGGCGTACGTCCTAAGGTTGCCATCCTGCGTGAGCAGGGTGTGAACTCGCATATAGAAACTGCTTATGTCATGCACAAGTCTGGTTTTGAAGCGGTAGACGTGCACATGAGTGACCTGATCGCTGGCCGCGCAAAACTGGCTGACTTCAAGGGCTTGATCGCCGTTGGTGGCTTCTCCTATGGTGACGTACTGGGCGCAGGCGAGGGTTGGGCAAAAACCATTTTGTTCAATGCCATGATGGCTGATCAATTCTCGCAATTCTTCCATCGCGACGACACCTTTGGTCTGGGTATCTGCAATGGCTGCCAGATGATGAGTAATTTGAAATCCATCATCCCTGGCGCGCAGGCATGGCCTAAATTTACGAAGAACAAGTCTGAGCAATTCGAGGGCCGGTTTGCCATGGTAGAAGTGGCTGAGTCTGCTTCCATCTTCTTCCAGGGTATGGCTGGTACGCAAACACCTATCGCGATCGCTCACGGTGAAGGTTTTGCTGACTTCTCAATCACCGGTGATATTGGCAAAGCACAGGTGGCTATGCGCTTTATCAATAATGCTGGCCTGGCGACAGAGGCTTACCCATACAATCCAAATGGTTCGCCACAGGGTATTACCTCGGTCACCAATGAAGATGGACGCTTTACTGTGTTGATGCCGCATGCCGAGCGTGTATTCCGCTCAGTCTTGCATTCATGGCATCCTGATGGCTGGGGTGATGATTCTCCGTGGATGCGTATGTTCCGCAATGCGCGGGTATTTGTAGGCTAAACTTTTATAGTTGAAGATCAACAGGCGAAATCATGGAAATGATTTCGCCTGTTTTATTTTGTCTATGCTTATGAAGATGATTTACATTTGAGTTAATAATAATGCTTCTGGGAAGCGCAGCTTTCCTTATAATGAATCGCCAGGGAAACTTTCTCTAGATAAATGCGATATTTGTTATTCTTTGCTTTGTTGTTTGCCTTGCATTCTGCTGGTGCAGCAGATCGTGTGCGTGCCTGCGGTGGCGATGGTAATTGGCCACCCATGTCTTATGTTAAGACGCCTGGTGCGGCTGTTGAGGGCTTGTCAGCAGAGGTGTTGCGAAATATCTTTACCGACCCCAAGATAGAACTCCGGCCTTGGGCGCGTTGTCTGTTTGAAGTGCAGGCACGCGAAGGCTTTGATATTGTGATGTCGGTATTCAAAAATCCTGAACGTGAAAAGATTTATCTGTTTTCACGTAGCTATCACAGCCTCACGCCTTCTTACCTGTATTTGGCGAAACGCTTTTCGCAAGCACCGTTGCAAGCGCTTAGCGATCTGGAAAAATACAAAGTGTGCTCATTGCACGGGTCATCCACTTTCTATACCAAATTACCTGCATCCGCGATAGAGAGCGGGGCGACCAGTTATACAAGTCTGATGCGAAAAATTGAGCGCGGTCATTGCGACATCGTGGTGGATATGCAGGAAGTATTATGGGGGTTTGCCCGCTTGAGTTTGTTGCCCCTGGATATGAGCACTTACAAAATAGTGGGCCTGCCACAAACTGAAAAATATCCCTTGCATTTTGGGGTCAGCAAAGATCACCCACAGGCAGCGCAAATCATAGAACAGCTGGACAAAGGCCTGGCTGAATTGCAGCGTACAGGCAAATTGACGAGCATCATCAATAAATACCAATAGTTTGGTGAGCGTAGAATGCAAAAAAGAGGCGCATATGCACCTCTTTTTAAGTAAAGCCAGACGGAATTACTGGATCTTGGCTTTTTTGATCAACGCTTGCTGATATGCTTGTACACGTTGTTGTTGCAAACCTTCTACAAACTGAGGTTTGACTTCTTCCATGGTCGGGAATTTTGCTGTGCGCGTATCATCCAGTTTGATGATATGGAAGCCAGCTTGTGATTTCACTGGAGTCTCTGTGAATTGGCCTTTTTGCAGCGCTTTTACAGCTGTTGCAAAAGTTGGATCCCAATTGTTTGGAGTGGACCAGTCAAGATCACCACCTTTGGATGCTGAACCAGCATCTTTTGATTGCTTGGCCAGTTCTTCAAACTTGGCACCAGCTTTCAATTTGGAGATGATGGCTTTGGCTTCATCTTCTTTTTCCAGTAGGATGTGGTAAAGATGATACTCTTTATCGCCAGCCTGTGCTTTCAACTTGTCATATTCAGCTTGTACTTCTGCGTCGCTGATAGGGCTCTTTTTCAATTGCTCTATCATCAAAGCACGTACCAGTATGGATTGACGGCTTGCTTCGATGGCTAGTTTTACTTCAGCGTTATTCGCTAATCCTGATTTTTCCGCTTCTTGTATCAATACTTCGCGGTTGATCAGTTCCTGCCTCAACATGGTACGCAATTGCGGGCTGTCTTGCTGTTGTCCCTGGGCAGTTACTTGTTTAACTAATGTTTCAAGGCGGCTGGTAGGGATTGCCTTGCCATTAACCGTAGCCAGAGTTTGAGCCATTGCAGGGAGGGCAGTTGCAAGAAGTACTACCAGCAAATGAGCAGGTTTAAAAGTCATTGTCTGTTCCTAAATAACAAAATAAAAAAAACGGATTATAAATAAACTGCTTAGGTCGCTATCTCTGACGGACTCAGTGCCACAATATTGAGAGCATGAATTTCCGTTTGCATCATATCGCCCACGGCATCATACACTAGTCGATGGCGGGAAATACGGTTTAGTCCGTCAAATTGCTGACAAACTATTCTTACACTGTAATGACCAGCGCCTCCTGCCGCGCCAGCATGGCCGCGATGAGCTTCGGAGTCATCTGTTAATTGACACTCAACTGGCTGCAAGGTTGCCGTCAGACGGCTTAATATTTTTTCCTGGCGTGTCATTGAGCAGGTTCTTCCATATATTTAGCCAAAAACAGGCTTTGTATAATAACAAATGCAGGCATGATGGCAACAACAGCAAGCAATTTGAAGTTTGCCCAAGTGTCCGTAGAGAAATTAAACGCTACATACAGGTTCACGAATCCCATGAGCAAGAAGAAAAGCATCCAGGCATAGCTGAGGCGCGTCCAAATTAGCTCAGGGAGTTTGATTTGCTCGCCCATGGCCATTTGAATCAGGTTCTTCTTGAAAATAAACTGAGCCAGAGCAAAAGCGCCAAAGTAGCACCAGTACAACACAGTTGGTTTCCATTTAATGAAGGATTCGCTCTGGAAGTACAGGGTTGCACCACCAAACACCATGATAATGGTGAAGGAAATCCACAGCATGGCATCCACTTTTTTGCGACGTATGAGCAGATAGCCGATCTGGCATATGGAGGCAACCAGGGTAAGCGCTGTCGCCAGTAATATAGGGGCCAGTTCAGCTGTTGTTACCCCGCCTGAAACCAGGCCGGAAAAATAATCAGAGACCAGGGATTGTGCGGTAGCTGGATTTTTTTCACCCCATTTAAAGGTGACAAAAAACAAAACTACCGGGAACATATCAAAAAGAAATTTCATTTACAGACAGCTTAAGTTGCAGGGTCAAATTTCAAGGAAGCGGAATTGATGCAATACCGCAATCTCGTAGGTGGCGGCCCATCCGGGAATACATGTCCGAGGTGAGCGTCGCAGATATTACACAAAATCTCGGTGCGCGTCATGCCATGAGATGTATCAACCTTCTCACTTACATTTGCTGGATTAATTGCCTTAAAGTAACTTGGCCAGCCGCAGCCAGAATCAAATTTAGCGTCTGAAGTAAACAAGGGTGTATTGCAGCAGACACAGGTATAGGTGCCTACCTCATGATGGTCCCAGAATTTGCCAGTAAAGGCGCGCTCAGTAGCTGCATGCCGGGTAACTTCATATTCCATGGAACTGAGTTGCGCTTTCCATTCGGCATCTGATTTAACGATTTTACTCATGATTTCCTCTGTATTTCTGTGTTTTCTCTATATCAGGATGAACAACTGACTTCCAAGTGCCTGGCCCATTCTGGCGGCAATTCTGCGTAGTCTTCATGTTCTTCTTGTTCGTCATAGGGGTTTTCCAGGATGCTCAATAACTTTCTTACTTCTGAAAAATCCTTTTTGTGTGCTTTCTCTATCGCTACCTGCGCAAGATAATTTCTTAAGACATATTTGGGATTGGCTGACACCATGCTGGTTTGACGTGTCTGCTCATCGCTTTGTTCCATGCCCAGGCGCGCCCGGTAATTAAGCAGCCATAGGTCAAGGCTATCCCTGTCCAGGAATAAATCACGCAGTAGCTCATCCTTGGTCGATTTCTGATTCGAAAGCTTACTCAGATGACGGAAACTCAGGGTGAAGTCGGCATGGTTACTTTGTAACAAAGTGAAAAAACCAGCAAATAAATCCAGATCGCCTTCTTGATCTGTCTTCAGGCCAAACTTTTGATGCATGAGCGCTGTCCATTTTTTGCGATAAACGGCTGGATAATGGCTTAGTGCAGCATTGGTGTCATCAACACTGCCTATGAGTGGTGACAATGCTTGTGCCAGTGCCTGGCAATTCCAGTTGCCTATGGCTGGTTGCATACGGTAGGAATAGCGTCCTTGCTGGTCAGTATGGTTGCAGATATGTTTTTCATCGTAAGCTTCCATGAAGCCGAAGGGACCATAGTCCAGAGTCTGGCCAATAATGGACATATTGTCGGTATTCATGACGCCATGCATAAAGCCCACGGCCTGCCATTGCGCCATCAGGGTGGCAGTACGGGTGGTGACCGTAGCCAGCAGCGCCTGGTAGGGATTGTTTTCTGCCTGCAGTTCAGGGTAGGAATGCGCAATGACATAATCAGCCAGCAGGCGCAGATCATCGATCCTGTCGTTGTAATACCAGTGCTCAAAAGAACCAAAGCGCACAAAGCTGGGCGCTACACGGGCGACGACAGCGCTGGTTTCAGGCGTTTCGCGAAAAACCATCTGATCTGAGCCGATGACGCAGAGTGCACGCGAAGTAGGGATGTTCAATGCAGCCATTGCTTCCGAACATAAAAATTCGCGTATGGAAGAGCGTAATACTGCCCGCCCATCACCCATGCGTGAATAGGGTGTCATTCCTGCGCCTTTTAATTGTATTTCCAGGTGCTGGTCAGCATGGGATGTGCCGCCAAGAAGCAGGGCACGGCCATCACCGAGTTGACCTGCCCAGACGCCAAACTGGTGTCCTGAATACACGGCTGCCAAGGGCTTGCTGCCTGGGATGGGCTGGTTACCTGAGAAATAATTCAAAAATTCGGGTGAGTCCAGGCTGGCTTGATCCAGGTTCAGTTGTGCCGAAACTTCAGTGCTGGCCGCCACCAGATAAGGTTTATCTATGGGACTGGCTGCGAGATGAGTATAAAAATGCGCGGGAAGTTCTGCAAACTGATTCTCCAGCATGAATTCCTGCAGAGAGAGAGGGGAAGTGGTCATGAGACGCCATATGGCTGTAAAAAGAATAAACGCATTTTGACAGATTTGGTCAAAATGCGTTTATCAGGTGATTTACTGCAAATATGAAAGAGTAGTACTCAGGCGCTTATGCGTTCCCTGGTCTTGCAACCATCGATCAGGAAAGACAGGCTGATCACCAGAACCAGTTCACCTTCAGCAGAGCGGGCAGTACCCGTAATGCCTGGCGTACTGATGCAGGTCAGTGGTTTGATCACCAGATCCGCTGTGCCATCAACTGCATCTACAGACAAGATGTAAGGGCTGGGAGCTGCAATGACGATACCAACTCTTTCAGACGCTGGCGTATAGCCCAGTATCTTGCCCAGAGACTTCACTGGTAAAGGCCGGCCAAGATCACGCAAAACAGGTTGGCCACCGACGCTTTCAAAGGTTTCTGGCAATTCAACCACGCGCTGTACAGTCGCCATAGGCAAAGCCAGTGAGGCGCCGTCGGTACGGACCAGCATGGTTGGGACGATAGACAGCTCAATTGGTAAACGGATCAGGAAGGTAGTACCTGTCCCCAGTTGAGAGGCAATGCGTATCGCGCCGCGATGGCGTTCTACAGCAGTTTTTACCACGTCCATGCCTACACCACGACCAGACACGCTGGACGCGACTTCCTTGGTCGAAAAGCCTGGCAAAAACACCAGTTGGAAAGCTTCGTCATCCGTGCGGGCATCATGGATGTTGATCAGGCCTTTGGAGACTGCCTTATCACGCAGTCTTTGTGCATCCATGCCTTTGCCATCATCCGTCACTTCTATCATGACGCTGCTGGCTTCCTGCCATGCTTTCAATGAGATCGTGGCGCGCGGTGATTTGTTGGCATTGATGCGTTCTTCTGCGGTTTCTATGCCGTGATCAAGTGCATTGCGCAACATGTGGACCAGTGGATCATACAAGCTGTCCACGACAACGCGGTCCACTTCAGTCTCGGCACCGGCAATGTTCAAATCGACTTCTTTGCCAAGGTCACGTGCCAGTTCCCTGATCAGCCTGGGGAATTTCTGGAACAAACGTCCCACAGGTTGCATGCGGGTTGCCAGTGTGGCGCGTTGCAGCTCAGTTGAGTAACGCGATGCGCGTGTCAAGGTCTCAGTCAAGGCGGACATTAATGGCGCGGCTTGTCCGTCGAATTTGAATTGCGAGAGTTTTTCCAGGAGCACGGCAGCCTGATTGGCGGCCTGCACAGATTCACCGGCAACTTCGAGCAAGACATTCAGCTTGACCGCATCGATGCGTATGCTTTCTTCTTTTGCAGGTGCATTCTGTTTGACTTCACCGCCAGAGAGCGAAGACTTGACAGCTTCTGTCTCTTCCCTTGGTGTTGGCGCATGTACTTCTTCTGCCTGGATTTCCTCGGCTTCTGCCTCGACTTCTTCTTCGGGCAGGGTGCCTGGCGGCGTCACAGCGCGATAGTAAGCGTTCCAGTCAACTTCACCGGCTTCTTCTTTTTTAGCCGCCGGCGCTGCAGCTTTTTCCGCAGCTTTGGGTTTTGGTGCTTCAGGCGCTTTTGCCTTGGCCGCTGCTGGTTTTTTACTGACGCCCTTCATTTCTATGGCATCAGTCAGCATTTTTTCCAGCGACTTGGGCATGGTCGACAGTTTGTCCGGCTCGGTGCCATTATTCAGGGCAGTGAGCTGGTCAGCAACGAAGCCGCTAGCCTCGAGAGCCGCTTCTATAGCTTCCGGCGTAACGGGTACTTGCCCCGTGCGCAGGGCATCGAAGAGGTTTTCGGTCAAATGGCAGGCCGAGACCATGGCGCTCAAATTCATGAAGCCTGCGCCACCCTTGATCGTATGAAACGATCGGAATACGGCATTAAGCGTATTCATGTCGCCGGGATTGCGCTCGAGTGACAGTAGATGTTCTTCTACATTAGTCGCCAGATCGAGCGCTTCGACGACAAATTCTTTGAGCATGTCATCCATTAGAAACCCAGACTATCAAGTAGGTTATCTACATCGTCCTGTTCCAAAGCCGCGTTCGGGACGGAAGGGCCTTCCATCAATTCTACTGCTTTCTCTTTCAGGTCAGATGGTGCATTGTCGAGAAGTATTTGTGCCAGTTCGTGTTCGACACGTTTATTGATCGCAACGACTTTCTTAATCAATTGACCTGTCAAATCCTGGAAATCTTGCGCCATCATGATGTCCAGCAGGCGCGCTTTCTCAGCATCTGTGGCTGACAAGACGGCGTTGGCAAACGTCTTGGAGTCTGTCGCCAGAGCCTTGAATTCATCGACGCTAAGTTTGCCGTCAAATAAATCTGTCCAGCGTGCATCCATGGTTTTGGCTTTTTTGGCCAGTTCATCCTGTTCCGGCATGCCGAGGTCTGTGGCATTCAAGACCTTGTTGGCTGCCTGTTCGGTCAGAGTGGCAACGTATTCCAGTCGGCCCTGAGCATCGGCAATTTGTTCCGCAACGTCAGACAGCGAGCGGTCGTAGCCCAATTCACGCATGGAGTCGTGCAACATCCTGACAAGGCCACCCAGTCGATCAAACATAGGTCGGGAGGAGTCGGCGTCATCGCCATGCAGATTGAATTTGGCAGGTGGAGGTTCAGGCTCAGGTGCGGGGCTGCTTGCAACAACTGCTGCGCCGGAAGAGGGGGACTCTACATTGGTTTCCAGGCGCTGATTGGCCATTTCTTCAAACAATGCGTCCAGATCATCTGCTGAATCGGTCATAGTCCTTGGTTCTCCATAATCGCATTGATCATTGTGTAAGCTTCACAAATGTCATGGTGTGTCAGCGAGAGTATGCAGAAATGATCTGAGTGTTGCTGCCATTCAGATACTAAGTTTCCGCATGGGCTCCGTTCATTTGCCCAACTTATTTTCTATAAATTAGGGTGTAAATTTCATGTACAAACAAGACTGCTTTTTACTCTTGTTCATAGTAGCAGGACATTACCGAAGAATAACTCAGAGTAATAAAATTTGTCATTCTTTTGTTGGCCCCGATGCAGTTTTGTCACATTCTTTTACGTAAGTTTTCAAAAATTGTTCTGGAGTCTCAATTCTGAACATGCCTGCCTGCCTGATTTTCCTGGCAAGCTTGAGTAAAGCCTTGTCTTTGGTGATCAATACTTCAGCCTGGGTGTCGCGTGCAATTTCCAGAAATTTCTGGTCATCCTTGTCACTGCAAATGGGTAGCTTGTACGAGGAGGTTTCAGCCGGATGGATGCAAGTGATATGGCGATCAAACACGGCTGTCACTAGGTCTGCGCTATCGTGCCTGGCAGACAGGTGAGGGTAGTTTAGTACGGCCAGCCATTCATCCCTGCAGTCATTGCGGGTGATGGCTTGTATTGCTCCATTGCCGAGTTCTTCAAGTAAAACTGACCATCTGGGGTCTTTGAAAACGAATAAATCAAGGCATACATTAGTGTCAATCACTACGCGCTTAGGTATGATGGCGGTCATTTTTGTCATTTAAATTCAATTTATGCTCATTGTATTATCTCCGGCCAAGAGTCTGGACTTTGACACTGCCGTAAAGACCAGAACTGTCACCACGCCTCATTTCCTGGATGAGGCCGAAGAATTGATAGGCATCGCGAGAGCCTATAAGCCAGATCAATTGGCTGAGCTCATGGATATTTCCCCAGCCCTGGCGCAACTGAATGTTCAACGTTTTGCTGATTGGCAGCTACAAGCCACACCATTGAATAGCAAGCAGGCGGTTTTTGCTTTCAATGGCGATGTCTATGAAGGTCTGGACGTTACCAGTCTGACCGCACTGCAAATAAAATATCTGCAAAATCATCTGCGTATTTTGTCTGGCTTATATGGTCTGTTACGCCCGCTGGATGCCTTGCAGGCATATCGCCTGGAAATGGGAACCAGGCTCGATAATGCCCGTGGTAAAAATTTATATGCCTTTTGGGGCGATAAAATAAGTTTATTGTTGAGTGATGTTATTCAGCAACAAAAGGCAAAAACTTTGGTGAATCTGGCTTCGGATGAATATTTTAAAGCCGTCAAACCCGCTTTATTGGGTGTGCCAGTAATCTCCCCAGTTTTTCAGGATTGGAAAAATGGCCAATACAAGATCATTTCTTTTTATGCCAAGCGAGCCAGAGGTTTGATGGCTAAATATAGCGCGCAACACAGCATACGCAAGGCCGAAAACCTTAAAGCCTTTGCTGAGGAGGGTTATTCCTATTGCGAAGAAGAATCGACCAAATTTAACTGGGTATTCCGTCGAAAAATAGAAGAGTAGACAAAAAGACAATATCCACCAGATGATCAAATTTCTGGTGGATATAGAGATTTATCGGTCTACCAGAATTTCCACCATGCACCGCCAGCCTTGCCTTTACCTGTCAGGAAGTCACTTTTCGGGAAGTTTTGCAGGAATACACGGTTTGCATCATCACGCAGCTCTGTCATACCCATGGCATCGTAAGAGCGTATCAGGATGAACATTGCTTCTTCGATGGAAGGAGCGTCCGGATATTCCTTGATTGCTGCCTGGGCACGGTTGGCAGAAGCCAGATAGGCACCACGACGCAGGTAATAGCGTGCTACGTGCACGTCATATTGCGCCAGGGCATTTACCAGATATTTCATGCGCAAGATCGCGTCTGGCGTATACTTGCTGTCTGGGAATTGGATTGCAAGTTGTTTGAAAGCGTCAAAAGAATCGCGGGATGCTTTAGGATCGCGCTCTGTAATATCTTGATTGGCCAGGAAGTTCAACAAACCGACCTGGTCGTTGAAGTTGATAACGCCGCGCAAGTAGTACATATAGTCTACATGGCTATGATTTGGATGCAGCTTGATGAAGCGTTCAACTGCTGCCAATGCCTGGGCTTGGTCGCCTTGCTTGTAATAAGCGTAGGCAGTTTCCATTTGTGCTTGTTGTGCGTAAGTACCAAAAGGGAAGCGTGATTCCAGTTTTTCAAAGTACTGAATTGCTCTTTCATAGCTCCCACTAGACATTTCGTCTTTTGCTTCAGCGTATAATTTTGATGCTGACCAGGTTCTGGTCTCATCGCCCTTTTCGCCAAACACCCCGCAGCCGCTTAAACTTAAGGACGCGGCAACAGCCAGAACCAGCAATTTCAAAGATTTAATGTGCATAAATTTGTGCGTGAGCATGAAAACAATTTACGGATTATAGCCGATGGCAAAAAATGTGAAACAAACTACTACAGTGATTTTGTCAGATTCCGACCTGGAGACTGAATTTGAAGAGCTGAACGATAGCACCGAAGTGGACGAAGATTTTTCGCCGGTAGTCGAAAACATAGAATTAAAGCTCACATCAGAAGCCTGTGGTGAGCGTTTGGACAAGACTTTGTCCAAACTGGTTCCCCAATATTCCAGAAGTCGTATCCAGCAATGGATAGAAGCAGGCTTTGTCAGCGTCGATGGCAAGCCGGGTCGTGGCAAAATGACCATGTTAGGGGATGAGAAAATCATTATTGAGCCGCAAGCTGCTCCCGATGAAGGTGCTTATGCGCCGGAAGACATCCCTTTAAACGTAGTGTATGAAGATGATGACATCCTGGTCATCAATAAACCTGCTGATATGGTTGTGCACCCGGCCGCCGGTAACTGGTCAGGCACCTTGCTGAATGGCTTGCTGTATCGCTGGCCTGCTTTGCTGGGTGTGCCACGTGCTGGCATCGTGCACCGGCTCGATAAAGATACTTCCGGTCTGATGGTCGTCGCCAAAACCTTGATCGCCCACACTGAGCTGGTGCGCCAGTTGCAGGACAGGACGGTCAAGCGTGAATATTATGCGCTGGTATGGGGTACGCCTAATTTATCGGGCACTGTTGATGCGCCTATGGCCAGACATCCGCGTGATCGTATCAAGATGGCAGTTTCGCAAAGCATGCTTGCCAAACCGGCTGTAACGCATTTCCAGCGCGTAGCTGCTGGCATGCTGGAGAAATTCCCTGTCAGCCTGGTTGCCTGCCAACTTGAAACTGGTCGCACCCATCAAATCCGTGTGCACATGCTGTCGCTGGGTTTTCCGCTGGTTGGTGACCCGCTGTATGGCAAGCAGCATCTGGCGCGCTTCTTCCCTCGTCAGGCACTGCAAGCGCGCAAGCTGGGTTTGACGCATCCAACTACAGCTGAGCATGTGGAGTGGGAAATCCCGCTGGCTGATGATTTTGCAGCATTGCTTCTGCAGGCTGGCATACAGTTGGTAACTAAGTAAGCATGAAATCAGACAGCAAGAACATCATTGATCTTGCTTCTTTCCCTGTGGTGCTGCCCAACTGGCAACATGCGCCCGCCACCGTGCGGGCGTTCACCACCACCCGTCATGGCGGGGCCAGCCTTGGCCCCTATGGAGATGCAACCAGCAACGCCGGGCTCAATCTCGGTGACCATGTCAATGATAATCCCATCGCAGTAAAACAGAATCGGGATAAATTAAATCGTCAATTGCCTTCGGATGTCATATTCTTATCACAAGTGCATGGCAATATAGTACTTGATGCTAATGATCTCGCTGCTGGCAGTGTCAGCAATACTGGTGATGCTGTGTTTAGCACACAGCCTGGTCAGGTTTGTGCTGTGCTGACTGCCGATTGTTTGCCAGTTCTGTTTACTGATGTGGCCGGTAAGGTTGTCGCTGCAGCACATGCGGGCTGGCGTGGTCTGGCCTCAGGGGTGTTGCAACATGCCGTGGCTGCCATGCGTGCCAAGGGTGCGCAGGAGATCATTGCATGGCTTGGTCCAGCCATAGGGCCGCAAGAATTTGAAGTAGGGCGTGATGTACTCGACGCTTTTGCTGCGCAAGTTCCTGATGTGCAGATTTATTTTAAAGCGAAAGCCAGTCAGGGCGGGGCGGAAAAGTATCTGGCCGATCTCTACGGGCTGGCAAGAAAATTGCTAAATGACATCGGTGTTGAGCAAGTTTCCGGTGGTGATCGCTGTACAGTAAGTGAAGTGACTGAGTTTTATTCTTACCGTCGCGATGGTATCAGCGGAAGAATGGCCAGCCTGATCTGGATAGCACCGGATTAACAGGATGCCGAGATCAATCTGCTTTGGTTTCGGCTTGCGGATTTTCACTTGAAATTGCTGAAGTTTCAGATTGTTTTTGCAGTGCAGCTTGTTTTTCCCGTTGTTCACGCTTGCGCTGTGGTGTGCGCATCAGGTATAAAACTATTGTTAAAGGAAAAACGCAATACAGCAGGAAAGTCATGATGCCCGCAATGACAGAGTACTCTGTGATTGACATCATCAGTACAACATAGATCCAGGCGATTGCGACGATATACATAAAAAAACCTTATTTTATTATTGTGAGTATTGGGTGGGCATTTGCAATAACGAGAATGGTATTGCGGCCTTATTAATCAGGGAAAGAAAGCTTAAAATTATTTCGAAACGATACGCGAAAATCAGGAGGCACGCATGAAGACTTTCGATCCTCAAGCTATGTACTCCGAGTGGATGTCACAGCTAGTGAATCAAGATAAATGGCAGGAGTGGATGAAGCCTGCCGCAGCAATGAACCCCATGCCGGCAGCCGATATGCTGAAGGACCTTGGGGCGCAGATAGACCCCGCCACGATGACGCGCTTGCAAACGGAGTATATGCAAGAGTTCGGCAAGTTATGGCAAGACTTTGCCGTATCCAAAATCCCTGATCTCAATGACAGGCGTTTTTCTGCCCCAGACTGGCATAACCATGCGATGCACTCTTATAGTGCGGCATCATATTTGCTCAATGCACGTTTTTTGATGGCCATGGCAGAGTCTGTGCAAGCCCCAATCAAGACAAAACAGAAAATCGGTTTTGCAGTGCAGCAAATGATTGATGCCATGTCACCAGCCAATTTCCTGGTCACCAATCCCGAAGCTCAAAGCAAGCTGATAGAGAGTAAAGGCGAGAGCCTGGCCAAGGGTATTACCCAAATGCTGGCCGATATGCAAAAAGGCCGGATCTCCCAAACAGATGAGTCTGCCTTTGAGGTCGGCAAAAATGTTGCCACTTCAGCCGGCACCGTGGTGTACGAAAATCATCTGTTCCAGCTGATTCAATATCAACCCACCACCAAGACTGTGCATCAGCGACCTCTGTTGATGGTGCCGCCTTGTATCAACAAATTTTATATCCTCGATCTGCAGCCTGAGAATTCGGTCGTGCGTTATGCGGTTGACCAGGGGCACACGGTTTTCCTGGTGTCCTGGGCCAACCCTGATGAAAGCATGGCTGAAGTCAGCTGGAATGACTATATCGAAGACGGTGCCATACAAGCCATCAAGGTTGTTCAAAAAATCAGCAAGCAGGACAAGATCAATACTTTTGGTTTTTGCGTAGGCGGCACTATAGTTTCGACAGCCTTGTCAGTATTGGCGGCACGTGGCGAACATCCTGCCAGTAGCCTGACTTTGCTGACTACCTTGCTCGACTTTACCCAGACTGGCGTGCTCGATGTGTTTGTCGATGAAATGCAAGTCAAAATGCGTGAGCAAACCATAGGTCGTCGCGGCATCTTGCCAGGCAAAGACCTGGCCAGCACTTTCTCAAGCCTGAGGGCGAACGATTTGGTCTGGAATTATGTGCAATCAAATTACCTCAAGGGCGAGGCGCCACCGCCGTTTGATCTCCTTTACTGGAATGCAGACAGCACCAATTTGCCTGGCCCCATGTTTTGCTGGTATTTGCGCAACACCTATCTGGAAAACAAACTCAAGCAACCAGGTGCGCTAACGGTTGCGGGCAGTAAGGTTGATCTGGGCAAAATCGAAGCACCTTGCTTTGTTTATGGGTCGCGTGAAGATCATATCGTGCCCTGGCAGGCAGCTTACGCTTCAACGGCTTTGTTGAACCCTCGCCATAAAAACAGGAATCGTTTTG
>Ga0207952_1000224_pt1 | contig 57363 bp, 56 predicted proteins | sample SubbioR12Aug_8Ca_FD_184831 | JGI IMG/M metagenome (GOLD analysis project Ga0207952, IMG submission 184831) | Serpentinite rock and fluid subsurface biosphere microbial communities from McLaughlin Reserve, California, USA - CR12Aug_8Ca (SPAdes) | ecosystem: Environmental > Terrestrial > Deep...
GATTTGTTGTGCGAAATAATATCGCGTACAAAATGAAAAGCGCCCATTAAATTGGCGTGGTCTGTCATGGCCACTGCCGGCATTTTGTTTTGTACGGCAGCATTCACCAAATCTTTAACACTAATGGTGGACTGCAGCACGGAGAATTGCGTATGGTTGTGTAAGTGAACAAACTGAACATCTGTGATATCATGATGTACTTGCTCTTCATGTTGGGTTGGTGTAACGACTTCTTGGGCTTGCAGTTGCTTTCTGATGATTTCCGAAGCTTGCTTGAGATTGATGTGTTGCAATCCGATGAGCTGAATTTCCTTCGGATTCTTTTCACCGAATTCGCGGAAATAATCGGCCGGAACATCGAGCTCTTCTTTGGTAAAAACCTCGCGTCGGATGAGTTCTAAGAAACAACGTGTAGTGGCTTCAACATCGGCAGTAGCATTGTGCGCTTCGGCAAACGGCACATTAAAAAGGTAACTGTGTAATTCGGTTAGTGTAGGCAATTTGAACCTTCCGCCACGTCCGCCGGGTAGTTTGAGTAATTCGGCGGTGACTTCGGTACAAGTGTCTAACACCGGCAAGGAGGCCAAAGGAGAATTGACGCCCAAACGGTAAAATTCACACCCCATGATGTTGACATCGAAACCTACATTTTGTCCGACGATGAATTTGGCTTTGGACAAAGCCGCATTGAATTTTTCGAGTACTTCCGACAAAGGAATCCCTTGGGCTTGAGCCAGTTCTGTTGAAATACCATGGATTCTCTCGGCATCATAAGGAATATTAAATCCTTCAGGTTTTACCAAATAATCCTGGTGTTCTATCAGATTACCCATAGCATCGTGCAATTGCCAGGCTATTTGAATACAACGCGGCCAATTGTCGGTATCGGATATCGGAGCCGCCCAATTGCGGGGTAAACCGGTAGTTTCGGTATCAAAAATCAAATACATAGGTGAAAATCCCAAAATTAAAATTGTAATTTCCGAGAAGCATTTGGGCAAAAGAATAACCCTCGGAGCATTTTCAAAAATACGTTTTCAGACTTAGGAAATCAACTTTAGTTATCAACAAAAAAAACCATCCGAAAGATCGAATGGTTTTTTAAATTTATAAAGCTTGGGTTGAATTAGTATCTTCCGCCGCTGTTTCTGTCATTGTAACCACCACGAGAATTTCCTCCTCCGTTGTATCCACCGCCACGGTTATTGTTGAAGCTTCTTCTTTCGCCTTCCGGTTTCGGTTCAGATTTATTTACCACTATAGTTCTACCGCTTACAGTAGCTCCATTCAACTCATCGATTGCTTTTTGAGCTTCCGCATCATTTTCCATTTCCACAAAACCGAATCCTTTACTTCTTCCTGTAAATTTATCAGTAATAATTTTTACGGAATTAACCGTTCCATAGACCTCAAAAGAATCTCTTAAATCTGCTTCGTCTATACTAAACGGAAGACTCCCAACAAAAATGTTCATATTTTAATTTTTAAATTTTGACAAAGGTAACCTTAAATAAAACGCAAAACACTATAAAAGTGAATTAATTGCGAATAAATAAAAAAAGCCGTCAATAGACGGCTTATTATTTTGAATGAACTGATACTTAAATAGATGGAAAAACAGGGATTTTATAAAATTCTCCGTATTGGAAATTTAAAATCGGACCTCCAAACGGACTGTTATTGGTATTGGCAGCATTAAACTTAAACTTACCGGAAACCGTCATATTCACGTTATCGTATTCTGTAATTTTGATTTCTCCGTTGCTGTTTTGGACATTTTGTACTCGGAATTTGCAATTCAAATTTCCTCCGACTACTGTGATTAAATCCCCGGCAACATAAAAATTACCTCTGGAAGCCAATGTTACACTGGTAACCACTCCGGAAGCATTGGCCACTATATTAACACTTAAACCACTTCCTGAACCACCGGTAGTTAAAACAGATGTTCCACTGGTATAACCTGTTCCGCCGTTCAATGAAGTAATAGCGCTAACCGGACCGGGAACTGCCACGGTAGCATATTCTAAATCGACATTGTCAATAGTAGCTGAATAGGTAACTGAATTATTGGCATTGGTAGTTCCTAAAACATAGGTACCTTCATTAGTGCCACTCGTATTTAAGGTAAGCGTTTCAAATTGTGTTTTAGCTTCTATGGATAGTCTTCCGTTAGCATCAAGGTAGGCTCTGGTATCGCCGGCAGTCCAGAAAACATCATCCTTCAATCCTTGTAAACCCGGATTGTTGAATTTTACGTCTTCTTGACAAGAGCTCATAGCCGCAGCGATAAAAATTAGGGACAAAAATCTTTTCATTTTTCAAAGTATTTCTCCACAAAAATAACTTTTTAATATAAAAATGCTAATTAAATTTTAAAAAAATAACGTTAAAGTTAGTCATAACAAGGTATCGAATGTAAAAATATAATTTTCAATTAGTTTGTTTGTAAAAAATAATTATCTTTGCGCCCTTAAATAACCGAGGTCGAGTACCTCAAATTAATCAAAAGAGATTATGTCAGTAAAAATTAGATTACAAAGACACGGAAAAAAAGGAAAACCTTTTTACTGGATCGTAGCAGCAGATGCTCGTTCAAAAAGAGATGGTAGATTCTTAGAAAAATTAGGAACTTACAATCCAAACACTAACCCTGCAACTATCGACTTGAACTTAGATCAAGCTGTAACTTGGTTACACAATGGTGCACAGCCAACCGATACAGCCAGAGCTATCCTTTCTTACAAAGGTGCTTTATTGAAACACCACTTAGACGGAGGTGTTCGCAAAGGTGCTTTGACACAAGAACAAGCTGATGCTAAATTGGCAAAATGGTTAGAAGAAAAAGCAGGCAAAGTAACTGCTAAAAAAGAAGGCTTGTCTAAAGCACAAGAAGCTGCTAAAGCTAAAGCCTTAAAAGCTGAAAAAGAAGCTAACGACAAACGTGCTGCCGCTGCTGCTGAAGCTGCCAAAGCAGAAGAAGTTGCTGAAGTAGCCGAAGAAGCTGCTGAAGAGGTTGTAGCTGAAACTGCAGTAGAAGAAACTGTAGCAGAAGTTGCTGAGGAGACTGTAGCAGAAGCTACTGAAGAAGCTCCGGCTGCTGAAGAAAACAGCGAAGAAACAGAAGCTTAATCTATTTTAGGCAAATGCGTAAAAAAGATTGTTTCTATTTAGGTAAAATTGCCAAAAAATTCAGTTTCAAGGGGGAAGTCTTAGTTTATTTAGACACGGATGAACCCGAACTATATGAAAATATGGAATCAGTATTTGTTGAATTCAACAAAGATCTGGTTCCATTTTTTATTGAACACAGTAACCTGCATAAAAACGATTTTCTTCGGGTAAAATTTGAAGATGTTGATTCTGAAGAAGCTGCCGACCAATTGATTGGTTGCGAAATCTATCTTCCTTTAAACATGTTACCAAAACTCGAAGGTAACAAATTCTATTTCCACGAAGTCATTGGTTTTGAAATTGAGGACAAGCGTCTCGGTGTTTTCGGAAAAATAGTCTCCATTAATGACACTACAGCTCAACCCTTATTTGAAGTGGTAAACGGTACTGTAGAAATGTTAATCCCTATGATTGACCAATTCTTGGTAAAAATCGACAGGGAAAACAAAAAAATCATTATGGATTTACCGGAAGGCTTGGTTGAAATGTATTTATAGAAACGCTTTGCTATAGACCGCTTCGCGTTAGAAAGTTAGAATCGCTACGCTCTTAGATTCAAATTATCTAAAAGGTCTAACCAATCTAAGAAATCTAAGATGTCTCTGTTCCAATTCAAACAATTCTCCATCCAACAAGACCGCTGCGCTATGAAAGTAGGCACCGACGGGGTTTTATTGGGTGCTTGGGCTCCAGTTGACCACAAGCCTTATTCCGTTTTGGATATTGGCGCCGGAACCGGACTGATTGCGTTGATGTTGGCCCAAAGAAGTCAGGCCGAGCAGATTGACGCCATTGAGATAGATGAAAATACCTTTGAACAATGCGTAGACAATTTTGAAAACTCACCTTGGAACGACCGTTTGTTTTGTTTTCACGCCTCACTCGATGATTTTATGGACGATTTGGAAGACGAGGAGTACGATTTGATTGTCTCCAATCCGCCGTTCTACAGCGAAGATTATAAAACCGAAAACGAACAACGAGACTTGGCCCGCTTTCAAGATGCTTTACCTTTTGAAGATTTGGTGGAAGCCGCTTCCGTGCTGCTCTCCGAAACAGGTGTTTTGGCTGTGATTGTTCCGTATAAAGAAGAAGCGAGACTAATTGCTTTGGCTAAAGAATGTGATTTATTTCCGCTCAAAATTACCCGAATAAAAGGCACGCCGACAGCCGAAATCAAAAGAAGCTTAGTTGCTTTTTCCTTTGCCGAAACCCATGAATTGCCTATTGACGAATTGATCATTGAAACCGCCAGACACCAATACACCGAAGACTATATTGCATTGACTAAAGATTTTTACTTGAAAATGTAATATCGGCCAAGTGGTAAAAAAATCTTAATTAACACTACTTTATCACTAAGCGAAAACGAAAACTGTACTTTAGAGCTTCCATCTTTAAAGTCTGATTATTGAAACCAACTCTACTCTTTACCTTTTTATTTTTTACGACAATCTTTTGTTTAGCTCAAAACGAAAAAAACCTAAGCGGAAAAGTAGTTTGCGAAGGAAAAGGCATTCCCAACATCGACCTTGTCAACTTGACTTCAAAAAAAAGTGCTACTACCGATAACCAAGGGCATTTTAGTATTGGTGTTGCTTTAGGCGATGAACTGTACATCCTTTCCAAAGAACACCTCGATTTCAAACTCAAAATTACCGAAACACAGCTTCGTGAAGGCCAATTGACGATTATGATTGACAAGAAACCCATAGCTTTGGAAGATGTTGAGATTGTGAACAAGTCGAGCCTAAAAGTGCAAATCTCTCAAGCTGATATAGACGCCATAAAACTCACCAAACAAAGCCAAGCGCTGAAAGTGGTTAATGTATATGACGGCACCATTGAAAACGGTGTCGATTTTGTACGGATGTTCAAAGGCGTATCCAATTGGTTCAAAAACAAAGACAAAGAACCGCTTCAAAAACCAGTTCCGCCACCTAGTTTTAAAGATTTCCTCAGCAGTCATTACGACCGCAACTTTTACCTCAACAACCTCAAGTTAAAACCGGAAGAAATCGATTTGTTTATTGCGTATTGCGAAACTGATTCCCGAGCGGCTGCTTTAGCCGCACGCCAAGATGTATTGGAAATGGCAGATTTTTTGTTTGAGAAAAACGAAGCCTTTCGAAAACTCGACCGTTGAGCGTAAAGCCAATGCCCTAGCCCGGATGGCAGCGGCATCCTTTTTTGTTTTGTACTTCGACAAGCTCAGCATGACAAAACAAAAAAGATAGAGCGGACAGCCGGATAAGCTTCAAAAAATTATAACAATTGTTGATTGAGATTTTAACTTAGATTGTGTAGCTTTGCAAACGTTTTCGTAAACCAAATTTTAAACTATGCGACCAGATTTATTTCAAGCTCCGGATTATTATTTATTGGATGATTTATTAACGGAAGAACACAAATTAGTGCGTGACTCTGCGCGTGCATGGGTGAAGCGTGAAGTTTCTCCTATCATTGAAGACTATGCACAACGTGCGGAATTCCCAAAACAAATCATCAAAGGTTTGGGTGAAATTGGTGGCTTTGGTCCGTATATTCCGGAGGAGTATGGCGGTGCCGGTTTAGACCAAATTTCGTATGGTTTAATCATGCAGGAAATTGAAAGAGGTGACTCGGGCGTGCGTTCCACCTCATCGGTACAATCGTCTTTAGTTATGTATCCGATTTGGAAATTCGGAACTGAAGAACAACGCATGAAATACTTACCGAAACTAGCTACCGGAGAATTTATGGGTTGTTTCGGATTGACTGAACCTGATTTTGGTTCGAATCCGAGTGGTATGGTAACCAACTTCAAAGACATGGGCGACCATTATTTGTTGAACGGTGCCAAAATGTGGATTTCGAATGCGCCTTTTGCTGACATCGCAGTAGTTTGGGCCAAAAATGAAGAAGGCAGAATTCACGGTTTAATCGTGGAGCGCGGTATGGAAGGATTTACCACGCCGGAAACACACAACAAATGGTCGTTGCGTGCTTCGGCTACGGGCGAATTGATTTTTGACAATGTAAAAGTGCCGAAAGAAAACTTATTACCGGGCAAATCAGGTCTTGGTGCACCGATGATGTGTTTGGATTCGGCTCGTTACGGAATTGCTTGGGGTGCTATTGGAGCTGCTATGGATTGTTACGATACGGCTTTGCGTTATGCGAAGGAAAGAATACAGTTTGACAAACCGATTGCTGCTACCCAATTGCAACAAAAGAAATTGGCTGAAATGATTACCGAAATCACCAAAGCACAATTGTTGACTTGGCGATTAGGGGTTTTAAGAAATGAAGGCAAAGCCACTACAGCTCAAATATCTATGGCGAAAAGAAACAATGTAGATATGGCGATTAACATTGCGCGCGAAGCCCGTCAAATTTTGGGCGGTATGGGAATCACCGGTGAATACTCTATCATGCGTCACAGCATGAACTTAGAAAGTGTTATTACTTACGAAGGTACGCACGACATTCACTTGTTAATTACCGGTGCCGATATTACCGGTATGCCTGCTTTTAAATAAAATATTAAACAATCAATAAAATTGATACAAAATGCTTCTCCATTACGGGAAGCATTTTTATTTTTGTTTCGATAAATCCATATTGATTTACGGAACGTAAATACCAAAAAAAGCTATGACTATCACCACTATTAATCAAACTATCCAACCACAAAAAGAGCGTTTATTACAACATCCGCTGTATGAAAAAGTAAAAACGATAGACGATTTGCGTCAGTTTTTAGAATGCCATGTGTATGCGGTTTGGGACTTTATGTCGCTACTAAAAGCCTTGCAAAACAAACTAACTTGCACTACAACACCTTGGTTTGCTTCAGAAAATCCGGAAACCCGTTATTTGATCAACGAAATTGTATTGGCGGAAGAAAGCGATTTGACTTTGGACGGCAAACGATTGAGTCATTTTGAAATGTATGTGGAAGCGATGCAAAGCTGCGGTGCTTCAACTGCAGAGTTAAATGCTTTTTTAAAAAATGTAGTCGATACCAAAAACGTATTCATCGCCATCAAACAAAGTGATTTGCATGAGAATGTTAAGACGTTTCTCGATTTTACTTTCCGAGTGATTGAAGAAGGCAAAGTACATAAAATTGCCGCTGCTTTTACCTTTGGTCGCGAAGATTTGATTCCGAATATGTTTACCGAAATCCTGAAAAACTTCCAGCAAAACTTCCCGGATGTGGATTTAAACAAACTGATTTACTACTTCGAAAGACACATCGAATTGGATGCCGACGAACACGGTCCGATGGCGATGCAAATGATAAACGAACTTTGCCAAGACGATGCCCAAAAATGGAAAGAAGTAGAAGAAATATCGGTTTTGGCTTTGGAAAAACGAATCGGACTTTGGAATGCTATTGAAGAAAAAATTGAAGCCCGTTTAGAGCTTGCTTAAAAATAAAAGTCAAACCAAAAATTCAATTATGAAATCCATTTTTAAAATACTTGTGATTTTTGGTTTGGCTTTCGGTTTGAACAGTTGTTCCGAAGACCAACAAACCTCACCTCCACCTACACCAAGATTGTTTAAGTATTTGGCCTTGGGCGACAGTTATACTTATGGTCAAAGTGTTTGTGAAGCATGTCGCTTTCCGGAACAACTAAAAGACAGTCTCGGGCAATACTTAACCACTGCCGATAATTTCGAAATTAAACTTATTGCCCAAACCGGCTGGACCACCACCAATTTAAAAACTGCAATTGCCGCACAAAACCTGACTAACGATTACAATTTAGTCACCTTACTCATAGGAGTCAATAACCAATACCAAGGCAAACCTTTCAGCCTGTACGAACAAGAATTTCCGGAGCTGGTAGATATTGCTATTGCCAAAGCCGGTGGCAACAAAAACAAAGTTATAGTGGTTTCTATTCCCGATTATGCTTATACACCTTTCGGGCAAGGTTCCATTGCTATTTCAGAAGGTGTTTACCAATACAATGCCTTTGCGAAAGCCTATTGCGAAAGCAACGGTATTTCTTATGTTTATATCACAGACATTACGCGACTTGGCCTATTACAACCCGAATTGGTGGCGAACGATGGTTTGCATCCTTCAACGCTGGCTTATGCGCAATTTGTGGAGCGCATTTTACCTTTAGCCAAAGAAAAATTGGGACTATAAAGGTTCCTGAGCCAGTTTTTTCTTTTTTTGTTTTCGGACTTTTTTAAGCAGCTCATCCAAGGACAAATTGTATTTGGCGGTCAGGATGAACCTATCTGTTTTAGTCGCATTTGTTCTGTCTTCATAAAGTAAAGACAAGCCAATAGTGTTACCGTATTTCATTTGATAATCAGTGCCTAATTGATAACGCATTCTGTTTAACTCTATTTGCAGTTGATCTAACTTCAGGAAAAATTCGGCTGCGGTGTACACCGAAAACTTACTCTTAGGAAGGTTATAATTTATGGTAAATTTTTGGCGAAGGAATTGAACAGGCGCTTTGTACTCGCTCATGAAATCGGCATCAAAGCTTTGGGTAGTGAATTGATATCGCGTTCTGGAGCTCAACATAAATCGTTTTAATTTGTAATCATAGGTTAGTCCGGCGAACAACCGATGATTATCTCTCTCAAATGAAGTAGAAAACCGATATCCGGTTTCTAAACTCAGACTTTTAGTAATCTTATAGGTCAAAGCCAACTGAAAATTACTGGCTTGAAAAGTTGACATGTCTTTCTCCAATGCATAACGATAATCAAAGGCAACCTTCCATTTTTTATTGATTTTATAATCTATCGAAGGATTAAAACGGAATTGCGTATCGGTATCCTGAGCATGGCTTAAGGCACTACACAGTACTAAAAAAAACACAGCTTTTTTAATCATTATCGGATACAGTTGGCAATGAATTTTCACTTTCTCTGGAATAATAATAAGCCTTGAGCAAAACGGTATCTTTTAAATAATTAATGGACACTATTTCAACTTTGTGGATTTCCAATCCGGTTCTTTCCGTCAAATCGGCTATCAATTCGTCTCGCAAATCGGGTTTAATCAAACGCACATCATCATAAATGATTTCCTTTACATTTTCATTATTGATGAAATTTAAGCGTTCCAAAAAATAGGTCAACGAAAGGATTACCAAGTTGCAAACCATCAATATGGTAAAGCCATCACTTATATTGGCTAATGAATTCAACATTCCCAACGCAACGCAAACAAAGAAATAGCCCATATCTTTGATAGAAACCACTATGGTTCTGTACTTGATGATGGAAAAAATGGCGAACAACCCAAAGGCAAATCCCATTTTGATTTTAGCGGCACCCAACAGGTAGCAAATCATAAAATTGATGACATTGAAGAGTACAAAAGTGAAGATGAAATCTTTGTTGCGGTGTTTGGGATAATAGATTAAACCCACTAAAATCAGGATGGCTACAATATCTATTATTGATCTTATTCCAAAATCTCCAAGACTAAAAACGGCGTTTACTTTCTCTTCTGTTTCCATATTACAGTTTATTTATTTTTTTTATAAGTGGTAAAAAATTGTTCTTTCTCACGTGGTCTTTTAAGGCAATTACCCCAAAAATATATTTGCTGAAACTTTGCTCTCTGACATTGTTTTTTTTGAGGGTTTCGGTAATAACAGAGCGTCCGTTTGATTTGGACTGCTTGATTTCCAACACATAAAAATTGGAAAAGTTTTTTTGAGTGTACTCATCCGAAAACTGAATATTGAAATCGAGCGTCATTCTTTCGGTTTGCGCATGATTCACAAAAGTGATTCGATTGAAGTTGTTGTTGAGCTTCAGCTCCAAATCGACCAAAGATTTTCTGGAAAAACACTGAACCATAGCCTTAGTATTATCGTCTATGGTTTGAACCAATTGGCTTACTCTCTCTCTTGTTTTGGCGGTTCTGTCTACATTTTCCTTTTTCTTAATTTCAAAAAAGCTGGTATTGGTTTCTTTATACCTTCTGCTTCTGACTTTCATTCTATTGGTGTACCCGTTATGATGGTCGTAATAGAACTGTAAGTTGGGCGTGTCGAAATAGTTGTTTTCGTAGGTGAAAATTCTGTGACCGTCAATACTCAGCACTTTGTAATGAAGCTGAATAACCGGTATGATTTGTAGCAATTGCTGCTCATTCAGCACATACTTTTTGTCTATGCGATTGAGTAAGGCAACCGTATCCAGTTCCGCAAGCGAAACTGTACTCATTGGGGCGACTAATTGTATCATAATTGTTGTTTAAAATGAAACCACAAAATCTTCCGTCTCAACAGTGGCGCGCTTAGAATTTACGCTGATGGTTTTCAAAACATACACCTGATCCCAATCGCAATAGTCACAATCTCCGTAAACCCAAAGATCATAGGTTCCTTTGTAGAGGTAATCAAACTTAAAAGACCCGTCATAAGCCGAATCCATGCTATCGAAGTAGTTAGGATCGCCATGTTTGCTGATGTAAACCTTAACACCGCCTAAATACCCTTCATTAACCAGGACTTCATTGGAATTGTAATTTTTCCCATAAACCTTACCTTTAATAGTTGCCAGTCCGCCATAACCTTCTTCATGGGAACAAGATGAGAATACCAACGAAATCAAAAACCCAAAGACAAAAATTTTCTTAGCCATTTCATTTATAATTTATTAACGCAATTCTAACCTGAATTTAAAGACTGGGAAAAATTAATAGGTAAATAGATTTTTTTTGTAGGTGAACCCAGTATTAAAACTCAGACTTAACCTACCGGTAACATGGTTGCCTCAATTTAACCGATGAAAAAAAAAGGTTTACCTCATTATTTTTTTTGTGGATTTTGAATAAAGTTACTTTGAGGTTTAAAATCAACATCTTATGAAACAAATGAAATTATTTCTAAGCTTTTTGCTACTGCTTTCTGTGTCGTTTTCATTAGCGCAAACAGGAGTTGTAGTAACCTATTACGACAACAGTACACAGGGATTTAATGTGAGTACCTCAGGCAAACTTTACTTTTCCAACGACAATCTGAATATAAAAGCAGACGGTTCGGCTACTCCTACCAGTATTCCGGTTAGTATCATCAGGAAGGTCACTTTCTCCAACACCTTATCGACCACGACTTTTGGAGAAAATGACAACCATATGGTATTGTTCCCCAATCCGAGTTCCGACATCATTAGAATAAGTGCCGATACAATCGAAAATTTGGAAGTAAACATTTACGCAATGACAGGGCAATTAGTGCAAAAAGGATCATACACTGTCAATCAGGACATAGATATCTCAGGAATACCTCCCGGATTATACTTGGTCCAAGCAAATAATATAACCTTCAAATTTGTTAAGAAATGAGAAAGAGTTACATCATTACCGCCCTTGTTTTGTTGTGCAACTTAACATTCGGACAACAAAAAATAAGAATTCACAATTCAGGCAATACCATGTATGCCAAAGCCATTACCGCTGTTGACAGTATTAAATTAGACAATACATATGCCAGGTTCAAATTGTCTGATGAATCGAATCCTTTAAACATACAGAAGGCTTTAATTGACAGTATAACTTTTACAACGGCAACGGTTAATTTGAATAAAATTTACATCATTTATAACGGTACCGACAATGCTACCGTTATAAATCCGTATGCTAACGCCGGAGTGGCTATTACCGCTACTGCCGGAACCGTTATAGTAACCGCTACTTCGGGCATTGACAATTTGGAGTATAATATTTTAGGATCAACAACCAATGGTAGTTTGACGATGACTACCGACAAAGATGTGAATTTGGTTTTAAACAATCTTACATTAACCAATCCGAGTGGCGCTGCTTTTTATATTTCCGGAGGTAGAACTACTAACATTTACTTAACGCCCGGAACAACCAATACACTCACCGATGGTAGTGCCAGCACCAGAAACGGAACCATTCATAACAATGGCCCTATCGTTATTCAAGACACAGGAAATTTAGTTATTACTGGTATTAAAAAACACGGCATTAACACCTCCTCCTCCCTAACAGTTTTGGGTGGCACTATCTCAATCGTATCAGCTGCCTCGGATGGATTTCATTCTGAAGGATTTGTCATGAGTAACGGGACCGTAAACATAAATGCTACCTTAGGGGATGGCATTGATGCCGGTGATACAGCTATTGCCATTAGCGGTGGAACTCTCAATATTGCGTCAACAGCTGCCGATGTTAAAGCCATTAAAACCGGCACAAGCACCATCAACATTACGGGTGGAACGTTTAATATTTCCGTTTCAGGAGCGCAATCAAAAGGAATCAGTGCTAAAGGAAATATTACCATCAGTAACGGTACATTTGGCATAACTATTTCGGGAACTACGGTTCTTACAGCTTCCGGAAGTGGATTCGATCCTTCATACTGTTCTGCCGTAAAATCTGATGCTGTAATTACCATTAGCGGTGGAAACTTTACCATACAATCTCTGGCTGCCGCAGATGGCGGAAAAGGATTCTCTGCTAATGGTGATATAGTAGTCAGCGGTGGCAACTTTACCATTAACACTGCCGGTAATGGTGCCAATTACACCAATACTTTGGGCACAGCCGATTCCTATTCAACTGCAGGTTTTTCTACCGACACGAATGTAAATATTTCAGGAGGAACATTTACTTTAACCAACACCGGCCTAAACGGTAAAAACATTAGTGCCGATTTAAACATAACGGTTTCGGGAACTGCTCAAATTACAGCTGCCAATTCGGGGAACTCCGGCAAATGCATTAAAGCCGATGGAAACATCCTTTTTAATGGTGGTTCAACCACACTAAATGTATCCGGGACTACAGTTTTAACAGCCTCAGGTAGCGGATTTGACCCTTCTTATCCAACCGGGATCAAAGCCACCGGAACTTTAACTATCAATAGTGGTGTTGTTACTGTTAACGGGACTTCAACAGCAACAGGGACTAAAGGACTCTCTGCCGATGGAGCAATCACAATTAATGGCGGAACTATTTCATCTACCACCGCTGGAAATGGTGCTGTTTATACCGGCACAACAGGAGTTGCCGATTCGTATTCGTCAGCGGCGATAGCTACAGATAATAATATAGTGATTAATGGCGGAACAATAACTACCAACAGCTCCGGTACAGGCGGTAAAGGTTTAAAAGCAGACGGAAGTATAACGATAGGAACATCAACTTCAAGTCCCACTTTGAATATTACCACTACAGGAGCGCGATTTTTAGTTTCGGGAACCGACTATAACCATCCTAAAACGATAGTAGCAAACGGAACGGTAACCATTAACAACGGTACCAATACCCTTAATTCAACTGATGACGGTGTACATTCTGATACAGCCATAGTGGTGACCGGCGGAAGTACAGTGATCAATGCTATTTCAACAGTAACCGCAATGGGAGAAGGTGTTGAGGCACCAATAATCAACTTTAGCGGTGGTGTTACCAATATTACTGCTTCCAATGACGGAATTAATGCTACTTACGGCACTGTGGCCGGCGGCACAGAATCTAATGACGGTAGCCAATTAAATATCTCGGGGGGTATAGTTATCGTAGTCGGAAAAGATGCTATCGACAGTAACGGGAACATAACCGTTACCGGAGGAACTACTATTGTTTGCGGTCCAACAGCTGCCCCGGAAGAAGGTATTGATTATAACGGAACATTCAATATGAATGGCGGGTTTTTAATATCAGCCGGATCAAATGCAGGAATGACTAAAAACTTCAGCACTACTTCCACTCAGCGAACAATGTATTTAAAATCGAGTGCGCAATTAGCAGCCACTTCTTTATTACACATCCGAAATGCCTCCGGAACTGAAATGGTAACGTTTAAACCTAAAAATGCGGTTTATTATTTCCATTTTTCCAGTCCGAATGTATCAGCAGGAACAAGTTACCAAGTTTATTTTGGCGGCTCCTACGCCGGAGGAAGCTTTGTTGGGAATACTTCAGGTTGGGGATTATATACCGGAGGAACTTATACTACAACCGGAGCTACACTTAAATCTACTTTTACTGCTTCTGGTTCGAGTACTTTAAATACCGTAACATTTTAATAGTTTTTTGTTTTGAAAGCAGGTGCCCATATTTGTACCTGCTTTCTTTTTAAATTAATTTACCTACAAAACCTCCCCGTTTATCTCATTTCTTATGCGCTTGAAAATATTCTCGCTATCTTTGATAGAGCAAGAATTCAAATGACAAATACAACCCGCTTTTATTTAATTAACCTATTAGGATGTTTTGCTTTTTTGAGCATCCCGGTGTTTTCATCGCCTGATTTTGGTTTAGGATGGCAAATGATTTATATCAATCCTTTTCAAAAATCATTTGTGCGTTTTGTGCTGTTACTGATTTTATTTTACACTTCGTATTATTACTTTGTACCGAAACTTTATTTCAATCAGAAGAAATGGCTCTTCGGATTGGCTTTAATAGTTTCATATTTAGCTTTAATAGGCATTACAAATGCTATCTTCGGTTCGCATCAATTTATGCCCAAACCCAATAGTAATCATAACTTCCCGCAACCCAGGGAACATTCTGAGCTTTTTGATGCCCAATTTTTAATTCCGTTTTTGTTGGTCATTGCCCTGGCTTTTCTCATCAAAATCACCAATAGATTAACTGAAATTAATGACGAAAAGCGAAATGCAGAAGTGTCTTATCTTAAGGCGCAAATTAACCCTCATTTTTTATTTAATACCTTGAATAGCATATATGCATTGACCTTGCAAAAATCTGACGAAGCCCCTAATGCCGTCTTAAAACTCTCGGGAATTATGCGGTATGTGGTGACAGAAAGTAATCAGGAATATGTGACCTTAGATAAAGAGTTAAATTATATTAAGGACTATATTGCTCTTCAAAAGCTACGATTGGACCAAAACGTTTCTTTGGTTTTTAAGGTAGAAGGAGAGCCTTTCGGGAAAGCCATCGCACCTCTTATACTGATTCCTTTTATAGAAAACGCTTTCAAATATGGCATAAATCCGGATACGGAATCTTATATTCATATTGACATATTGATTGAAAATCAGACTTTAAAAATGTCGGTTAAAAATCCGAAAGCCGCGACAGAAGTGAATGAAGCATTAAAAACAGAAGAAGGCCTTAAAAATACCCAAAGACGTTTGGACTTGATGTATGCCGGAAAATATACACTAACGGTTTTGGAAGACGAAAAATCATATGATGTAACCTTAAAAATAGACTTACTATGATTCGTGCTATTGCCATTGATGATGAACCCTTAGCGTTACAAATTATTTCCCATTACTGTGAGCAAATTGACTTTGTTAGCCTGGAAAAAACATTCACTTCACAAAGTGAGGCCTTAAAACACATGAGGAAATTTCCGGTAGACTTACTTTTTCTCGATATCCAAATGCCCAACAAAAACGGCATTGACTTTTACAAGTTATTAGAAAACGACGTTATCGTGATTTTCACTACTGCTCACAGTGAATATGCCGTTGAAGGGTTTAATGTAAACGCAACGGATTATTTGCTGAAACCATTTCCTTTTGAACGCTTTGAAACAGCCTTGCAAAAAGCGAGAAACGAATTCAATTTCAGAAATAGTACTTCGGTTCAAACACACCTAATGATTAGAGCCGATTACAAACTCAATCGTGTAGAATTTGATGATATTATAATGATTGAAGGTTTGGATGATTATGTACAAATTCATTTGAGAAACAGTCATAAAATAGTGGCTCGAATTTCAATGAAAAGCATGATGGCAAAACTTCCGGAAAACAAATTCATAAGAGTACATCGCTCTTTTATTATCCCGCTGAGCCAAATCAAAAGTATTCAACATAAAAGCATCCATATTGGAGATTTTTCGGTTCCTATAGGAGAAACTTATAGGGAAGATGTAACTAAAAAACTTTAACCATGTTTTCACAGTCTAAATCTCAAATTTACAAAGCACAATTAAGAGGCTTACTGAAGGAAACCGACTATAACTGCTTAGCCACTTTTAACTATGCCGAATACTTTGATAATAGCAGAAGTCCTTTTGGTTCCATTAGTGTATTGAATGACGAAACTTTTGGCCCGAAAAAATCCCTTCGTTATGTTGTTCATGAGCCGTCGACTATTTTATTAATTCCTTTAGTTGGAAGTGTTTACTGTAATTATAAGAATGCTGAATCTGAGTACATCAATGCGGAGGAAATAGCCGTTATTAATACTCAGGCAAAACAATATTTTGAGCTTCAAAACACTTATGATGATGCATTGATTAACTTTCTCCAAATTCGATTAAAAAAAACTGATGGTATAGATTCTTCATACAAAAAGAAATCATTCAAATTAAATCCAAATGGAGTATTAAACACCATTTATCAAAGCAACCATTTTAAAGTGTCAATTGGCCAATTTGATTCAAGACAAGAAGGTCAACTTGAATTAAATTCCTCAGAAAAAGGCCTGTTCTGTTTTGTTATAAATGGTTGTTTTGAATTCCAGAACAGATTAATAGAGTCTCGAGACGGTTTAACCATTTGGAACGATCCTAAAATTGAGTGGGAAGCTTTATCAGAAAACGCAATTATTTTAACTGTAGAAACCTATATTTAACTGTTTACCTCTTTATTTATCCTATTTACCTATTTTATTTTGATTATCAATCTATTGCAATCAATTTTATATAAAATTTATAGGGTATGGAAAGAAAAGAATTCTTAAAAAACAGTGTAGGCTTTCTTAGTTTAGCCTTGGCTGCACCATCTTTAATGAGTGCAAAAGAAGAAACTGAAAATGCTTTGGCATGTTCATCAACCAATAGTGAAACTGCAGGGCCTTTTCCAACAATTAGTCCGGCTTCACTAATCAGAACCAATATGATTGGGGACAGAACGGGTGTTGCTTTGACAATTAATTTAACCATCAATAACATCAACAATAACTGTGCTGCATTAGAGGATGCATTGGTTGACATATGGCACTGTGATAAGGATGGTTATTATTCGCAATATGGCGGAACGGCTATGCAAACCGTTAATTATACCAACAACACTTTTCTTAGAGGAAGACAAATTACGAACGCAAACGGAGTGGTATCCTTCACTTCTATTTTCCCGGGGTGGTACACAAGTCGAGCCACTCATATACATGTGCACATTTACAACGCCTCTGGTACTTCCTTATTGGTAACACAAATTGCCTTCCCTGAAGGAACAAACAGTGCTGTAGTTCAGGTCAATGCTGCAACAGCATACGGTTACACTAAAGGAATGACCGGCTATACTTACAACGCATCAGACAATGTCTTTTCTGATGGTGTAACATCTGAAATGTCAACAGTTACCGGCTCTGTCGCTGGTGGTTTTACTCTAAATCATACCATTTATGTTGCAGGTCCTACTTTAGACACCCAAAACAACGAAGGATTAACATTTGGCTTAAAACAAAACTATCCTAATCCGGTTAAAACAACTACTAACATTCCTGTAACCTTAAATACTGATTCATTCGTTACGGTTCAACTCTTTGACCTCTCCGGCAGATTGATTGCAACTCCTATTTCCCAAAATCTTTCATATGGTGAAAACATATTGGTTATTGACAGAAACGGGTTAAGTAGTGGCTGTTACATTTACAAAGTAAGAGTAAAAAATGATAATGGAGTATTTGAACAAAGCAAAAAAATGGTATTTGAATAAGCATTTACTACGAATTTAAATCAAATTAAAATTTCTTATTTGAGCTATGACAAAAGTCAGATTGGCATATCGTACAGTAATTGATTATAAATCCAATTCCAATTGGGATAAATATATTTTTGAAGATACTTACAAGGAATATATAATACAAAGCCAACTCTTTAATATCAAAGAAAGCACTGTAACTTCGTTTAGAGAATTATTAAACATTAATGAAAAAGCGACTCAACTGCATTTTTTGACAGGTTTGGCTGCCCAACATTACGTAGATCAATTAAAAGGAAATTTTTATAGAGTAACTGATGTCTTGGGCAAACACTTTTTTAAATTTACCAACTATGAGTTAGACATTATCAATACAGATATACATGATATTACGAAACACAAAATCGGCATAACATTTTACAGTCCGTTATATATTTTACTCAACAACGAAAACAACCAATATTTAGTAACTGCTGAAGTTGATAAAAAAACCGGTTTCCAAACATTATCTTTTCAAATGCAACCCCAACTGGCTATTTGCTATTATGAAATTTAAATAAGCGATTATTAATTTTCAGAACATTTACCAAGAAATATTGTATTCATAACTATTAAACATTAATTTAGCACCCTATTTTATCAAAACATTCAATCATGAGAATTAACAATACACTAATAAAATTGTTTTTTGTTTCTTTATCACTTATCGGTAGTGCACAAGCCCAAAAAACAGTTTTCGGCAGAAGTGTTGAAAAAATTAACCCTTCAAACGGATCTGTACGATGTGTTGCAGATGAGTACGAACACTTTTTACGAGCTAATAACCCAAACAGAGCCAATACTGAAGCCTTTGAACAATGGATTGCTCCTAAAGTAGCCGAAATCCAAGAAAGATTAACAACCGGTAGAGCACCGAGTGTGGTAATTACTATTCCTGTCGTAGTACACGTTATTCACAGTGGACAAAGTGTTGGAACCGGCAGAAACATTTCTAATGCAAGAGTATTATCTCAAATTACTGTTTTAAATCAGGATTTCAGAAGAATGCTCAATACACCGGGATACAACACAAATGCGGTTGGTGCCGATGTGGAAATAGAATTCTGTATGGCCCAAAGAGATCCTAATGGCGCTGCCACTAACGGTATTAACCGTGTAAACTTAGGCAATACAATATGGAACGAAAACAATGTTGAAACCATTTTAAAACCTGAAACCCAATGGGATCCGACTCAATACTTTAATATTTGGGTTTGTCAGTTTGGAGGTGATTTAGACGGCGTTTTGGGATATGCACAATTCCCAAGCAATTCAGGATTGGGTGGACTCAACACCAATGGTGGCGATGCCATTACTGATGGTGTAATTATAGATTATCGTTGTTTTGGTTCAGCCGACGTAGCTCCTAACCAAGGAACTTATTTCAATGATTATAATTTAGGAAGAACTGCTACACACGAAATCGGACATTGTCTTGGTTTGAGACATATTTGGGGAGACGGTGGTTCTCAGGCAGCCGGGATAGTTAATTGTACTAACAATACTGACTATTGTGCAGACACTCCTGCTGCAGGTTGGGAAAACTATGATTGTTTGGCAACTTACGATTCTTGTCCTGCTGCTGCAGGTGTAGATATGGTAGAAAATTATATGGATTACACCAATGATGCTTGTATGAACATTTTTACTTTAAATCAAAAGGCCAGAATGTTAGCTGTAATGCAAAACTCACCAAGAAGAAATACTTTAGCTACCTCGCAAGCTTGTCAGGCGCCACTAAGTAATTCTCAATTTGGATGGTTCAATCAAATCAAATTGTATCCAAACCCTGCTAATGATTTTGTTGCCTTATCTGTTACTGATGAATTACCGAATTACTTAGCGGTATACAATACATTAGGCCAGTTAGTGAAACAAGTAAGCGTTTCATCAGAAGCCGATTTAACCATCGACACTCAAGCCTTAGCTCAAGGTGTTTACTTTATTAAAGTAACTAAAGAAAGTGCTTCAAAAACTCTTCAATTTGTAAAAGAATAAGTTTTTATAATGTTTATTTAATTGAAAAAGGCGAGAAGTAAAATTCTCGCCTTTTTTATTTATCTAACTCTCCGGAGCCAATTCAATCTCGAGTCCATCCATGGCTTCGGTAATGTGAAGCTGACAACCTAAACGACTATTGTCTTTTACATTAAAAGCTTCCCACAGCATGGCTTCTTCATCGGGATTTTTTTCCGGTAACGGTACATCATTTAACACATAACATTGGCAAGAAGCGCACATGGCCATACCGCCGCAAATACCGATAGTACCTTCAGGAGCCAATTCGTAGGAACGAACCAATTCCATGATGTTCATATTCATATCGGTTGGCGCCTGAACTTCATGTGTAACGCCTTCACGATCTGTGATTTTAATGGTGATATCTTGAGCCATTAGTCGATTGATTTTACTACTGCTTTTTCTGCTTCTTTTCGGGTTCCGTCAAAGCCATCTACTCCGGAAACCGTGGTGTATTTCAATACATAACGTTTGCCGGGATTTAAGCGATTGTAAACACTCTGACACATCAAAGTGGCTTCGTGGAAACCACATAAAATGAGTTTTAATTTACCCGGATAAATGTTCACGTCTCCAATGGCGTAAATACCATCGATATTGGTTTGGTAATCTAAAGCATTGTTCACTTTAATCGCGTTCTTTTCAATTTCTAATCCCCAATTGGCGATAGGTCCTAATTTTGGGGTTAACCCGAAAAGCGGAATAAAATAATCTGTTTCGATAGTTTGCTCTTGGCCATCGGAATTGATGGTGATAGCGGTTAAATGGTCATTGCCGTGTAAGCGAACCACCTCAGCCGGTGTTACTAAGTTCACCAAGCCTAATTTTTTATATTCCTGTAATTTTTCTACCGAGTCTAAAGCGCCACGAAATTCATTTCTGCGGTGAATTAAGGTAACCTCTGAAGCCACATCTGCTAAAAAGATACTCCAATCCAAGGCCGAATCACCACCACCGGCAATTACAATTTTCTTGTCGCGGAACAATTCCGGATCTTTCACAAAGTATTCTACGCCTTTTTCTTCGTAGAAACTGATGTTTTCAATTTCGGGTTTTCTCGGTTCAAAAGTACCCAATCCGCCGGCTATAGCGATGGCTTTAGCGTGGTGTTTGGTGCCTTTGTTGGTGGTCACGATAAACGTACCGTCATCCAACTTGTCGATGGTTTCGGCGGTTTCGGCTAAGGTAAATCCGGGTTGGAATTGTTTGATTTGCTCCATCAAATTGTTCACCAAATCGCCTGCCAATACTTCGGGATAACCCGGAATATCATAGATGGGCTTTTTGGGATATAATTCGGCTAACTGCCCGCCTGGTTGCGGCAAAGCGTCGATGATGTGGCATTTTAATTTTAACAAACCGGCTTCAAATACAGCAAATAAGCCTGTTGGCCCGGCTCCGATAATGAGTATATCTGTTTCAATCATTTTTTGAGATTCTGAGATTCTGAGGTTTTAAAGCGCTAAGGTCTTTAACCCCGAACTTTTATTTTATGATTTTTGTCATCCCAAGTCAGATTTGCGTTAAGGATGGCAGTGGAAATCCTTTTTGGGATTATCAATCCCGAAAAGATTGCAACGGACAGCCTGACCCACAGGGGAACGCCCTACTCTGAAAAATGGCGACGGTTATTGTTAAGCTACATTTTCTACCGTTTCGATTTGCGGCGCGTACTTTTTAATAGTAGTTTCCACACCGGCTTTCATGGTGCTGATACTCAAACTACAAGACGTACAAGCGCCTTGAAGACGTACTTTAACGTGCTTTTGATCTTCTACGGAAACCAAACTGATATCGCCGCCATCGGAATTCAGAAATGGTCTGATTTCGTCGAGCGCTTTTTCGATATTGACAATTAATTCTTCGTTCGTCATAATTTTAGACAGGTTAGATGATTAGATTATTAGACATTTCAGATAGTTAGATTTTTCTAAGAAGTCTAACTATCTAAGAAGTCTAAGCAGTCTATTTCTTCACAGCCGAACAACCGGCCATAGTGGTTATTTTTATCGCTTCGGTTGGTGGCAAACTTTCGTTGCGGTTTACGGTTTCCTGTACCACATTTCGGGTAATTCCTTCAAATACAGTTTCGATTACCGATGCCGTTTGTAAAGCAGCAGGACGACCGTAATCTCCGGCTTCGCGAATGCTTTGTACCAATGGCACTTCGCCCAAGAACGGCACATTCAAATCGGCTGCCAAGTTTTTCGCCCCTTCTTTACCGAAGATGTAATATTTGTTATTAGGCAATTCCTCCGGAGTGAAATACGCCATGTTTTCGATAATACCCAAAACCGGAACGTTGATGCTGTCCGACAAGAACATGGAAACCCCTTTTTTAGCATCGGCTAAAGCTACGGCTTGTGGTGTGCTTACCACTACAGCGCCGGTGATAGGCAACGATTGCATGATGGACAAGTGAATGTCGCCTGTTCCCGGAGGTAAATCGATTAACATAAAATCGAGTTCGCCCCAAGCAGCATCGAATATCATTTGGTTCAAGGCTTTGGCTGCCATAGGTCCGCGCCAAATTACAGCCTGACTTGGTGATGTAAAAAATCCGATGGAAAGCAACTTGATTTCGTAGCTTTCAATAGGTTTCATTTTGGATTTGCCGTCTACTTCAATAGAAAGTGGTTTTTCGTTTTCCACATCGAACATGATGGGCATACTTGGTCCGTAAATATCGGCATCTAACACGCCTACTTTAAAACCCATTTTAGCTAAGGACACAGCTAAATTTGCGGTTACGGTTGATTTTCCAACGCCGCCTTTTCCGGAAGCTACCGCGATAATATTGCTGATGCCGGGAATGGGTTTGCCTTTGATTTGATTCGGATTTTGTTCAGGAGTTTCCACTTTGATGTTGACTTTCACCACAGCATCGGGTGAAAATTTATCGTGGATTAATTTTTTGATATCGTCTTCCGCACGCTTCTTGATGTGCATGGCCGGAGTGGAGATTACTAAATCGACTACCACTTCGTTTCCGAAAGTCAGCACGTTTTTAACGGCGCCGCTTTCCACCATATTTTTGCCTTCGCCTGCAATGGTAATGGTTTCCAAAGCAGCCAAAATTTCTTTTCTATCCAGTTTCATTTCGTATTACAATTTAAATCTTTCAGTTTCTTTTATTTAAACTGAATTTAGATTGCAAAGATAATACGAAATGTTTGGAAACAATCGTTAATGAATTGAAAATATTGATACAATGATAGGCTAAAAAACTTTAGAAAGTGTTTCCGTTGAGCAAGCTGATTTTTAAAGCCACATAGTGTTGTTGCAGTTTATTTTTGAGCAAATCATATTCGGCATTCAACCACTGATTTTTAACACTTGAAAACACGATGGCATCAATCACTCCGGAAGAAAATTTGGCCTGCGAAGTGCGAAAAGAAGCTTCGGCGTAGGTTTTGGTTTCTTCTAATTTAACCTGTAAGCTTAGGTAATTCTTTTTATTTTGGTTTTCCAAGTCGATTTGGTTTTGCACTTTGAGCTTTTCCTGTTCGATGGCGTATTTGGATTTCTCGGTTTCCAGTTTGGCAGCAGAAATTCTTTTATTGTTTCGGAAACCGTTAAAAATCGGCACATTGAGTTGGATACCCAATTGGTGATTCTTGTTGTCGCTGATTTGTTGGTTAAAATTGTCCACTACCACATTGGGTTGGTTCAAAGGCTTGTAATAAAATGTTGAAAAGCCATAGTACGTTGTAAGCGTGGGTAAATTATTGGCTCTTTCTAAACGGGTATCTTTGCGAATGCTTTGGTAATTGAGTTCGGCGAATTTAATTTTAGGGTTTGAAATCGATTGGTTTGCTGCGTTGCTATCAGCCGGTATAGCATTTTCCAATAGTACTTCGGAAACTGTCACATCGTTTACATTCATGAGTTGAAACAACTGTGTTTTTTGGCGTAACAACAACTGTTCGGTTTCCATCATGCGCAATTCTTCTTGGGCAAAACTGAGTTGTATATCGTACAAATCGCTTTTTGGTTTGCTGCCAATTTCGACTTCCTTGGTCACACGGTTTAAATTGAATTGTGCATTTTTGAATTGCTCTTTCTGAATCTTCAATAATTCTTGCGTAAACAAAGCTTGGTAATAACTCTCCAAGATTTGAAGTTGGTATTCGTTTTCGATAATAGCCAATTGGGCTTTGGCTTTCTCAATCTCAATTTTAGTTTTTTGAGCGGTGGCAAAGGCTTTAAAATCGATAAGACTCATTTGGGCATTCAAAAAGAAATTGTCGTTTTGGATGTTAGAACTTACCCTGCCATTGGTAGCCGGATCGATAGTTGACCCGAAATTGTAGCTTTGATTTCCCGTAAAGGAAATACTCGGCAATATTTGATTGACCACTGAATTGTGCTGCTTTTGCGATTTTTTGACATTAAGCTGTTCTATCTTGATTTCGATGGCATTTTTCATCGCTTCGGCAATGCATTTCTGCAATGGCCAGGACTGATCCTGACCAAATACAGAAGGGCAAAACGTATACAGTAAAACAATTAAAAAAGCTTTTCTATTCATATTTTAAATATTTCAAGACATCTAATCGGGTGGCTTGATACGCTCGGGAAAGCACCACCAATAGTGTTAACAGTAACAAAACTATAAAACCAATTACGAAAGGAATAAAACTGATTTCGATACGGAAGGCAAAGTTTTCCAACCATTTGTTGAGCAAGTAATACACCGGAAATAGTGCGATGGCAAACCCAATCAAACAAAAAACGATGTATTGTTTGGACAGTTCTTTGAGCAAAACACCGGTTTCTGCGCCTAAGGTTTTGCGAATGGCAATTTCTTTCATTCGCCGCTGAATAGAATAGGAAGCCAAGGCAAACAAGCCGAAAAGCGCAATCAGAATTACGATAACATTCAGCAATGAAAACAAGTTTTTTTGTTTGACATAAGTCTCGTAAGTCCGCGCATAGGCTTTATCTACAAAATCATAACTGAACGGATATTCGGTGTCGACTTTTTTGGTCCAGAATTTTTCGATATCCGCTAAAGTCTGCTCCGGATTATCTCCGCTGATTTTAACGTGAATCTTGCTCGCATTTTGCAACATCCAATCGATGGTTTTGAAGTGGAAAAACACCATCGGTGGAATATCGTCTTGCGGACCGAACAAGTTGAAATTTTTTACCACTCCGATTATTTTAAGCTTATTGCCGTTCCATTCGATTTCTTTACCAATTGGATTTTTCTCGTTCATCATTTTCAAAGTGGTTTCGTTAATCAACATCGAGTTGATGGTGTCGGAAGCTATTTTTTCCGACAAAAAGCGGCCTTCTTTGAGTTGGATTTGCATCATTTCCAACATTCCGAAATCGACACCCATATTGCGGCCTTGAATCGTATTTTCTTTGTAAACAAAACTCGACGTTGAACCATTGGTTGAACCAAAAGCAAATGCTCCTGTTGACACTTGGGCCACACCATTTATTTTAGACACTTCGGCTTTGATCAGATTATAGCGGTTGGTGAGTTTAGCCAGGTAATCTTTCTCCCTCCAATCGTAAGGATTGCGATAGGAAATAGCCACTACTTTATCGCCTTTAAAACCCAAATCTTTGGTACTGATGTATTGAATTTGTTGGTAAACAATATAAGAGCCGATAATGAAGAAAGTGGCTATCGAAAACTGCAGTATCAACATGGCGTTTCTGAGCCAGATGCCGCTTTTGCTTCGACCGAAATTGCCTTTCAACACTTTTAAAGTTTCAAAATTCGACACATAAATGGCCGGAAAAATTCCTGCCAGAACAATAGTCAAAATAAAAATCAAAATCAATTGCCCATAAAATTGATTGCCGTGAATGAGTAACTTCTTACCCAAAAACTCATTGTAATAAGGCAAGGAAAGTTCGACAATTACCAAGGAGAGTAATATTGAAAACAACACTGTAAGCACTGTTTCAAATAAAAACTGTTTGATAATATTAACTCTTGAGGCACCCAAAATTTTTCGCACGCCTACTTCTTTAGCTCTTTTGATAGCGTTTGCAGTGGCTAAATTGACATAGTTAACGATAGAAAGTACCAAGATTAAGATAGACAACCCCAACATGATCAACAAAAACTGATAGTTCCCTTTTCCTTCCGCGTAGCCTTCTGTAATGGCATGCAATCGGGCGTCTTTGAGTGGTTCTAAAATAATTTTGGTTCTGTTGGGACCGTTTTTTTTCATCCATTCGGCTATGGTTAAGCCTTCTTCTTTGGCCCAACGAACTGCACGGTTTTCGTGAAGAACTTTCTCCATGCGAGCGCTTACTTTGTCTTTGTCGGCCGGATTTTTAAGTTTTAACAACAAACCGTAATTGAAATTACCCCAGTTGTCCTTGTTTTCCACCAATCGACTGTCCATCAAACTAGTAACAGCATTCGGAGCCATAGAGGATTTTCCGGGAATAGTATAAACACCTCTTACTACCAACTTCCGGCCGGAGCAAGTCACCAGTTTACCGATTGGTTCTTCTGAACCAAATAATCGCTCAGCTGTTTTATCAGAAATAGCAATACTGGCATTGTCTTGCAAAGCACTTTTTGCCGTTCCTTTCACAAATGTAAAAGGGAAAAACTCGAAGAATGTTTTTTGGGCATCGGTAATCTTAACGATTTCTTTTTTGTTTTGGTATTGTATGATTTCTTCAAAATACCAATTATCGAAATAGCAATACGATTCCAATTCGGGAAAATCTTTTTTGAAATAGGATTCGAATGCTGCTACGTTACTTGCCCAATAATCGTCTTCGCTTACTTTACTAATGGATTCAAAGACCTTTTCTTTCTCGGGATTCCAAGCGTTGTAACTGTGCTCATCGTTCCAATACAAAATGGCAAAGATAAGTCCGGCTATTCCAATGCTTAACCCTAAAACATTCAGCGCCGTGAATAGCTTGTTGTTTTTGATTTGGAATAAAAATATGTGTAACCAGTTTTTTAACATGATTTGTTCGTTTTTGATGATGGATGATGATTATCGTTTGTTCACAGAACCCGAAGAACTTTTATCGGTATTCACTTGAAAAGGGTTGCCGAAATAATCCACGCTACTGCTGGAAGTGGCTGTGGCATCTAATGATTTGGTTGCAAAAACAGTAACATCGGCTGAGCTACTGGCTTTAACTGTAACCACTTCGGCTAGTAAATCTTTGGCATTACAATCGGCTGAACTGCTGGCTTTGATGGTTACTTTTACGGCTTTTCCTATCAAATCGCAATCGGCTGAGCTGCTGACTTCCACAGCCACATTTTGGGCATTGACTTTTCCTTTAAAATTGCCACTCGAAGAAACATCAACTTGCAAATCGGTACAATCAAAAGTTCCGGAAACTGTAGCCGACGAACTGGCAGCCACTTCCAATTGGTCCACCGAATTCAGGTTTTCCACTTTCACACTGGCAGAAGAACTCGCTTTGATGGCAGTAAGTGCTTTACCGGTGATGTATACTTTTAAAACTTTAAAACGCATTCCGTTGATGTTTTTTCCTTTACCGGTGCCGTAGCTGTAGTCTTCTTTGGAATTATTATCAACATACACTTTAAGGGTTTGGCCTTCTACTTCGGTTTTGATGTAGGCCAATTTTTCGTTGTCATCGGTTTCCACTTTTAAGCTTTGTGTGGCAGAAACAGTATAAAAAACTTCAATACCCTGAGAAGCTTTCAGCTTAGAAAACTCGGCTACCGTTCTGGTTTCCGAAACTTGTCCGAAAGCCATTAAACTGAATAAAAAAGAAACAGTGGTGATTATTATTTTCGACATGATTGTAATTTTTAAACGTTAGTATTATGACATGAAAACATCGACATTTCTGCTGTTGGTTTTTTCAGAAAGTACCATACCGTCTTTCATGATAATGGTACGCTGCGAAAACGAAGCATCGTAATCCGAATGCGTCACCATTAGAATGGTCGAGCCATTAGCGTGCAAATCGGTTAGCAGTTCCATTACCTCATTACCATTTTTACTATCGAGATTTCCGGTAGGTTCATCGGCCAAAATGATTTTCGGATCGTTGATTAAGGCTCTGGCTACAGCTACTCTTTGTTGTTGACCGCCGGAAAGCTGCTGCGGATAATGTTTTAAGCGATGTGAAATTCCTAAACGCTCGGCTATGGCGGCTACTTTCTGCTTTCTTTCAGGAGCCGGAACATTGTTGTAAATCAACGGTAATTCGATGTTGTCAAATACCGACAACTCGTCAATCAAGTTGAAATTTTGGAAGATGAAGCCAATGTTTTGCTTTCTGATTTTGGATTTTTCTTGTTCGCTTAAACCGGTTATCTCTTGATTAAGGAGCTGATAGTTACCGGCAGTTGCACTGTCTAAAAGACCAACGATGTTCAACAGCGTCGATTTTCCGCTGCCCGAGGCACCCATAATGGTGACGAATTCGCCTTGATTGATTGTGATTGAAACTTCGCTTAAGGCTTTGGTTTCGACTTCTTCGGTTCTGAAAACCTTGGAAAGATTTTGAATGTGTATCATAGTGTTCGTTTTTTGATTTTGATTTATTCGATATTGAGTACCTCAGCTTCCAAATAATCTCTATAGGTAGAGGTAATCACTTTATCTCCCGGTTGTAACCCTTTGATAATTTCATAGTATAAAGGATTTTCTCTGCCGATGGTGATGTTGCGTCTTTCTGCTTTATTACCGTTGACAACAAAGATCCATTTTCCTGCGGTTTCTTGGTAAAAAGTGCCTTTAGAAAGCACTATCGATTTGGTTTTTTCCGACAAACTCAGTCGCACACTGAAACTCAAACCTTGTTTCAAATCGAGTTGCTCATTGCCGCTGAAATTCAGCTCAACCTGAAACTTCCCGCCTTTGATTTCGGGTATTACTTTGGCAATTACCACAGCTACTTCCTGTCCGTTAAAATCCACAGTTCCTTTTTGCCCTTGGGTTACTTTAGGCAAGTAAAACTCGTCTACATCGGCTAATAATTTATAGCCTTTCATCACATCTATCTTCCCCAAAGTTTGACCTTGTTGGTAGGTTTGTCCCAGCACCGGTTCAAACGAAGACAATCGACCTGAAAGTGGTGCCATTACTAAAAAATTCTTTTTGTTAGTACGCAAAACACCCAAACTCTTTTCCATGATACCGATGGATTGATTGAGTTGTCCGATTTGAATTTGATTGGCTTGTTTTTCCTTAGTCACACTTTGTTTGATGATGTTCATGCGTTCTTTTTGAAAGCGAAAATTCTCTTGGGTTTTCTCCCAATCATTTTTGGCTAAAATTTCTTGTTCGAATAACTTTTTGTGCAAATCATATAAATTTTTGGCGTCTTGGTAATCGTGTTCAATCGACACTAAGTCTTTGGCCAAATTCAGTTCTTGGTTACGCAAATCCAATTTGGCTTTGTTGAGATTATTAATTTGCTCGATAATAGCCGTTTCTTGCTGCATGTAGTTCAGTTCGGTGTTAGGGTTGTACAATCGGGCCAAAGGTTGACCTTGGGTTACTCTGTCGCCGTTGCTCACAAAAATTTCTTGCACCGAACCGCCTTCGACTATGTTAACCAAAATAGAATTCATAGGCTCCACTCGAGCTTGAAATACCATAAAATCTTCAAAATAATCAGATTCCACCGTTTTAATGGTGATTTCACTTTTGGCTACGTTGTACGATCTTTTTTTGGTTATCATACTATACGCCGCATAACCCAAAATTAATGCCGCTAAAACCGCTGCGGTGAGATACTTTTTTTTATTATTTTTACGATTGATGATGGTGTCCATTGTAACTATTTTAGTACGAGTGAGTACAATTTTGTGCCAAAGTTTTAAAATTTACAAAACGCTGTTTTTAAGCAATTTACAGCTGAATAAAAAATAAAGGTGTTCATAATCGAACACCATTTGTCCGAAACCGAACAGTGACTCAAAATACAATTCGCTTCCATGAAAAAAACCAATGCCAATATTTTAGTCATAGACGACCAAGAAGACATTCTTTTTGCGGCCAAAATGCTCTTAAAAAAACACTTTGAGACGATTTTTACGCTCAACAATCCGAAAAATGTGCTTCGATTGTTGTCTGAAAATGACATTGATGTGGTGTTATTGGATATGAATTACCGCATTGGTTTTGAAGACGGACGAGAAGGCTTGTATTTTTTAAAAGAGATCAAAACGCTTTCGCCTAAAACCATCGTTATTTTAATGACGGCTTTCGGCAAAGTAGAAACTGCAGTAGAAGGTTTAAAAAATGGTGCTTTTGATTATGTGCTGAAACCTTGGGAAAATGAAAAACTATTACAAACCGTTAAACACGCCGTAGAAGAATCCAGAAAAGTTAAAAAGAAAACGGAGAAAACTACTTTAACGGATTCGTTTTTTATAGGTCAGTCTAATTTGATCAAAAAATCTTATGCTTTGGGCGAAAAAGTAGCCAAAACCGACGCCAATGTTTTGATTTTAGGCGAAAACGGTACCGGAAAATTTGTGATGGCGCAATACATTCACCAACAATCCGAACGAAAAAACAATGCTTTTGTTCATGTTGACTTGGGTTCGTTAAACGATAATATTTTTGAAAGCGAATTGTTCGGTTATGCCAAAGGTGCGTTTACCGATGCTAAAGCCGATACCGCCGGACGCTTTGAAAATGCGCAGAACGGCACCATTTTCCTGGATGAAATTGGCAATGTGCCTATGCATTTGCAATCGAAATTATTGCAAGTCATCCAAACCAAAACCGTAATCCGTTTGGGCGAATCGAAACCGCGTCCGCTTAATGTGAGAATCATCACAGCTACGAATTTAAATTTGAAAGCTGAAGTCGCTCAAAAAAACTTCCGCGAGGATTTGTACTATCGCATCAACACTATGGAAATTACTTTGCCTTCTTTGAAAGAACGCAAAGAAGACAAAATTCCGTTGGCGCAATTTTTATTGAATAAAATGGTCTCCAAATACAACCGAAACGAAATTGTCTTTAGTGAAAAGGCATTGGAACAAATCGAAAAACACGCTTGGAACGGCAACATCCGAGAGATGGAAAACCGCATTGAACGCGCTGTGATTTTGTGTGAAAACAATACCATTTCCGCAGCTGATTTAGACTTAGACTTGGTTACAATTTATGAAAGCAAAGACGATTTGCCGCTGTCGGATGTAGAAAAAAACACCATCGAAAAAGTGTTGGTCAAACACCAGTACAACATTAGTAAATCGGCTGAAGAATTAGGTTTGTCGCGTGCCGCTTTATACCGAAGAATGGAAAAATACAACCTCAATCCGGAATAAATGTTTAAAAACTACAAACTCTACCAACTGCTTTTCTTCCGCCTGATTTTGGTGGTTTTTTGTGTTGGTCTGAGCCTCTATTTATTTTCGGAGCAATTGCTGTATACCGGACTGTTTGCCGCTTTCATTACCTTTTTATTGGTGACCGAATTGTACTTCTTCCTGCGCAATGCGTTTTTGGTTTTTGACCGAACCATTGCCTCGATTTTGCAAAACGATTTTTCAGCCGATTTTTCCCAACACAAATCCTATCACAACTACGCCAGTTTGTTTCAGTTGTATGGAAAACTCAAAGAAAAACAGCACGAACAACTTTCGAAAGACCTGATTTACCGGTCGATTTTGAACAATATCGAAACCGGCATCATCATCTTACAAAAAGAAAACGAGGATTGGAACATCTTTTTGATGAACGATTATTTCTCGAAACATTTTGAAGTGCCGAAAGTTTCCAGATGGCATTATTTGAAAAACCAATTGCCATCGCTTTGCGAAATTATTGAAGCGCGAGATTTTCAGGAAATGAAAAGTTCGTTGCAAATCAGAGTCAACAAACAAGACACTCAAACCTTTTTGATTCAAACCTCGGCCACCAAGACTTTTGAACAAGAATACTACATTATTTTGCTCGACAGCATTCAGAAAGTAGTAGAGAAAAAAGAAAAAGAAGCTTGGATTAATTTGATGAAAGTCATTTCACACGAGCTGTTGAATTCACTCACACCGATTCGCTCGCTTTCGCAAAATTTGAACGAATTGGTCCAACAAGAAAGTTTGTCAACCGAAGATTTAGAAGACATCAAACAAAGCGTAGCCACAATGCACAACCGCAGTAATCACCTGCAAGAATTTGTAGAAAGCTACCGAAAACTCGCCATGTTGCCATCGCCTAAAAAAGAAAAAACAGAATTATCGGAATTGGTGGAAAGCTGTTTGCAAATCATGCAACCTTTATTTAAAAAAGAGTCCATTGCCGTGGTTAACCAACTGAACTTTAAACGTTGGATTATGGTAGATCGCAACCAAATGGAGCAAGTGATTATCAATTTGCTGACCAACAGTATGTATGCCTTAGAAGCGAAAGACCGGCGAGAAATAAGCATCAGCGCCGAACTTAAAGAAAAACGACTTTACCTGATGATTACCGATACCGGTGCTGGTATTGAACCCGAAATTGAAGATAAAATTTTCCTGCCGTTTTTCACTACCCGGAAAGATGGCGCAGGCATTGGCTTAACTTTATCCAAAAATATTATTGAAGCGCACGGCGGCTATTTGGCTTTTGAAAATGGCGAAAACGGCACGAAGTTTACAGTTTGTTTGTTGGAATAGATTTGCAATTATTTGTAAATTTTTCAAAAATTAGGAAATAATTACAACGAACTAACTCCAGGCAGCCAAAAATGTTTATCAAAATCAACGATTTGGTTGTCAACAACAGTTATTCCCTCGTTTTCCAGTAATTGTTGCATCAAATTGGTACCTTGAAAATGGTGTTTCCCGGAAAGCATCCCAATTCTATTGACTACGCGATGTGCCGGAACATCATCGCGCCCGTGACTGGCATTCATCGCCCAACCGACCATACGAGCCGAACGAGCCGAGCCTAAAGCTTTAGCAATAGCGCCGTAAGAGGTTACTTTGCCTTCGGGAATTTGACGAACAATATCGTATACTCTTTCGAAGAAATTTTCTTCCATTTTAATCGTAAAGCAATTTGAGTAAGGTAACTATGGCCATAAAAGTGGTGACTGAACCAATGACAATGTTGATATTCCGCATCAAGAATTCGGTCTTTTTTTCAATTTTTTTGAAAGCCACTATATAGAGGTAAAACACACTAAACGACCCTAAAACTACTCCGGTAACGAAAGTAGCCACCGGAATTTTATCAAAACTGAAGTAACCCGCTGCCGACAAACCCATGCTGGCAAAAACATAAAAAGGGATGGGCAATAAATTGAGCATAGACAACAACATCCCGAAAAAAAAACGGTTCTTTTTGCCTTTGATTTTAGCTTCCGTTTTGATTTTCTTTGGTTTTTTGGCAATCCAGAAAAAATAAACACTCAATCCGGTGAATATAAAAATGCCTATTTCTTGTAACGTAGCTACAATTTCCTTGTGCTGGCTGATGAATCGGGCAAACAGTACTGCAATAAAAGTTTGGATGAATACCACTACTGCCGCACCAGCCGCAAAGCTAACCGCTTCGTTTTTACCTTCTTGCAAACTGATTTTAGCTGCTGTCATGTTGATTAAACCCGGAAGTATAACCGCCAAAAAAGCAATACAAAAACCCAAAACAAGCGGCAAGATATTGGTCATCTATTTGATTTTGAAACGAATATACGTAATTGCCTTGTTGATTTCCAAATATTGTTTCTCATAAAAGGTTTGGATGCCGATTACTTCCTGAGGTGCGCCTTCGTTTTTGTATACGTTGTGATTGGCGTATAACACTTCATGGCCTTCACCGTGTAATAAACCTAAGGTATAACCGTGCATGAATTCGCTGTCGGTTTTTAAGTTCACAACACCATCGGGTTTTAAAATTCGCTTGTACAATTTTAAAAACTCACTGTTAGTCATGCGGTGTTTGGTACGTTTGTATTTGATTTGCGGATCGGGGAACGTAATCCAAATTTCGGCCACTTCGCCTTCGGCAAAAATCCCTTCGATGAGTTCAATTTGGGTGCGTACAAATGCTACATTGTGCATGCCGCTTTCAACGGCTGTTTTAGCACCACGCCAAAATCGGGCGCCTTTGATATCAATTCCGATAAAATTCTTGTCGGGATATTGTTCGGCCAATCCTACCGAGTATTCGCCTTTACCACAACCCAATTCGATGATAATGGGATGGTTATTTTTGAAAAATTCGCTGTTCCATTTGCCTTTCAACGGAAATTGACCGCCTACAACTTCTTCACGAGTTGGTTGGAACACATTTTGAAAGGTTTCGTTTTCCTTGAATCGCTTTAGTTTATTCTTACTGCCCACAGATTTAATTTTTTGGTAAAATTAAGGAAATATAAACTATCCGAAATCTTTTTTACTTTGCAATGTTAAAAGCTTACCTTCCCAACTTGAAAACAACTGAGAAAAATATCTTAATCGCACCCTTAAATTGGGGTTTGGGTCACGCCACCCGCTGTATTCCTGTGATAAGAGAATTACAACACTTCGGCTTTACACCTATAATTGCCTCCGATGGTGTGGCTTTACGGCTCTTGCAGAAGGAATTTCCGGAACTTATTTCGATTGAACTGCCTTCTTATGAAATAGAATATGCCAAAGATGAAAAAGACTTCAAGTGGAAACTCATCAAAAACAGTCCGAAAATGATTCAGGCCATTTTTGAAGAAAAGAAGAAAGTGAAAGCTTTAGTCAAACAATACGATTTAAAAGGTATCATATCTGACAACCGTTTGGGCGTTTACAGCAAAAAAGTGCCGAGTGTTTTTATCACACACCAACTGAATGTATTATCGGGCAAAACCACTTGGATTTCTTCTAAATTACACCAATTTTTTATCGCTAAATTCACCGAATGTTGGATACCCGACAGTAAAGACCAGCCCAATCTGACCGGTAAATTAGGCCATTTGGAAGACAGTTCGCTCAATTTAAAATATCTTGGTCCGTTGAGTCGCTTGGTCAAAAAAAACTTGCCGTTGCGTTACGATTTAATGGTTATTTTATCCGGTCCGGAACCACAACGCACCATGTTGGAAGAAAAACTAACCGAGGAGCTCAAAAACTACAAGGGGAAGATTCTTTTTATCAAAGGAAAAGTGGAAACGGAGCAAAAAACAACTATTGAAGATCATTTTACTTACTATAATTTCATGACTTCCGAAGAGGTAGAAAAAGCATTTAATGAAAGTGATTTAGTGCTTTGTCGTTCCGGATATACCACCGTAATGGATTTGGCAAAGTTGGACAAAAAGGCCTTTTTTATCCCAACACCGGGGCAATTTGAACAAGAATATTTGGCCAAAAGATTCAAAAGAAAAGGCATGGCACCCTTTGCCAAACAAGACGAATTTAAGGTAGAAAAATTATTGGAAACTGACTTGTATAAAGGTTTTCCGAGAACCGGAGAAACAGCCAATTGGAAACAGCTATTTATACTTTTCCATGGTGAATGAGAATTCTGAGCCTTTGCCAAACTCACTTTCTACATAAATTTTTTCGCCGTGGGCTTCAATAATGTGTTTGACTATTGACAAACCAAGACCGGAGCCGCCTTCACTGCGGGCACCGCTTTTGTCTACTCGGAAGAAACGTTCAAAAATTCGGGAAAGATTGTGCTTTTCGATGCCTTCACCGTTGTCTCTGACACGCACTATTAATTTGTTATTCACCAAATCCTCTATACTAACTTCGGTCGTTCCGTTTTCTTTACCGTATTTGATAGAGTTCATGATTAAATTGGTCAACACCTGTTGGATTTTTTCTTTATCACCAAAAACCTTGATAGGTTTGCTGTACTTTCGGTCGAACATGAGAATAATGTTCTTTTTATCGGCTTTCATTTCCAATAAATCAAACACGTTTTGGATGAGTTCAACAATGTTAAATTTAGAGAGCTCCAAATTCAAATCGCCCATCTCCAATTTAGAAATCATGTCCAAATCTTCTACGATATAAATCAATCGCTCTACGCCTTTCTCGGCTCTTTCCAAGTATTTTTTTCGGACGTTTTTATCGTTCATTGCACCATCCAGCAAAGTAGAAAGATAGCCTTGCACCGTAAATAAAGGTGTTTTGAGTTCGTGTGATACATTGCCTAAAAACTCTCGACGGTATTCTTCGCGCACTTTGAGCGTTTCGATTTCCATTTTTTTATCCATCGCAAATTTTTTCACTTGCTTGGTTAAAGTGGCCATATCGGTAGTAATGGGTTGGTTTCGAAAAGAAGTAGATTCGAGTAACGAAACATCGTCGTAGATCTTTTTAACTCTTCGGTAAATAAAATGCTCCACCCGATATTGGATCACAAAAAATGAAAATGTGGCCATAGATAAGGCAAAAACAAGTAAGATAACCCAAGAGAATTCGTGGAAAAACCACAGTAAAATACCAAGAAAACCGGTGGAAAAAAGTGTTATGTACGTGGTAGAAACTAACGCAAAAGTGTATGTTTTCTTGAAATTGACCTTCATTTAGACTTCGAGTTTGTAACCCACTCCTTTGATGGTTTTGAATAAATCTTCTCCGATTTTTTCGCGCAGCTTTCTGATGTGTACGTCTATGGTTCTGCCGCCAACAATGACTTCATTCCCCCAAACTTTATCCAGAATTTCTTCGCGTTTGAAAACTTTACCGGGTTTTGAGGCCAACAGATAAAAGAGTTCAAATTCTTTTCGAGGCAATATAATTTCTCGCCCTTCTTTGATGATTTTATATTCTTCTCTGTTGATTTCAATACCGCCTACATTAAGGGTTTCGGTAGCTTGTTCGTCATTTTTCAAACGACGCAACAAGGCTTTTACTTTACTTACCAACAACTTTGGTTTGATGGGTTTGGTGATATAATCATCGGCTCCGGCATCAAACCCGGCTACTTGGGAATAATCTTCGCTTCGAGCGGTTAAGAAGGTGATTATGACATTACTTAGTTCGGGCAACTTACGAATGTTTTCGCAGGCTTCCATACCGTCCATTTCGGGCATCATGACATCCATAATAATCAAATGCGGCAGTTCCTTTTTAGCCTTGACGATGGCTTCTTTACCATTAGTAGCCGTTACAATTTGATAGCCTTCTTGAGCAAGATTGTAACCTACAATTTCTAAGATGTCTTGCTCATCATCGACTAATAAAATCTTAATGTCTTTTTTCTTCATAACAAACGCACAATTGTTTTTGCGGTAGTAAAGGTAAAGATAATACAAAATCGTGATATAACGCATCTATGGAGTTAACGGTAATTTAATATGTTAACAATTTGGTAAAGCTTAAGGAACAAAAAGGTAATAATGGAGTAACACGACCTTTACAATGCGATGGTTTCTTTGCACCAAAATTAAACACGACTACAATGAAACTTAAATTAATCGTTACATTATTATTAATCAACCTCATAAGCTTTGCTCAAAACAAAGGAACTATCAGCGGAACTTTGACCGATAAAGATTTAAACAATGAGCCGCTGCCATTTGCCAATGTTATCATTAAAGGCACCAATATAGGAGTAACCACTAATGAAACCGGAAAATACAGCCTTAGTGTAGAAGCCGGAACATACACCATACAATTCAGCTTTTTAGGTTACGAAACCATAGAAGAAAAAATTGTAGTGAAAGCCGGTGAAACTTTAACCATCAACAAAGCTTTAGGTTCAGGAAGCTATCAGTTGCAAGATGTGGTAATTCAGAAAGTGGTAAGTCGTGAAAAAGAATCGGCTTTACTTTTGGAGCAAAAAAATGCTGTTGAAATCAAACAAAGTATTGGAGCGCAGGAAATGCAACGCAAAGGAGTGTCTACTGTAGAACAAGGTGTAGCAAAGATTTCAGGGGTTTCTAAAGTAGCCGACCGCGGTATATTTATTCGTGGGTTAGACGATCGTTATAACTACCTTCAAATAAACGGTTTGAACTTTATTCCCTCAGATCCGAATCTTAAAACAATTCCTTTGAGCTTTATTCCTACTGATATTGTTAGAAACATTGATGTTTTTAAAACTTTTAATTCCGGTTTATACCAAGATTTTGCGGGTGCTTCTTTGAACATTTGGACAAAAGATATCAGTTCAAAACCATATACCAAAGTAAGTGTTTCAGCAGGATTCAACTCTATTACAACTTTCAAAGACTTCAAATCAGGCAGTGAAGGAGGTACGGATTTCTTAGGATACAGCGGAAACAATCGAGCTTTGCCGGGTGTTTTTAGCGAAAATGTAGCCTTAGGATATCAAGCTTCATCATCTGAATCTAAAGACCTCTTCAATTCGTCTTGGTCTCCGGAACAAACTACTGCTCCAATGAGTATTGGAACCAGCATTACCAACTCTGATTCATTTGATTTATCTAACGACAGAAAAATAGGGTACATATTCAACGTTAACTTCAGCAACAACTATTTGTCACAAACCGGTGAAAGAAGAAACTTAAACTCGGAAGGAACGGCATTTAAGGATTTTGAAGTAGCCAATTCTAAATACTTTACCCAAAAATCAGCTTTGGCCAGTTTGAACTTTAAAAAAGCCAATTTATACAACTTCTTTTTCAACATCATTTACCTTCAAAACTCAGAGAGCACAATTGAAGAAATTCAAGGAGAAAACACCGACTTCATTACGATTGACCGTCCGTTTTTCTTGAGAGACACTAAATATGTAGAAAACACTTCTTTTGGAATCCAACAATTAGGAACCCTATATTTCAAAGACAAAAAACACACCTTGGAATACGGAATTGCGGCTACTTTGGGAAAAAACAATATGCCTGATCGAAAAACTTTAATCGCCGAGGGGGTTGGTTCAGAGGCAGACTTTGTAACTTTTAATGGTGCAAATCCATTCCGTTTTTACTCGGTTTTAGACAATTTTAATGTAAACGGGAAAGCGGAATATGAAATAAAATTCGGCGGTGATATCGACGGAAAAGCAAAAAACAGTTTGCGTTTTGGTTATGCCGGAGACATGACAAATTACGACTTTTTCAACAGGACAATCAGAGTTAATGGTGGTGGTAATTTAACAGACACCACTATGGACACCAACAATCCCCAAGCATTCTTTGATACTAACTTCGATAATGGAAATTTATTTTACGCCAGCACTTCGGATCCTACTTACAACGTAAAAATCACTCAATTCATCAATGCCGGTTTTGTAAACTACAACAGAAATTGGGAAAAATTAACATTGGATGTTGGAGCTCGATTTGAATACATGTTCCGTGAAACCAAGTCGAGAAAAGAAACCAGCACTGTTACTTCTCCTTTTGAAGTACAAGTTTATGATCCAATTGACTTTAGTCCGGTGCTTAACCTAAAGTATGAATTAAACGAAAAATCAAACTTGCGTTTTACCGCTTCTAAAACTTCCACAAAACCAAGATTCCGTGAAATTTTACCTTTCCGTTACCAAGACGGAGACGGAAACTTCAGTATTGGAAATCCTGATTTAAAAAATACCCAAAACTACAATGTGGATTTGAAATACGAATTCTTCCCGACACAAAGCAGTATGGTGGCTGTTGCCGTTTTCGGAAAACACATTCAAGACCCAATTACACGTTTGTTAGAAGGAACTTCAACCGGTTTCTTAACCAAGTTTGTAAACTTTGATGAAGCCAATTTGTTTGGTATAGAGTTAGAATCTAACTTTGGATTAGATGTAATTTTCGGCGAAAGTTTCTTTACCAAAAGAACCACTTTTGGATTGAATACCATTTTTATGAAGTCTGAAGAAGTAGCTGATAAATCCAAATTCCCGCGTATAACTTCAACTGAGCGTTCGTTACAAGGAGCTTCCGATTTTATCATCAATGCCGATATCGTTTATGATTTGATTAAAAATGAAAAAGTTGAATCGAAAATATCATTCATCTACAACACTTTCTCTGACAGAATCTATGCCGTTGGAACTGATGGCGCATCTGACATCAAGCAAAAACCAATTGATATGTTAGACTTCACTTGGCGCAACACTTTTGCAAAAAAATACCAGTTAAACTTAACGGTGAAAAACATTTTAAATACCGAAATTTTAGCTACCCAAGACCCTACAAGACCAATTGCCAATCCAAGTCAGTTCAGCAATGTAAACAATCGTCTGACACAAGGAGTTACAGTAGGTTTAGAGTTTTCTTACAGCTTCTGATAAACTGTTCAAAACTAAAGCATTAAAAAAAGAGAATCTCAGGATTCTCTTTTTTTGTGCATAACATTTTGTTTACAAATATTTCACTAAGCGATAACTGTTATATAACCATTGATTAACCTCTTTTGGAAATCCTAAAATTACTTTTGTCAAAACAATATAACAAATTAACATGAAAACAAATTTCTTAAAAATTATTGCTTTTGCAGCTTTAACTTTTACTATCGGATGTTCATCAGATGAAACAAACGGAACTGATGTACCTAACTTAGAAGGTTCAGTTCTTCAAGGTAACATTACAACAGACTTAAACGTTCCTACAGGAAACTACAATTTAAAAGGAGTTGTTGTAGTTAAAGCCGGCGCCACATTAACTATTGAAGCCGGAACCACTTTTACTGTAACTACAGCTGACCAAGCAGCAGGAACAAATTATTTACAAGTAGAGCAAGGCGGAAAAATAGTAGCTGTAGGTACTTCTTCTTCTCCAATTGTATTTACTGCTCAATCACAACAAATTGGTGCTTGGGGAGGTATTATTATTAACGGAAAAGCCAGAATTAATGTTGCCGGAGGAACAGAAGTTGCTGAAGCCGGTGGTTTAGTATATGGCGGTAACGATGATGCTGACAATTCAGGTACATTAAAATATGTAAGAGTAGAATATGCAGGTGCTGCTATCACCGGAGGTACTGCGGAGTACAATGCTTTTTCTTTCTTCGGAGTAGGTTCAGGTACGGTTTTAGAAAACTTACAAGCCTACAAAGGCGCTGATGATGCATTTGAATTTTTTGGCGGCGCAGTAAATGCTACAAACCTTGCTGCATTTGGATGTGAAGACGACAACATCGACTGGGACAGAGGTTACAGAGGAACCTTAAGTAACATTTGGATTATTCAACCTACTAATGGTGATTTTGGATTTGAATGTTCTAATTTACCGGTAGAGTTTAACAGTTCTCCAAGAGCAAATCCTACAGTTACTAATGTAACCATCACAGGTTCCGGAAATGCAAACAAAGCTGCTTTCAACTTTAAAGAAGGAACTGCAGGAAACATTTCTAACGTAAAAGTAACAAACGTAGGCTATGGTGTTGATTTGAGAAACCAATTGGGGCAATTCCAAGATGGCTCTTTGAAAGTAAACAACGCAAGTATCACTTTCATCACCGCTTTAACTCGTAACGGAATTTCCGGTGACACCACCAACATTGATACTATCGTTGGAGTTAACGCCAATGCGGTTGGAGCTAACACAGCACCCTTTACTTCCGGAACTTGGTTGAAAAACTTATAATCAAAAAAAATAACCGTAAAAAACTCCTTCCCAACAAGAAGGAGTTTTTTTTGGTACAATATTTGAAAATATTTTTATACATTTGTCTTAACCAAATTTTTGTCATGGCTAAAAACTACTTATACACCCTTTTATTTTTCTGCTTGTTCTCTCTCGGCGCTTTTGCTCAGGATGGGAAGCAACAAGGAGAAACACTTGGTTTTTATCCAAATCCGGTAAGCAACGGAAAAATCTACATCACTTCAAAAACTACCTTAGACAAAGAGATTTTAATTTTTGATGTATTGGGTAAAAAGGTACTACAAACTACCATTTCTTCTCGCGAATTAAACATCAGCACTATCCCGCCGGGTGTTTACATCATCAAAATTACCGAAGGAGACACCACTACTACTAGAAAACTAATTGTCAGATAGTTAAACTTTGTAGGTTTAACTTTTTTTTAATCATTTTTTTACGCTCTTATTTTCGGCAAACAAATATTGTGCTTATATTTGTGGGCTAAATAAACTTAAAAAAATGAAAAAAATTTACTCTTTATTATTACTTACTGTAAGCACTTTGTCTTTCGGACAAGTATTGACAGAAGATTTTAATTATCCGGACAATGCTGTATTAACTGCAAACGGTTGGAGCGCACACAGTGGTGCAGGAACTAACGCAGTTGATGTTGGAGCTTCAAACGGATTGACCTACGCAGGCTACAACACTGCTGCCAACAATGCCGCAAGACTCGACAACACAGGAGAAGACATCAACAAACCTTTTGCTGCTGCTGTAACTTCCGGATCTTTGTATTTCTCATTTTTAGTAAATGTTACTTCCGGTGATGCCGGTTACTTTGCGCATTTAGGAACTGCTCCAAGTACATTTGCCGCCAGAATTTATGTAAAACCATCAACTACAACCGGTAAAATTAATTTTGGAATCTCAAACACGAGTACAGCTTCTTTTGCAGCAACTCCTACAGATTTCGATTTGAACACCACCTATCTTATTATAGTGAAATATGACGTAACTGCAGCCGGTGCCGCCAGCATTTGGGTTAGATCTACCGGAGTTCCGGCTACTGAAGCTGCTGCAGGAACACCTGAACATACTACAACAGGTGGTGGAACAGCCAGTATCGGAGGAGTATTTTTAAGACAATACGCTGCCACTCAAAATATAACTGTAGATGAAATCAAAGTTTTTACTACTTGGTTCGGTGCTGCTGCTTGTAGCTTAACTTTAAATGCAGAAACTGCTGTTTGTGATGCTACAACTTTGAATATAGATACTTACACTGCTACTATTCCTTTTACAGGTGGAAATACCGGTTCATACAATTTATCAGTTAATGCCGGAACTATTGGTGGCGACAATCCATCAACTACAGCCCAAGGTAATATTATCATCACCAACATCCCTGAAGGCACCAACGTAACTTTAACCGTTAGTGGCGCATGTGGCTTAACAAAAACCGTTACTGCTCCCGAATGTAAACCGGTTAACACTTTACCATTCACTGATTCATTCCCTTACACTGTTGGAGGCTCATTAAATGCTGAACAAAAATGGTCATTAGTTAACACAGGAGACAACATCACTATTGCTAACGGTAGCTTGTCTTATGCCGGGATCACATCATCTGGAAACTCAATCACTTTTTCAGGTGCTGGAGGTGAATCAAGAACATTGTTCACCAGTACTAACGCAGATTCAATTTTCGCTTCATTTATAGTAACCGCTTCTGATTTAGCAAACGTAACAACCGATTTAACAAGTAATTATTTTGCATTATTTACTGATGCTGCCGGCGCTTCTACTAATGCCAGACTTTGGATTCGTAAAAACGGTACGCAATACCAATACGGTTTAGGAACAGGTGCTTCTGCTACAGACTGGGACCCAACGCTATATAATGCAGGTGACATTCAGTATGTAGTTTTAAGATATGATTTTGCTGACAATGCTTTTTCCTTATACATCAACCCAACCATCGGAGGAAGTGCTTCACCAACGTTAAGCGTTACTCCTACTACTGCTTTTAGTGCATTAGGAGGATTTATGTTTAGACAAGACAGCAACACAACTACTCCAACTATTTTAGTTGATGAATTAAGAATTGCTACTACTGCTAACTTTACTTTAGGCACTACCCAAAACCAAATTTCTGGTTTGAAAGTGTATCCTAACCCGGTTGCTAACGGTACTTTATTCATCGAAACTGCGGCTAACGGAGAGAAAACCGTTGCTATTTTTGATGTATTAGGCAAACAAGTATTAAACACTACAACGGCTGATAACGCTATCAACGTTAACGGATTAAACACCGGTGTTTACGTGGTTAGAATTACTGAAGAAGGTAAAACAGCTACTACTAAATTGGTGATTAAATAATCCCAATCCAACAATACCAAAAAGGTCCTAATGAACGTTAGGGCCTTTTTTATTTTCCGTATTTTTGCGCTAAATATTTAAACACTTGGTTCAGCCGCAAGACATATTTACCATTGCCTCGCACAAGCAATTTGAAAAAATAGCCTTGAAGGTTTTTCGTTTCCAATACGAAAACAACAAAGTCTATAAGGAATTTTGCGACTTCTTAAAAACCGATGTACAAAAAGTAAAATCGCTCTCTCAAATTCCGTTTTTACCCATACAATTTTTCAAAAGTCATAAAGTTGTTTCAAACACCAACGCAATCCAGGAAACCTTCACCAGCAGCGGAACTACCGGAATGATTACCAGCCAACATTTAGTCACCGATGTCTCACTATACGAACAAAGTTATCGCTTAGCCTTTTCTGAATTCTACGGCAATATCGAAGACTATGCGGTTTTGGCCTTGCTTCCATCTTATTTAGAGCGCAGTGGCTCCTCGTTGATTTACATGGTCAAAGATTTAATCGAAATGTCGAACAACGAACATAGTGGCTTCTACCTTCACAATTACGACGAACTGATTTCTAAATTAACCGAACTGGATAACTCCGGCCAAAATGTAATTTTAATAGGAGTGACTTATGCCTTGCTTGACCTAATCGACAAACAAAACTTTCAGCTCAAAAACACCATCATCATGGAAACCGGTGGCATGAAAGGCCAACGCAAAGAAATGATTCGAGAAGAACTACACCAAATCCTATGCAATGGTTTCGGCGTTCAAAGTATCCATTCAGAATACGGCATGACCGAATTGCTCTCTCAAGCCTATTCTTTAGGCAACGGTATTTTCGAATGCCCGAGTTGGATGCACATCTTAATCCGAGACACCGAAGATGCGTTAAGCTATGTGGATTACGGCAAAACCGGCGGTATTAATGTCATCGACTTGGCCAACATAAACTCTTGCGCCTTCATCGCCACGCAAGATTTGGGCAAAAAACAACCCAACAACGCTTTCGAGGTCTTGGGCCGTTTTGATCATTCTGATATTCGCGGTTGTAATTTAATGGTACTGTAATAAAATTGGCTTTTTTTCGTTTTAAACAAAATGCCATTATGAAATTGATTGTCTGCCTCTTTTTCGCTATTACCGTTTTTGGACAAGAAAAACCAATCGAAATAAAAATCGACTCTTTATCGGTTTTAAACTCCAGTGAAAGCGAAAGAAAATTTGTTTTACATTTCCACCTAACCAATCTCACCAACAAACCCATATCTTTTATCTTAAATCCAAAAGATCTTATTCCAATCGGAGCCGGCTCTCTCCGTCCCAATGTGTACTACAAACTTTATGAAAACGACACGGCAATTGAGGCTAACGGTATTTTAAATGGCGATAGTAGTATTAGGTACTTTAAATCGGAAGCTGAATACACTCGATATATTGATTCTGTTGACACTTACATAAAATCCAGAACTCCCGAACAATTATCTCAAATCAAGAAAGAGGGATTCTTGGAGCACATTCAAAATATGGAGGCTAATCAAACCAAACACTTCAGGTCAATTCTAGTCTGGGATAAAAGAAGATACCATAGAAACGATGCCATAGAATATTATATAGAAGAAAAAGAAAAGCATTTTATCGAACTCCACATCAACTTAATGACCGAAGAACTGCTTTCTGATTTTACAGCAGCTGAAAAAAAAGACGTCTTGAGCAACAAAATATTTATCAAGGGCTGGTTTACATCCAACAAAATGGAAATCGATTTAGGCGAATAAAAAAAGGAACCTCCTCGGTTCCTTTTCATTTATACAACTTTAATCAAATAGTAATTTTTCTTTCCTTTTTGCAGCATTAAAAACTGACCGTCAATCAAGTCCTTTTCGGTAATCACATAATCCGCTGTCACTTTTTCTTTGTTCAACGAAATCGCGTTTTGCTGTAACTCTCTTCTCGCTTCACTGTTCGAAGCCAGGAAACCGGTCTTGGCCGAAAGCGCCGCTATCATATCCAAACCATTGGCTATATCCGCTTTTTCAACTTCGGCTTGTGGTACGCCTTCAAAGACTTCCAAGAAAGTTTTGGTGTCCAATTTTTTCAAATCGTCCATCGTCGGACTAAAAAACGCTCCGGAAGCAAAAATCGCTTTCTCCAACTCTTCTCTACCGTGAACAAAAGTAGTTACTTCTTCTGCTAAGCGCTTTTGCAACACACGCAAATGCGGCGCGGTTTGGTGCTCAGCAATCAAAGCGTCAATCGTATCTTTATCTAAAAAAGTGAAAATCTTAATGTATTTCTCTGCATCAACATCCGTAGTATTCAACCAAAACTGGTAAAATTTGTACACCGAAGTTTTATCCGCCGTCAACCAAACATTCCCGCCTTCGGATTTCCCGAATTTAGAACCATCAGCTTTCGTAATTAACGGACAAGTCATCGCATACGCTTTCGCACCTTCGCCATTCATTCTGCGCACCAACTCCGTTCCCGTGGTAATATTACCCCATTGGTCGCTACCGCCCATTTGCAACAAACAATGGTGCGTCTTGTATAAATGATGAAAATCGTACCCTTGAATCAACTGATACGTAAACTCGGTAAAACTCATCCCTTCGCCACTTTCGCCACTCAAACGTTTCTTCACCGAATCCTTAGCCATCATGTAGTTTACGGTAATGCGTTTTCCCACATCACGCGCAAAATTGATAAACGAAAAATCCTTCATCCAATCGTAATTGTTCACCAAAATCGGAGCATTGGCTGCCGTCGAATTAAAGTCTAAAAAACGAGACAACACCGCTTTAATGCCGGCTACATTTTTTTCTAAAGTCGCTTCATCCAACAAATTGCGCTCGTCCGATTTCCCCGAAGGATCACCAATCATCCCCGTAGCACCACCAACCAAAGCAATAGGCTTGTGACCAAAACGCTCTAAGTGTACCAACAAAATAATCGGCACCAAACTCCCAATATGCAACGAATCGCTCGTCGGGTCAAACCCAATATAAGTGGTGGTCATTTCCTTTAAAAGTTGCTCTTCGGTTCCGGGCATCATATCGTGAACCAAGCCACGCCATTGCAATTCTGCTACTAAATTTTTCATCTCTCTAAGATAATATTTGTCAAAGGTGTTCAATGCAGTCGCCTTGCAGGCTCGTGTCATCCTAATAATTCTTTATGAGCGCAAAGATAAACAGAATTAGGAATTAGGAATTAGGAATTAGGAATTTTTAGGAGCGAAAGGCTCGGGATTTATCAGCTATCCATATTCCTGCTTTCCACTATACTTCGTGCCGCTCCAATCAGGGCTATAGGAAAATCTTTTCGCTGGCTTGGAAACCAAAAATAAATCCTAATTCCTAAATCCTAATTCGTAAATTTGAACTATGATTTTAGTCACAGGTGGAACCGGTTTAGTAGGCGCGCATTTGCTGTTGCAATTAACGGCAAACGAGACGGAAATTAGGGCCATATACCGAAACGAAAAAAACATCCGCAAAACCCAATCGCTGTTCCAATTGTATGGCAAGGAAGACCAATTCTACAAAATCCAATGGATGGAAGGCGATATTATCGACGTGCCGTCTTTAGAAAAAGCCTTTCAAGGCATTACACATGTTTACCACTGCGCCGCGCTAATCTCCTACAACCCGAAAGACGAAAACAAACTCCGCAAAACGAATATCGAAGGCACGGCCAACATCGTGAACTTTTGTATAGATTATAAGGTGAGCAAACTGTGCCACGTAAGTTCCATTGCGGCTTTGGGCGATTTAAAACCCAACGAAACCATTATAACAGAGGAAACCGAATGGAATCCGGAACACTCGCACAGCGATTACGCCATCTCTAAATACGGAGCCGAAATGGAAATTTGGCGCGGTCAGCAAGAAGGTTTAAATGTAGTGATTGTTAATCCGGGAGTGATTTTCGGAGCCGGTTTTTGGCAACAAGGCAGTGGTGTTTTCTTCTCTGCTGTTCAAAAAGGATTTCCTTTTTACACCAATGGTACTACCGGCTATGTAAGCGCCACCGATGTAGCTTCGATCATGATACAACTGATGGACAGCAATATCTCGGGCGAACGTTTCTCTGTGATAGCCGAAAATCGGTCTTTCAAAGACATCATCTTTTTAATTGCAGAAAAGTTGGGTGTCCAAAAACCAAAATTTGAGGCTAAACCTTGGATGTTAGCTTTAGGTTGGCGTTTGGATTGGCTTTCGGCGACTTTTTTAAACACCAAGAGAAAGTTATCTAAATACAGTACTCAATCACTTTTATCTTCTGACAATATCTCGAATGCTAAAATAAAAAATGCGTTGCATTTTGAGTTCCAACGCATCGATTCGGTTATAGACGAAGTGGTTCGCTTGCACCAAAAATAGTTACCTCACCATTGGTTCATCCGGATTAGGCGGAATGTTTACTTCTGTTGAAGTTCCGTTAGCCTTTTGAGTTTCTTCCTCAAGGCGCCTTTTTACTTCCTGGTACATTTTTTTGTATTCTTCTATGTCGGAAGCATAATACTTATTGTTTTCTTCCCACTGCAAACTGTCAATTTGATACTTTTTGAACAAAAATTCATTCGCTTTTTTGGAACTAATGCCACCGTTTATGTTTTGCGATTTAACAGCTTCAAGCAAAGCTATGTCGAACAAAATATCGACCATCTTATCTTTATCAATTAACTTTTTAGGTTTTTCTACAGTATTAGCACAACTAATAAAAACTAACAAGAAAGCCAACAAAAGAGTTTTTATACACATCTTCAAAATTTTAACAGTGTTCAACATCTTTTTAAGTTTAACGGTCAAATAACAATCTTTTTCCGAAAGGTTTTTCGTTGACCTTAAAATTCTGATACACTAAATTTCCGTTTACAAAAGTATGGGTAATTCTTGATTTAAAATTATACCCTTCAAAAGGTGACCAACCACATTGCGCCAAAATGTTTTCTTTTTTCACATTCCAAGGCATGGCAGGGTTTACCAAAACTAAATCGGCATAATAGCCTTCTTTGATAAAACCTCGCTTTTCAATCTTGAAAATCTTGGCCGGATTGTGGCACATTTTTTCTACTATTTTTTCAATTGAAATTTTGCCTTGGTGATAGGCTTCGAACATCGCTACCACTGCATGTTGCACCAATGGTCCGCCTGATGGTGCTTTGGTATACACTTGTTGCTTTTCTTCTAAAGTATGCGGTGCATGATCGGTGGCAATCACATCGATTCGATCATCCAACAAAGCTTTCCATAAAGCGTCTTTGTCGGATGCTGTTTTTACTGCAGGATTCCATTTAATCAAATTGCCTTTAGTTTTGTAATCGGCATCGGTAAACCACAAATGATGAATACAAACTTCAGCGGTTATTTGCTTTTCTTCTAATGGAATTTTATTGGTAAATAACTCCATTTCCTTAGCCGTTGACAAATGAAAAACGTGTAATCTCGCACCGGTCTTTTTAGCCAGTTCGATGGCCTTGGAAGAAGACAAATAACAAGCTTCTTCGCTTCTAATCAGGTGATGGTATTCTACCGGAATGTCTTCACCAAACTCGGCTTTGTAGTGTTCCAAATTGGCCCTGATGGTACCTTCATCTTCGCAATGAACAGCAATCAACATTTTGGTAGAAGAAAATATTTTCTCTAAGGCTTCTTGGTTGTCCACCAACATATTTCCGGTTGAAGAACCTAAAAACAATTTTAGTCCGGCAACGTTTCTTGGGTTGGTTTTTAAGATTTCCTCCAAATTATCGTTGGTTCCGCCCATCATAAAAGAATAATTTGCAAAAGATGTTTTGGCCGCAATTTGGTATTTGTCTTCTAAAAGCTCTTGGGTAACGGCATTCGGTACGGTGTTGGGTTGTTCTATAAAAGAAGTAATTCCACCGGCTACAGCAGCGCGACTTTCGGAGGCTATGGTTCCTTTGTGGGTTAAACCCGGTTCACGAAAATGTACTTGGTCATCAATCGCTCCCGGCATTAGGTAATTGCCCTCTGCATCTATGACTTGACAGTTAGAAGATTTTGGAGTGATGTTGTCAGCTATTTCGACTATCCATTCGTTTTCAATCAAAACGTCACCTTCAACTATCTTTCCTTCATTTACAATTTTGGCATTTTTAATTAAAACGGTATTCATTTTCGTAAATTATAATCGGTTTAAAAACTTCCTGAATCGGAGAGAGATAACGCCAAAAATGGCTTCTTTGATAATGGCACCACTCATTTTGGATTGGCCTTTGGTGCGGTCGGTAAAAATCACCGGAACCTCAACAATTTTGAAATTTTTGGCAAAAGCCCTATATTTCATTTCTATTTGAAAGGCGTAACCAATAAACTTGATGGCATCTAAATTAATTTTTTCTAATACTTCGCGGCGGTAACAAATGAATCCGGCCGTAGCATCCATAATTTTCATTCCGGTAATCATTCGCACATACACCGAAGCGAAATAAGACAACAACACTCTGCTGAGCGGCCAATTCACCACATTCACACCGGTAACATACCGAGAACCGATAGCCAAATCAGCGCCGTTTTGACAAGCTTCATACAACTTGGCCAAGTCGTTGGGATTGTGTGAAAAGTCGGCATCCATTTCAAAAATATACTTGTAATTGTTTTGCATTGCCCACTTAAAGCCGTGTACATAAGCCGTCCCCAAACCGGCTTTTTTCTTTCTAACTTCAAGGAAAAGTTGGTTTTCAAATTCCTTTTGCAGTTCAACAACTTTATCGGCGGTTTTATCCGGAGAATTGTCATCTACAATGAGAACATGAAAAGATTTCGGTAAAGCAAAAACGGCTCGAATGATACTTTCGATGTTTTCAATTTCGTTATAGGTAGGGATAATTACAATGCCGTCACTCATAAAGATGTAGTCATACTTTGTGCAAAAATAAACTTTTTATCAGTGTCTCATCTTAATAATATTATAATAATTTAACAAATAAAAAATTAGTAATTTTGCCTGATATATGACAGAAATTGTTTTTGAACCAAGGGTAATTGAAGCAAAAGATTGGGCCACATATCTTTTCGTTTTGTCGTTTGCATTAATTGCCGTTACCCGAACAGCTTTTGAAACCCGTTTCAATGATTTTTTGAGGATTTTAGTTTCCGACAAATACATTAAAGTGTACAAAGATCCCTCGCATTTGATGAGTGGTTTTACGGTACTGCTTTTTATTGTTCAAAGCATTTCTTTTGCCTTCTTTATACAAATGACGCTAAGTCATTTTGGGTATGTCTCTAAGACCGATTGGGTACTCTTTATCAGAATCCTGACTTTTTTTGGAGTTTTTGTGCTTTCCAAATTTCTGATTGAAAAGATTATTGCCACCGTTTTCAACATTGAAGAGTTTGCCGAACAACTCAATCTGCAAAAAGTGAGCTACAGAACTTTCATCAGCTTGTTGATTCTCCCATTGAACATCTATCTGTTTTACAGCGACAATTCATCAAATGCACTGCTTTTTTGCATTATTGGTATCATTTTAATAATAAACTTATATTCTTATTTGGTTTCATTGAAGATTTATCAAAACTTACTTATCGGCAAGTTGTTTTATTTTATTTTGTATCTTTGCGCACTTGAAATAGCACCGTACTATTTTATATATTATTTGATTACAAAAAATTTAGCACATTAAAATGTCAAATTTGAAAGTGAAAACAATTTTGGTCTCTCAACCGGAGCCAAAAGTAGAGAATTCACCTTATTTTGAGTTACAACAAAAACATAAGGTAAAAGTTGATTTCCGCTCGTTCATTCATGTCGAAGGAGTTAGTGCAAAAGACGTTAGGGCTCAAAAAATTGATCTCAACAACTATACGGCCATTATTTTAACCAGCAGAAATTCTGTGGATCACTTTTTTAGGGTAGCTGAAGAAATGCGTTATAAAGTCCCTGAAGATTTGAAATATTTTTGTCAATCTGAAGCTATAGCATTTTACTTACAGAAATACGTTGTATACCGCAAACGCAAGATATATGTGGGACAAAAAGACTTTGCTGATTTGTCTCCGCTAATCAAGAAATACAAAGACGAAAAGTTCTTGTTACCTGCTTCTGACCAATTGAATTACGATGTTCCTCAAACCTTGAACAATTTGAAAGTAGATTGGACTCAGGCAACCTTCTACAAAACAGTAATGAGTGACTTGTCGGATTTGGCGGATGTGTATTACGATGTTTTGGCTTTCTTTAGCCCTACCGGAATCAAATCGTTGTTCAAAAACTTCCCCGACTTCAAACAAAACAACACTCGCATTGCAGTTTTTGGAAGTACTACTCAAAAAGAAGCTTTAGAACACGGTTTAAGAATTGACATCTTGGCTCCAACTCCGGAGACTCCGTCTATGACTATGGCTTTAGAAAAATACATAGCCGAAGCCAACAAAGGAAAATAAAAAAACCATTCTAATTATAAAATAAAAAAGCCATTCAAATTGAATGGCTTTTTCTTTGGTTAGTTAGTTTGTTATACCTGCGGCCCGGCTTTTATCAAGCTTTGCCCTTGCTCATTATCGGTATATTGAGCGAAATTTTTAATGAATCTTGACGCCAAATCGGTTGCTTTAACATTCCAATCATTAGCGTTTTCATAAGTATCTCTCGGATCTAAAATGGCCGGATTCACGTCGTGCAATGAGGTTGGCACCGCCAAATTGAAAACCGGAATGATTTTAGTCTCGGCTTTTTCAATAGAACCATCTAAAATAGCATCGATTATAGCGCGAGTATCTTTAATGGAAATGCGTTTTCCGGTGCCGTTCCAACCTGTATTCACCATATAGGCGGTAGCGTTATTCTCTTCCATCTTTTTAACCAATTCTTCACCGTACTTTGTTGGGTGTAAGGTTAAGAAAGCCTTTCCGAAACATGCTGAAAAAGTTGGCTCAGGTTGGGTAACTCCTCTTTCCGTTCCGGCTAACTTGGCCGTAAAACCGGACAAGAAGTAATATTGTGTTTGCTCCGGTGTTAATTTAGAAACCGGTGGCATTACTCCAAACGCATCTGCGGTTAAGAAAATCACTTTAGTGGCATGACCGGCTTTGGATACCGGTTTTACAATATTTTGAATGTGATAAATCGGATAAGAAACTCTGGTGTTTTGCGTTACCGAACCGTCTTTAAAATCAATTACACCGTTCGCATCAACTGTTACGTTCTCTAACAATGCATTTCTTTTAATAGCTCCATAAATATCCGGTTCGTTTTCTTGACTTAAATCGATGGTTTTAGCATAACAACCGCCTTCAAAATTGAAAACCCCTTCGTTATCCCAGCCATGCTCGTCATCTCCAATCAATTCGCGTTTAGGGTCGGTTGACAAAGTAGTTTTACCGGTTCCGGATAGCCCGAAAAATACGGCCACATCACCATCTTTTCCTTTATTGGCAGAACAGTGCATAGAAGCAATCCCTTGCAATGGTAAATAGTAATTCATCATAGCGAACATTCCTTTTTTCATTTCGCCACCATACCAAGTACCGCCAATCAACTGCATTTTTTCAGTTAAATTAAAAGCAATATACACTTCCGAGTTCAACCCGTGAGCAGCATAATCTTTGAAAGACGTTTTAGAACCGTTCATTACAATAAAATCAGGCTCTCCGAAATTAGCCAATTCTTCTTCCGTCGGACGGATAAACATATTGGTTACAAAATGGGCCTGCCAAGCCACTTCCATGATAAAGCGAACTTTTAAACGGGTGTTTTCGTTGGCACCACAAAAAGCATCAACCACATATAATTTTTTGCCGGATAACTGACTAACTGTAGTTTCTTTTAAAGCTTCCCAAGTGTTTTGAGATATAGGTTTGTTGTCATTAACTGCTTTTTCGGAATTCCACCAAATGGTGTTTTCGGTTACTGCGTCCTTAACAATATATTTGTCTTTAGGTGATCTTCCGGTAAATACTCCGGTCATCACATTTACTGCTCCTAATTCTGTAAGTTGTCCTTTTTCGTAACCTTGCAGATTCGGATTTAATTCGTCATTGTATAATTTTTCAAAAGAGGGATTATGAATGATTTCTTGAACGTTTTTGATACCGTATTGGTCTAACGAAATCGATTTCGTAATTTGAGCGTAGTTCTCCATAAAATTGAGTTTGTGTTGTATTATGAATCAGGCTACAAAGGTAAAAATTAAATTTCAGAAACTATTTTTTTCTCTGAATATTATTTTCTCCGCAGTGTTAAATTCCACAACAATGCCGTCCAAGCCGCTATTAGCAAGGTTCCGCCTATAGGTGTAATAATACCGAGCGGACTGAAATCAATTCCGGTAATGGCCTTGGTTGCTAAAAAATAAATTGAGCCTGAGAAAAAAATTATCCCAACAACTACCAACTGAAAGATTTTTTTCTTGACTTTATCATCAACCAAAGCGGTCATGCCTAAAAACAACAAAAAAAGCGCATGATACATCTGGTACTTGACTCCGGTTTCAAAGGTATTTAACTCGTCAACTGTTAATACTTTTTTTAAAGCATGGGCACCGAATGCACCTAAAATAATGGCCGCTGCACCTAAAATTAAGCCATAGCTTGTGATTTTTCTTTCCATAGGTTTAGTGTTGAATACTATTTTACAAATTTATCCGTTATTTCTAATAAGAATTAAAGTAATTTCACTTTTCTTTTAGTGACTGGCCTTTTTTAAAATTTTATATTTGCAGCTTAATTTTCCACTATGAAAAAAATTTTTTGGGGCTTTTGCCTATTCGTTTTGGGTTTTTCAAATTCGAGTTTTGGTCAGGCAGTTAAATCCGGAGAAAAATTGGTTTATGCAGGTTCGTATAACATGAGCGGATTAATGACACAATTAGCTCAGGTTACCATGAGCACCGAAACCGTATCGACCTCCAAAAACGCTTATTTGCACTTGAGTTGCGAATTGTCTACTTACAGCAAATGGGATTCATTTTTTAAAATTCGCGACATATACGAGTCTTATGTAAACCCGGCAAACCTAAAACCCAGTTTGTACAAAAGAAGCATAGACGAAGGCGGCTATACCAAAAAGGAAAAATATGCATTCAAAGGGAATACTGTAAACAGTACCACTAAGCGAAAAAGCAAACCGGAAACCCAAAAAACTTTCACCATCGGAGGTGCAACGCAAGATGTGATTTCCCTTTTATACAAAGTAAGAACTATCGATTTCAGCAAATTTAAAGTAGGACAAACCCAAAATTTGATGATTGTTTTCGACGAAAAACAAATTCCGGTTACCCTGAGATTTATGGGTAAAGAAACGGTTAACGCCGGGAATTTGGGTAAAAAAGAATGCTACAAATTGTCTATCGGAGCCAAAACAGATGCTTTAAGAGGCAAAGATAAAAACCTGATTTGGCTTACCGCTGATGCTAAAAAAATTCCGGCTTTACTAAAATTTAGTATTCCGGTTGGCACGGGACAGTTAACTTTAACATCCGCCACCGGCATTTAAAACAAACCACATGAGAAAAATCTTTTTGATATTATCCGTTGTATTTGGCCTCTTAGGCATCGCATTCACCATATTACCACTGGATACTTTGGCTTTTTTACCAATTGGATTCGCTCTTGTCTTTGGATTGCTAACCTTAAAACAATCTCAAGACAGCCAAAAGAAATTCCCGAAAATCATTTTAACGATTGCCGCATTATGCTCAGCTGTAGTCTTAGGCAAAACTTTATTGGTAAAAGATGAAGTAGCCACCGACACCCAATTCGAACAACAAAAAATCGAAACCAAACAAGAAGCCAAAAAGGAACTCGAAGAAATAGAAGGTTTAGAATAACTTAAAGTCCATCCGAAACGATGGGCTTTTTTGTTACAATCAAATTCATACATTTGTTGCCAACAACAAACAAACGCATGAGACAAATTCTGATTATCGGTGCCGGTCGTTCCGCATCTTCCCTGATACAATACCTTTTAAACAAATCCAACGAAGAAAATTTACACCTAACCATAGGCGATTTGTCGTTGGAATTGGCACAACGCAAAACCAACAACCATCCGAACGCCACGGCCATTGCGCTCGACATCAACAACGAAGCCCAACGCCAAGCTGAAATCCAAAAAGCCGACATCGTAATCTCTATGTTACCGGCACACATGCACATCGAAGTGGCAAAAGATTGTGTAACCTTCCAAAAAAATATGGTCACGGCTTCCTATATCTCCGATGCCATGCAAAGCTTAGATGCCGAAGTCAAAGCCAAAGGATTGATTTTTATGAACGAAATCGGGCTCGACCCGGGCATCGATCATATGAGCGCGATGAAAGTCATAGACGACATCAAAGCCAAAGGCGGCAAAATGATTTTATTCGAATCTTTCTGCGGCGGTTTAGTAGCACCGGAAAGCGACACCAATTTGTGGAACTATAAATTCACTTGGGCACCGCGCAATGTAGTATTGGCCGGTCAAGGCGGCGCTTCCAAATTCATCCAAGAAGGCAAATACAAATACATCCCGTACCACAAATTGTTCCGCAGAACCGAGTTCTTAGAAGTGGAAGGCTACGGCAAATTTGAAGGCTACGCCAACCGCGATTCGCTAAAATACCGCAGTGTGTATGGTTTAGACGATGTGCTCACGCTGTACCGCGGCACCATTCGTCGCGTAGGATTCTCCAAAGCCTGGAACATGTTTGTGCAATTGGGCATGACAGACGACACTTACATAATGGAAGACTCAGAAAACATGAGCTACCGCGACTTCATCAATTCGTTCCTACCCTATTCGCCAACCGATTCGGTGGAAATCAAAACCCGTTTGCAATTGGGTATTGAGCAAGACGATATTATGTGGGACAAACTACTCGAACTCGATTTGTTCAACCCGAATAAAAAGGTCGGACTCAAAAATGCCACACCGGCGCAAATCTTAGAACGCATCCTCAACGACAGCTGGTCGCTCCAACCCGAAGACAAAGACATGATTGTCATGTACCACAAATTCGGCTACGAAATAAACGGCGCGCGCCAACAAATCGACTCTAAAATGGTTTGCATCGGCGACGACCAAACCTATACCGCCATGGCCAAAACCGTAGGGTTGCCGGTAGCTATGGCGACTTTGCAAATCCTCAACGGCAACATCAAAACGCCAGGGGTACAACTGCCCATCCGTCCCGAAGTGTATAACCCAATCTTAAAAGAATTGGAAACCTTCGGCGTGGTTTTCAAAGAAACCGAAATGCCTTATGTAGGCTACAATCCGGACCGATTGTTAGGGAATTAATAAAGTGTCTGAGTCACTAAGTTGTTGATTTATTGGAAGCGAATGGCTCGGGCATTTTTGGAATCCATATTCCTGCTGTCCGTTCTACTTCGTGCCACTCCCATCAGGGCTAAAGAGGTTTCCGTTTTCTTTTCAGCGAACAACAATAAAACCAAAATCTTAACCGATTTTGGTTTTTTTATTTAAAACATAAAGTAAATCACTATTTTTACTTTAAATATTTGACTCATGAAAATTAACCAGCTGCAAATTGAAATTGATGATTTGATATTAAGAGGAGCAAGTCCGGTGGACTTGAGGTACACAAGCTTTAGCTTGTAATACTCATCATAAACACATAAACCTATGAAAATCAATCAACTGCAAATAGAAATTGACGGCATCGACAAAGAAATCCTCCGCGACCTTATGGAAGATGCCCGAAAGCCCATTTTACAAATCGCCAATAAAATCGGGATTTC
>Ga0207952_1000225_pt1 | contig 57309 bp, 43 predicted proteins | sample SubbioR12Aug_8Ca_FD_184831 | JGI IMG/M metagenome (GOLD analysis project Ga0207952, IMG submission 184831) | Serpentinite rock and fluid subsurface biosphere microbial communities from McLaughlin Reserve, California, USA - CR12Aug_8Ca (SPAdes) | ecosystem: Environmental > Terrestrial > Deep...
TGGCCCCAAAGCACCACCCACATTAATTCCCATGTAAAAAATGGTATAAGCCGAATCGGTTCTGGTATCTCCTTTTCTATAAAGCTGACCCACTAAAGAAGATATATTGGGCTTAAAAAATCCATTCCCTGCAATCATAAAACCCAAGCCAGAAAAGAACAACCAAGAAGATGCATCTGGATTTGATTCATATAACATGCCACAAAAAAACAAGATGAATTCACCAATAGCCATTAAAATACCGCCCGCTAAAATAGAACGCTTATTACCCCAATATCTATCCGCCACATATCCACCTACTAAGGGTGTTAAATAAATTAAACCCGTATAACTTCCATATAAGTTGGAGGCAAATACTTTGTCGAACATCAACGCCTTGGTCATAAACAAGACCAAGATGGCTCTCATACCATAATAGTTAAAGCGCTCCCACATTTCGGTTGCAAACAATACATACAGTCCTTTTGGATGCGCAATTGATTTGGATCTTTCCGTCATAGCAATCATTTTCGTTAATGGCTCAAAATAGTGATAAAAGTGAAATTGATGGGTTATTTTCGCAACCAATTTAGCTTTCATGAATATTCTACTATTAGGCAGCGGCGGCCGTGAACACGCATTAGCTTGGAAAATGACCCAAAGTCACCATTGTGATCAACTATATATTGCTCCTGGAAATGCGGGTACAGCTGATTTTGGAACCAATTTGGCCATTTCAGTGACCGATTTTGATGCCATTAAAGATGCTTGTATGAATTACCAGATTAATATGCTGGTTGTGGGCCCTGAAGAACCATTGGTAAAGGGGATTTATGATTTCTTTCAAGCAGACCCATCTTTAAATCATATAATAGTAGTAGGTCCATCAAAAGCTGCAGCCCAATTAGAGGGTAGTAAAGCTTTTAGTAAAAAATTCATGCAAAGACATGGTATTCCTACTGCTGCTTATGCAGAATTTACGGCTGATTCTATTGAAGAAGGAAGAAAATATATTCAACAACATACATTGCCCATAGTATTAAAAGCCGATGGATTGGCGGCTGGCAAAGGAGTCGTGATTGCAGCAACCACCGAAGAAGCATTGGCTAGTTTTGATGAAATGATTTTAGGCAAACAATTTGGTGCTGCTAGCGAAAAAGTAGTGATTGAATCCTTTCTACAAGGAATAGAAGTGAGTGTATTTGCCCTAACCAACGGGGAAGCCTACCATATTATTGGACATGCCAAAGACTATAAGCGCATTGGAGAAGGCGATACCGGTTTGAATACCGGTGGGATGGGTTGTGTTAGCCCGGTTCCCTTTATGGATGCGGCTTTCATGCAAAAAACGGAAGAAAGAATTATCCGTCCTACCGTAGAAGGACTGGCTAAAGAAGGGTTAGAATACCATGGTTTTATCTTTTTTGGTTTGATGAATATGGGTGGAGAGCCTTTTGTGATCGAGTACAACTGCCGCTTGGGCGACCCTGAGACGGAAGTAATATTACCCCGCTTACAAACAGATTTAGTAGCTTTATTTGCTGCCATGGATAATGGTACTTTAGAAGATGCCAATATCAGTTTCGACGAACGCAGCGCTGCAACCATCATGGCAGTAAGCGGAGGATATCCTGGGGATTATGTAAAAGGGAAAATTATTGAATTGCCTGCCAACAGTGAGGTTCCAAAGGACACCCTGGTATTTCATGCAGGTACTATTTCTTCTGGTGAACATGTTTTAACAAATGGTGGCAGGGTTTTGGCCGTAACTTCATATGGAGCAAATATTGCTGAAGCCGTGGAACGATCTAAAACGACCCTGCAGCAAATTTCCTTTGAGGGCATGTATTTTAGAAAGGATATTGGGTTTGAATTCCCTTGTTAATTCCACTAATTTCAAGCACCTTTGCAACTATTGCTTTAACGTACACAAGAACTTAACCATACAATGGGATTATTTAATTTTTTCACTCAGGAAATAGCCATGGATTTGGGTACTGCCAATACCCTAATTATACACAATGACGATGTAGTTGTAAACGAGCCATCTATTGTTGCATTAAATCGCAACAATATGAAAGAAGTGTTGGCTGTAGGTAAGAAGGCATTGATGATGCACGAGAAAACACATGAAAGCATCAGAACCATCAGACCTTTAAAAGATGGTGTAATTGCAGACTTTAACGCCGCCGAATTAATGATTCGCGAGTTAATGAAAATGATTTATCCTAAGAAGCCATTGTTTCCTCCTAGTTGGAGAATGGTGATTTGTATTCCTTCTTCTATTACTGAAGTAGAAAAGCGTGCGGTAAGAGACAGTGCAGAACAAGCAGGCGCTAAAGAAGTGTACATGATTCATGAACCAATGGCTGCGGCATTGGGTATTGGTATTGATGTGGAAGAACCTGTAGGAAATATGATCATTGATATTGGTGGTGGTACTACAGGTATTACTGTTATAGCTTTAGCTGGAATTGTTTGCGATCAAAGTATTCGTATTGCAGGAGATGAATTTACTGCAGATATTATGGAAGCTTTAAGAAGATACCATAGCTTATTAATTGGAGAGCGTACTGCCGAACAAATTAAAATTAATGTGGGCGCTGCAATGAAAGATTTGGATAACCCTCCAGAAGACATGCCAGTAAATGGTCGTGACTTGGTTACAGGTATTCCAAAACAAATCATGGTGAGTTACCAAGAAATTGCGGAAGCACTAGATAAAAGTATTTTCAAAATTGAAGAAGCCATTTTGAAAGCATTAGAAACTACTCCTCCAGAATTGGCGGCAGATATTTACCGAAGGGGATTATACCTAACTGGTGGTGGAGCCCTCCTACGTGGATTAGACAAGCGTTTAAGTGCAAAAATTAAATTGCCTGTTCATGTAGCAGACGATCCATTGAAAAGTGTGGTACGCGGCACTGGGCTTGCGTTAAAGAACTATCAGCGTTTTCCATTTATCATGAGATAGAACAGCTAATCGGCTTTGAAAAATATTTTTCTGTTCATACGGCAATACTTTAATTTCCTCAGCTTTTTGCTGTTGCAAATTCTATGCATTGTGATGCTGACCAAAGTAAGCAAAACGCATGAAACTTATTTTGCGGGCACTGTATTTGAAGTAACTGGTTATTTTAATAGTCGTTATGCCAACTTACAACAGTACTTTAATTTAAAAGAAGCCAACCAAAAGTTGGCTGAAGAAAATACTCGTCTAAGAAATGCATTGGGAACCAATTTTATTTCACCCGATACTAGTGCAGTCAGTTTTACTGATTCTAGTTTTGTAGATACACTTGGAAGAAAAAGGAAATTCATTTATCTCCCAGCTAAAGTGATTGGGAATTCCTACACTTTACAAAACAATTTCCTAATGCTCGAAAGAGGTGCAGACCAAGGTATCAAAAAAGGCATGGCAGTAGTTGGCCCAAGTGGCATTGTTGGTGTGGTGGTTGATGTATCTGCCAATATCAGTAAAGTAATGAGCTTGTTGCATAGGAACAGCAAGGTTTCTGCTATGCTTAAAAAAGACAATACTACTGGTAGTATAGAATGGGATGGAGCAGACCCATCATTGCTTATTTTAAGAAACATTTCTAAGAGCGCTAAAGTAGTTAAAGGTGATACAGTGCTTACCAGCGCTTATTCTGCTAACTTTCCATCGCACTTAATGATTGGACGGGTTGCTTCTATTACAGCAGACCCAGCTACCAATTATTTCACGTTGAAAATTAAAACTGCTACCAATTTCTTCACGATTCAATCGGTGGATGTTATTTATAATACCCGCTACAACGAACAAATTGAACTGGAAAATCGAAATCAACAGTAATGAGCAGTTTATTAACCAATATATTCCGGTTTGCATTTTTTATTCTACTACAAGAATTTGTGTTGAATAAAATACCAGCTTTGCACCAGTTTGTTGTACCCTATATTTATTTTTTATACATTCTGTGGTTACCATTCAAAATGGGCCGCTGGTATGTGTTACTATTGTCTTTTCTTTTTGGATTAACCATGGACTTTTTTACTGGAACCATGGGATTACATGCTGCAGCCTGCACTTTAATAGGTTATATCAGACCTTTTTTACTGAGCTTATTGATTCCCCAGGAAACCACTGAGCAGAGTTATCTAGAGCCTAGTATTAAAAGTATGGGTTGGGCTCCATTTAGTTTATACATTGGCTTGCTTACGTTTATTCACCATTTTTATTTGGTGCTGTTAGAATGGCTACAATTTGGAAGCTTTACTTATTTCTTAGGCAAAGTGAGTGGAACAACAGGCATAAGTTTATTGCTTATCTTTTTGGCTGAAATGTTGTTTAACAGAAAAGCAAAATATAGAACGAATAGTTAGTGCAGTAGTTCTAGTTTATGCTTAATTTCACGTGGTCAAATCAATTGACTTCTCCTAAAATATGTCCGTATTTAATCAAAGCCGTGGTAGGATTATCCAAATCATTATTGGAGTTGTATTCATTGTAATTACAGCACAGCTCATTAACCTACAAATTTTCTCTTCACAATACAAACTGGCTGCAGAAAACAATGCTATTTATCGTAAAATCATTTATCCTGATAGGGGTATTATTTTTGATCGCAAAAAAAGAGCTTTACTTGAAAACACCATCAGTTTCGATTTAATTGTTACTCCCTCCGAATCAAAAGGGACAGACACTGCATCACTTTGTGCCATTTTAGGAATAGATACTGCTGAGTACAAGAAAAGAATGCTCGATTTGATTTTTAAAAATACCCGTGTGCGCCCCAGCGTATTTGAGCCCTTATTAAGTGCGGAATTATATGCAAAGCTTACTGAGAATATGTATAAGTTTCCTGGGTTTGTTTTAAGCGAACGTTCAGTCAGAACCTATCCTTTTAATACGGCTGCGCAACTACTTGGATATATTGCAGAAGTAGATACCAGTTACTTAAGAAAGAATAAACACTTAGGATATGAAATGGGCGACTATGCTGGAATGAGTGGATTAGAAAAAACCTATGAGTCCATATTAATGGGACAAAGAGGCATCAAGCGTTTTATAAGAGACAACAAAAGCAGAATTCAAGGACCTTATGAGAATGGTATATTCGATACCATCCCAGTTGCAGGTAGAAATTTATTTACCAGTATTGACGTAGAAGTTCAACAATTGGCCGAACAATTATTGCAAAATAAAATAGGTAGTGCCGTGGCCATTAATCCGAAAACTGGTGGCATTATTACTATGGTATCTAGCCCTACTTATAACCCCAATGTGCTAACGGGAAATGCCCGTAGAAAAAACTGGGGGAAAATGGTCATGGATACCGCCAAACCTATGTATAATAGGGCCATTAAAGGCCAATACCCCCCGGGTTCTACATTCAAACCATTGGGTGCATTGGTTGCATTAGATCAAGGTTTAATTAATGCCGACTATGGAATAGGTTGTAGTGGTGGATATGGAGCTTGTGGTGGAGTCTATGTAAGATGCGAACACAGCAATGCAGGACATGCAGGAAATTTAAGACTGGCTTTGGCTAATTCTTGTAACTCTTATTTCTCCGATGTTTTTAGAAAAGCATTAGACAATAGAAAATGGGGTAATACCAATGAAGGTTATTTAAAATGGAAGGAATACATGAATGCGTTTGGTTTGGGCAGAAGATTAGAAGTAGACTTACCCAGTGAAGACAAAGCCAATATTCCAGACACAAGTGTTTACAATAAATTTTTTGGTGGTGCAAGAAGATGGAACAGTTGTAGTGTGCTTACATTAGGTATTGGTCAAGATAAAATGACGGCAACTCCATTGCAAATGGCCAACTTAATGTGCATCATCGCCAACAGAGGTTATTATTTTCCTCCTCATTTTGTAGACAGCATAGAAAATGAGCAAATAGAAGACACCGTGTTATTGAATAAATACAGAAAGAAACACGTGGTAACCAATATTGCCGACAAAGATTATCAAGCAGTAAATGATGGCATGCACGATGTAACTGTATATGGTACTTCATCCCATATAAAAATTCCTGGCGTTGAATATTGTGCTAAAACTGGTACGGCTCAAAACCCACATGGTAAAAACCACTCTTTATTTGTGGCGTTTGCCCCAAAAGATAATCCCAAAATTGCAGTTGCCGTTGTAGTAGAGAATGGAGGATATGGTTCTGTAGCAGCCGGACCAATTGCAGGTTTGATAATGGAAAAATATTTAAACGACACACTTAGTGCAGCAGGAAAAGCTACTGCTGAGAGGGTGACCAATATGAATTTAATTCCTCAAGCTATTAAAAATTGGTATACGCGAAAAGATGCAGAAAGAGCTGCTAGATTAGCCAGGTTAGCGCTAGAAGAAGCAGCAGAAAAAGAAGAGGCAGAAAATGTAAAAGAAATTAATAAAAATAATACCGAAGCTACTCTTGAACAAGGAAGCAAACCTGTAGGCAATAAAAAAGACAGTACCGACAAATACAAAATAAAAGCAGCCTTATTACTCAGTGAAGACAAAAAGAAAAGAATTGGAGGGCGTGCACAATGATGAAAAATAAAAATATTTCACAAGGGGTAGACTACCCCATGATATGGCTCTATTCAATATTAGTTGCAATAGGTGTGTTATGTATTTTCATGGTAGAATTTAGCGAAGGCAGCAATTGGTTTACATCATTTATAGGGGGCAAAACCAATTATAGCAAACAATTATTCTTTGCAGGATTCTGTGCCTTAGTGGCTACATTTATTTTACTAACAGATAGCAAACTCTTTACTGCATTTGCCAATTTAATGTATGCATTTGGCTTATTACTGATGGTTGCTACTTTTTTTATTGGGAAAAACATCAATGGTTCAAAAAGTTGGATTCCAATGGGTGGTGGCTTTAATTTGCAACCAGCCGAACTCTGTAAAATTTTTACGGCATTGGCATTGGCCAAGTTTTTATCAAGACAAGAAACAGATTTTAGCAAATTGAAATTTCAACTGATAGCTGGGGCTATTGCTATTGCGCCTGCTATATTATCTATTTTACAACACGAATTAGGTTTGGCATTGGTGTATAGCTCTTTTTTAATTGCCATGTATAGAGAAGGCTTACCTGCACAAATTTTGATTTTTGGATCATCATTTGGCGTATTGGTCATTGCTTCTTTAATTATTGAACCTAATACCTTATTGATTATTCTCAGTGCAATTGCTATATTACTTATTTACTTTGCACGCAGACAGGCAAGAAGGAATAAAGGGTTAATTACTACGATTGTTATTATCTGGATGATTAGTGCAGGAACGCAACGATTTGTTATACCATATATATTCAACAATGTATTTGAGTGTTACCAAAGCACCCGTATCTATAGTATGGTGGGTAAAGATTACAATTGTGCCGACAATGTTAAATCCTTAAAAAAACAAAAAGCGGGCAATGAAAAAGCCCCTAAGAAACCAGATGATTATAATGTGCGCCAAAGTAAGATTGCCATTGGTTCTGGCGGATTTGCAGGAAAGGGTTTTTTAAAAGGTACACAAACACGTGGGAAATACGTTCCCGCACAACACACTGATTTCATTTTTACTTCATTGGGTGAAGCATTTGGTTTTATTGGCTGTGTAATTTTTCTAATAATTTATTTAGCACTTTTATATCGAATTATACGAATTGCAGAAAGACAAAGAAGTACATTCAGCAGGGTCTATGCTTATAGTGTAGTGAGTATTCTTTTCTTCCATTTTGCAGTAAACGTAAGTATGACTATTGGTTTTTTCCCTATAGTTGGTATTCCTTTACCCATGGTTAGTTATGGGGGATCATCATTACTCACTTTTACTATTCTAATTTTTATTTTACTCAGACTAGATGCAGACCGACAAATGGTATTGCGTTAATTGATTATTATGACCATTATTCCATTATCCGAAGGAAGTTTTACTATTGATAAAACCAAGGTATTTGTACCATTTAATACGGCAACTGAAGAATTGAATAGCAGACCTATTGGTAGTTTGTTGGTTGAAATTCAACCCTTTTTAGTGGTAACACAAAAAGACCTTATTTTGATTGATACAGGATTAGGCTACAATATGTCTAATGGGGTACCTCAGATTTATTATAATCTAGAAAAAGCAGGGTATAATCCATCCCAAATAACAAAAGTATTAATGAGCCATTTGCATAAAGATCATGCAGGTGGAATTACTACCCGAAATTATTCTACTGGAGAACAGTTTATTGCTTTCCCATATGCTACTTATTATGTGCAAAGAAGGGAATATGAATTTGCTATGGGAATTGGCTCAGCATCTTATGTTCAGGCCGATATTCAAATACTAGAAGAGTTCAGCAAAGTAGTTTGGCTAGAAGATGATCACGGATTTATTGACAACTATATTGAATACCAGTTAACAGGAGCACATAGTAAATTTCATCAGGTCTTTTTTATTCAAGAAGAAAATGAGATTATTTTCTTTGGCGGAGACGATGCTCCTCAATTGCAGCAAATGAAAAGCAGATTCGTTGCCAAATACGACTTTGATGGAAAGAAGTGCATGGAATTAAGAAGAGCATGGTGGGAAGCAGGACAAGAAAAAGGCTGGAAATACCTGTTTTACCATGATATCTCCAGCCCCGTATTTCATCATTCAAATCTGACTTAGTTATTCTTGATGGTAGAATCTGTTCGATTTCTTTGCATCAAGCGTTTTCTTAGCTCGGGTCTATCTGGTTTTCCATCAGGACCTTTTGGTTTCATACCACGCTTCATCATTTCTTGACGCATCATATCGTTGAAATTGCGGTCTAATTTAAAAACCGTATTCACTCTATCTTCTGCGTTCAATATTTTTTTAAAATCATTATTGTACTTTTTACGAATAGACAAAGCCTGCTCTTCAAAAGCCAATTCAGCCATTTTATTATCTTGTCTGGCTTTTTTCAACTCTGCCATATAAGCATTGTGTACTGGCCAAAACTTTTGTGCCTCTTCTGCACTAAGGTTTAATTGTTTAGTAATATAAGCTACTTTGATAGCTTCAATATTAGGCCTTTCGCCAGGAGGAGGTGGTGGTGGACCTTGCATTCTACCCATTTTAGGTGGTGGCGGTTCTTGTGCTTGTGCAATGGCTGTTACACCCATTAAAAGGATTAATAGTAAACGTTTCATGTTGTTTTTTTTTAATGTTAATTCAATTATTCACTCAGATAAAGCTGCAGTTCTTCATCTGAAATCTCCGCTACAGTTGTTTCAGAAATTGCATCCACTGTATATTGATGCAAACTATTTTCTGGCCCCGCTAAAGCGTTGGCAGTTTTTAAATACTCATCAATAGCATCATTAGACAAAGCTTGTACAGATTGATTAATGTCTATTTTGGCAATTTGTTCCATGTTAATGACTAATGCAGGATTTGAAGAGATTGTTGGTTGATTAACCAAATTAAATCCTCCAATCACTAAAATACCAATGACTACGGCTGCAGCTACGAGTGTGTACCATTTACGGCTGGTATTCATGTTCACAACCCTAGCACCGGTAGCTTGGATATTGGAATTGTCTTGGGCTATTTGAACTTGAAAATGATCAAAATAACCAGCGGGTACCGATTGAACTGGCTTTTTTGCAATTGTATTCAGCAATGGAGCCACTTGTTCTAATTCTTGTATAATTTCTTTGTTTTCCATTTTCTTCCTTTTTAAGACTCCAATACGACCCTTGGGTTTAATGGGTTTTAATAAATTCTTCTACTTTTTTGGCAGCATGATGGTAGCTTGCCTTTAATGCTCCTTCACTAGTATCTAAAATTTTACTTATTTGTTCATAAGTCATTTCATCAAAGTATCTAAGGTTAAATACTAACTTTTGTTTCTCAGGAAGTTGCTGAATAGCCAATTGCAATTTCCACTCTAATTGATTCGCGTTAAAATTGCTATCTGCTTTAACAGTGTTCCCATAAACTTCTGCAACATCATCAAATGAACTTGTTTGCTTTCTTTTCTTTTGTTCTATAAAACTCAAGCTTTCGTTGGTTGCAATTCTATACAACCAGGTATACAGTTGACTGTCTTCTCTAAAATTGTCCAATGCATTCCAAACTTTTATAAAACTATTTTGCAATACATCATTGGCGTCTTCATGCTCCAGCACCATCCTTCTAATATGCCAATACAATTTTTCCTGATATTGTTTTACCAGTTGAGTAAATGCTGCATTTTTTTGTGAAGGAATTTTAAACTGCTTCACCAATTGAGAATCTTGATTCAATATATATCGATTGTCTTTTAAGTTAGATAAAATTGGGGTTGAAAGGTTTAATCGGGCAAAAAAATTTGTATATTCATTTACATCAACTATGTATTCAAATAAACCCATACATGCATTTAGGCAAAATGTAACCGATAAATACACTATCTACAATAGCCTTTTTGCAGCCCTACCCTTTTCTGGTATAGCCAATGTAGGGGCTTTACTCCCCATATTATTGCAATCTTGTATAGATGGATATCAGTCCGGCAAAACCCCAATAGAAATTATTCAAGATTTCTTTAAGAGGCAAGCCCAAGTAAGCAATGAAGCAGAACAGGTAGACCGACTATTCAAATTTGTACAATATATTGAACGGCAGGTAGTGCTTTTTGATGCAATTGAAGACGCAGCTTTTGATTCTGTTCACCATTTAAATGGAACCGGAAGCATAAAAGCATTGTACAATGAAGCCTATTTTAAAGGTAAACTTCCACTTTTAAGAGAAAAACTGCGTCATTTCAAAGTACGGGTTGTGTTAACAGCTCATCCAACCCAATTTTACCCGGGCAGTGTTTTAGGTATTATCCATGACCTTGGGGAAGCCATTGCAAAAAATGATTTTGAAACCATCAACCTTTATATACAACAATTAGGCATCACCCCCTTCTTTAATAAAAAACAACCTACTCCATTAGATGAAGCGGTTAACTTAATGTGGTACCTAGAAAATATATTGTATCAATCCATTGGTAATATTTACAATTTTATCAATAACGAAATTGTAGAAGAAGAAAATAACAACCCATTCATTGAATTGGGGTTCTGGCCAGGAGGAGATAGAGACGGGAACCCATTTGTTAAAGCTGAAACTACCCTAAAAATTGCAGAATCATTAAGAAGCGCCATTGTGGTTTGCTATTATAGAGATATTAGAAAATTAAAAAGAAGACTCACTTTTTCTGGAGTAGATGTGTTGGTAACAAAATTAGAAGCCCAATTATACGAAAACGTTTTCAGACCCGAGGAAAGCAGAAGGATTCACCAAAAGGAACTACTAGAGAAATTACAAGAAATAAAGGATTTAATGATTGCCAATCATCATTCCTTGTACATTAATCGAGTAAATAGTTTAATCAATAAGGTAAAAATATTTGGTACCTGGTTTGCCTCTATTGATATAAGGCAAGACAGCAGAATTCATACAGCTGTTATAAAAAATATTGATGCTACACTCAAACAAAATAATAAGCCAGGCATTCTACCCAATAACTATGACACTTTAAGTCAAGAAGAAAAAATAAATTATTTACTGACTATTAATCAAGTGATTGATGTAAATGACACTTCAACTGAAATAGCCAAAGACACCGTAGAAAGTATTTTTGCCATTAATAGCATTCAACAAATAAATGGGGAGCAGGGTTGTCATCGATATATTATTAGCAACTGCCAGTCGGCATTAAATATGATTGAGGTATTTACCCTCTTTAAGTTATGCGGATGGAACACCCAACAACTATCGGTAGACATTGTTCCATTATTCGAAACCATTGACGACTTAAAAGAAGCAGAACAAATCATGCAATGGCTTTACCAATTGCCTATTTATAATAAACATTTACAAGCAAGAGCCCATTCGCAAACAATTATGTTGGGCTTTAGTGATGGAACCAAAGACGGGGGATATTTACAAGCCAATTGGAGTATATATACCGCAAAAGAAAAACTAACCGCCATATCTAGACAACACGGAATCAAAGTTAAATTTTTTGACGGGCGAGGCGGCCCTCCTTCTAGAGGTGGTGGAAAAACAAATAAATTTTATGCTTCTCTGGGCAATAATATTGAAAACGAAGAAATACAATTGACCATTCAAGGTCAAACCATCACTTCTAATTTTGGAACACTTAAGTCTGCTCAATATAATTTAGAACAATTATTAAGTGCTGGAATTAGCAACACCGTTTTTTCAGAAAATAGGATTGAATTAAGCCCTACCCATAGAAACCTATTGGAAGAACTAGGAGGTATCAGCCACCAAGTTTATCAATCTTTCAAAAATCATCCACAGTTTCTACCATACATGCAACAGTTTAGTCCATTGAATTACTATAACAAAAGTAATATTGGAAGTAGGCCGGGTAAAAGAGGTAACTCAGATAAATTGGTATTTGAAGACTTAAGGGCAATACCTTTTGTGGGCAGCTGGAGTCAACTAAAACAAAATGTTCCAGGATACTTTGGGGTTGGCTCTGCATTGCAGCAATTAAAAAATGCAGGTAGGTGGGAAGAAGTAAAATCACTGTTTAATGAAGTAGCATTTTTCAGAACCTTGATTGATAATAGCATGATGAGCATGCTCAAATCATTTTTCCCATTAACGGCATATATTCAAGATGACCATATATTTGGCCCTGTTTGGAATTTGATTAAAGCAGAATACGATTTAACGCACTCGCTGGTGCTTGAATTATCTGGCAATAAAGTATTAATGGAAGATGATCAACCAGGAAGAGCTTCTATATTAATGAGAGATAAAATTGTTTTACCTCTTTTAACCATCCAGCAATATGCTTTGCATCATTTAAAAAATGAACAAATTACAGAAGACCTCAAGATAAATTATGAGAAATTAGTTACCCGCTCTATGTTTGGAATCATCAATGCTGCCAGAAATTCAGCTTAATCAACTGTCTTTCCAATTCCACAAGTGTAAGCATGCATAGGTTCTATAAGGAGTCCATTTTTGAGCAAGCTTTAGCATCTTTTCTTGCATCGTTTTCTTATGGGTGGTATCAATTTTATACAACTTACACATCGCTTGTTGAATACCCAAATCGTCTACAGCAAAAACATCTTCGCGACCTAAACCAAACATCAGCAACATTTCGACTGTCCATTTACCTACTCCTTTAATTTGAACCAGTAATGCAATGATTGATTCATCGCTCATAGTAGAAAGCAAACGATCATTTATATGGTACTCAATGCAAAATTGAGCAACATTTTTCACATAACCCACTTTCGCATTACTTAACCCAATAGCTCTTAGTGCTTCATTGGGTGTGTCCAATACTGCTTCTACTTTAGGTTCTTTTCCATTGTATAAAGCTAGAAATCGTTTATATATAACCGCTGCAACTTTAGTACTTAATTGCTGGCTCATAATACTAGCCATTAAACGAATGGGTATATTCTTTTTTCGCTTTAAAACAAATGGGTCTTGCGTTAAAATGGAAGCCAATTTTTTATCGTTCTGCAAATGACTCATATAATCCATTCAAGAAAGTTAACTAATTTTAATAAACACGTATTACCACAATTATGAAAAAGCAACTCTTTTGTATTTTATTACTTACTGCATTCGGAATCAGTTATAGCTTTGGACAAGCTGGTCCTGAGAAACAAATCAGAAAAATTTTGAAAGAGCAAACTGAAGCTTGGAACAGAGGTGATATTGATGCTTTTATGCAAGGATATTGGAATAACGACAGCCTATTATTTGTTGGCAAAAACGGCCCTACTTATGGCTTTGCCAATACCCTAAATAACTATAAAAAAAGCTATCCCAACAAAGATTATATGGGGCAACTAAACTTTACTTTACTAGAATTAAAGCCATTATCTAAACAGCTCTGGATGGTATTAGGAAAATGGGAATTAAACAGAACAGTTGGAAATGTGAGCGGACACTATACAATTTTGTTCAAAAAAATAAATGGTGTTTGGGTAATTATCATGGATCATAGTAGTTAGTGGTATGTGGTTAAAAGAGCTTAACTTGTATTTATTATAAATTTTTTGATATGATATTAATTATTCTAGGCATCATTTTGTTGGTTGCCGCTGGCTTTATGAATAAAGAAAGAGAAGAGTTTATTAAACTAGCAAAGGGAGTAAGAATTGCAGGTATCGTTATTGCATTGGTAGGGGTATTCAGTTCCTGCATTAAACAAATTGACGCTGGTCAAATTGGGGTACAAAGTTTATTTGGTAAAATCTCTAATAATATTTTATACAGTGGGTTAAACATTGTTAATCCCTTGGTTGAAGTAAGAGAAGTGGATATCAAAACACAGAACTATACCATGAGTGGGGTAAATGATGAAGGAGAGAAATCAAGTGATGATGCCATTCGTGTTTTAACTGCCGATGGCTTAGAAGTTATTATAGACTTAACTGTATTATATAGGGTTACAGCTAGTGAGGCCCCCCGATTAATTAGAGAAACAGGGCTTGATTTTAGAGACAAAATAGTGCGCCCACTCACCAGAACAAAAATCAGGGACAATGCGGTTTATTATACTGCCATTGACTTGTATTCGTTAAAAAGAGATTTATTTCAAAATAGAATTTATAAATCTATTGATGACGATTTTAAAAAAAGGGGCTTGATATTAGAGCAATTATTAGTGCGAAATATCACTTTGCCAAATAATGTAAAAACCTCCATAGAAGAAAAAATCAAAGCGGAGCAAGATGCGCAGAAAATGGAATTTGTTTTGCAAAAGGAAAAACAAGAAGCGGAAAGAAAAAGAGTGGAAGCAAGAGGTATTGCAGATTACCAGCAAATAATCAGCGCTGGTTTAGGAGACAAACAATTGCAATACGAACAGATTCAAGTTATGAAAGCCTTGGTTACTTCGCCTAATTCTAAAGTAATCGTATTAGGTAAAGGGAATACCCCTGTAATACTAGATACAAAAGAAAAGTAACCCTTAGGTAAAAGAAATTCTATTGTTCAAAATCAATTGGTTTACTCCAAAGCTTAATTTGCCAGCGCAAGAAAAAGATAAAGCTAGTAATAAACCAGATATAAAAAATGATATTACCCATGGTGATGGTATCATGAAAAAAAGCATGGTCATACATGATTCCTGCGGTAGAATTAATAGCCAACCAAAATAAACCCACAGAAAGGGTATTTACAATTCGTAAAAGGTATTCACGTACGCCTGGTTCCACGATACAATTTTTTGTTATTACAAGTAATTGTCTTTTTTGTTGCAGATCTAGTCAAAGCTTTGGTTACTTGCAGCAGCTAATTTAAGTATGCGGTCAAACTGAGCAGGGGTTAAATCATTATAAAAAAAGTAAATAGGATCCAATTGGATACCATTTTTATGCACTTCATAATGCAAATGCGGGCCTGTGCTTTTTCCTGTACTTCCTACATATCCGATTACTTCTCCACGCTTCACCTTAGTGCCTACTCTAGCTTTTATTCGAACCATATGTGCATATAAGGTTTCGTATCCAAACCCATGATTCACCACCACCCTATTTCCGTATCCACCAGTATTAAACCCTGCATCCTTTACCACTCCGTCTGCTGCAGCATAAATTGGGGTGCCTATTGGGGCAGTAAAATCTAATCCCGGATGTAATCTTCGGTCTTTATAAACTGGGTCAATCCTATAGCCAAAACCAGAAGAAACCCTATTTAAAGTTCTGTTGCTAATAGGTTGTATGGATGGGATTGCAGCTAATAATTTTTCTTTGTTTTTTACCATATTCTCAATGGCCCCAAATGATTTCACCTGGAAAGCCATCCTTAAACTCAGGTTATTAAGCTGAGCAGCCATGCTGGTCACCAACTCGGTCTCCCCCATACTTTGCACCAATAGCACTTCTTTTTTCTTCTCCATTTCCTTTACCCTGGCACTATCTGGTATGGGGTTCGATTCAAAGATGGATCGATAAACATAATTGTCTCTATTGGCTATTTCGTCCATTTGGAGCTGTAACTGTTTAATTCGCTCATCCATTACCTTGTAATTCTGCTTCAAATCGTCATTTTGTTGGCGAAGCAACTTTTCTTTGGGAGAATCTATATAACGGAAAGTAATGGCAAAAATGAGGATTCCAGTAACTATGGATGCTGCTATATACCCTAATACCTGAAGCAACCTAACCCTAAGCGGGGTAGTCAGCTTCTCAAAGCGCATATTATGTGTATTATAGTAGTATTTTACCTTTTTCATGATCGGTTTTCAGCCCCTTAAATCCGTACCTTTGCCCCTTTAAATAACAACAAATATAGTTTCTACAGCCTTAATGGCATATAAAAAGTAATTCAACATGACGAGTGCCGAAATTCGCCAACAATTCTTGGATTTTTTTGCTTCTAAAAAGCATCAAATCGTTTCATCTGCTCCCATAGTAGTAAAAAATGATCCAACCCTACTTTTCACTAATGCGGGAATGAATCAATTCAAAGACTATTTTTTGGGAAACAGTATTCCTTCAAGCCCAAGAATTGCAGATACCCAAAAATGTTTGCGTGTAAGTGGTAAGCACAACGATTTAGAAGAAGTAGGGGTTGATACCTATCACCATACCATGTTTGAAATGTTGGGAAACTGGAGTTTTGGCGATTATTTTAAAGCAGAAGCCATTGCTTGGAGCTGGGAACTCCTTACAGAAATATATAAGCTTCCCAAAGATCGATTATATGTTTCGGTATTTGAGGGTGATCCTTCTGAAGGCATCCCTGCATCAACAATAGCATTACAAGAATGGAAAAAATTGGTGGCAGAAGACCATATCATTTATGGCAATAAAAAAGACAATTTCTGGGAGATGGGAGACACCGGACCATGTGGCCCCTGCTCTGAAATTCATGTGGATTGCCGCTCAGATGAAGAACGTGCCCTTGTTCCGGGCAGTCAGCTGGTGAATAAGGATCATCCGCAAGTCATAGAAATCTGGAACAATGTATTTATTCAATACAATAGACTAAAAGATGGCTCATTGGTAGAATTGCCTTCTAAACATGTGGATACTGGAATGGGATTTGAAAGATTGGTAAGGGTTATTCAAGGAAAACAAAGCAACTACGATACCGATGTATTCACTGGAACTTTTGAAGCCATTGAAAAAATAACTGGCAACAAATACGATCGTTCCGATTCAAAAGAAGCCATCGCTTTCAGGGTTATTGCAGATCATATTAGGGCAATTGGATTTACCATTGCAGATGGTCAACTACCATCCAATACAGGTGCGGGATATGTAATAAGAAGGATTTTAAGAAGAGCGGTTAGATATTATTATTCTTATTTGAATTATAAGCAACCATTACTATTTCAATTGATGCCCGTGTTGGCAAAACAATTTGAGAAAGTATTTCCTGAATTACTTCAACAATTGGATTTTGTAAATAAAGTAGTAAAAGAAGAAGAAGATGCATTCTTGAAAACCTTAGATAAAGGTTTAAAAAGAATGGATGATATGATTAAGAACAGTAGTGACATTATTGACGGCAAAGCCGCATTTGAATTGTTCGACACTTTCGGTTTCCCTATAGACCTTACCAGATTGATTGCTGCTGAAAACAATAGAACCATTGATGAAATAGGATTTGAAAATGAAATGCAGCAACAAAAGAATAGAAGTAGAGCTGCTGCAACATTAGATACAGAAGATTGGGTAATTGTTTCAGAAGCAAGAGGAGAAGGCTTTGTTGGTTACAATCAATTAACCACCCAAAGTACCATTACTAAATACAGAAAAATCAGTGCAAAAGGAAAAACTCAGTTTCAATTGGTATTTAATACCACTCCGTTTTATGCAGAAAGTGGAGGTCAAGTGGGTGATTCAGGTTGGTTAGATTTTGGTAACGAAAAAATTACTGTTACCGATACCAAAAAAGAGAATGACTTGATTGTTCATTTTGTAAATCAATTGCCTACCGATACGGCAAAACCATTTACAGCATTAGTAGACGCTGAAAGAAGATTGTTTACCTGTTACAACCATACAGCAACGCACTTACTTCATGCGGCATTAAGAAAAGTATTGGGAACCCATGTTGCTCAAAAAGGATCATTGGTAAATGAAGAGAGCCTTCGATTCGACTTCTCGCATTTTGCTCGTTTAACCGAGGAAGAAATTACCGAAGTAGAAAATATTGTAAACGAAAAAATAAGACAAAATATACCCGTAGTCATTACCGAAATGCCAAAAGAAGAAGCACTTAAATTAGGTGCGATGGCATTGTTTGGAGAGAAATACGGAAATACAGTTAGAGTAGTTGTAGCAGATCCTAACTACTCTGTAGAATTATGTGGGGGTACCCATGTAATGCATACTGGCATGATTGGCTTACTAAAAATTACTGCAGAATCTGCAGTTGCAGCTGGAGTAAGAAGAATTGAAGCCTTAACAGGTAGCAATGCATTCCATTTTTTGAACAAGCAATACACTGAATTAAGAACGGTTGCTGGTTTATTAAAAACACAAGACCCTATCAAAGCGGTGGAGAAATTAATGCAAGAAAAACAAGAGACCGAGAAAAGACTAGAGAGCCTTGAAGCAAAACAGCTCCAATCCATCCGTGATATTTTGCTACAAAAAACAAAACCAATTTTGATTGGTAGTGATAAGGGACAATTTATTGGCGAAATAGTTGAAGTGAGTAGTGCAGACCAATTAAAGAAACTCTGCTTCGATTTAAAAACAGGATTGAGCAATCACTATTTAGTAGTGCTTTGTGCCAATATTGCGGGTAAAGCGGCAGTATGTATTATGCTGAGTGATAGCATGGTTATAGAAAAAGGATTGGATGCACCTAAATTGATTAAAGAATATGCAACCCCATTGATAAAAGGCGGAGGGGGCGGACAAAAAACATTGGCTACTGCAGGTGGACAAGATGCATCTAATTTGTCTGAACTAATTCTACAAATAAGCAGGCTTGTATAATGGACTTATCCCAAAAATACCAGGCCGTTATTGGTCTTGAAGTACATGCACAACTATCAACGAATAGTAAACTATTCAGTGGTGATAGTATTGCATTTGGTAATGCGCCAAACACACAAGTCAGCCCAATTGCTTTGGCTCATCCGGGTAGTTTGCCCAAGGTGAATCAGACTGCTATTGAATATGCCGTCAAAATGGGATTGTCTTGTAATTGTACCATTGCTGAGCAATCTTTTTTTGCAAGGAAAAACTATTTCTACCCAGATCTTCCAAAAGGTTACCAAATTTCACAACATACGCATCCAATATGTATTGGTGGTTTTCTCACTATTAAAACAAATGAAGGCGAAAGAGCTGTTCAATTAAATAGAATTCACTTGGAAGAAGATGCGGGGAAAAGCATACATGATCTTGATCCTGAAAATACTTGTATTGATTTAAATAGAGCAGGTACTCCTTTGATTGAAATTGTTACTGAGCCCGATTTGTTTTCTGCGGAAGAAGCTTGGCAATATGTAACCGAAATAAGAAAACTGGTTCGTTGGATTGGGGTTTGTGATGGCAATATGGAAGAAGGAAGCTTAAGATGTGATGCCAATATTTCTGTTAGACTTAGAGGGGATTCGCAATTGGGCACCAAAGTAGAAGTCAAGAATTTGAACTCTATTCGAAATGTAAAAAAAGCCATTGAATTTGAAATTAACCGGATCATTGATGAATTAGAAAAAGGAAACCGCATTCAACAACAAACAAGAAGCTTTAACGCAGATAATGATACCACATTTGCCATCAGAGACAAAGAAGAAGCAAATGACTATCGCTATTTCCCTGATCCCGATTTGCCTGCAATACAACTAACAGCAGCATATATTGATTCAATAAAAAATCAATTACCCACCCTACCCCATCAATTAATACAGAACTACCAAACCAAGTATCAGTTGAGTGCATACGACGCAAGCCAACTCTGCGAAGAAAAATCCATTGCTGATTTTTTTGAGCAAACCATACCATATAGTTCTCATTATAAGATGGTGGCGAATTGGATATTGGGGCCCATCAAACAATTGATGAATGAGTCTCAACAAAGTATTCAAGCGCTTGGAATAACTCCAATTGAATTAGCGAATCTTATTGAATTAATTGAGAGCGGGAAAATTAATTTTTCTACTGCTGCTTCCAAATTATTACCTGCGATGTTGAATAATTCAACATCGCCACTTGAATTGGCTGAATCATTAAACCTATTTCAAGTAAGCGATAGTAACGAATTGGAACAATGGGTGAATGCTACAATTGAATCTATGCCCGACAAAGTAAAGGAATACCAAAAAGGTAAGAAAGGATTGATTGGATTGTTTGTAGGAGAAGTAAAAAAGAAAAGCAAGGGCAAAGCAGACCCGAAAATTGTTACCCAATTACTTGAACAAAAATTAAATACTTAAAAGATACCTATGAAAAAAATTAGTTTTTTGCTACTAGGCACAACACTATTATTTAGTGCTTGTGACCAGAAAAAAAAATACGGAGCCTTTACCGTTAAAGGAACAATTAAAAATGCTATCGCCCCTAAAGTTTACTTACAAGAATTACCTTATGGAGGTGAGCAACCCATTATTTTAGATTCAATAAGTTTAAAAGCTGATGGAAAATTTAGTTTAAAGGGTATTGCAAAAGAAGAAGGTTTGTATAGATTGGTTTTAGAAAATGGGCCAGATGTACTAATTGTAAATGATAACGATGAAATTGAAGTTGATTTAGACGTTACTAGATATAGAGTTTATGAAGTTAAAAACTCACCTGCTTCAATGGCTATGCATACATTGTTTGAAGACTATAGAAAAAAGGATTCTGCATTGTACGCAGTATTCATGGAAATTGATTCTTTACAAGCACAGCCAAAATCGGATAGCTTGTTAAAAGTGATTCAGGCTAGCAGAGATGCAAAAGTAAAAGAAATGAATACCATGGTTCGCAACTTTATTAAAGAAAGTGAAAGCCCAGCAGCAAGGTATTATGCATTAGGTATGGCTTCAAGAACTATGACACCCGACGAACTAAAAGCCTTGGTGAATGAATCAGCTGAAAAGTACAAAGAACATACTGGCCTAAATAAAATAAAGGAGTTAATTAATGCTTCTGCTAAACAACAACCTGCGGCACCGCCTGCGTATGCATTATTAGGTAAAGATGCTCCTGAAATTAGCTTGCCCGATTTAGATGGAAAACCATTTACATTAAGCAGCTTAAAAGGAAAATATGTATTGGTAGATTTTTGGGCCAGTTGGTGTGGCCCTTGTAGAAAAGAAAATCCCAATGTTGTTGCAGCCTACAATCAATTTAAAAACAAAAACTTTACTATTCTTGGTGTTTCATTAGACAACGATCAACAAGCTTGGTTAGATGCCATTAAAATGGATAAATTAAATTGGAAGCACGTAAGTGATCTAAAGCAATGGGAAAGCGAAATGCCGAATATTTATCAATTCAATGCCATTCCATTTAATGTTTTAATAAGCCCAGAAGGAAAAATAATCGCTTCTGATTTGAGAGGTAACCAACTATTTAAAACGCTGGAGGAACTATTAAAATAAGATTTGATAATCAAACGGCTAAAAAAGATTAAAATCAATTAGCCCTGTCATTTCTAAAGTTCAAAATGCCACACGATTTGCACTTATTGGCTAGCACTCATAAACAAATAGGCCCCGATAAATATCGGGGCCTATTTTATTTACAATCTTAATAGATTAGTTGGTATAACCTGGATTCTGTTGAATCAAAGGGTTAGCATTAATCTCAGGATTTGGAATTGGTAATAAGAAGCGGAAGCTTCCTGCTGGTAATGTTTGTGCATTTGCATTTGGTGCATCAGCTAACAAACGAGAAACAGGTAAATTTCTTCTTTTTAAATCCCAAAAACGATGACCTTCATAAGGCAACTCTTTAAAGCGCTCTTCTAAGATAGCAGTGATTGCTGCATCTTTATTTGCTAAAGTAACATTAGTGTAACCAGTGATCCTTGCAGCACGTAAAGTATTCAAATCAGCAGCGGCACCTACTAAGTTTCCTCCTTCAGCATAAGCTTCAGCACGAATTAAGTACATTTCACCAGTTCTGAAAACCTTCGCATCAGCAACGTGCTCACCCGGAGTACCATAAGTGGTTCCACGGTATTTAGCCACTAATTGAGAAGGGCGTCCAGCTGCAGCCAATAAAGGCTCAGTTCTGAAGTATACGCCAAAACGAACGTCGTTCGCTTGATCATATGCACTCATTAATTTAGTAGAAGGCACCCAAGCAGTTTGAGAGATTGCACCAGAATTAGCTGAAGTACCTTGGAACAATGATCCAATTCTACCACCTAATGATGGAGTACGGCTTAATTTGAAAGCAATTTCACTGTTGTTTGCATCAGTCCAAATACCAGCAAATTGGTTCATAGGAGACAAAGGAACTGCATTAATATACTCAGAACTAAAAGTAATTGCATCAGGATATTCCTTTAAGTACAAAGCAACTCTTGCTTGCAGAGCAGAAACCGCAGGTCGTGTTGCACGATAGATATCGGTCAAAGCAGTTGGCAACAACGGCTTAGCCGCGGCCATATCTGCTTTCAATTTTGCAACGAAAGGAGTAAGCGTGATTCTTGCAGTTGAAACAAGAGAAGGTGTTTCCATATAAGCCACAGCTAACTCAGAACCAACTGAAGTATTACTGTAGTATTTGTACAATTCAAAATGACAGAAAGCACGTAAGAATAATGCTTCACCTCTTAATCTTTCTTTCAAAGCAGCTTCAGTTGCATTTGCAGCTACAGCGTTAGGCAAAGCAATCAATACACGATTAACTCTGTCGATAATTCTGTAGTACAAGTTAAAAGCGGTATAGTTATCGCGTAAACCCACATCCTGTGAGCTATACTGCCACTCGTGAGTGGTAGCCGCATTGTAAAATTCACCAGGTTTTACTTCGTCAGCAAAAGTAGCATTTAATAGAATGCCCATTTCCACGTTCATAGCAGCGTAAGCACCAATAATCCCTGATTCGTTGTTGGCTACTGTTTTCAATGCGATGTCTCCACCAATGAAGTCAGTTTCTTTTACATCAATCACTTTTTTACAAGCCCCTAAAGACAGTAGTAAAAAGGAGAAGATGACTAATTTATTTTTTTTCATATTGTTCAATTTGATATTCAATAAAGAATATAATGCCTTAATAATATTAGAAGTTAATATCGATACCTACCACAAATGTTCTAGGGTTAGGATATTCGTTTAAACTAATATTGTTGTTATCTTCTGGATCCAATCCTTTCCAAGGACTCCAAATAGCTAAGTTTTGTCCTTGAACATAAAAACGAGCACTCTTAATTAAAGTAGTACCACTTGCAGTTTTAATGGTAGGAATCGCGTAAGAAACAACTAAGTTTCTGAAACGCATAAACTTAGCGTCTTGTACATCAGATGAGTTAAATCCTCTGTCTAAAGTAGAGCGTTGGAATTTTTTAACATCACCAGCTTTCTGCCACTGACCATCAATCAACTCTCTTGAAGCTCTTACTGCTTGGTGGTAACCTAAAGTTCCTCTAGTAATCCAGTTACCAGTGTTATTGTAACGAGTTACATCAAACTGGTATGAGAATAAAGCAGAAACAGTGATTGCCTTGAAGCGGAAATCTAAATTGAAACCACCTTGGTGCTTTGGTAAGAAAGTACCATATTTCGCAAATTGACCAGCTTGTGCTTCAGAAAATACAGTAGCTCCGGTTGGGCTTTCATACATTGGACGACCAGTTGCAGGATCTGCACCTAAGTAGTTTGTTGTATAATGAGAACCATAAGGAAGACCTTTTCTAATAATGAAAGTACCTACTACATACTCATTCACCAATCCTAAATCTTCAATATTGTTCTTCTGAATAGAATGGTTCACTCCTAAAGTAAAACCGAAATCTTTTTTCTTAACCACATCAACACTACCAGTGAATTCTATACCTGTATTAGTCATTACACCAGCATTAATAGCTAATGAACCAAAACCAGTAGTACCGGATAAAGGTTGGTTTACAAATAAGTCAATGGTTTTGTTCTTGTAGATATCTACAGTGAACCTTGCACGATTTTGCCAAACTGCGAAATCAACACCAATATTGGTTTTTTGAATTCTTTCAATTTTCAAATCAGGATTACCAGGATTACTTGGAGCCAAACCTACAACTGCAGAACCACCATAAGCAGTTGTTCCAAATGTAGGAATTTGAGGTCCTTGGTAGTTAGGTACTCCATTCAAAGGAACACCATAAGAACCAGTAGCAATAGATCCAATATTTGGTACAATACCATAACTAGCACGTACTTTTAGATCGGTAAAGATTCTTTGGTTCGCTAAGAAATTCTCTTTCAAAGCATTCCAAGTGAAACCGGCAGACCAAGTAGTGATTTCACGATTTGCAACGTTTACAATTCTTGATGTTCCGTCGCGTCTGATATTCGCGTTGATTGAATACTTATTATCATAAGTATAACGTGCAGTTGCGAAATAAGAACGGATACCAAATCCAGACTTAGCAGAAGAAGCATTCTGAGGGTATGTTGCTGCACCATTTGTAGGTAAAGCTCCAGCACCTTGTCCTGTTTCAGTTAAACGTGGATCTAAGTTAAATAAAGTAAGACCCATTGCTTTTGTCCAGCCACGAATAACTTCAAAATAAGCACCTGCTTCTACTTCATGAATATTTGCAATACGCTTAGAGTAAACCAAGCTGCTGGTATTGATGATTTGTGAAGTTAAACGGTGTCCTTCTGATGCTAAACCGCTCTGAAACTGTTGTAATGATCCCCAATAAGATCCTGGGTTAATATAACGTGAACGGTCGTCATTTGACACATCTATACCGAATGTATTTTGAACAGTCAAACTAGGTAAAATCTTATACGCTATAGTTAAACCAGAGTTCAACTTAATTTGATTCAAAGAACTTTTGGTATTTGCAATTCCTTCTAATAAGTTACCTACTTGACGCAATGCCAAAGGAGTAGTTGCGCCAAATATGATTGAACCATCAGCTCTGTATGGATTCTCATATGTTTTAGCACGGTAAGTCATTTGGAATGGATTTCTAGGAGTATTTGCACCCTCAAAGTCAGCAAACTTACTAATTGAATATCCTATTTGATTATTGAAACGTACAGTTAAATTATTGCTTTTGTGTTCAACATTTAATCTTACTGTATATCTAGTTAAACTAGAACCTAAATCAATACCTTGTTGATCAAACATACCAGCTGATAAGAAAAAGTTGGTTTTTTCGTTACCACCAGAAAGGTTGAATTCATGTGTTTTAGAAATACCTGTTCTGTATAAGATATCTGGCCAATGTGTATCAATAGATTTGATACTATCATACAAAAACTGCTTTCTTGCAGCAGTCATACCCGCAGGAATCGCTGGGTTATTGGGAGAATAAGTCCAACCTGGAGTGTTTGTAAATCTTTCTCTTTCCTCATAAGCAAACATTTCAGCAGTATTCATCAAATTCAAGCGGCTGAAATCAGGAGCTTGAGTAAATCCATACTGTGTTCTGTAAGTTAAGTTGGTAGGACCTGATTTACCTTTTTTAGTAGTGATAACAATAACACCTGTACCACCTCTAGCACCATATAAAGCTGCAGAGTTTGCATCTTTTAATACGGTAATAGATTCAAAGTCGTTCGGGTTAATAGTCTGCATATCAAAAGCAGGTAAAGGAACTCCATCAATAACATACAAAGGCTGTGCACCAGCACCGGCAATTGATTGTATACCTCTGATAGTAACAGAAGCTGAACTTCCTGGTTGACCAGAAGCAGAGTTAACCAACATACCAGGAACACGACCTTGTAAAGCTTGGTCAAATGAACCAACTGGTACAGTTTCTACTACTTTACCGCTTAATACTGCAGCAGCACCAGCAAACTGGGTTTTTCTTTCTCTAGCATAACCAGTTACTACCACTTCATCCAAATTTTCTACTGTTGAACTTAGTGATACATTAATAGTGTTACCCTTTCCTAATTTTATTTCTTTTGGCGCTAAGTTTAAGCCAGAAATAACTAAGGCTGTTGCGGTTGACGGAACAGAAATAGAGTAGCTACCATTTTCTTTAGTAAGTGTACCAGTTGTGGTACCCTTCACTAATACAGAAGCCCCTGACACGGGTTTTCCACTCTCGTCTGTTACGGTTCCTGTGACAGTTCTGTTTTGAGCCTGTAGTTGAAACAGACTGAACAACAGACACAGGAATACTGTGACTAGTTTTCTCATGATTCAGTTTTTAAGTTTTTGGAATGCTAATATAGTTAAAGAAAGATTAAAACCACTGTTTTGTGGCATTTTAAATGTTTGAACGGTAAAAAAAATCACTCAAATTGTAATGACTTGAATTTTAATTTATAGTTAATTCATAATAATATAACTTACATATTACGTTATTTTATTTTTTATAAACTTTTAAGGATTTTCTCAATTAAAATGGGGATTTTTTAATAATTCTATCATAATTCGGAAATATTTCAAATTAAAAAGGCCCCGAAAAGTATCGAGGCCTCTTGAAAAAATCAAATTTCTATCCATTAATTATCTGTACAAAGCGGATTCAACAATAATTCAGATGAAGAAATTGGCCAAATATATTGTTGTGCTGTTGCTGCAATTGATGCAACACCAGGCTTAGCAGGCAGCGGCAACCCTAAACGTGTTAAGTCTGCTCCAGCTAATCCTTCCCCTAAAAGTTCAATTCTTCTTTCGGTAAGAATTGCATTAGCTAATGCATCTGAATTTGCAAAGTCTGCTGCGGTAAACACAGTAGACGCATCAGAACGTCCTCTCACTGCATTCAACAAAGCAATGGCTTGTGCATCTACAGTATTAGTTGATCTAACTCTTGCTTCAGCTAAGTTTAACAATACTTCCGCATAACGAATTACTGGTGCGTAGTCTGTAAATATTGAAGGAATGCTATATTTTGTTAAATAGCTCTTTCCTCCATATACCCCAACCATTGCTCTTCTTCTATCAGTGGTTTTCCAACCTGTGTTAGAAACAATACCAGTAGATAATAATGAATATTCGCCATTACCACCATTAAAAGCTGCAGGCCCATAATAATACCCCAACTGATTTTGTCCACCAGGGGCTTCATTAGAAGCAAAAGGCATAGAGAAAATTGATTCAGTTGTGGTATAAGGAGCTTTAAATACATTGGTAACATCTGCTTGTAATGCATGGGCAACACCAGAAGTAGCAGTGAAAGGCGCATTTGCGCTAACAATTTTATTGGCTTCCGTAATTACGTCCGCATACCTGCGCATACTCAAATACACCCTTGTTTTCAAAGCAATAGCGGTATTTCTGTGCGCTCTTGTGGTATTATTGAAAGCACTGCTATTAGTAGTAGGCAAATTGGTCTCAGCAAAATTTAAATCTGCTAAAATTTGTGTGTACACTTCTGCTACAGTTGCTCTTGCAAGGGCATAATTATCAGAACCAGTATTCCCCTTTAAACGCAAAGGAACCCCAGGCTTAGATCCATTACCATCCCAAAAAGGACGAGCATATAATTGCAATAAAGAGTAGTAGCTCATTGCCCTTAATAAACGTGCTTCTGCTTGGTAGTTATTAGAAATAGTTGCCCCAACAACAGCTGTTCCTTTTGCAGCCATTCCATCTAAGAAAACGTTTGATAGGTTAATTACATAGTAAGCCCTAGACCAATGGTTCTGAACAGAGTTGGTAGAACTATTTGAAGGAGTGTAATTCCAAACATCAAAACCAGTTACCACATTGGTTCGATCATTCATAAAATCTCCGCCACGGATATCATTAAATATTTGATAGCGGCCACCGTACATTCCGGCATTTTTTATAGAAGCATAAATTGAGCGAACCTGCCCTTCAATTCTGTCTTTGCTGTCGAATGCAGTAAGATCAGAGATTACATTGGTAGGAACCGGATTCACAAAATTTTCTTTGGCGCATGAGCTTAATTGAACCAACCCAGCAGCCATCAAAACATATATAAGGTTCTTTTTCATTTTTCTGAATTAATAGTTTAACAATTAGAATCCAACATTTAAACCAATAGTAATAGTACGTTGGTTAGCTACTGTATTTCTGTCAATACCAAAATTGGTTGTACCATTTCCGTTTGAGGAAACCTCAGGATCTGGGCCAGGGTATTTGGTAATGATTAGCAAGTTGTTTCCAGAAACATAAAATCTTGCATTAGAAATTTTGGCTTTATCTAACAATGTTTTAGGAAGATTGTATCCAACAGTTAAAGTTCTTAACTTAATGAAATCGCCTTTGAACACGTTGATATCAAGTGGGAATGATGATCCGTTTGACACGTTGTCTCCAAAAACAGGTTTAGGAAACTCTGTAACATCACCAGGCTTCTGCCATCTGTTTAAAACACCCACTTCATTGTTCCAAAAACGCTGATCTCTCAAACCAGCTTGAGTACCATAATACAACCAGTTACCCATCTGGTATGTGAATAAAGCATTTAATTCAAAGTTTTTGAATCTTATGTTGTTCTCCCATCCACCAAATATTTTGGCATTGGTATTTTTGTAAACAATTGCATCAGCACTACTTACAGTAGGTGCAGTAGTTCCATCAGCATACATAAAACGAGCTTGTCCAGAAGGAGCAACATGTTGGAAGAATACTTGTCTACCTTGATTATTAATAAATATTCTTCGACCAGTTGCTGGATCAACACCAGCAGTTCTGGTAACGAATAACATACCAATTGGATAGCCTGGTAAAGTAATGCTTGGATTTTCTAATCCACCAGTTGAACTGATAATATTATTAATTCCTGGGGCTAAAGACAATACTTTGTTGTCATTAGTTGATAAGTTGAAAGAGGTAGACCATGAGAAGTCTTTCTTCTGAACCACATTATACTTAATATCAAATTCAAAACCTCTATTGTACATTGAACCAATATTGGTAGGAATATTTGAAGGCAAACCTGCAGAAGGAGGTTGTGGTACAAATAATAATAGGCCATCGTTATTACTATTGTAGTAGCCAATTTCAGCAGTTAAGCGATCGTTGAACAAGCCAAAGTTTAAACCTACGTCTGTTTTCTTACTGGTTTCCCAAGTAAGGTTCGGGTTACCTGCTTGACCATAAGCAACAGTTGCAAATCCACCATATAAACCAGAACTATAAGAAGATAAAGATGCAAAGTTTCCTAATCCACCAATATTACCTACTTTACCATAGCTAGCTCTCAATCTTAAGCTACTGAAAATTTGGTCTAATTTCATGTTTTGTATGAACTTTTCAGTTAATACATCCCAGCTTGCAGAAACACCCCAGAAAGTACCATACTTGCTATTGGCACCCAATTGAGAAGCACCATCTCTACGAATATTCGCAGTTAAGAAATACTTTCTATTGTAATTATACTGAGCACGAGCAAATTCAGAATAAAGGTAGTTTTCTCCAATACCTAAACCAGAAGTATTTGGAGTTGCCCAACCACCTTGGATATTGGTAAATGCAGGATCTGAAACCGTTACACGGTTCAAGCCATAACTATTGTTGTCAGATTTTTGGTGTTCAATACCAACCAATGCACTCACTGTATGCTTCTCAGCAAATACTTTGTCAAACTGTGCGGTAGTTGTCCAAACCCAACGCTTGTTTTTATTAAAAATGGCAGTAGCCGATCCAGTAGTTGCGAACCCCTCACCAGAAATTGGATGAGAGAAGAAATCGTTGTCTACCATCAAATAATCTAGACCATATTGTGTTCTAATAGCTAACCAATTGGTTGGTTTAAATTGTGCATATACATTACTAATAAAATGCTCGCCATAGCTATTAGATCTGTTTAAATCTAGAGCAATTTGCGGGTTATAAAACCCAACCTGACCTAATTTATTACCCATCACACCAATCAAATTGTTAACTCTATTATAACTTCCATCTGCCAAATATGGCCCAACGTTTGGAGCAGTAATTAATGCAACACGACCCATACCTGCAGTAGCAAATGCATCTCCTAAAGAACCAGAGCTAGTTGCCGCGGTATTCTGATCACTAGTGTATTGAATTTTACCACCCATGGTAAAGAACTTACCAGCTTTATGATCAATATTCATTAATAAGCTTAAACGCTTAAAATCGTTTCTTCTAATTATACCCTGTTGCTCAGTATAGCCAGCAGAAAAATAATAATTAGTAGACTCATTAGCACCAGATAAACTGATGGTATTGCTATGCTGAATTCCTTGACGATAAACAATATCAGCCCAATTGGTATTGATGATTTTTCCATCAGCTCCTAATGTAGTAGCAAATGCGTTGGTTGCAGCATTGAAAGTACCCGCATTACGCAACGCTTCGTTTTTATAATCGGTATACTGTTGTGCGTCTAATACTTTTTGCAAGCGCTGTGGATTACTAATACCTACCCAGCTATCCACTGTTACTTTTGAACGACCTGGTTTTCCTTTTTTGGTAGTAATGAACAAAACGCCGTTTGCAGCACGGCTACCATAAATAGCAGTTGCAGCCGCATCTTTTGCTACGTCTACGCTTTCAATATCATTTGGATTGATGGAAGACAATACGTTACCAGCAGCACTGGTTGAACTACCATCTCCAGTAAATACTGCAACCCCATCCACTACAATCAATGGATAAGAAGACAATGAGATAGAATTGGTACCTCTAATTCTAAGAACTGGAGGAGCGTTCAAAACACCACTTGGGATAACTACTTGCACACCAGCCGCTCTACCACCTAAAGCTTGTTCAAAGCTCTGCGTTGGTTTATTGGCTAATGCCTCTCCTTTAACGCTAGCAACACTACCGGTAAGGTCTTTTCTTTTTTGTGTACCATAACCAACTACAACAACTTCACTTAAAGACTTGTCTTCTTGGTTAAGGCCTACATTTACAGAGGAAAGGCCATTGATGCTAACATCTTTGGAATCGAACCCAACATAACTAATTCTAAGGGTTCTTACTTTCTCCGTTACTTGAATAGAAAAATTTCCCCCATTGTCTGTAAGGGCATTTTTATTTGCACCTACAGCGCTAACGGTAACACCACTCAACGGTGCCCCTTTGTCATCAGTTACCTTTCCAGTAACTGTTCGTGCAGTTTGAGCATATGCTTGTGCTACAAAGAGCAATGCACATGTCAAAAAAACAGCTAGTTTTCTCATGCGTTTTTAGTTTTAGTTTAAGAGTTGTCAATTTAGGCAGATTTTTTATTCAAAACGCTGCAACAAATCAAAAACTTTTATCCATTTATCCGCAAAAGATACCAATTATCCTTTTTTCTTACCAGAGATAGTCAATATTAAAACAGGTAATAATACCAAATTGGTAATGGTTCCCACAACCAATGTTAATGAAGTTAACCAACCCAATGCCTTGGTTCCTCCAAAATCACTAAAGCTGAAAATGATGAAGCCCGCAATTAAAACTAGGGAAGTATAAATAATACTTATTCCAGTATGTTTTATGGTTTGGATTAAAGTAGGCCCTACTTGATATTGATGAGCAGGAAGCTCTTGTTTGTAATTAATTAAAAACCGAATCGTCACGTCTATTACAATCCCCAATGCAACGCTAAAAACCAATACTGTAGAAGGTTTTAGCGCTATTCCAGCCCAACCCATAACCCCTGCAGTAACGATTAGTGGTATTAAATTCGGAATAAGAGAGCTAAATAAAATTCTTACCGATTTAAATAGATAAAGCATACATAGGGTGATTAATAAAAAAGCCCAGAAAATGCTTTCTTTCAATCCATTAATAATAAAACTAGACCCCTCTAAAAAACTAACACTGCTTCCTGTAAAACTCACTTTATATGAAGTGGTATCAAAAATTTGATTGGCTTTGGCTTCAAAATTAGCCAACAATTCAGGCAGCTTGGCGCTACCAATATCTTTCATATTCACACTAATTCTAGCTTTCTGTTTATTACTATCAATGAAGTTATTAATCAATCTATTGAATGCACTTGATCCATTGGTGGCCCCACTGTCTTTTTTTGACTTCAAATAAGGCCCAATGAATGCCAAATCACTTTCATAAGGAATAGCATAACTCAACGTATCGCCATCATAAAAAGCCTGCTTAGCAAACTTCAACCCTTCTACAAAAGAAAGAGGTCTTGCAGTTGCTTCCGAAGAATCTAAATAACTGGAGAATTCATCTATTGCAGCAATGGGTTTAACAGAACGCATCAACCCATTTTTCTTTTTGGTGTCTACAATAATTTCTAGCGGCATTACTCCCCCAAAATTTTCTTCAAACCATTTTAGATCTGTATAAATTTTATCGGCCTTTGGCAAATCATCTACAATGAATCCTTCACTCTTGATTCTAAAAATTCCCACAATTGAAATTAGTGTAACAATAATGGTAACAATATAAACCATACGGGTATGATGAAATGCCCAACGCTCAATCTTAACTAAAATAGAAGCTAAAAATACATTGTCTAAATACTTGGTATGTTTTGATTTAGGAGCAGGCAAATAACTGAGTACTGGGGGGATAAAAAACAAGGATATAAAAAATAATAACAAAATATTGATTCCTGCAACCGCACCAAACTCTTTTAATAACTGGCTTTTAGTTAGTGCAAATACCGCAAACCCAATGGCAGCTGCAATATTGCAGAACAAAGTTACAATACCCATTCTTCCAACCATGGTTACTAAAGCTTCTTCTTTATTTCCCTTTTCTCTATATGCGGTATGATATTTATTTAAAAAATAAATGCAATTGGGAATACCAATAACCACAACCAACGGCGGAATCAATGCAGTAAGCAAAGTAATTTTGTAACCGAATAATACCAGCGTTCCCACACTCCAAATAACACCCATGCCAACCACAAGTAAACTCATTACTGTAGCACTAATAGATCGGAAGAAAATAAATAATGTAATTGCAGATAGCAACAAAGACCCAATTAAAAACCAATTCATTTCATCTTTTATTCTATCCCCAATAATGGTTCTAATAAATGGCAATCCGCTTAATTGTAATTCCGATTTGGTATTCGATTCAAAGATTTTTGTTTCCTCAACAATATCATTAATTAGAACACTTCTGTATTTACTATTGATGGAATCCTTGCTAACTGTAACACCAAGAAGATATGCTTTTTTATCTGGGCTATGCAATAAGGTTCTATAAAATGGTAAGCTTTCAAAAATCAATTTTGCAGAATCTAGATCAGCTTGGTTAGCATATGGAGGATTGAATATTTTTTGGGGAACCAATTGTTGATTCACCTCATCATTTAATAAATTAACTGCATCAGGTACACTAAGAACCTCATTAACACCTGGTACTTTTTTAAGTCGTTGACTTAGTGCATAGACCTCATTAAAAAAATCCTTCTCGAAAAATTGATCAGATTGCAAACCTATAACCACTGTATTACCATCTGTTCCAAATTGCTTTAGGAAATCTTGGTATTCTATAAACTTGGGATTATCTGTAGGCAAGGCTCTGGTGAAATCATAACTGAGTTGAACCTTAGAAGCCTGCCATGCCATGAAAGCAGTCGCCAGAAACAAAATAAACAACAAACTAATTCTAAAACGTAAAATCGTTTTCCCTGCCTTGTACCACATGAAAAAAGGTTGAATGAGCTGCAAAGAAACAAAAAAACAGGGGAATCGATGGGTATATTACATTACAAAGTAATAAGACAGCAATTGACATATTGCCCCAGCAGCTAAGCCAGTATAAACCTCTTTAATAGTGTGTTCTTTTAAGATTAATCGAGCAGTACAAATTATGCCCGCTAAAAATACAGCAATACTAATTGCAATACCGTCTGTATTTTGATAATGAAATGAAGTGAGGATCAAAGCCGCCGCAAAGCCACCTGCTCCCATTGCATGCATACTGATCTTATAACTGTTGTTGGCTAATAATCCTGCAACAGAACAAATAAAAATACCTGTATAAAAGAACTTCAGTACTTCAGGTTGGTCGGGAAAATTACGGCTCAAATAATGCATCCACCAATAAAAAAACATGGTAATGATATAAGGGACAATTCTTTCTTTTTGTGTACGCAAAAATATTCCAGAACTAAACTTAAGACGCCACAATAGAAATACTGCAAAAGCAGGAAAAAAAGCAGTCATCCAGAATACACCAAATAAACGAAGTTTTAATTGCCAATCTGTTATTCCGGCAAATTCAAAAGAGTAATACTGAATTAAGTATAAAAAAAAGTAAGTGGGAATAAAAAGCGGGTGAAAAAGATAAGAAACCATTTTGGCAAAACCCCTAATAGGCAAGGGCCAACGATCTTGTTCAAGCAAGTCTTTGGGCGGCATTTGCTGATTAGTATATTGAGTATTTATAGACTCTGTTGTCATTTAATAAATTAAAGTTCTTTACGCAATCTTGCCACTGGAACGTTCAATTGTTCTCTGTATTTAGCAACCGTTCTACGAGCAATATTATATCCTTTCTCTTGCAACATTTCTGTTAACACTTCATCACTAAGTGGCTTATGCTTATCCTCAGATTCAATCATATCACTCAATATTTTTTTTACTTCACGTGTACTAACTTCTTCTCCGCTCTCTGTACTTAAAGATTCACTAAAGAAAAATTTAAGTCGATAGGTTCCAAATTCTGTTTGCACAAATTTACTGTTGGCCACCCTACTAACAGTAGAAATATCTAAGCCAGTTAATTCAGCAATGTCTTTTAATATCATAGGACGCATGGTAGTTTCGTCCCCTGTAAGAAAAAATTCTTGCTGGTGCTTCATAATAGCCCCCATAGTGCCTACTAATGTATCCTGACGTTGTTTAATCATGTCGATAAACCAACGTGCAGAATCAATTTTTTGCTTTATAAAAAGGACTGCTTCTTTTTGACGTTTATCTTTTTTGCTGCCTTTTTCATAATCCTTCAACATGTCTTTGTATCCTTCACTTACTCTAAGATCAGGCGCATTTTTAGAATTAAGGGTGAGCTCTAGTAATCCATTGTTATTGATAACAAAGAAATCTGGTACAATATAATTTTCTGCCTTGTTCATCTCTCCCACATTACCACCAGGCTTAGGATTTAATTTGATAATTTGACCAATCACTTCTTTTAATTGATCGTCGGTTAAGCCCAAACTTTTCTGGATTTTCTCGTAATGTTTCTTAGTAAACTCATCAAAATATTTAGTCAAAATTTGAACAGCTAATTCAACACTTTTCCCTTCGTCCGTTTTTCTTTTTAGTTGCAATAGCAAACATTCCTGTAAATCTCTAGCAGCAATACCAGCAGGATCAAATTGTTGAATTTGAAGAATAATTGCTTCAATTTCTTTTTCTTCCACAATTAAACTTTGTCGAAATGCTAAATCATCTGCAATTGAAGTAAGTTCTCTGCGTAAATAACCATCATCGTCTAAACTCCCAACCACTTGTTCTGCTATTCTATAACTGCGTTCATCTAACTCTAGCATTCCCAATTGATTCAATACCAATTCATGAAAACTGGTTTCTACTCTTATAGGAATAACTTTCTGGTCATCCATTTCAGGATAATTGTCGTCCTTGGTTTTGTAATCGGCAATTTCTCCGTCATCATCTACCACATATTCACTGATGTCTACATTCTCGTAATCATCTGCACTACCATCTGGATCTACTTCTTCTTCCCCAACACTATCAAATTCATCTTTTAGCTCGTCGGTATATTCATCTTCATGACCTTCATCTCCTTGTTCTAATGCCGGATTCTCTTCTAATTCTTCTTTGATTCTTTCTTCTAAGTTGGCCGTTGGCACTTGCAATAATTTCATCAACTGAATCTGTTGAGGAGACAGTTTCTGCAATAATTTTTGCTGTAATGATTGACTAAGTGACATTGATTAATTAATTACGCTGTAAATTTACAAAGTTTTAAAGCCATACCATGTTTAAAAGGATTTGTTTGTTTGTGAATTTATCCCTAATGAGCACAATTGCTATTTCTGCACAAATTAGTTATTCGCAAAATCTAAACAGTTTACAACAGCAGAACAATCAACAAGCATACAATAAAAGGATGGATAGCTTAAAAAATAGTCCTATAAAAATTTTACCTCCCGATCACTATGTTAAAGGGCTTGGCTTTTTTTGTAAAAAGGAATTACAACTAGAAAAAGCAACCAAAATCCCATTTCGTTTTAGATTGGGTAGTTTAGATTACGTAAATAAACTAGAAGGCAAAAATCAATAATTATTTGCCTAAGACTTTATTTATTGCAGCTACCATTTTAGTGCCTTTTTCATGAATCTGGTCCTCTGTCCATACAAGACTTATAGCTGTAGATATGCAACGACTCATGATAGCATCACTTTCTTCAAAAACAGTAGATTTAAGTTTGATTAGTGCAGCTTCTTGCTCCACACTAATTCTGCTTAGTGTTGTAGCATTTTTTAAATGATCCCACTTACTAATGTAATGCCAGTTATTGGCAAACCAATAGAAGTTTCCAGCTAATATTCCTTGTGCTTTCATTTCAGCAACTACAGCCTGTGTTTGTTCTGCAGTAGGCAAAAACCAACTTAAAAAACTACAACTGTCATCTCCGCCTTCAGGCACTCTTCTAAAGCTCACTTCAGGTATTTGCTCCAAATATGTCCTGAGCGCTTTATTATTTTTTTTCTGTAATTCTAAAAAAGTATTCAGCTTTCTGATTTGGGCTAAACCAACAGCAGCATGCAATTCACTGATTCTATAATTGTATCCAATAAAAGGATGCAAATCTGCACCTCTATCAACACCCAAATGATCATGACCATGGTCGGTGTAGCCATCTGATTTGGTATAGACTTCTTGATCATTTGTCATCACCACTCCCCCCTCAGCACAAGTAATCATTTTTACAAAGTCAAAACTGAAAGTGCCTGCATGGCCAATAGTACCTAATGCTTTACCCTTATATGTTCCGCCAATACTTTGGCAAGCATCTTCTAATAAAATCAAATTATGTTCCTTGCATATTGCCGCCAAAGCATCTAAGTCGGCCATACTTCCACACATATGAACAGGCATTACGCATTTAGTTTTTGGCGTAACCGCTTTTTTAACAGCAGCAGGATTTAAAGTAAGTGTATCATCTACATCTACTAAAACTGGAACTGCTCCAACACTTAAAACGGCTTCGAAACTAGCAACAAAGGTGAAAGCCGGCATAATTACTTCATCACCTGCACCTATACCCAAAGCAACCATTGCGGTAGTTAAAGCAGCAGTACCAGAGGAAGTTAATTGCGCGTATTGGCAACCGAAAGTTTCAGTAATGGCTTTTTCCAACTCTTGGGCTTTCCAAATGCCTTTTCTTGGGCCATCAAATCCATAACGCATCAAAATACCTGTTTCTAACACATCATTTACTTCCTTTCTTTCTTCAGCACCAAAAAGTTCAAATCCGGGCATATCCTTACATTTATTTGATTAAATCAGCTAGCAAAGCTATAGAATCCATTCCTAAATTTGCATTATGAAACCAATACTCTTTTATTGTTACGACGCTTATTGTGGGTGGTGTTATGGATTTAGCAGGGTAATGACCCAAATAGCTAATCATTTCCCCGATTTACAAATTGAAGTTTTATCAGGAGGAATGATTTTACCAGAAGAACCCGTTCATATTAGCGCTACAGCAGGCTATATTCAGTCTGCCTATAAAACAGTGGAAGAATACAGCGGGGTTAGTTTTGGGCCCGATTACCTCTGGCATATAAATAATCCAGATCTCAGTGATTGGTACCCTCACTCCGAAAAACCTGCAATTGCATTAAGTATTTTCAAAGAAATCTATCCAGAAAAGCAAGCCGAATTTGCTGCAGACTTACAAAAAGCACTTCACTTTGAAGGCCGAGACCTAACCGATGATGAGGCTTACAAGCATTTATTAGAAAAGTACAGTATTCAACCTGAGCTTTTTTATGAAAGGCTTAAAAGTGAAGAATACAAAGAGAAAGCGAATTATGAGTTTGCATTAGTAAAACAACTGCAAGTAACTGGTTATCCTTGTGTATTATTGCAAGAATCTGAAACTAAATTCCATTTATTGGCCAGAGGATATACACCTTATCCCGATCTAAAAGCTAGATTAGAAAGGGCTTTACAATCAATTCAATAATCAGACCCTTCTCCAAAACAATTTCCTTTACTTTGCACCTCAATAAATGAACTATGGAATACAATAAATTAATATCGGTAACTGGAATGAGCGGCTTATTCGAAATGTTGAGCAGTAAAAATGATGGCGCTATTGTAAAATCACTAGAAGACAATACCACCAAATTTGTAAGCAGCCGAATTCATAATTTTTCACACTTAGAAAGTATTGAGGTTTACACCATCAGAGAAAACGTAAACTTAGCTGAAGTTTTCAAAGCAATGGATGCCAGTAAAGAAGCATTGCCATCCGAAAAAGACCCCGCAGCCGTAAAAGCATATTTCCAAAAAGTATATCCAGATATGGATTTTGAACGAGTATATGCAAGTGATATGAAAAAAATGGTTAAATGGTATGGCGTATTAAAAGCAAATAATATTACCATTGAATTAACTGAAGCACCCGAAGAAGGAGAATAAACCGTTCCATTTCATACCTTGTGTGGCTATTAAACAGGTCGTATGAAAAAGTGGTTATTTATCCTAACAATTCTAGCAGTTGGCAATACTGCATTAGTGGCTCAGCAGTTTTATGAAGAAACGCCTGAAGCCATTAAATGGGTTAACAAGAAATTTAAAAAATTAAATAAAGAACAGCGCATAGCGCAGTTAATGATTATTCGCGCCCACAGTAATTTGGGCAATGATCATGTAGTAAAAGTTTCAGAGACCATCCGCAAGTATAATGTGGGTGGTCTTTGTTTTTTTCAGGGTGGTCCAGTAAGACAGGCAGTGTTAACCAATATGTATCAAGCAATGGCTAAAACTCCCTTAATGATCAGCATTGATGGCGAGTGGGGCCTAGGAATGAGATTAGATAGTGTAATCAATTTCCCAAGGCAATTAATGATGGGTGCAGTAAATAACGCGGAACTAATATATGAATTTGGGAAGGCAGTAGGAGATCAGTGTAAAAGGATGGGTATACAAGTAAATTATGCCCCAGATATAGACATCAATAACAATCCTATGAATCCGGTCATTAACGACCGAAGCTTTGGAGAAGATAAATACAAAGTGGCACTTTATGGAACAGCCTATATGCGTGGCATGCAAGACATGGGCGTCATGGCAACTGGAAAACATTTTCCTGGTCATGGAGATGTAGCAGTAGACAGTCATTATGATTTACCAGTTATTAATAAATCAAGGGCACAGTTAGATGAATTAGAACTATATCCATTTAGGGCACTTATTAAAGCTGGATTAGGCAGTATGATGACTGCGCATTTATATATTCCAGCCATTGATACTACAGCTAATTTAGCCGCTACTCTTTCTAAAAAAAGTATTACCGAATTATTGAGAAATGAATTGGGATTCAAAGGACTCAGTTTTACAGATGCTTTAGAAATGAAGGGAATAACCAAGTATTTTCCATCTGGGGAAGCTTCTGTTCAAGCCCTTATAGCAGGGAACGATATGCTTTGTTTGCCCGAAGATATTCCGGGCACTATTGCTGCCATTCGATTGGCAATTGATAATGGTAGGCTGAGTTGGGAATCGATTGATGCAAGGGTAAAAAAAGTATTACTGGCCAAATATCATTTGGGATTGAACAAACTTCAACCCATTGATACCACTAATTTAGTGAACGACCTAAATGTGCAAACCAATCGAATTAGGACCCTACTTAGTAAAAACGCCATCACTTTATTAAAGAAAGAAAACAACCAAATATTCCCATTAAAAAAAGGGCAACGCATTGCCTATATAGCTATTGGTGCACCAGGTGAAAATGCCATCACTACTCAATTAAAAAATAATTACAACGCTTCTATATTTTTATTTGGATCTAGAGCAACCATTGGGAAACAGTTGATGGACGATCAATTTGCCAATCATATACCTGCAGAGAAAGCAGATAGTAGTTCTGCAAATTCATTAATCAAAAAAATTAAAGAATCAGGGTACGATTTAGTAATTGTTGGCATGCACAACTACAGCAGAAGGCCTGCAAAGAATTTTGGGTTGAGCAATGCCTCCGTTTATTTATTAAATGCCTTACAATCTTACAACACCCTCACTTTGTATTTTGGGAACCCTTATGCAATGGCTAATTCTACTAATACTGCCAACTTAATGGCATGTTATGAAGACGATGATATAACCCAAGAAGCAGTGTATGATTTACTAATTGGCCGTGCAGAGGCAAAAGGAGTTTTACCAGTGACTGTAACTCCATCACTAACTTATGGCAGTTCCATTACTTACAATAGCTATTTCCCAAAAGTGCAAGCCTGGGAAGTTGGTTTAGATGCCAACAAACTAAATAAAATAGACTCCATAGCCCTTGATGCAGTAGAAAAAGGTGCAGTTCCAGGATGTGTAGTATTGGTTGCCAGAAAGGGCAAAATTGCTTATCACAAAGCGTTTGGCTACACTAATCTAGATAAAAAAGAAGCCATCAATCAATCAATGATTTATGATTTGGCATCGGTAACAAAAGTATCCGCTACCACCGTTTCAATAATGAAATTAGTTGAAGAGGGTAAAGTTGAATTAGAAAAAACATTGGGAGATTATTTAGAATGGACAAAAAAATCAGACAAAGCCCAATTAAAATTAAAAGATATTCTACTTCACCAAGCAGGGCTAAAATCCTTTATTACTTTTTATAAAGAACTTTTAGATAGCACTACCGGAAAACCTTTGCCTGCTTACTTTAGAGAAAACCCAGTTCCAGGTTTTTCAGTACGTGTAGCTGAAAATATTTATCTACGAAATGATTGGCAAGATTCTATTTTTCAAAGAATATTAACTAGTCCATTAACTCAATCAGGTCAATATATATATAGCGATAATGATTTTATTTTTTTGGCTAAAGTAGTGGAAGCAGTGACTGGCAAAAACATTCACGAATACAGCAAAGAAATATTTTACCAACCACTTTCAATGACTACTACTGGTTTTACTCCAAGAAAATATTTCCCCTTGAATGCCTTGGTTCCAACTGAAGACGAAAAGCATTTTAGACAGCAAATGATGAGGGGTGATGTACACGACGAGGGTGCTTCTTTATTTGGAGGAGTCGCAGGGCATGCAGGTTTATTTAGCAATGCATATGATTTAGCACAACTGTATCAAATGTTATTGAATGGCGGCACAATGAATGGTCAACAATTCTTGCAAAAAGAAACCATCCAACAATTTACGGCTTACAATAGTGCTACTAGTAGAAGAGGGCTGGGCTTTGATAAACCTGAAAAAGACAATCTAAGCAGAAAAGATCCCTACCCTTCTAAATCTGTGTCACTAAATACTTACGGACATACTGGCTTTACAGGAACCTGTGTTTGGGTAGACCCAGACAATGATTTAATCTATATTTTCTTATCCAATAGGGTTACTCCTACCAGGAATAATACGCTTTTTGGAAAAATGAATGTACGTCCAAATATCCAGGAGGCCATTTATCAGGCTATAATCCATTAACATCATATTTACACGTGAATACCGCAGTAAGAATTAACTTCAACCTATAATTTTTACTTATGAAACGCGGTATTCACTATTTTATGCTGATCACAATCAGCAGTTTTTTCTTGATTTCTTGCTCTAATAATGCGCCTAAGGAAACCAAATTGATTCCCAAAGAGGCAATGATAGTAGTTAGCATTGATCCCAACGCATTTAAAGAGAAATTACAAAATGGGGGAATAAGTATTGATAGTATTCTATCAAAAGGATACCAAAAAGATTCTACTAAACCCGAAGACCAACAAAAAGTAGCCGATTTCAGAAATGCTTCTGGTATTAATTGGGAAGAAAAAATTCACTTTTTCACTTATTCACAGAAGGAAAATAAGAACGCCAATATTTTGAATTTACTTTTTAGTATTTCAGATTCAGCTGTTTTTAACCAATACCTCAATAAATTAAACTGGAAGGATAAAAAAGCCTTTTCAAAGGAAGATGATTACCAATACTTGCCTTTAAGCGATAATAATATTTTAGCTTGGAACAAAGAGCATGCAATGGTGATGATTTACGAAGATAAAGTAGTTCCTTACTATGACACGGTCAATATGCGATTTGTAATTCCTGAGAAAAAGGACAATAAAAAAACAATGTTGACTGAATTGTCTCGCTTGTTTTCGCAAAAAGAATCTGCATCAATTGCTTCTGTTAAAGAGTTTGGTAAAATGTTTAAAACCAAAGCTGAAGGCTATGTATTTGCAAGCTCAGGTGGCTCATTGGCCGCATTAAGTGGAATGCCTTTACAGTTACCCAAATTAGAAGAGTTGGTAAACAACAACTATACATCGGCTACTTTGGCATTTGAAGAGGGGAAAATTATTGCAAAATCAGTAACGCATACCAATCCATTGTTAAGCAGCATTCTAAAAAAATATGCCGGACCTACTGTTAATACCGATTTAATCAAAACCTTTCCTTCCCAAAATATTAATGCAATTGTGATGGCTTCTTTTAATCCGGCAATATTTGGTGGAGTGTTAAAAGAGTTGGAAGTAGAAGGTTTTGTAAATGAGTTTTTAAACAAATCAGGAGTTTCAGCTGCAGAATTATATGGTGCAATTAAGGGCGATATAGCTGTAGTTGTTTCTGACTTGGGTGTGGGTATGACAGAACCACAAACAAGAAAAGATGAATTATCATTGGTAGTAAAAAAACCAATGGGAAAATTAATCATCAATATCCCAGCAGGTAAACCAGAAAGCTTTAAAAAAGTAATGGATAAGATAACCGCTCGCGGATTTGCAGTGAAAAAAGGGAATGAATATAAATCTGGAGATTTATTTGGTCAAATGGGCATTTACATGGTAGCAAATGAACAAGGAATTATCATTGCAAGTGATTCAGTTACCTATGCACAATACAAATCAAATAATTCAAAAGCCACCATTAATAATGAGGCATTAAACTATTTTAAAGGAAAATCAACAGTCATTTATATTGATGTAGCCAACACGCTGAACGGATTTATAAAAGACGCTTCTGGCGGTTACTATAATTCTTTAACCACTGCTAAGAGCACCATCAAAGACATCATGGGTAGTTCTGAAAACTTTTCTGATAATAGCATCAGCTCAGTTTTAGAAATTAATATGCAAAACCAAAAACAAAATAGTTTAGTAACACTGGTAAGTTTATTTACGAATATAGCTGTAGACACCAGAGCTGTTGCAAGAAGGGAAAAAGAAATGGAAGAGAAATTATTCCCATCAGGAATTCCAACTGTTATAAGAGCTAATTAATGGGGTTTATTTTAAACAATGTAATACCGGAAATACTTGCAGATAGACCATCTGTAGGTATTTCTGGTATTTGGGGTAGTGCTATTGAGTGGGCAAAAGGAGATTTTATTAAAATAACTGCACCAAGTGGAACAGGAAAGACCACATTGGTTCATTTACTGTATGGATTAAGAACCGACTATTCAGGGGAGATTTTATACGAAGGGAAAAATATTCGATCACTAAACCCCGATGAATTAGCCAATATTAGACAGTTGCATTGGAGTATTATTTTTCAAGATCTTCGATTATTCCCAAGCTTAACAGCTAGAGAAAATATTGAACTTAAAAGAGTTTTACAAAATCCAATTGTAACACCAGAAGAGTTAGAGAAAATGGCCGAAGAATTGGGAATCAGGTCCATTTTAGACCAACCAATCATGCATTGCAGCTATGGAGAACAACAACGAGTAAGCATTATTAGAGCACTGATGCAACCGTTCCAGTTTTTAATAATGGATGAGCCTTTTAGTCATTTAGATAAAGCAAATAAAAAAATTGCTGCTGCATTAATTGCATCAGAATGCAAAAAAAGAAATGCGGGATTAATCATCACAGACTTAGACCAAGATGAACATTTTGATTATCAAGTAAGTTTAAACTTATAAACTTTGTTAAACCATCTATTAAAAAAATTGATTCGAAATCAATCGGGTATTATCCGAATGGTTACTTCTAGAATAGGGCTTGGCATTGCTGTTTTTTTATTATTAACAGCAATACAAATTCAATCTAATTATCATTTTTTATTGAATAGCAATAATAACAAAGACAGCATTGCAGATTTCTTAGTAATCAACAAAACACTAGACAACAATAGCTTAGGCAATACTAAGTTAGACCAAGCTTTAATTAATGAAATTGCAAAGCAACCATTTACCGAATCTGTGGGAATACTGACTCCTAGTAGATTTAAGGCCAGTATTCAAAGTATTAGTAACCAATTTCCTTTTTATACAGATATTTCATTTGAAAGTGTTCCAAGTAGTTTTATCGATGTTAAAAATGTATCATTTGCCTGGGATCCTAGTGCCGAATTTGTACCTGTGATTGTACCCAATATGTTTTTAGACATCTATAATTTTCAATTTTCTTTATCGCAAAATCTTCCCCAACTTACTCCAGCCATTGTAAAAATGATTGTGTTTAAATTGACAGTATATGGTAAAAATGGTCCAATTAGTTTTAATGCAAAAATTGTGGGATTAAGTGATAGAATATCCTCTATGCTAGTGCCTGCAGAATTTATCAAATGGGGGAATAATTATGCTGAAACCCAATCTGACAATGAAGTATCCAGAATAGTGCTAAAAACCAATGATCCTTCAAATGCATCCATAGCAAGCTTTTTAAAGAAAAATAATCTTAGCACCAATACCGAAAAATTAAGGTACAGTAAATACAGAAAAGTGATTGATACTGTAGTAGCTATTGCTGGATTTACAGGGGGCCTAATGCTATTGTTTGCCTTAATTATTTTTACTTTATTTATTCAGTTGACAATTGCAAATTGTAAACAAGAAATTATTTTATTAATTACACTTGGTGCAGCGCCCCGTCAATTAGCTAAGTTTTTACTGGGTCAATTCTATCCCGGGAATCTATTGAGTATTGCATCAGCAACCATACTAATTGTGGCACTTCAGTATGGATTAAAATTATTTTTAGAAAAGCAATTGATTTTTATCCCAAGTCTTATTTCTTTATTCACCCTAATGACCGCTGTGGCTTTATCGGTATTATTATGGTTCGTTACAAGAAAATCAATACAAAAGCATATCAATAATTGAAATACACAATCACTTGTCTGTTGCCTTTTTTGATGTTTGGATGGGATTGAAAACGCTAAAACCGATTGATACTTATATATATAGTATACGTGATTTCACCCTATTTTTTGTAGTGGTAAATTTAAAATATTGAATTACAATACATTATACATAATAAATTAATAACTATTTTAAGCCTATGATACATCGCATGTAAACTTGAATTAATTTTATAATCACAATCCTCGCAAACAATTAAATCACTAGTTATGAAAAACCTAATCTCTAAACGCTTTTTAGCCCTGGGAGTAATTGCGTCCCTCAGTTTTACTGCTTGCCAAAAAGCAGAGACAGAATCCAATGCACTTCAATCCAATAAAAAAGACGCAGAAATGAATGTTATTGGATCAGCTGCAAATGGATCAGCCATTAAAGGCCTAATTTCTGAAAGTGCAGCTGCTAGAATGCAAGAGACTTATAAGAAAAATTACACAGGGAAAAATTATACTGAACATGTGGTCTTTAATATTGAAGATTTACAGAAATATTTAGATCAGCTGAAAAAAACATACAAATCCGATAAAGTATATGTATACTTTGGGCAGTATGATGGCGTTACAGCTCCTAGCCCGTCATATAATGGCAGAATTTCTGTATTCTTCTTAGGTAATAATAAAAGATCTAATAGTGGAAACTTCAGAAGCCAAAATGTAGGCGATATCACTGGCGTACCAGGTGAAGGTTCAAATTACCTGAATCATGGTTCAATTTGGCCTTAGTTTTCAGTTCGGATTTAATTTAGTAGTTTCATAGAAAATCGTTTTAATGTTATTATACAATATCTACCTGCTGGTGCAAGCCAGCAGTTTTTTAGTTTGTATACTATTATATAGATCACTAAAAAACACCCCTTTTAAGTTTTTTTTACCCTTCTTATTCATTACACTAACAGTGGAACTAATTGGCTATTACTTGATAGTACAAGGCATTAGAAACTATATGCTTTTTAATGTTTTTACTACTTTAGAGTTTATTTTCTATTCTTTTTTGTTTTCGAAACATTTAAAAACCACCTTATTTAAGAAATTGACCATTGGCTTTATTCCATTTTATGCCTTCATGGTTTTTTTAAACTTACAATTTGTTCAGGGGTATAATAATTTTCATACCTATACATTCCTATTAGGCTCCTTTTTTGTGGTATTATTCTGTTGCTTATTTTTTTATGAATCAGTTTTACCCGAACATTTAGACCATCCTCTAGCAAAACAGCCCTTCTTTTGGGTATGCACAGGCTTATTGCTATTTTACATGGGGTCTGTTATTATAAATGCCCTATTTGAGTATTTAAGAAGTTATGACCTTCAACAAGAAGGCAAGAAAATATATGGCATTATTAACCAGAGCTTAAACGTGGTATTATATTCAGCATTTATTTACGCATTCATATTATGCCGGAAAAACAGGAAGACATACTCGTCACAATAATTATCTCCTCTGTATTCTTTGTATTACTAGCGGTGTTTTTATTGGTCATGCTCTATCTTTTTTTGCGCAAACAACGGCAAAATCAAAAAGAAAAGGAAGAGATGAAAAATAGGTTTGAACAAACCATTATTAAATCTCAGTTAGAAATACAAAATCAAACATTAAATTATATAGGATCGGAAATACATGATGATACTGCACAAGTAGTGTACTTATCTATGCTTCGGATTGCTTATTTAAAAGAGAAAATAGACGAAAAAGAAAAAGAAGAAATTTACAATTACTTAAAGAAGGTTTGGAACGATTTAAGGAATATAAGTCATAGCTTAATAAACAATAATTTCCACCAAATTGGATTTATTGAGTCATTAGAACAGCTTTTACACAATATCAATAAAACAGGGAAGTACCAAAGTTTTTTAACAATTGACGAAGAGGTAAACCTTGACCTATTAGATAAAAGTGTAGACGTGATTTTATATAGAATGATTCAGGAAGTTATAAACAACACTTTAAAACATGCAGCTTGTGATCAAATTAATGTATATATAAGTAAACTAAATCAACGACTAAAAGTGGAAATTAAAGACAACGGAATTGGATTTAATACAGCAGATATTAAACAGGAAAATACAGGTGTTGGATTAAACAATATTTTCTCAAGAGCAAAGCTCATTAATGCTACTGTACATATTGACAGTATCATAAATCAAGGAACTACCATTACCATATTATTAAATTCAAAATAACAATGAAGACAACCGTAGCTTTAGTGGATGACCATGAGTTGCTGAGATCAGGATTGGCTGCGATAATCAATTCTTTGGGAGAATTTGAAGTAGTGCTGGAAGCAGGAAATGGACTTGAGTTTATTAAAAAAGTAAAAACTATAACACCCCCAGATATTGTATTGTTAGATATTACAATGCCAGAAATGGATGGCTATGAAACAGCTGCTTGGATTAGAAAACATTTACCAACAGTAAGAGTGCTGGTATTGAGTATGCTATCGAACGATTTGGCCATCATACGAATGTTAAGAAATGGCGTTAAAGGATATATTATTAAAGACAGCAAACCGCATGTATTCAAAGAAGCGATGGAATCTATTCAGAGAAACGAGTTTTATGTTAACGAACTAGTTAGAGATAAACTCATTAATTATGTTTCTACTGAAGAAGAGGAAGGCAAACAAACTGCTCTATTGTTAAGCATATCAGAACAAGAAGCCCATTTTCTTCAACTATTATGTGCAGATAAATCTTATAGAGAAATAGCCGATGAAATGTGTGTAAGCGTAAGAACAATAGATAATTATAGAGATAACTTGTTTAAAAAATTAGAGACTAAATCAAGAGTAGGACTGGTTTTATTTGCTATCAAACAAGGAATAGCAAACATTTATGAATAAATAGTTGGCTATATTTATATATGGTTTGGCGCTATTATTTTCTGCCTGTATTGTTGTGTTTATTATCAATGTGCAATTTGAATGCGCAAAAACAACCCGTATCAATTGGACAATGGAGAGAACACCTCAATTATCAAAAAGCTATTCAAGTATTAAAAGGTGACTTAATTTATGCAGCTACCAATGATGCAGTCTTTTCAATTGATGCGAATCAAGAAATAAACAGATACCATAAAGTAAATGGCCTGAGTGATGTTGGCATTCAACAAATAGGTTGGGATGCACAAAACAGTCAGTTAATAATTGCATACAAAAACAGCAATATTGATTTGCTAAAAGGAAGCATCACCAAAAACATAAGTGATATACAAAGAAGCACCATTAGTGGAAATAAAACCATCAATGGTATTTATGCTTCAAATGGAACCGCTTACCTATCTACCGGTCTAGGTGTAGTGCTAGTAAACTTAAATAAAAATGAAATAAAAGATACTTGGATTATCGGTAATGCAGGACGACAGATTGGTATCAATGCATTTACCGAAAACAACCAATATTACTTTGCTGCTTCTGATGAAGGAATTAAAAGAATAGCAAAAACCGGCTTAGATCCTGCTAATTACCAAAACTGGGAAAATATTACAGGTCCAGCCAACGGTGGTGTATCATTTATTGACTTTATCAATAACCAGTTACTGATAACCAAAAACGATAGTGTCTATATACAAGAAAACAATCAATGGAAACTACTTTTTCAAGAACCTGGCTGGAAGATCATTCATACTGGAATTAGCGAAAGCAGAATAACTGTTTGCCTAAGAACAGCAACAGGTAATTCTAAAATTTTAGTGCTCAATCCCAATGGGAACATAGAAAAAAGTATTTCAGCCCCTGGTATTATTTCTTTCCCTTCATCCGCGTTGATAAACAACTCCCTACTTTGGGTTGCAGATCAGTTTGGTGGTTTATCTTCTTTTGGCAGCAGTACTGAAAGATATATACCGAATGGCCCAATGGGCGTTTCAAATGGAGAATTTGCTTTTTCCAATCAAAGCTTATTACAGGCAGTAGGCTCCGTAAATGCCGCATGGAATTACCAATTTAATAGAGAAGGTATTGCTCAATTTAAAGACGGCCTTTGGAGCAATACAGGAGCATTGAACACTCCCTTGCTAGACACCGTACTAGATATAATTACACTAACTATTGACCCATCAAATGGGACCCAATGGGCAGGTAGTTATGGTGGAGGATTAATAAAGCAAACCAACAACCAGTTTCAAATTTTTAAACAACAAAATAGCTTACTGCAAGCTGCAATAGGTGACCCTGGTAGTTACAGAGTTAGCGGATTAGCTTTAGACAGTAAGAGGAATTTATGGATCAGTAATTATGGAGCCCCGCAAGCACTCAAGCTAAAAACAGTGGATGACAAATGGTTCGGCTTTACTATTCCATTTAGTTTAACGGAAAATGCGGTTGCACAAATTATAGCAGACGATTTTAATCAGCTCTGGATTCAAAGTCCGAAAGGGAATGGATTAATCTATTACAAGTATGGGAATAATATTGAAACTACGGGTGATGACCAATGGAAACTTTTTAAACAAGGGGTAGGGAATGGTAATCTGCCATCAAATAATGTATTAAGTATTTTAAGAGACAAAGACAATAGCATTTGGGTGGGTACCGATGATGGAATTGGTATCATTTATTGTTCAGACAATGTGTTGGGTAATTGTGAAGCCACCCTTCCAATCATTCAGCAGGATCAATTTGCCGGATTTTTATTTAAAGGTGAGCAGGTTCAATCTATGACGATAGATGGAGCTAATCAAAAATGGATTGGAACCCAAAATGGTGTTTGGTTAATAAGTGCTGATGCAAAAAAAATCATTCATCATTTTACAGTTAACAATAGTCCTTTATTGAGTAATGATATTAAAAAGATTGCGGTAGACCCAACAACTGGTGAAGTATATTTTGCAACTTTTAATGGACTCTGCAGTTATAGAAGCACTGCAACAGAAGCAAGCGAAGATAAAAGCAGCATACTGGTTTTCCCTAATCCAGTTCCCCCTCAATATAATGGACAAATAGCAATAAGAGGATTAGCAGAAAACACCCTAATAAAAATTACTGAACTAAATGGCAGATTGGTTTATCAAACCAGAAGTTTAGGAGGTCAAGCTGTTTGGAATGGAAGAGATTATATAGGAAATAAAATTGCATCAGGGGTATATTTGGTACTAGCCAGAGATGGAAAAGGAATGGAAAATATTATTACTAAAATTGTAATTACCAGCGGTAGATAATGCAACTTTATATAGAAACTGAAAGACTAAGAATTAGGGCATTAACCATTATAGATGCTGGGTTTATGATGCAATTAATGAATACACCCTCTTGGATAAAAAATATTGGAAACAGAAATGTAAATGACCCAACTACTGCAAGCAATTATATTGCCAACAACATCATCAACAGTTACCATATAAACGGATTTGGACTATTCTTGGTAGTAGTAAAAAAAGACAATCAATCAGCTGGAATATGTGGTATTGTAAAGAGAGAAGGATTAACTATTCCAGATTTAGGTTTTGCTATGCTTCCAAAGTACGAAGGCAAAGGTATTGCTACTGAAGCCAGTAAAGCGGTAGTACAATATGCAAAAGTAACATTACAACTATCTCAATTAGCTGGTATTACTAAACCAGACAATATTGCTTCCATTCGTGTATTAGAAAAAGTTGGAATGGAATTTAAAGAAAAGATTCAGTTGCCTCAAGATGCAAATATGTTTTCTTTATATACTATGGCTTTGCATAAGGAAGCCTTGTAATCATTTCTGCTTTAGCATATCCATCAAGACCAATTGAAACAATTGAGCCCGCTGCAGACAGGTCTAAAAACCCATCTACACCAACAATTGCTTCATCCAAAAAAACAGATTTTAATTGCCCAATTACAAAGAAAGTACTGTTGTATTGAATGGGCGCAATTTCCACTAATTCCATCTCATAACGAACCGCTGCCTCTTTTACAAAAGGTGCAACAATGCCCTCCTCATACCATTCTGTTAGTTTGGATACCTCAAACTCATTTACATCGGGCAAATATTTGGCACTGCACTGATGTGCTTCATGTAAAAAGGACTCTTGAATATGATTAATGGTATAACTTTTTGTCTGTTCAATATTGGTAATGGTATCCGGAGCTGCTGCAACAGGTCTATTAATATATCCAATTAATGCAGGGTCTGCACCTAAATGTACAATACTACTTACCACAGATAAATTAGGTACCCCTGTACTACTGATAGATCCAATTAAACTAACTGGTTTAAATCCGGTTAGGCAATTAATAAAATTGGCTCTGTAAAATCTCTCCCAGGATTTTATTTCTTCAATCAAAAACTGACGCATAAATATATAAGGACTCAACCATTAAATTGTTGACTAATCTTTATCTGCTTTTTCAATTGGCTTATAAAAAGCAGCTCGTCTAGGCCCAGGAAAAGGAATATCATTGCCCTTTAAACCATGCCATAAAACTTTATTGAACTCCAAGTCTGGCACAGCATCTTCTTTAGCCAAATTAAATAATTCAGACCTACGCTGCCATTCGTTCATGGCAGTATTCTTGTCTTTTAAGTTGATATTGGGCATCAATGCGGTAAATGACCCCATATTAGGTGTTGAAGTAAAACAACGCCACATGGGTGTAGCAGCAGCATCGTATTGACTCATTGGAGGTATCCCTAAAATTAATTCCATGGTTCTAAGTGCAGATGATGTGGAGTACATAGTATGATCTACATACCCTCTTTTCACAAAACCTCCAGCAACAAATGCAATGCTTCTATGTGCATCAACATGGTCTGCCCCATTTTGCGCGTCGTCTTCAACAATAAATATAGCCGTCTCTTTCCAAATAGGACTTTTGCTTAAGTACTCTACAAACATACCTACTGCATAATCATTATCGGCCACATGCGCATATGGCGTGGGTCTACCTAATCTCAAACCTTCTGTATGATCGTTCGAAAAGCGAACAGAATTAAACTGAGGCACTTTATTAATTGCAAGCAAAGAATCAAAGTCTTTTTTCCACTGATAAAACCGGGTAGTATCCATTACACTATTATTGTACCCAGTAAAATATTTGCAGAAATTCCCTTCTAATACAGGAATATTGGCTTTGTAATTGTCTACAAATTCACCATAACTTCTAAAGCTCACGCCTGCTTTTTTTGCATGGTCCCAAAAAAAGCCTCCTTTATTATTGGCTACTTTTCGATTGCCTTCCCCGTCGTAACTACCACCTTTACCACCATAACTACTTACCCAACTCTTTTCTAAAAAATCAGTTGCATAAGCGCCCATGGTCCAGTTATGCCCATCCATACTCACTTCTCCGTCTACATAAAAATTATCCAATAACACAAAGTTTTTAGCTAACGCATGCTGATTGGGAGTGATGTTTTCACCAAATAAGGTAAGGCGGGGATCACCATTTCCTTCTTTCATATCACCCAGCACTTGATCATAGGTTCTATTTTCTTTAATCACATAGAACACATATTTAATAGGGCTCTTATCGCCAACTCTTCTAGGTATTGGATTACCCAGTTCCCCTTGAACCACTTTTTCTTTTACTTTATTATACGGGGTATTTTGATATACTACTTGAGAATACACCCCCAGTTGTTTGGGGTTAGGCATATTGATTATGCTCATTGTTCCCATAAATAATCCACCAATATATTCAACCCCAGTAGGCTTATTAGGATCCCCTTCATGGTGTAAAACAATTTGCTTATTTGCAAAAGGATTAGGACCATACACGTTGGCCTTGGAAGAAAATCCCTTCCCATTCGTAACAAATATTTTATTCCCAACCACTTTCACATTGGTAGGATACCATCCAACTGGAATAAATCCTTTGCTTTTACTTTGAATGGGTTTACTCACATCATACACTGCCAAGCAGTTATTATCTGCATTAGCAACGAACAGCATTTTTTCATCAGCAGATAAAGCCAACCCATTGGTAGTTGAACCATTAGGCGCATCAGGATACAATGCTACATTTAATATTTCAACTACTTTTTCTTCTTTGGTGTTAATTACTGAAACTGAATTGTCATTGGCATTAGCTACGTATAAAACCGTTCCTTTATTATTTAATAACAACTCGTTCGGATTATCACCCACTGGTATTTCAGCTGTTATTTTCCTTTCAACAGTATTAAATGAATAAACTTTATCGCAACCCCAACAACTGATATACAACTGTTTTTTATTTGGTGATAATACACAAGTGTAAGCCTCTCCACCTAATGCCTGTTTAAAAACTGTTTTCTTTGTTTTGATATCAATAATATACAACTGATTGTCTTCCCTAGTAACCACATATAGCAATTGCAACTCGTCATCAATAGCAATTCCAGCAGGGCTAATTTTATTTGGCCACTTTTTTCCTAAAATAATGGAATCAGTTAGTTCAAGTTTATTGTTGTTGATGGTGAATATTTCTATTCGATTGTTATGGCCACCAGATGCATACAATTTTTTTTCGTCTGCACTAAATGCAAGTCCATACCAACTTCTTTCAACAACTTTAGTGTCCAGAATTTTTTCAGTAATAGGATTAATTAATTGAATGCTTTGCGTTCCTTGGCCATTATTGGTAACAGCCATTAAATTTTTAGACTTGCTTAATACCATATTAAGAGGTAAATCTCCTAAAGGAAAACTTTTTCCAACTGGCGTTAAAGCCCATCCATTGGGTAAGCTTACTTTTTTAGCAAGTAATTGTTGAACGGTTTGTGCATTAGCAATTGCTGAAACAAATAATAATGCAGCAACAAGTAATTTCCTATACATAAAATACAATTAAGGAAACTAAAGGTAGCATTCTGTTAAACAGCAAATAGCAGTTTACGTTAAATTAATCTAGCAAACTGAATTATTGCTTTGCAAACTCATAACTCCTAATGGGCTTAAAAGTCAACATGCCCCTATCGCCTAGGGCAACTTTATATTGAATCTGCCTATACATTCCTGTTTTTTGTGCACCAATAGAGTCGGCAGTATACACAGGAAATCTTCTCATTAATGTACCTTCCATTAACATAAATGTATCAAACCCTTTATATCCTGTTCTTAATTTGGGATCATCCACAATATCTGGGAAACCAATACCAGCAAGTGTTTCATTTTTGATCGAGGAAATTCCAACCACCGTTCCTTTGTCGTTCGGGTCATTTGTATAAACATACATGACCATATCAGGATAAAAGTCGTTGTTCAAGTCGTCTACCTCAGCCTTTCTAATTCTACCCTTTACCTCAAAGCTTACATCTCTTGCCCCACTACCGAATCCGATAGGACTTACTGTAACAAAATTCTTGTCTTCATTTTTATTGCTGCATACCAACTTGAAACCAATATTGCCCAATTTCATGGTAGTATCTATTTTTTTTATTTGGCCATATATACTGGTGCCGAAAGCCATCCACAAGCAAATAAAAAGCAAAAAAGATTTTTTCATAATTCAATTTACATATTTCTTCTATATTGACCACCCACTGAATAAAGCGCGTTGGTAATTTGTCCTAAAGAACAATATTTTACCGTTTCCATTAATTCTGCGAATAAATTTTCATTGTTTACTGCAGCTTTTTGTAATTGTTGTAAAGCCTGCGCACTCTTAGCTTGATTTCTCAATTTAAAAGCTTGTAGATTTTGAATCTGTTGCTCTTTTTCCTCTGTAGTACTTCTAATTACTTCACCAGGTAAAATGGTAGGACTGCCTTTTTTATTTAAGAAAGTATTCACCCCAATTAAAGGTAATTCGCCTGTATGCTTTTTTGTTTCGTAATACAAGCTCTCTTCTTGAATTTTATTACGCTGGTACATTCTTTCCATTGCCCCTAAAACACCACCGCGCTCAGAAATTCGTTCAAACTCTGTCAACACTGCTTCTTCTACTAAATCAGTTAGCTCTTCAATTGCAAAACTTCCTTGAATAAAGTTTTCTGTATTAGCGGTACCTAATTCTCTATTGATGATTAATTGAATAGCCATTGCCCTTCTAACACTTTCTTCCGTTGGAGTTGTAATGGCTTCATCATATGCATTGGTATGAAGGCTATTACAATTATCATAAATTGCATAGAGCGCTTGCAATGTGGTTCTAATATCATTGAAGTCAATTTCTTGGGCATGTAAGCTTCTTCCACTGGTTTGTATATGGTACTTCAATTTTTGAGAGCGATCATTCCCTTTGTATTTTTGCTTCATTGCTTTGGCCCAGATTTTTCTAGCCACTCTTCCAATCACACTGTATTCTGGATCCATCCCATTGCTAAAGAAGAAAGATAAGTTTGGTGCAAAATCATCAATATGCATTCCTCTACTCAAGTAATATTCAACAAAAGTGAATCCGTTTGCTAATGTAAATGCTAACTGTGTAATAGGGTTTGCTCCTGCTTCTGCAATATGGTATCCACTGATACTAACACTATAAAAATTGCGCACTTTTTGATCAATAAAGTAAGACTGTACATCACCCATCAATTTAAGTGCAAACTCGGTAGAGAAAATACAAGTGTTTTGAGCCTGGTCTTCTTTTAAAATATCTGCTTGAACAGTTCCTCTCACTTGAGAAAGCGCTTCCGCTTTTAATTGCGCATATATATCTGCAGGTAATACTTCATCGCCACTTACTCCCAACAAACCAATTCCCAATCCATTGTTTCCTTCAGGTAATCTTTCAGGAGATGATGGATTATAATAAACTGGTCTAGGTGTTTTACTAAACTTTTTCTCTATGATGGCATTTACTTCTTCCCATTTATCATTGGCAGTAATCCATTTCTCACATAATTGATCAATGGCAGCATTCATAAAGAATGCAAGTATCATAGGTGCTGGACCATTAATGGTCATACTCACCGATGTTTTAGGATCACATAAATCGAATCCACTGTATAATTTCTTGGCGTCATCAACAGTAGCAATACTTACCCCGCTATTACCCACTTTCCCATAAATATCAGGACGTGGATCGGGGTCTTCGCCATATAGTGTTACGCTATCAAATGCCGTGGATAATCGAATGGCTGGTTGACCCAAAGAAACATAATGGAAACGTTTATTGGTTCTTTCCGGACCACCTTCGCCAGCAAACATTCTGGTAGGATCTTCCCCCTGTCTTTTTAACTCAAATACTCCGGCTGTATATGGAAACTCACCTGGAATATTTTCTTGTAATTGCCATCTAAGAATATCTCCCCAATCTTTATAACGTGGTAAAATGACTTTAGAAATTCTGGTCCCACTCAAAGATTGAGTAGTAAGTGGCTGTCTAATCGTTTTGTTTCTTACTGTGTATTCAAAAAAGTCTGCTTGGTATTTTTTTACTAATTCAGGCCACTGTTGAATCATTTTTTTACAGTCTTGATGAAGCGAAGACTCCAATGAAGCAGCAATATTTTCTAACTCTTGTTTTGCAACACTATTGGCAGGCAATGTTTGGATGGCTCCATTCAATTGGTACCATTTTGAAGCAATGATACACTGCTCGTTGGTCCATTCATTATAGCTTCTGTTGGCATCGGCAATTTCGGCCAAATAACGAACTCTCTTTGGCGGGATAATTTGAGCTCTGGTTGTTGTTTCAATTAAACCAGCTTGAATAGCATTGACTGATGAAAAATGAATACCCATTTTTTCTTGAATGGTAAACATGATTTTATCAAACAACTGGTTGATTCCGGCATCATTAAACTGTGCAGCTATGGTTCCTACTACTGGAAGATTTTCATCTGCTTCATTCCACAACTCATGGTTTCGTTTATATTGTTTGCGAACATCATGTAACGCATCAAGCGCTCCAGCTTTATCAAACTTGTTAATACAAATAATATCTGCAAAATCAAGCATATTGATTTTCTCTAACTGAGACGCAGCACCGTATTCGGGTGTCATGATATATAAGCTAACATCACAAAAATCTAAAATGGATGCATCACTTTGTCCTACTCCTGCAGACTCTAATATGACCATATCAAAGCCAGCCAGTTTACAAATATTAATGGCTTCTTGTACATGCGCACTCAAAGCTGTATTATCATCCCTTGTGGCTAAACTGCGCATATATGCACGATTATGGGAAATCGCATTCATTCTGATTCGATCGCCCAATAAAGCCCCACCTGTTTTTTTCTT
>Ga0207952_1000226_pt1 | contig 57258 bp, 38 predicted proteins | sample SubbioR12Aug_8Ca_FD_184831 | JGI IMG/M metagenome (GOLD analysis project Ga0207952, IMG submission 184831) | Serpentinite rock and fluid subsurface biosphere microbial communities from McLaughlin Reserve, California, USA - CR12Aug_8Ca (SPAdes) | ecosystem: Environmental > Terrestrial > Deep...
GAAGGCGGGCGAATGTTTTCTTCTTGGTTTTTTGGACATCTTCTGCTCCGTTTCTATGTCCTTGCGGACTCTCAAAAGTAGCAGGTTTTTCACTTAACAGGCTGTTCAGTTTTTCGGCTCCAGCTCTTACAACGTGGTGCCAATAACTCAATCAGTAATCTTTTAGTCGAGACAGGAAAATTATGCCTGTCGTACATTTTTGACGTGAAACTAGGGTATAAAAACTGGAATAAACAGTCGATGCGTCCAGAATTTGTACCGACCGTTTGTCGGATTGCTGCTTCATACCTATCGGGGTCTATAACCAAACCGGTTGTGAGCCAAAATATGCGCTGGGCTTTATCCATGCCTTTGCAAGTCCGCTTTTTTTCAACCAAGGCTAGTACTTGGGATTTATCAGCGTTTGCAATAGCGGCTTCCAGTAAATAATGAAGGTGGCTAATATGACCTTTATAACCACGAATGGGATATTTATTGAGTAAAGAAATCACCGTCAACCTGGCAATTTCCTGAAAATCTTCGTCGTACGCTAGGTAATGCAGGCCATGAATAAATTGGCTCTTAGCGGCTAATAGTGTGGAAACATACTCCAAAAATAATCGGGCCACTAATTGTGGCTTTGATCGGCAAAGCGATTTCAACCAAGCTTCGTTAAAAACTTCTTCTGAAAAGCAAAAAGCCAGCGCTTTGTTAAGTAACTCATCGCTAAGTGTTTCGAGAATGGCAGGGTTTTCCTGGTAAAGCAAATCTAAACAAACCAGAAAAGGTAAACGGATATAATGGTATCCTTGGCTTTTCGCGGCTAGCGAGAATATTTCTTCAGCCGAAGGAAGTTCTGGACGACATAGTATGTTGCGCAGACCACTTTTCGCAGCAATTATCAGTTTTTCATCACCATTCAGAAATTCAGACAAACGTTCATCCGGGGATTTTCCTCTGACTGTGACTCGGTGATTAAATGAAATCGCTAAGTCATAGAATATCTTCGGATGGGCGTTGCCGCTGGCAATTTGATCTTTATGGTCGTGAAAAAACTTTAACTTTTCCTTTAGCTCATCGTGGCGCTTATTAGCCCATTTTTTTCTTGATTCAGCGTGTTCAAGCCTCTCATCGATAGGCCAATAAATCAAATTCTGAAAAATCTCAAGAAACTCAGGATGAGCCTCTATCCAATTTACAAAATAATCCAGAGATAAGCCGTAGTCTCCCCGCATATTTTGTAGCGACCAAAATGCCTGTTGAAAGCAGCCATATCTCAGTTCTAAATTAATTTCGGATAAAGATCGATCCAGCCACCATAAGCCAAGGTTATCTAGCGGTGAGGCACCACGCAACATTTGCAATATTTTATTTACCTCCCAACTAATATTCTCAAAGTTTGTGATTTGTTTGAGGCCAATCTCTAACAAACCGAGGTAACGCTCAGGTCGAGTGCTGAGCCATTCGCAAATTTGTTCTTGCTGTTGATATTGGATTCTACCTTGACCATATTGGTCAACACCGATAGATAGCCATCGATATAGTCTTTCGGCACTAACAACCGAGCCATGAACCAGTAAACCGCGTAACAATAATTGACCAACTACCTCTAATAAATATTCGTGTGGCAATATTTCGAGAAACTCAGTCCCTCGGCTGAATAGCTCATCGAGTATTATGGGAATATCGTCGTCTGACAAGCGCCGGGCAAATGTGGTTTGCCAGAAATAATGATAGGAAATAGCGTTGTTGTTTTTAGGCGGGATTAAATAGTTAAATATATTAGTCGCTGTAATTTTGTATGGAAATAATTTATCAAGCAGCGTTTCCAGTAAGCTATTGTCAGTGTCCTCTATTTTGCCTAGACGAATCTCGTCAGCGAGCGATAGCAAGCTATCAAAGTCCTCCGGATATTGATGTATAAAGGCATCCATCGCATTGCTACGGATTCCATCTTCATAGGATTTATCGCATATGATCGAAAATAAGGCAGGTCTAAGTTCAGTTATCGTTTCTGTGTAACACAGTCCATTCAGCAGGCCGTACAGCAAATATTGCTCACCATCGCTACGTCCCGAACTGACAAGTACTTGCATTAAATCGCCCGCCATATCCTTTGTACCTAAGGCTGAAAATGCCGTGGTATGCCAATCTCGATTGGGAAATCCGGTCATTTTCGCTTCTCTAATTAACGCATTTAGAAGCCGCGACTTAGTCGACGTAGAAAACAACTGTATATCCCCATACACCACCAAGCCCAACGGATCGATTTCGATCAACCGGTCGCGCGCGGGCTCCGACAATACGGCCAACCAAGCCATCAAGCCGCGAAGCGCGGCGACGATGCCGCCATCGACGCCGGTTGTTAATGCCAATACCCGGTTGACCAATAAGCCGTCCTTGATCTTGTCGGCGATGAAGTATGCTGCCAGATATTCCGCGACACTACGATGTATATAGCTATATTCGTTGCCCGTCTTTCTGAACAAGCGGGTCTTTAAGGCGGCGCGGCTTGCTTCAGGAAGGTTTAGAGAAGCAAAACTGACGCGGCACGGTTGGGCATAGCCTTCGCTGAAGCCCGACAGGTTGGCTAGCAGTTGAATCGCGCAAAGCGTGCCCGCCGCGTCGAGCAAGATTAGAATATTAGCGGTGGCTTTTTCCGCAACCCTGTGTTCATCGTTAAATTCCGTCGCCAATTGTTCGGATGCCAACCGGTAAAGCTGCTGTTTGGTAGATGGCCATTCCCGCCCGCCCTTGACGGCGTCGATTAACATATCCAGAGTTTGCGGGTTGTCCAGCAAACCGGATAGGCCGAAGCGCTGTGCTTTTTTGATAAAACTATCGGCGTCGTCGACACGGTCATCGTTGGCGAGTATCGCTGTCACGTCGCCGCTGTTCAACGGGTCCAAATATAATTGGATGATTTCTTGGGACTGGCTGACTTTGGCTAAATCCTTGTTATCCAGCGCCCCCAGCCAATCGGCTTCACGGCAGGAAATGCGGAACCGTTTACAGCCTAATTTATTGAGTCTGCCGCGAATGGCGTCCAGTGGCGTTCGCGCGTCGTCCTTGCCGGCTCGGGCCTCGTCTAGGCCATCAATGAACAAGGTTTTCTCCCGCCATTCCTCATTATCCAAATAGATAAAGTCTCTGGCGGAAATGTAACAGCCGTCGTCGGTATCGTCTGCTTCGTCTTCTAACAGCGTGGATTTGCCGGCGCCCGGTTCGCCCAGCAATACATAGGCCGGACGGTCTCTGTAGTCGGCGATAGCGCGGCTTTCTATGGGAATGTCGTCCGTGATTTTTTCAGTGACGGTGCGGTGCACGCGATATAGCATGTTGGATTCCAGTCAGTTGGAGATGGATTGGGTTAGGAATTCCGTCAGTTGCAAGCCCCCGACTCCCGCCAGAATACTTTTAGCGAGGGGCGATATCTTTCGTATGTTCAAACCATGCTATCGCCATGCACACTATGTTTTCCATTGGCCGGAGACCAATCCGCCACGCATGCATCGCTCTTGCAGGCATTGACTTCCACCGTAATATGGTCCAAATGCACGAAGCTGGCTAGCAAGGTTTTGTAATAACCGGGCGCTTTCGGAAAACGCGTCACCAGTACGATTATCGCGGCGTGATGAGACGGGCTGACTCGCCAGATGTGAATATCGCTGACCCGGCACTCGCCGTCTTCTTCCAAGGTATCCTGAATCGCTTGTAAGTAATGTTCGTCTATGCCCTGGTCCAACAAAATCGGGCTGGTTTCCTTGATCAAGCCCCAGGCCCAAACCAAAATCACAAAAGCGCCGACAAAACCCATCACGGTATCCAGCCAATTCCAGCCGTAATATTTACCGGCCAGCAAAGCCACGATGGCCAACACTGAAGTCAACGCATCGGCCACCACATGCAAGTAAGCCGCCCGTAAATTATGATCGTGGTGATGATGATGTTCATGATGCTCGTGGTCCTCTGCGGCGTGATGATGGTCGTGATGGTGGTCGTGATGGTGGTCGCTCAACAACAAGGCGCTCAGCAAATTGATCACCAAGCCGGCGGCCGCTACCAGAATGGCCTCGTCAAACTGAATCAGCTGCGGGGAAACCAAACGCTCGGCCGATTCGGCAATCATCATCATCGCCACCATGGCCAGCGCCACCGAACTGGCAAACCCGCCCAACACGCCGACTTTGGCGGGGCTGAAGGCAAAGGTTTGATCCTGTTCGTGAATCCGGCTGTAACGGTAGGCAAATATCGCAATCATGAAAGCCATCACATGCGTGGCCATATGCCAGCCATCCGCCAGTAAAGCCATGGAATGGAATTGCATGCCGGCCACGATTTCCACCAACATGGTGGTAAAGGTCAACAACAAGACCCATTTGGTGCGCCGTTCGCCCTTGCGATTGATACGGGCGAAATTATGCGAGTGTTGCCAGTTACTCAATTGATGTTCGTGCATGGTGCTCCTTTTATCCCGATCATTGCATGGTCGCCGGTAAGATTTTAACCCAAGCCGCGAGTTCCGCGGACAGCTATCTGAAATCGCGCTGCAATCCTTGTCGAACCGCCGTAAAATAAGGCCCTTTAAAATATTAACGAGTAACGATTTTGCAAAACTTTACCCCTGTTTCCGCTCTGCTTGGCGGTGCATTGATCGGCCTCAGCGCATTCATATTGCTCTGGTTTAACGGCCGCATCGCCGGCATCAGCAGCATCATGAACGGCTTGTTCGCCGCCTCCGGCCCTAACCGGTATTGGCGCCTGGCTTTTTTATTGGGTTTAATGCTGGGCGCGGCTATCTGGCAACAGTTTGCACCGGCAATACCAACCTTGCGGCCACACTATCCGCTGCCATTGATTATAGTCGGCGGTTTTCTGGTCGGCTTCGGCACCCGCCTCGGTAGCGGCTGCACCAGCGGCCACGGCATCTGCGGCATTGCCTTATTGTCTCCCCGCTCCATCGCCGCCACCCTGACTTTCATGGCCAGCGGTATTGCGACCGTCTATCTGCTGCGCCACGTTTTGCAGGTAAGCGTATGACAAAAATAATTTTAGCCTTAATCGCCGGCACTATTTTCGGCCTGGGTTTGGCTGTCTCCCAAATGGTCAACCCGAATAAAGTGCTGGCGTTTCTGGATATCGCCGGCGACTGGGACCCCAGTTTGGCGCTGGTGATGGCCGGCGCATTAGCCGTCGCGGCGACCGGATTTCGCTGGGCGCGTCGGCATGAAAAACCCGTTTTAGGCAGCCGTTTTCATATCACCCTTAAAACCGCCCTGGATCGGCCCTTACTGGCCGGCGCGGCCCTATTCGGCGTGGGTTGGGGCATGACCGGTTTTTGTCCCGGCCCTGCTTTCGCCAGCATGGCACTGGGCAACCGGGAAGCCATCGTCATGGTGGCCTGCATTTATGCCGGCTTCTGGGCCGCCGGACTGTTAAACGGTAAAAATTAGTCCGTGAACAGCTCGGAATCCGTTTACAGCGTTTCGCAATTGAATCGGGAAGCCAAGCGCCTGTTGGCAACGCATTTCATGACCGTGCGGGTAGAGGGCGAAGTATCCAACTTTAGCGCGCCCTCTTCCGGCCATTGGTATTTCAGCCTAAAAGACGCGCAGGCGCAGATTCGCTGCGCCATGTTTCGCGGCCAACAGCAACGCCTCGGTTTTAAACCGGGTAACGGCGATCTGGTGGTGGTGAATGCGCAAGTCAGCTTGTACGAACCGCGCGGCGACTATCAATTGGTCGTGGAGCATATGGAACAAGCCGGCGACGGCGCCTTGCGGCTGGCTTTCGAACGTTTGAAAAATAAGCTGCTCGCGGAGGGCCTGTTCGACGATAGCCGCAAGCAAGACATCCCGCTGATTCCAAGACAAATTGGCGTCATCACCTCGGCCAGCGGCGCGGCCATCCACGATATTCTGACGGTGTTGCAACGGCGTTTCCCGGCGGTTCCGGTAGTAATATACCCGGTAGCCGTGCAGGGCGATTCGGCTAAGTCCGAAATTAGCGCCGCACTGGAGTTGGCGAATCGACGCGGCGAAACGGACGTACTGATTCTGGCCAGGGGCGGCGGCTCGTTGGAAGATTTGTGGGCCTTTAACGAAGAAGTAGTGGCTCGCGCCATTGCCGCCAGCAGGATCCCGGTGATTGCCGGCATCGGCCATGAAGTGGATTTTACCATCGCCGATTTTGTGGCCGATTTACGCGCGCCGACCCCGTCGGCCGCCGCCGAACATGCCGTGCCCAGCCAAACCGAATGGCTGGGCGGTTTTAAATTCATGGAAAACCGGCTGCTCGAAAAACTGCGCCGCCAATTGAGCCAGTATCAGCAACGTCTGAGCTGGCTGAATAAATCCCTGCAATTGCAGCACCCCGGCGAAAAACTGCAGCGCAACGCGCAACGGCTGGACGAATTGGAAATGCGTCTGCAAAAATCCAGCCGCCAAACCCTATGGCAAGCTACTCAATTGTTGGCTTTGAACAGCCAAAAACTCCGCCAATTTCAACCCACGGCTAAAATTTTTCAACACCGACAAACGCTCGATTTTTATCGGCAGCGCTTGCAACGAGCGATGCAATTAAAGCTCTTCAGCCTGAAACAGCAACAGAACGGCATCGGCCAGACCCTGCACGCCGTCAGCCCGCTGGCGACGCTGGAGCGCGGTTATGCCATCGTAAAGCACCAAAGCAGCGGCCAAATCGTCAAATCAGCCGCCGATATTGCCGAAAACGATTTGCTCGAAACCCGCTTGGCTAAGGGCCGCATCGTTAGTCTGGTCAAGAAGATCGTCCCGAATTAAGGTGGGTTCTTATTACCGCGTCCACCGCCACAAACGCCGAACATCCGCGCGGGAACCGGCATTTCGGTTACGGCGCCTATTAGCCGCCAATTGGGTAATGGTGCATTTTCCGGCGGGTTGGTTTTCATGGGATCGCGCAGGCGGTAAGATTACCGCCAGAGCTAAGCGCCCACAAATCGGCGCTTAGTGAAATCCCTAACCTTTACCGATAACCTTGTGACCACTTTATTTCAAATCCCGCCCAATCATCCGCAACGCTTTGTGTTGCACAACGAAGTCCATGCCAGGGCATCGTCCATTCTTAGTCTGCCTGTTAGAGCCAGCTATTTGGCCCTATCGCTGGCGAGCGAGGAAAAAGCCCGTGAACGCAAGCATCTGGCCACCTTATGCGAGCGGTTCGGCACGGTGCCGCCGGACCATGACGCCGACCATTTCAGCGCCAACTTCGATTCGTTTCAAATGAGTTGGGAGCAACACGGCGAGTTCAGCACCTATACTTTTTATGCCTACGACCGCGTTGCGGAACCCTTCGCGGATCCCGCCCTAAAAAAAGTCCCCGTCGACTGGCTGGCGCAAATAAACGGCCAAGTGATCGTGGCCGCCCACGCCAATGTGGTTGCCGCGGCCGATATTAATTACCGGGATGAAACGGATTTATCGCCGCTATCCGCCCACTTTGCCGGCAATCCGATTGTGGGCTCCAAGGTAACCGGCGGCGCGGCGGCCGTTTTTACCGATTTTCGGATACACGTGGACGGATTCAGCCGTTTTTTGGTCGTCAATCACGACTTAAGAACCGCGCAGGCGGGTCGGCTATTGCATCGGCTGTTCGATATCGAGGTCTACCGGGTCATGGCCTTGCTGGCCTTCCCTATTGCCCGCAAATTGTATCCGGAATTGAAAAGAGCCGACCGGCAGCTGTATCGCATCACCAATTCGATGACTCAGCCGGATAATGACGACGCTAAGTTACTGGATGAATTGACGGCCTTGGCCGCGGAAATCGAAAACCATATATCCAGCCACCAGTTCCGTTTCGCCGCCGCCAGCGCCTATTACCGGCTGGTCGGGCAGCGGCTCGAGGACTTGCGCGAAGTACGTATTCAAGGCATCCAAACCTTGGGCGAGTTTTTAAAGCGGCGCCTGGAACCGGCCATGAATACCTGCAGTTCCATATCCCACCGCTACACGCTGATTTCGGAACGGGTCAGCAACGCCAGCCAGTTATTACGCACCAAAGTCGATATTATTATCGAACGGCAAAACCAGGGCCTGTTATCGTCCATGGCCTTGCGGGCCAAAATGCAGCTGCGCATGCAGCAAACGGTGGAAGGCATCTCGATGGTGGCCATTACCTATTATGCCGCGAATCTGATAGGAAAAATCGCCGAAGCCCTGCATAGCCTGGGCTGGCATATCAATGTGGAACTGATTGAAGGCCTGTCTATTCCGTTCATTTTCATCATCATCGGCATCGGCACCAAACGGATCCATAAAATCATCGCCAATACCACGGAATGACGGCTGGCGCCGGGCAAAAATCATCTCCAACTGAATATACCCGTCCAGCCACTTGCGCTAATCGAGATTGTTGCCGACCACTCTGTCGGCGCCATCGCGGCCATTTTGGCGAATAAAGGCGGCCGCCTAATATTTTTGTGATGCAGGCCAAACTCCCGCAGACTCGATGCGCCGTCGCCTCCCGGAAAAAATGTCAATTTTGGCTCGTCTGATGTAAGCTTATTATTACAGTCTGTAATTCGGAGCTATTCGTGTTTGCCACCCCCCTGCACCTGCCGTTTTTTATGTTTCCGTCGTTTTTTAAACACGCCGTTTATGGGCCTTTCGTTCAACCAGCCAACCTTGCGGTGCATTAATCATGGCGTTTTCACTCTTTAAAAATAAACAGCTTGAAACACTGCAACAGGAATTGGCAAACGCCCTGCAGCGGAACCGGCAACTTGAAAACGAACGCGATATGCTGTTGCAGCAGCTGCAACACAGCAATTCGGCCAAGTCGGCGGCGGAAACCGACCTAAAGATCAACCGCGACACTATCGGTTATCTGCAAAACTTCGGACAATCCCTGCTCAATACCCAAAGCAGTTTTCAAACCCTGGCCAATCAATTGCGAAACGAAAAAAATAACGCCGTGGAAGCCCAAGGCATCTCGCTGACCAGCAGTCAGGCGATAGAACGTATCGCGCATAATTTAACCAATTTGGCGGATTCTTCCAGCCATGCGGCGTTGCAGGCCGGCACATTGGATCAAAGCTCCCGAGAAATCATCGGCGTGGTGCAATTGATACGCGGCATAGCCGATCAAACCAATTTGCTGGCATTAAACGCCTCGATCGAAGCGGCCCGTGCCGGCGAGCAGGGACGCGGTTTCGCCGTGGTGGCCGACGAAGTGCGCACGCTGGCAAAACGCACCGCCGAGGCAACCGACAAAATTTCCAATCTGGCCGAATCGATACAGGTCGGCAGCGGCAATACCCGCGAACAAATGTCGACCTTGGCCGAGCAGTCCCGCCTGTTTAGCGACGAGGGGCATAGAGCGACCGCCACCATGCGGCAACTGGTGGATTTTTCCCGCACCATGGAGCAAGTCGTTGCGGCTTCGTCGCTACGCAGTTTTTGCGAACTGGCCAAGGTCGACCATTTGATTTACAAATTCGAAGTCTATAAGGTTCTGTTTCATTTATCGTCTAAAACCGCTCAGGACTTTGCCCAACACACGCAATGCCGGCTGGGTAAGTGGTATTACAGCGGCGAAGGCAAAAGCTGCTTTTCCCAGCTGCCCGGCTACGGCGATATCGAGCAGCCTCATATAGCGGTTCACGAGTCCGCGCTTAGCGCTCTCAAGGCCCATGCCGAGACCGACACGGATGCCATGCTGACGCACATCGGCAACATGGAGGAAGCCAGTCTTTTAGTGCTGGCAAATTTGGAAAAAATGGCGCAGAGCGCCGAAAAAAACCCGAATATCTTGTGCCAGGCGCATTAACTATGAAGGGTAACTATTCAGTGAATGCCAGCCGATGCGGATCAATTGCATAGGTCGGGTTTACCCTCAAGGGCATAAAAGCTCGATAGAGCGTAACCCAACAATCGAAGCCATTGAACCGCAATAAGGCTATGCGTTGGGTTACGGCTGGCGCCTAACCCTACGCTGAATAGTTACGGAATTTGATGTAAGGCCGTTGCCGCGCGTACTTGCGCCAAGCAAAATTTCCCCGCTTAAGCGGTTGCCGTAAAAACCAGACTGATGCAATGAAGCCCAACGTTTTGATTTTGTTGGCCATTAAGACAGCCTCCATAAGCGGCTTGGACTGCGGAGGCAGGATGCTTGGCGTTTATTCCTCGGGCCCGAAACACTGCGGATAATCCCGGCATACTTCGCAGGACGGCGCGCGGCAGACATACAAGCCTTCCGCTTCGCATAACTGTTTATACAAAAACTTCTTCCATTTCATGTCTTTGTGATTGCGTTCCGCCAAGCGCGGAAAATTGTGTTTCAGCATGGCGGACAATTCCGGGCGGCTCCATAATCCCAAATCCTGCCAGAGATGGTCGCTGCCCAAACAAGCGGCCACGATGATGGCGATCAGCCATTCGGTTTCGGCTTGCTCCGCCGCGGAAAATTGCCGCAGCAATTGTTCCAGGTCCTGCTTTTCCAGCATGCGGCTAAAATCCAGGTTCTTCCCCGAAGGCGCATACTCGGTTAATTCATGGCCGGCAAAACGCTGCGCCAGCAATTGCCGGAATTGGCTGCCGGTCAACCCCAATCTGTCGGGCAAGGCGCCCTCGCCCACCAGCCAGCTGGCAATGATCCGCGCCAGCCAGACACTATTGGCCGAGCCGTCGCTGAATGCCAGTAAATCGTCATAATGTTGTTGGCGGGTAACCGCTGGAGATATTTCGACTTGAGCTTGCATGGCCGCGCCCTCGCTGGTCGGACATGCCGCACCGGTTACGCATGGGTATGCTGCAAGGCCAGTGAGACATGCCAAGTGAATTAATACTCGACGCGTATATCTTCGTCGCGCACGATCATCTGACACGCCAGACGCCACTCGGACGGCAGGTCGTCGACGATCATTTGTTCCAATTCCGCCTGGGTTATCTTGCCCAATTGTTTCAGAACGGATTTCTCTTTCTCGGTTAAAGGGCCACCCATACGTTGCAATTTGTTGTCGATGCTGGATACCTTAACCACACAGGTACCGCATTCGCCGTCTTCGCACTCGAAATTGATGGGAATTTTGTTCTCCAGCGCCAGTTTCAAAACCGTTTGCGTATGGCTGCCGGCCACTGCATAGACGGTTTTATCGCGATATTCCGGACTGGTAAATGTTACTAAAGCCATAAAATAGTCCTCTCTAAATTTAAACGGGTTTGACGGAAATTTTGCCGCCCAACACCTGGGCCTGGCATGCCAGCCGATTGTGTTTGCCGGCCATGTTTTCCCGCAAAATTTTATCTTCCAGTACCGACGGTTCGCTGAGATGGTTCCAGCCCTCGGTGACTTTCATCAGGCAGGTTCCGCAGTCGCCTTCGCGGCAACCGTAGGTAATCGCCGAGCCGACTTTTTCGGACACTTCGATAATCCGGGTTCCGGCCGGCACGGTAACGGTGACATTGATATCTTCAAAAGTAATGGTCGCTTTGGCCATTGTTGACACTCCATAATGGTAAAAAACAAATCCAGGAAACCGCCTAATCCGACGCATTTCCGTGTTGGAATCTCGCGATTCCCGATTTCTCACTGCCTTGCGGCAACGATTCGCCCGCCGCATCCCGGCGGCGGGGTTGTTTGCCTATGCGGCAAACGCATGGGTTTTCGCTAATGGGCGCCTTAAAATTGAAGCCTGCCGACGGTTCCCGCCGGGAATGCCTACGGGCCGGATTGATCGACGGGAGTGCATCAGGTCAAATCGGCAAAATTGATCACCTTGGCTTCGCGTATGCCCATTAATTCCTGGGCCAGTTCCAGGCCGAAAGCCTTGCATTCGATGATTTCGTCGTCCGTGGGAATCAATTTCACCCGCAACCCCGGTATCGGCACCCGCAGTTTTAGGCCGCGCAGCCTGTCTTCCACCAGCCGCACGCCTTCGCCGGTCCAGCCGTAGGAACCGAACACCCCGCCCAGCTTGCCTTTCAGATTCACCACCGTCAGCGAGGACAACAAATCCCAGATCGGCTTGACTGCATCGCCGTTAATGGTCGGCGTTCCGAGAATCAGGCCGTCGGTTTCCTCGATCAAATCCACGAAGGGCGCCACTTCGCCGCCCTCCAGGTCGTACAGCGAAACCCGCACATCGGCCACCTGCATCGCGCCTTGATAAATCGCCTCCGCCATGCGCCGGGTATTGCCGTAGGAGCTGATGTAAAAAATCACCAGGGTTTTTTGATGGCCGCTGATTTCGCTGTGCAGGGCCGGGCTGGACAATTGCCGGTAACGCTGGATATAGCGTTGCGGCCGGTCGCGCAGAATCGGGCCGTGGGTGGGCGCAATCAGCTTCAATGGCAAAGGTTCGATCAATTCCAAGGCGCGCACCACATATTCCTTGAACGGCCGCATGATGTGGGCGTAGTAATATTCGAACGAAAAGCGGAAATCGCCGACCTGATCGTTGTACAGCCGGTTGTCGCAAAAATGGCAGCCGAATACGTCGCCGGAAAACAGCATAGTTTCCTCGGGCGCGTAGGTACATTGGGTGTCAGGCCAATGCAGATAAGGGGTGTGCAAAAACTGCAGTGTCCGGTCGCCCAGCGACACCGAGTCGCCGGTCACCACCGGGGTGAAACTCAATTCATCCTGCTTGAGCAGACCTTTCAACATGGATTGGGCTTTTTGCGAAATGAACAACTGCGCTTGCGGCGCCCGCCGCATCAATTCCGGCAAAGCGCCGGTGTGGTCCGGTTCCAGATGATTAAGGACAATGACCTTGATTTCCGCATAATCGGCCACGCTTTCCAGGCGGGCGAAAAAAGCCTCGGCGAAGCCTTCCTTAACGGTATCGATAATTGCCACGCCCTCGCTGCCGCGAATGATGTAAGCGTTGTAGCTGGTGCCGTTGGCGGTTTTTAAGATGATGTCGAAGGTTCTCAGATTGGGATCCAGCGCCCCAATCCAATGAACCCGTTCCGACAACGCCACGGCTTGCGGAATGCCGTCGGCGCTTTCCAGCGTCACGGCGTTCATGACCGGCAGGCCTGCGAGAGATGCGGTTTTGGGCAGGTTTCCAGATCGAGTCCGGCATTCGGTTTAGCTTCCGCCAAACCCAGCCAAGCGTCGATGTTGCCGGCATCGAAACCCGCGCACCTCTTACCGTCCGCTTCCAGCAGCGGCCGCCGGATCAATATCGGATCGGCCACCATCCATTCGATGGCCTGGGTTTCGCTCGCGCCGGCGGGATCGATCTCGCCATTTTTGATAGCCGGCGCGCTGGGATTGAACCACCGCGGCACGGGCAAATCGGCAAAAAACGAACGCAGGCGTTGGCGGTTGTCGGCCCAGGGAAACTGCAACAAATCGTGCACAATCAGCATATGTCCGGCAGCCACCAGCAGTTGCTTTTGCCGGGTGTTATTGAAACAACCCGGCTTTTCGTAAAAGTGGACTATGGCCATGGCCGTCAGTGCGCTTGCAGTTCCGCCATCGCTTCGGCCATGCGCTCCGGTGGTATGCCGGTCAACGAACCGGGCGGGTTGATGGCTGCACCCGATGCATCCAGAATAGCCCCTTCGATAGGGCAAATGCTGGCGCATTGCGGCACATCGAAATCGCCCACGCACTCGGTGCATTTTTTCGGATTGATCAGAAAATATGCCTCGGCTTTATAAATCGCTTTACTGGGACACAAGGGTTCGCAGGCATAGCAATTGACACAGGTATCGATAATTTTTAAGGCCATAATGATTCATCCTTCATGTTTCGTGGTTTGGGATGCCCGTCGGCGATGCCCTGATACGGCAAGGTAGGCCGGAATAAGCGCTAGCGTTTCCGGCCAACTTTGCCTGCCGGAAACGTCCTCTTTCACGCTATGCAAGAGGACTTATTCCGGCCTACATGTCTATCGGTTTACGCGGTGGCGCGTTGCTCGTCCCTCGCCTCATCCAATTTGCCGGCCGCCGCCATTTCCTTATATACAGCCATCACGGCGTCTTCGATGGGCTCCATCGCGTGCTCGCCATTGGGGATAATGCCGGCTTGCTCCAGCATGTCCCAAGGCTCATAACCGATTTTGGAGCACAACACCGCTTCGCAGCCTTCCAGCGCCCGGATAGTGCGTTGCAACACGCTTTCGCCGTCGCCGCAGGTATCGTCGCCGCTGCAATACAAATCGGTTTTGCGGTGGCTCATGAAACGGACGCCGTCGGGCGAGGCTTCGTAGATCAAAAATTCCTTGGCATGGCCGAAATGCTGATTGATCACGCCCTGGCCGCTGGTGGCGATCGCCATCAATACCGGGCGGGTATTCAGTTTTTTCCCGGCCGCATGCTTGGCGGCGGCTTCATCCTTGGCGGCGCGTTTGCTGTGCATTTCCTCGGCTATGGCTTCGTGGATGACCTTGCGTTTTTCCATCGCCGCCTGATAGTCGATTTCCATGTCCTCGATCTTGTCCAGGGTAAATTCGTCGCCGCGGTCTTCGCCCAACAAACCGACCGCGTCGGCGCGGCATTGGCGGCAATGGCGCATCATGTTCATGTCGCCGGAGCAGGCATCCTGCAAATCCATCAACTCGTCCTGAGTCGGCCCGCGTTGGCCCATCACACCGTAGAAAGTACCGTGTTCGGCTTCGGCGATCAGCGGCATCACGTTATGCAGGAAAGCGCCCTTGGCTTTGACGGTTTTGCTGACTTCCGCCAGATGCTGATCGTTGACGCCGGGAATCATGACCGAGTTGACCTTGACCAGAATGCCCTTGGCCACCAGCATTTCCAGGCCTTTTTGCTGCTGTTCGATCAGAATCCGCGCGCCTTCGATACCGTGAATGCGTTTGTTCTCCCAGAATATCCAGGGATAAATCTTGGCGCCCACTTCGGGATCCAGACAGTTGATGGTGATAGTGACGTGGTCTATGTTGTGCTTGGACAGCTCTTCCACGGAATCCGGCAGCGCCAGTCCGTTGGTGGAGACGCAGAGTTTGATATCCGGGGCTTCGTCGCTGAGGCGGCGGAAGGTTTCGAACGTGCGTTCGGGATTGGCCAGCGGATCGCCGGGACCGGCAATACCCAATACCGTCATTTGCGGAATGTTCGCGGCCACGGCCATGGTTTTCTTCACAGCCTGATCGGGGGTCAGCAGTTCTGACACCACGCCCGGACGCGACTCGTTGGCGCAATCGTATTTGCGGTTACAGTAATGGCATTGAATATTGCAGGCCGGCGCGACCGCGACGTGCATGCGGGCGAAATAATGGTGAGCGTCTTCCGAATAACACGGGTGGTTTTCCACTTTGGCGCGGATTTCGTCGGACAGATGGCCTAGCTGGTCGTCGCTAGTACCGCAAGAATGGGATGAGCAGCCGCCCGCGCTTGCTGCTGGAGTTTCGTTTAATACTGGCAATTCCATGATAGTCACCTCGCTTGTTGGTTACAAGGAGACCAAGCACAGACTATACCAATTGATTTTAATTATTTAAACAATTGATTTAATTATATTTTTTGTATTGCACCGCCTGTTTTGCCTTGTCGCCTATCCAACAAACCGCTCGACATGGAACAGCCTGGATTGTAACGATTAGTCTAAATGAAATGGCGCTTACGCAAGCCGCGCATGAAAATGCCATTGCCTGTTTCGGTTGCCGCTAATCGATCGAGGCGGTTTACGATTCGGGCACTGTTGAATAACCGGAAAGCAGCCGGTAATGCATTGTACGCCGGCAAATGCGAAAAAAACTATCAAACCGTTCGCGCGGAATAATGGTGCGGGATACTCAAAATGCCCTATAATACGCACCAATAAACGGTTAAATACGGAGGCAACCATGGCTAATACCGGCTTTTTACATCAAGTGATATCCGACGAAGGCTTTATCGCCGCCAACAACTTGGCCAAGGTATTGCACATCACGCAAAACGATCTTGCCGAGGTCACGGGCTTGTCCCGCGATTCCGTTTCCAAGAGCGCCCGCTGTAAAAGCCGTTCCACGCAGACCCGCTTAAGAGATACGGTAGAGATCATCAACCGGGTAGCCGAGTGGTCGGGGGGCGTCGGGCGGGCGTTTGCCTGGTTCCGTTCGCAACCCTTGCCGTCATTCGGCGATAAAACCGCGGAAGACTTGGTCAAGGAAGGCCGGGCGGAAGCCGTAAAAGCATATTTGGCGCGAATTGCCGACGGCGGTTACGCTTGACGATACGCATCAGCCGGTTTACCGGCATGGTTTATCGCGCGCATCATCCGATGTGGTCTTACGATCCCCTCTCCGGTAATGGCGCTAAAAAACACGGCGGACGCTTCAATCGGCCAGGTTGCGCCGCGCTTTATCTGTCGCTCGACCCGACCACGGCCTGGATGGAAGCGCAGCAAGGTTTTCCATTCAAGCCGCAACCGATGACCTTAGTCGCTTACGAAGTCGATTGCGCGAAAATCGCCGACCTCAACGATGAGCAATTATTGCAAAACATCGGCAGTTCCAGCCAAGTATTAGGCTGCGCCTGGGAGGATCTGGCTACTCAAGCCATGGAGCCGCCGACCTGGCGCTTGGCCGACCAATTGCGCGCACTGGATGTTGCCGGGGCTTTGGTGCGCAGCTTTGCCTCCGGCTGCACGGCCAAAAACCAAAACCTGGTGTTATGGCATTGGTCCGATGCCGCATCGAATACCGTTCGGGTGATTGACGACTTCGGCAGACTACCCAAAACGCCGGAATCTTGGCAGGCGAACCCGCCGGGTGCAGTCATGGAAGAAAAGGCAACATAGGCCGGTCTGCCGTGGATGGGCACTGTTGCTTTTTTCCGGGATGCTATTTTCAGATTGCGACAGGCCGAATCAAGGCATCTCGACGCTGCGCACCCAATCGCCGGGGCGTACGCGATATTGGCTACTGCCTTCGAGATGACCGGCCGCCATCGACGGCCCCACATCGGTGACGGTCATGACCCCGACCGGGTCGGTGAAGCCCATGCCGACCGAAGAGGCGTAAGTATCCACGGCGTAAACCTTAAACCGGTCGCCGACTTTGATTTTATCCTGCGCCCCGGCGGCGATATGGATGCGGTTGTTCTCCACCCGGCTTACCCGGGCCGCAAACGGATAACAACCGAATAATTTTTTGATGTCTTCGCTGGCCATGGCGATGATTTGGGTAATTTTATGCCCGGCCGAGGTCGAGTCGAAGCGTTCGCTACCGACGGTATAGCCGGAGGGTAGCGAGACATCGCCTAATATCGAGTCGGTATAGCGCTGCTGAAACACTAGCGCGCCGGTAAAACCGTCGTAGACATACACATCAATACCGATACTGCGTCTGGCAATGTAATCGCGCATCGCCGATTTCAGCTCGGCAAGCACGCCGGAACCCCGCACGTACTCGGTGGATTCGAGTTTAAAATCCCGTATCACGCCGGCCAACACCAACTGAGCATTCTGCCGCCTGGCCACATCCAAAACCGCGGTATTGGAAATCATGCCGTTGACCGTGGCTTCCGGGGCTAAATCCGGCCGGTCGTATAGCGAGGTAGCGGTTAAATTGCGGGCAATGAAATCGCCGCTTTCCATTAAGCGGTTGCCGATTTCCCGCGGAATACCGCCGAACAAATCCTGACTCTCGCTGCCGCTGACCTGATCGGCATTCATGACCGGAAAAGCCGTGGCGACGATTTTTTTCCGATAGGGCGCGTGGCAGGCCTGTTGCGGCGCCAGCACCGCCAAAACCTGCACGTGATAGGTATTGCCGTCCTGCCATTCGTCAACCACTTTAAGATCGCTGGCCAATAAGGATTCCGAACCGGAGCGCTTTAATTGCAGGGAAGCGTTGGCAATGGCATCGTTAATTGCCGCTTGCCTGGCTTGATCCACGCCCGCGTCCGTAATGACTGCGCTGCCTTGCACGGTAGCCTGCCGCCGGCCGATGGCTTCCGCCTCCGAACGAGTGTTATCGGCACCGCCGCAGGCGGCCAACATTATCAGCAAAAGCCCTGTCAGCCCCAGCTTATAGCGCATTGATTAACCCATTGATCAATAGTTTATTGAATAACGTGCGGGCGCCGGTATTGGCTATCCACTCCATATCGTACAAGCCGACATTCAACAACAGGCTATCCACGGGATTGCGGTCCTTGGAAAAACCGCTCACCGCGAACTGGTCGCTGCAATCGATAGTGCCGCAGGCCAGATTGGCGCTGGTGGTATAGGCGGTTTTGTAACCCAAGCGGCTATAGGCCAATTTGTCGTCTTCCTGAATGCACTGCTTGGCCTGTACCGCATCGCCGCGCATGCATTGATAGAAACGCGGGCTTAAGTTGAGTTTCAGGGTGGTTTTCAAACTGTCCTGGACCGTCCGGTAATCGGTGGCCTGGGCCGAACGCAAATAAATATCCAGATAAACCCGATACACCTCGTGGCCGATCACCTGCGAACCCACGGTTTTATTTTCGCCCAGCGGCTCGTAATACAGTTGATCGGCCAAGCCACGATAGGCATTCAATTTGGCGACTTGTTGCGCGGACAGCCAGCGGTGGTTGATATTCAATTTGCCGCTGTCATCGAAACGGCTGTAACCGTCGGCAACCAGGGTTTTACTTGTTACGGCTTCATCCCGCCTGTTTAATGCGGAACAGCCCACCAAATTCGCCGCCATCAGTAAAACAAAGATAAATATTGGATAGCGTTTCATAGGGCCTCCTTGGGATTGACCTCCGCGCATCGTTCCCATGCTCGGCGTGGGAACGATGCGTTCGGATTTTGGAAAGTTATTTCCTCGCTTATTTGCAGGTAGTCATCGGCAGACAACGATTTTTCTTGAACATAACATCGCCTGAAACGCCGGCAACCTTATTGCTTGTCTTTATCGCCGGCAACCGACCACAATTTTTCCAACTGATAAAATTCGCGGGCCTGCCCGGTCATCACATGCAACACCACATCGCCCAAGTCCACCAATACCCAATCGGAACCCGGTTCGCCTTCCACGCCCAGGGGTTGTAGGCCGTTTTCCTTGACTTTTTCGATCACGTAATCGCACAGCGATTTGGCATGGCGGGTGGAAGTCGCGGTGGCGACTACCATGAAATCGGTAATACTGGTTTTACCGCGCACATCCAGAATGGCGATTTGATGGGCCTTGCGCTCATCGAGCTCGGTTTCGACCAGTTTTAAGAGTTGTTCTGCTTGCATTCACTGTCCTGTTCTGAGGATAAATAAAGTTGATGATGCCGGATATAGCTAATGACAGCGTCCGGCAATAAAAATTTCGGATTGCGGCCGGCCGCGATCAAGTCCCGTATCGCGGTAGCGGAAATATCCAGAGCGGTCACGCCTTGGAAAAACAATAGCCCGGCCGTTTGTTGCCTTAACAGATCGCGCTCCGTGCTAAGCCGCTGCCGCAAAAATGCCGGCAATTCGGGCGCCGCGCAATTGGGGCGGGTCATTACTAGCACGTGGGCATAATCGAATAAGCGTTGCCATTGATGCCAGGCGCTCAAGCCGGCAAAGGCGTCCAGGCCGATGATCAACATCAGGCAGTTGCCGGGATATTCGGCGCGCAGGGAAGCAAGCGTATCGACCATGTATGACGGTCCTTCCCGGTCCAACTCACGGCGGTCGACATAGAAACCCGGCATATCCGCGCAGGCCAAATGCAACATTTCCAAACGCATTTCGGCGGCCACATCCGGTTCCTGACGGTGCGCCGGCAAACGGCAGGGTATCAACCTGAGTTGTTGCAGACCGAACAACTCCTTAACTTCCAGCGCCGTGCGCAAATGGCCGAAATGCACCGGGTTAAACGTGCCCCCGTAAATTCCTATCATTATTGCCGAATATGCCCGTCACCCAGCACGATATATTTTAGCGAAGTCAACCCGTTCAGCCCGACCGGGCCGCGCGCATGCAACTTGTCGGTGCTGATGCCGATTTCCGCGCCCAAGCCGTACTCGAAACCGTCGGCAAAGCGGGTAGAGGCGTTCACCATCACCGAACTGGAATCCACTTCCCGCAAAAACCGCCGGGCCAGTGTGTAATCCTCGGTAACGATGCTCTCGGTATGCGCGGAACTATATTTATTGATATGGGTAATGGCTTCGTCTATGCCGGCCACGATTTTTATCGACAATATCGGCGCCAGATATTCGGTATGCCAGTCGTCTTCCGTGGCCCGCACCGCATTTTTGACCAAGGAACAGGTTTTCAAGCAACCTCGCAATTCCACGCCTTTCTCGGCATATTGCGCCGCCAATACCGGCAATACTTTTCCGGCGATGCTTTCCGCCACCAGCAGGGTTTCCATGGCATTGCAAACCCCGTAACGGTGGGTCTTGGCGTTCATGGCAATCGCCACCGCCTTGTCCAAATCGGCTTTGCCGTCGATATAAACGTGACAGATACCATCCAGATGTTTGATGACGGGAATCGTGGCTTCGCTGCTGATGCGCTCGATCAAACTTTTACCACCGCGCGGCACGATCACATCGACAAACTCTTTCATCGTAATCAATGCGCCCACCGCCGCCCTATCGGTGGTTTCCACCACCTGCACGGCTTGCCGTGGCAGGCCGGCCTCCAGCAAACCTTGGATGATGCAGGCGGCGATGGCGCGATTGGAATGGATGGATTCGGAACCGCCCCGCAAAATACAGGCATTACCGGCTTTTAAACACAGCGCGGCGGCATCGACGGTGACATTGGGCCGGGATTCGTAAATAATCCCGATAACCCCCAAAGGCACTCGCATTTGTCCGACTTGTATGCCGCTGGGGCGATAACTCAGATGGGTGATTTCTCCCACCGGATCGGGCAGCGCGGCCACTTGCTTGAGCCCTTCCACCATGGCCGCAATACGGCCGGGCGTCAGTTCCAGCCTGTCCAACGCCGCCGCGTCCAAACCGTTTTCCCTGCCGGCTTGCAAGTCCTTACGGTTTTCGTTGCCGAGTTCGTCACTACCGGCGGCAATGGCCTCGGCAATTTTCAGTAAGGCCAAATTTTTGCGCCCGCTGTCGGCCTTGCCGGTTTCGCGTCCCGCCAACCGGGCTTGTTGCCCCAATTGCCGCATATATTGCTCAATGTCCATCATGTACGATCCGATGAATTTCAAAAAAATGCATTATAGCAAGCTGATAGTATTCGGAGAGATAAAGCAACCGGAAGGCAGGAAGCATAAGCGAACATCCGGGCAAACCAACCAACTGCCAGAGCGTTTTGTGTGTAACTCCGGCAACAAAATAAAACTCGACCTGGTTTTTAATCCGCAGTTAAGATACAGCCTCCTATACTGACAACCAAGCTTAAACGCTTCCCATGGAAGTTGCTTGGTATTAGAGAGACTCCGCGTGGTGTTTCGGTCTAATGCTAAAAGCGGCTATTCTTTGGGCGAGATTTTTAGTTCCATAACAATAATCGAGGTAGGCCCATGAAAATTAAAACATTATTTATCGCCAGCACATGCAGCTTTTTACTTTTAGCCGGCTGTGATAAAGAATCCGACACGGCCACTCCCGCCGTGGCTCCAGCACCGGAAACCAGCCCGCAATCCAGCATTACCCCGCCTATTGCAGAGACTGTTGAATCTGTCCAAATTCAAACTCAGGAAGCCGTCAGCGGCGCGGCGGAAAATCTGAACACTGCGATAGAAAGCACGGCCGGCGCTGCCGGCGAGGCCGCAACCGCCACCACTGAAGCGGCCGACAGCGCGGTGAGTGCGGCGCAAGAAGCGACCTCTCAGGCAATCAATGCAACCGTCGACGCCGCCCAATCAGCGGCCTCGGCTACCGGCGATGCCGCCAATGTCGCCGTCGAGGGTGCTAAAACCGCCGTGGAAGGAGCGACTACGGCAACCGATGCCGCGGCTGAAAGCGTAAAATCCAAAGCTGCGGAAGCCGCCGGTGCAACGACTGAAACCGTTGACAAAGCCGTGGACGCCATCAAAAATCCACTTTAAATTGGCCGCTTAACCTAGTCAGTTAGTTAACTGCCGCTTTATTCCAGTATACCGAGCTTGGGATCGGGCAACGTCGAGTTGACATAACTTTGCGGTGCCCGAAATCCCCCACCAACCGAACACCCGGCGCGCAAACGTCCGTTTCCTGTAAGGGGTCCCGTGTTTTTCGGCAATTTCTAGCATAGCAACTACTGTTCACGAATCGGTATTCACGAACGATCGAGTGATTGCCGCATCAATTTTCCGTTGCATATTCAAATCGAAACCACGGATATTGGCCCGTGGAGGCAGCGTCCGCCGCCCGCTTCCGGACAGGCTTGGCAAGCTTGTATAAAAACCCCGCACAAGCATATAAAAACATTCATAGTTTCTTTTGGATTACAAACGGCTTGCCTGTATGATTACCTCAGCAACGAAATGGTAAAGTCATCGCCAAGAATGATTTGCTTTATGCCGTTCCCGCCGTTTCTTGCCACTTGATTCCTAATTATCATGCATACAAGAGGAAAGGATATGAATTCAGTTAGCGAAGAAGAGCGCAAAAAAATTCTGGAAAGCTCGCCCGTCGGCACCTGGGCATTGATGTTGATTGTCGGCGGCGGCATGGTCATCGCCTGGCTGCTGATGTACTACGGGGTATTTTTACCTCGCGGCCATATCGGCTAGGGGGACGTTATGCATATCGATCAACTCGAAAAAAAATGGGCCACTATCTCGCTGGGGATTGCCGGCCTGTTTGTGGCGGTAATACTGGTCTCCGCATTGTTCCACGGCATTCATGCACCCAGTAATGTCGAAACCATCGACTCGGCCCGTTTGCACCTGTCTGAAGAATTTGCCGAAGATAATCTCGGCCCGCAACGCAATCCGGACGGCAGTATCACCGTGCGCATGGTGGCCGGACGTTACGGTTTTTATCCCAAAACCCTGACGCTGCCCGCCGAAACCAATCTGACCTTTCGTTGGGTCAGCCTCGACGTCATCCACGGCGTGCATATCCCCATGACCAACATGAGCACCATGATCGTGCCCGGCTATGTTGCGCAGATCAAAACCGTGCTGCACCATACCGGCGATTACCCGCTGTTGTGCAACGAATACTGCGGCATGGGCCACGCCCACATGTGGAGTAATGTAAAAGTGGTTACCAAATCAGCGTGGGACAATATGAATAAACCAGCGGGAGTTAGCCATGAATAATGCTATCGAAAAAAAATTGGCGCTCACCCACCTATGGGTGGCTTTCGGCGCGTTTGCCCTGGCCGCCGTGATGGGGCTTTATCAAGTCGTCGAACGAAGCGGCTTTTTCGGTTTTCTGGAATCGCGCGAAGTCTATTACGCATCGGTCAGTACCCACGGAGTGTTGATGGGTTTTGTCCTGACCACCTTTTTCATCATGGGCTTCGGTTACTACGTCGCCAGCAGCAGCCTGAAAATGCCGGTCTGGAATAAAACCTTCGCCTGGACAGGTTTCGGCGTGGCACTGGCCGGCGTGGTTATGGCTGCCTTACCGTTATTGGGCGGCGCGGCCTCCGTGCTGTACACCTTTTATCCGCCGATGAAAGCCCATCCGCTGTTTTACATTGGCGCCACCCTGCTGGTGGTCGGTTCCTGGTTCTGGTGCGTATCGATGATCGTGATGTACGTGCAGTGGAAAAAGGCCAATCCCGGCCAACCGGTGCCGTTGGTGATGTTCGCGACCACCGCCAATGCCATTTTGTGGCTGTGGACCAGCGCCGGGGTCGCGCTGGAAGTACTGTTTCAGTTGATTCCCTGGGCCTTGGGCTGGGTAGACACCATCGACGACGGCTTGGCCAGGACGCTATTCGCCTGGACCCTGCATCCTATCGTGTATTTTTGGTTGATACCCTCCTACACCGCATTCTATTGCCTGGTACCCAAGCAAGCCGGCGGATTTTTGTTCAGCGATGAAATGGCCCGGGCGGCCTTTATTTTATTGGTGGTTTTCAGCCTGCCGATCGGTTTTCACCATTTGTATATGGATCCGGAACAGGGTCACGGCTGGAAACTGTTGCACGGCGTCGGCACTTTTATAGTGACCCTGCCGACTTTCATCACCGGCTTTACCGTGATCGCTTCGCTGGAAATCGCCGGCCGCTTGAACGGCGGCAAAGGCCTGTTCGGCTGGATCGCCGCCCTACCCTGGACCAATCCCATGGTACTGGCCATGATTTTGGGCTTGCTGATGTTGATATTGGGCGGCTTCGGCGGCCTGATCAACGCCAGCTACGCGATGAACGCCATGGTGCATAACACCGCCTGGGTGCCCGGCCACTTTCACCTGATCTTCGGCGGCACGACCGTTATCATGTACTTCGGGATTGCCTACTATTTTTGGCCGGTGTTGAGCGGCAAGCCGTTATATTGCAAATCCTTGGCGCTTACTCAGTTGTGGACCTGGTTTGTCGGCATGATGATCATGACCACGCCCTGGCATATTTTGGGTCTGTTGGGCCAGCCCCGCCGGATCGATAGCGTGAATTACAATAACCTGTTGACCCTATCCTGGGAGCCCTACGAAGCCACCATGATTTTCGGCGGCGCGATACTGCTCTATTCATCCGGCTTGCTGATCTACAATTTATATAAAACTCAAATCGGCAGCGAAACTTTTCAAGGTGAAGTCGAATACGCCGAACCGATTCATACCCCGACCGATCTGCCCGAATACCTGAACAGTTTTAAGGTATGGAACATCGTGATTGCGGTATTCATGCTGATTGCCTTCGGCTATCCGATCTTGCAATTCTTCTTGATGGAAACCTTTGGTTCAGGCAGATGGGGGGTCTGATCATGAAAAATATCATACTAACCGTACTACTCTGTCTGCCGATTTCCGTATCGGCCCAGCCCTCCTCGCAAGTGGCCTGGACACCCGAACAGCTTAATTTCGTCAAAGCCGGCGATCCGGCAAAAGGTGAAGAAAAGGCGAAAATGTGCAGCGGTTGCCATGGCGAAAAGGGCATCAGTCCTTCGCCCAGCTACCCTTCGCTGGCCGGACAACTGGCGACTTACCTCTATAAACAATTACAGGATTATAGTAACGGCGACCGCCAGGATCCGATGATGGATGGCATTGCCAAAAGCTTGAGTCCACAGGACGCCGCCGACTTGGCCGCTTGGTTCGCTTCTCTACCGCCGGCCTTTCAATCCCGCAGTCCCATGGTTTACGAACAAGCCAAGAATCTGGTGAAAAACGGCAGCCGCGACCGGGTGTTGCCGCCCTGCGAAGTCTGCCACGGCGGGGACGGCAAGGGCCAAACCATGGACATTCCCGCCTTGTCCGCGCAAAATGCGGCTTACCTTTCTTACACATTGAAAGCGTTTAAAAACGGCGAACGCCATAACGACATCTACCGCCGCATGCGTTTGATTGCGGAAAGTCTGAGCGACCAGGAAATCGAAGAACTGGGTTATTACTATCAAAACATCAGGAATTAAGTCCTGCCGCCGTTAAACGCCAAGCGGGCCGTTCTCGACCCGCTTGGCTTATTCCGATTGCAACCTCATTCGCGGAACTTTTATGCCTTCTGAATGCAACGTCCCCGTTAAATACGCCTACAAGGGCGCCAATTTGATCAGTTTCGGCACCTCTATCAAATTATTGTTCACCGGTTATCTGACCACTATCGCCGCCGGCTACATCATGGCGCTGATTCAAATCCTGTTTACCCACGGCATGGCGGACGGACAATTCGGTTTGTCGCTAAACGATGTCGTGTATAGCTATTACGGCGACCGTTCCGGCTCGGTTTTAGAGTCCAAATTAAACGGCTCCATGAAATTCAATGCCCCGGACGATGACCGCTTCAAAATCATTCAATGGGTACGCGACGGCGCATCGCAAACGGTATACGACGCCGACATCAAACCCATCGTCGAAAAAAATTGCCTGATGTGCCACAACGCCGGCGCGGGCTCGATACCGGATTTCGCCCAATTCGAGAACCTGAAAAAAGTCGCCGAATCCAGCGAAGGCGCCACCTTTCAATCGCTGACCCGGCTGTCGCACATTCATTTGTTCGGCATCAGTTTTATCTTTATGTTTGTCGGCCTCATTTTCAGTTTTAGTACCGGCGTGCCCTGCTGTTACAAATACCCGGCCATCGTCATGCCCTACCTGTTTTTGCTGATAGACATCGCCTCCTGGTGGCTGACCAAACTAAATCCGCATTTTGCCTGGCTGGTGATTATCGCCGGCTTCGGCCTGGGCATTTCCTTTGCCTTCATGTGGTCGGTCTCCATGTATCAAATGTGGATACTGGGCGGCATACGCAAGCAAACCGACCGCCGCAATGCCATCCTGCGGGATTGACCGCAATATCCTTAAAGCAGACCGATTATCAGCAGCCCAACCCGATAGCGAGCCATCATGGACAACCCCACCTCCATTCAGACCAAAATTCTGTTAAGCATTGCCAGTGTTTTCCTAGTGTTGATGTCCGTCAGCATGCTGTTCATGGTCGACCGGCAAAAACAAATGGTGCAAACCCTGGCCACCGAAAAAGCGCGCGATATAGCCAACAGTTATTTCGACGGATTGAATGCCATGATGCTATCCGGCTCCATGGCGCAAAGCCGCTTTCTGCGGGAGAAAATCCAATCGCATGACGACGTCATCGAGGCGCGCCTGATTCGCGGCAAGGCCATCGTCGACAGTTTCGGGCCGGGCTCCGCCGAACAGCGCCCGGTTGACGGCCTGGACCAAAGCGCGTTATCCGGTAAGGCCGCCAGCCGCTACCACGGCGGCGCCGATGGCGACAGCGTGGTGATTGTCGAGCCTATCGTCGCCAGCGCCAACTTTAAAGGCACCAACTGCCTGACCTGCCATGCCGTTTCGGAAGGCACCATACTCGGAGCGGTGCGGGTCACTTACTCGCTGGCCCATCTGCACGAAAAAATCAATCGGAATTTCGCCATTGCCGGCGCCATTGCCGGCGGTCTATTCCTTGCCGGCATGGTGTTGATCACCTGGCTGATGCGTAAAATCGTCGTCAACCCCCTGGACGAAATCCGCGACACCATGAACACGATCAGCCGCGATGCCGACTTGCGCAAGCGCCTGGCGATCAATTCGCATGATGAAATCGGCCAACTCGGCAGCTCTTTCAATAGCATGCTGAACAATTTTGCCACCAGTTTGAGCCATGTTTCGGATACCAGCCTGCAACTGAGCAAGGCCACCTCGAAAATTTCCAGCGTGGCCCAACAAACCACGGAAGCGGCTAAACAGCAACGCCATGAAACCGAATCGGTTTTACAAGCCATACAGCAACTGGAGTCCTCGGTACGCGACGTCCGCGCCGGCGCCAGCGGCGCCTCGCAAGCATCGATAGAGGCCGACCATCAAGCCGCCGGCGGCGCCGCCACCACCAAAAACGCCATCGACGGCATCTACGAGCTGGTTTCCGAAATCGAACGCGCCTCGGAAGTCATCAAACGCCTGGACGAAAAAAGCAAAGGCGTCGGCGCCGTATTGGACGTTATTAAAGGTCTGGCGGAACAAACCAATTTGCTGGCGTTAAATGCCGCCATCGAAGCCGCCCGCGCCGGCGAACAAGGCCGCGGTTTTGCCGTGGTGGCCGACGAAGTCAGGACCCTGGCCACCCGCTCGCACCAAGCCACCGAAGAAATCGAAAAAATCATCGCCCAACTGCAACGCGAAGCCAAGGATGCCGTTGCGGTAATGGAAAATGCCAAGGACAGCGCCGAACAGCGCCGCTCGCAAGTGCAAAGCGCCGACGAGGGTTTGAGCCTGATCGCCGAGCGGGTCACGCATATCCGCCAATTGAATGCGCAAATGGCCGAAGCCGCCGACAATCAAAATCAGTTGGCGCAACATGTCAGCCAAAGCGTGGCCAACATCAGCCGCCTGACGGACCGCACCGCCCAGGATGCCGAGCAGACCAACGCCGCCGGCAGTGAATTGGTGCAATTAGCCAACCGTTTGAATCAACTGGTGGAACAGTTCAAACGTTAAACGCCCGACAATGCCAACCCGCTTTCCATGCCGCTGAAAACGGGTTGGTTTCTAACGCCTCCTCCGCAAATATCCAACCAGACGCATTCCACGGCGAATCATGAGGTTATGCGGCCATGACAATGTCATCCGAAGCTCATTTCGAGCAAAACTATCAAACCCATCTTAAACATCTAAAACTCAAGGGCTTGCGGGCCAAGGCGACAGTGCCTCATGCCCGTGCCGTTTCGGCGTGTCGGCCAGTATTTTGATAAGCGAATCGATGTGCTGTCCGAACAACAGTTGACCGAGTTTTGCAAGCTGGGCATAACAAGCCGGCATAGCGATCGATATTGGGCGGATTGTCACGGCATTTACATTTAGCCTCTATACCATATTCGATAAGTCCGCTTCTCCGGGAGAATTGCTCAGAGTTATAAGTCACTCATTTTCCTGATTAGAAAGATGATTCAGCTAAACCTAAAAGTCCGTCATGCTCGCAGAGCCTGACCCCGGCTTGAACGGGGGGATGCGGGCATCCAGTACCATGGACGGTAAGCTTCGAGCTATCCATGCCGCCTGGATTTCGGCAATCCCCGCCGAAATGACGTTTTCCGCGATTTTGCTTAAGCATCTTTCTAATCAGGTTCATTTTTGTCCGCTTAACGTTGACATTTATAAAGCCAAACTCGCAGTTTTAACTTTATAATTCAAATTCTTAAAAAAGGCCTTTGACAATAATCAGCATGAAAGCCAGGGATTCGCTTAAAGATAAAATCATCATTGTTGCCGAGCATAACGACACTTCCTGTCGACAAATCGTTTCTACGTTAAAAACTCAAGGTCTTTCGGACATTCGCCAAGCCGATACCGGCGAAAAGATTTATGAGATTTTAAGAAAATTTTACGATCGACCGGAAAAAATCGGCTTGATTGTCATCAACGAACATCTTCCGCATTGCCAGTTAGCGGACTTACAGCAAAGTTTTGCCGGTACGACAGCGGCCGAGGCAATCCCCTTTTTGATTCTCTGCGATACGGCTGCCGACGGATTGCTTGGCAATCGCAATAAAAACCCGGTTATTAGCGACAACTGTTTAACACATAGGCTCGCTTCGCCGATTAACCCTCAAGAATTGCTGCTGGCGGTTAATTTTTTATTGAAACTCGGACAGGAGCGTTTACGCCACAACGCCGAGAAAGAACAACTCCTTATCGAACTGTCGGCAAAAAACGTCAGCGACGCCAAACTTAAATATCTGGTCGCCCATGATGAACTGACCGGGCTGTTTAACCGTAGCAACTTTGAACGTCGACTCAAGCTCGCTTTAAACCGCGGTCGTAATTTGCACAAAAATGCCGCGTTGCTGTTTATTGAAGTCGACCGCTTTTGCCTGATAAACGAAATGAAAGGCTTCGATGTCGGGGATCGCTTATTGGTGGAACTTGCCGTCTTGATGCGCAAGCTCGCGCCGGCCAACAGCCTGTTTGCCCGGGTTGGCGTCAACGAGTTCTGCCTGTTTTTGGAGGATAAGAATAAGACGCAGGCACAAAAATACGCGGAAACCTTTAAAAATACAGTTGAGAATCACAGGTTCCACTTCGATGAGGCGAAGCATACCGTCACCTTATCGATAGGCCTATCGACGCTGGATGACGCCGTATCGACAGAACACCCCGGCAAAATTATTTTGTATGCCCGCCAGGCCTGCGTATTGGGTAAGCGATGCGGCGGGGATAAAATCGGTGTTTATAGCGATCAGTCCACCACTATCACGGAACGGCGAAACGATATTTTATGGGCGCCCATCATTCAAGAGGCTTTGCGGAAAAACCAGTTATTTTTAGTCTTTCAACCGGTTGTCGAGCTGAATAACGGCACGATCTCGCATTACGAAGCGTTAGTTAGACTGCGTAGCGACGGCAAGATCATCCTCCCCACTATATTTATTCCGGTGGCCGAACGCATGGGTCTGATTCATGCCATCGATCTGTGGGTGATTGAAAACACCATCGATTTATTGGCCGCCTTGCCGCCGCATCGGGCTTATGTTTCGGTGGCCATCAAACTATCGGCCGGCGCGTTTCAATACCCGGATTTGCTGCGGATCATTCAGGATAAATTGGAATTGACCTGGATCGACGCCGGCCGTTTGATGTTCGAAGTCGCCGAATCCGCAGTGGCGGAACATTTCGAAAGAACCCTCCAGATGGTCAATAAACTGCGCGGTTTAGGCTGTAAAACCGCGATGAAAATCAGCGGCGCCGGGCCCTATTCCTCGAATTACGTCAAAACTTTCCCCATTGACTACGTAAAAATCGACGGACAGTTCATGCAACATTCGATCGGCGAGGAAAACGATCGAATGTTGCTGAAATCGATGGTGGACATGGTCGGCAAATTGGGCAAAAAAACCATCTTCGTCTATGTCGAATCGTCGAGCATGGTACTGAAATTAAGAGAAATCGGCGTGACTTTGGCGCAAGGCTACACCCTGGGCAAGCCCGAATGCGACTTATTGGAAGGCCCATCCATACCGTTTGCCCAATATATGGCCGAACGGCGGCAAGTCGAAAAAGCCTTAAGCGAGAAAGAAAGCTATCTGCGGGTTTTGCTCGATAACATTCCGTTCCTGGTTTGGCTCAAGGATACTCAAAGCCGGTTTTTGGCGGTCAATCAGCTGCTAGTGGAACAAATCGGCTGGAGTACGCCGGGGGCAATCGCGGGCAAAACCGATTTCGATTTTTATCCGCCTGAAAAAGCCCGGCAATATCAAGATGACGACCAAGAAGTGTTGGCTTCAAGAAAAGTAAAAATGCTTGAGGAGGACTTTATCGACTCATTTGGCGTGCATCGCTGGACAGAAATTTTTGTAGCGCCCGTGATCGATAAAAGCGGCGAACCTCTCGGTACGCTGGGTTTCGCCCGCGATATTAGCGATCGCAAACGTGTCGAGACCGATCTTCGTATTGCGGCGACTGCCTTTGAATCGCAGGAGGGCATGGTCGTCACCGATGCCGACACCATCATCCTGAAAATTAACCATTCGTTTACCCGGATAACCGGCTACACGGCGGAAGAAGCCATCGGCCGCAAAATGAATCTACTGAAATCGGAAGTCCACGATGCCGTTTTTTATGGCGCGATGTGGAAAAGCATCAATTCTACCGGTAGTTGGCAGGGTGAGATATGGAATCGGCGTAAGGATGGCGAAATTTATCCGGTATGGCAGAGCATCACTGCCGTCAAAGCGGACGATGGCAAGGTGACGCATTATGTGGGCACCATGATAGACATTACAGCGCGTAAAGCCATAGAAGAACAAATGCGCCACATCGCTCACCATGACGTGCTTACGGATTTGCCCAACCGAATTTTACTGGCCGACCGCTTGCAACAAGCGCTGGCTCAAGCCAGACGCATGAATAGCAAATTGGCGTTGATGTACATCGATTTGGATAAATTCAAACCGGTAAACGATAACTTCGGCCATGATGTAGGCGATCTATTATTGAAAGAGGTTGCTTCTCGGCTATTGACTTGCATAAAGCGCGAATCCGACACCGTTGCGCGGCTGGGCGGCGACGAATTCGTGGTGCTGCTCTCGAATTATGAGCATGAAACCGATTTAGCCTTATTGGCCGAGAATATCTTGAACGCCCTTTCCGAGCCCTTCAGGATTGTAGAAAACCTGCTCAACATTTCATCCAGCATCGGTATTGCAACCTATCCCGCTGATGGCGATGACACTATTTCGTTGATGAAGAACGCCGACAAGGCCATGTATCAGGCCAAACATGCAGGCCGCAGTTGCTTTAAGTTTCACGGGTACGAGCAACGTAATTAGGATGAATTGATTTAACTCGGCGGCTTTTAACAAACAAGGCGATTGCCAACAATAAATGTACCCGAATGGTGCCGGATTTTTCGCGGGAAATCGCCTAATGAGTAATCATCCGCTAAACAGGCTTCGCGTAGCATTTCCTTAAAAGACAGTAACTATTCAGTGAATGCCGGCCGATGCGGATCAATTGCGTAGGTTGGGTTAGCTCGATAGAGCGTAACCCAACAATTGAAGCCATTGCACCGCCATAAGACTATGCGTTGGGTTACGGCTGGCGCCTAACCCAACCTACGCTGAATGGTTACAAACGACACATCGGTTTAAATCGCCAGACCACTGACACATAACCGTAACATTGACCTGCTATAAACAAGGGGTTTGTGCCATTTTCCGGAAGAGTCAAAGCATGTCAAATAATACTGAACACTTGGTGCGCGGTTTCGACGACGAAATCAATCATGCCCATAAACTGGTCATTGAAATGACGCAATTGGTCACCCGGCAAATGGAACAAGCCCTACAGGCCTTGGATGTGGGTAATGAAGCATTAGCCCAACAGGTTATGGATGCAGATACACAGGTCAATCAATATGAAGTCTCCATCGATAGCGAAGTGCTGAGCATTCTGGCCCGCCGCAACCCGGTGGCCAGCGATTTACGCACCATACTGTCCATCTCCAAGATAGCCGTCGAGCTGGAAAAAATCGGCAACGATATTGTCGATTTTGCCGGCCTGGTGGCCTATCTGTTCGGCCCGGACACCAGCAATCCCAATCATGCCCTGCTGCTGGAAATTTCCAAGTTCGGCAATTTGGTCAAAAGCATGCTGGACAGGCTGATCCTGGTCCTGGAGCAAAACGACGTCCAACCCGCCTACAGCCTGCTTGAAAATGAGCGGGATTGCCAGAACGAATTCCGCGACGGTATCCGACAGCAGTTCGATTTTGCCATCCAGGATGCGCGCCGCATCGGCCGGGCGCTGACGCTGATGCGTATGATGAAAGTATTGGAAGGCTGCGGCGAACATTGCTGCCACATTGCCCAATACATGATTTTCATGAAAGACAGCATCGATGTTCGGCATGGCGCTTAGAGATGAAAAGGCTTAGCGAATAAAGCCGGACTCACTTATAACTCTTCTAATTTTCCCAACGTGCAAAAAAAAGCCCGCCGGGGAGGAGTGCACCGGCGGGCCCGAGGCTCCAGGCCTTAAAAAAAACCGACTGCATCTTACGGCATCAGCTTCGTCGGGTACGCATTGCCTACCCTTAAAAAACGGCTTTAGGCCGGCGGGAAACGGCGCCGAGCGCCATCAGGCCCGACATAAATATCCAGGCCGCGGTGGGAATCGGCACGGCGGAAACCTGTAAATTCAGGCTGGCATCGATAGCCGAATTGTCTTGGTTGAAAAAGATCAAACCTTGATTAAGGTCCGCCAAATCGCTGCCGATCGCCAGCAACACATCCCCGGCCGTCAAGGCTTGAAAGTGCAAAGTCGCCAGCGAGAAAGACGCGCCGATAGCATTCGCATCCCAACCCGGAAACGCAAAACCCGCCGCATCCAGGCTTAGGTCCGCCGAGACATCGTCAAACAAGGGATCGATGGTACTGCCCAAAAATTGTAATGCGCCCATGCCGCTCAATTGAGTGTTGAAGCCGAAGCCCAACAATTCGTCCGTGGGGTCGTTGATAAAGGCATCTTGTACCAATACCTCGATATCGAATTGATCGCCCACTTGAATGGTGGCGCTGCTTGCGGTTAACGAAAATACAGCCGCGGATACCGCCGCATGGGCCAGCGTGCTCGAAAGACCGGCAAACATCAGCAATAAAGTCTTGAATAAAGGTTTCATGCAAATCGTTCCTTAAATAATTTTATAAACGGCGGTTGGCTACAAGCCTCGGCTTAGTTGGCATTGCCGGCAACCGAATAGGCTTTGTAGTGCGCATACCAAATCCGATAATCGCCCATGGTCACGCAACCGCTATGATCGTAATCGGCTTCGGCGTTGAATCCGGACGCGCCGGTGCATTTGCCCAGTTGCTGCCGAAACAGGCCTGCATCCGCGCTGTCCGCGTCGCCGTCGCCGTCCAAATCGCCGGCCACGAACACTTGCACCAGCAGCGGATCGTGGTCGGACGAGCGGTAGGCATCCGCCGCATAAAAACCGGCTATTTGTCCGGCGGATTTGAACTCGGTGTTGTAATCCAGCGCCCTCGGTTCGTCGGCATTGATATGCCATTCGCCGACCGCTTTAACCTGCGGCGTCAACTCGGTATTCGCCAAGGCGTGGTCCAGATAGCCGGAAGCGCCGTCGAACACAAAGCTATAGGCCGCTTGGTTGCCCACCGACTGCTCGATCAGATTGACGTAGCCGGCATTCTTCAAGGCGGTAATCGGATCTTCCTGCGCATAGGCGTTCAGGTCGCCGATGATCAACGCGTTATGGGAACCGGTTTGGGTGGGATCGTTAGCCAACCAATCCGCCAGAGCCTCGGCCGCCGATGTGCGGGTGATGTTGCAATTGCCCTGGCCGTCTCCGGTATCCGGATCGTTTATGTCATTACAGTCCGAACCCTTGGATTTCAGGTGATTGACGGCGATGGTCAGCATCTTGTTCGAGGTTTTATCCAGAAAAGTCTGGGCAATGGCCGGGCGGTTCTTGTTATCGATAAAGCGCGGGTCTACCGCCGCATCCAGAATCGCCGCCGAACCGACCGGCTGCACTTTGGCCGGTTGGTAAATCAGGCCCACCGTGATTTCGTCGGTGCCGACTTTGTTGACACCCGGATTGACGAACGCATACCGCGCCGTACCGGCCAGCTGGTTCAAACCGGCGACCAGATCGGCAATGGCGCCGGTCGCTGCGTAACCGTCGTTTTCGATTTCCATCAAGCCCAGCACATCGGCATTCAGCTCATGAATGGCCTGGACGATTTTGTCGCGCTGGCGGGCGAATTCCTGCTGGGTGTTGGCACCGCGCGCCGTTGGAAAACCGCCGCCCAAGCCGTCGCCGTTGAAAAAATTCAATACGTTGAAGCTGGCGACTTTCAACGCCGCCCTTGCGTCGACGGCCGGAACCGCCGGTCTGGCGTTATCGGCGGCGAAATTCAATACCTGGGTCGGCTCCAGGCGGTAAGCGCCGAATCCGTAAGACAACACCCCGGTCGCGCCGGTTACGCCGTAGCCGCTACGCAGCGTATTGGCGGCGCTCAGGTCGCCGGGCTGCGGATAAATCACCGGATCCGGATTCTGAATATTGGAACCGTCGTCCACCAGCAATTGATTCAAGGCATTATCGGCGGCCGCGGCAATGGCGGCTTGGCCCGGCAAGGCAATTTGGGTCGGCGTCAACAAGCGTCCGCCGGACGACAACAGCAACTCGCCGTAGCGTGCCAGATTATAGTTTTCGGTAACGGTCAGGGTTTGCGGCAAGCTGACCAACATGCCTTCCCAGCGTTCCGGTTCGCCGGCATGGGCGAACGGCAAACTCACCTCAACGGGCGCGGGCAGTGGGTTGCCGCTGCCGCACACATCCAGCGAACTAAGGTTATTCAGCTCGGTTAACTCGAAAAACTCGGTCACCGTACCCACTACATGGACGCGGTCGCCGACATTGACCGGCGTATTGGAAAACACGAACAGCCCTTCGGAAGTGGCCGGATCGGCATCGGCTTCCGCTTGTTGCAGGAAAAACCCGCTCAAATTGCCGCTACCCTGGAAATTGGCGGTAACCACCGCTTCCACATGCTGTATCGTGCCGCCGAGAGGGCTGCTTGCACCGGTGCCTTGGATAGCGCTGATTAGCGTTGCCGGCTGCCCGCATTGCGACACGGGGGGTTGACCGCCGCCGTTGCCGCCGGCAAAACTTTGCGTCGAATTGATACTGCCGAAAGAAGCCGCCGATTCGCCGACCCAAGTAAAATCTTCATATTGGCTGCCGCTGCCTTGCAATTGCAGCGACATGCCCACCGGTGTGGAACCGGTTTCGGCCACGCCGATATCGGTGCCTGCCATCCCCGCCGCCGGACCGTCGATCGGCGTAAAGCCGCCTTCGTAAGTTAAAAACTGCACCACGGTATTGCTTGCATCGACTAACGCCACGCCGTCGGGGGCGCCGTTTTGCAAGCCGGGGGCGGGAAAACTCAGAACACCGAAGCCGTTACCCGATTGATCGGTAATCACGCCGGCTAAATTAATCGTATCGTATCGATTGAGTTGCGTGGCGCTGCCGTTATACAGCACCAGCGACCAGCCGTTGAGGTCCGTGCCGACGGGACCGGCGATTTCAATCTCCTCCCCTAAGTCGCCGCCGGAATTGTCGTAATGCAGTTCGTTGACGAAAACCGGCGTGGCGGCTTGGGCCGCGCCGCATATGCCGAGCGAGGCCGCCAACAGCAAGCGTTGGAAGCCGTGTGATGGGTTAGAACTCATGATCGGGTTACCTCTGCAACGTTGAAACCGAAAAAAGGCGGCCGCCATCCCAATCAGGATTTAAGCCGCCAGTACCGTGAACTGGTTAACGGTTATTAAAACGCGCAACGGTTAAGACAGCGTGACGTTTTGCCGAAGAGTTTATGACATGTAATACGCCGCCGGGCCGCCCCAGGCAGGCCGAGGACTTGGCAACCGTCCGGCGCCAAACGCAAAATCCCGCTCGGCCGCGCCCGCCGACAGGGGTGATTTATCGTGTGGTTCGCCCCCTCCTCATGCCGGACAGCGATTTATGATCCTATCTTATGCATGTCCGGGTTACTCCGAAACCAAGCCACCAAATCGCCGGCCGTTAAAGCCTTGGCGAAATGGTAACCCTGCGCCTCGATACAATTATGGGCAACGATGCAGTCCAGTTCTTCGATATTTTCAACGCCCTCCGCCAAGGTTTCCAAGCCCAGGCTTTCGCCCAAGGCAATAATTGCCTTGACGATTGCCTCGTTGGCAGGCGTATTTTCGATGCCTCTGACAAAAGACTGGTCGATTTTGATTCTGTCTATGGGGAATTTGCGCAAATAATTCAGGCTTGAATAGCCGGTGCCGAAATCGTCTATTGCCAGCTTCAGTCCCAGCTCCCTGAGTTCCGTTAAGGTTTTAACGGCTTTTTCGGCGTGCTTCATCACCACGCCTTCGGTCAACTCCAGCTCCAGAAAACCCGAATCGATAGCGTATTCGGCTATAAGCCGCTTTATCATGGCTAAAAAGCCGTCATGTTGAAATTGCACGGCGGAAATATTCACCGCTATGCGCAAAGGCGGTAAACCCTGCGCCAACCAGTCGATATGTTGCGATATAGCCTCTCTCAACACCCACTCTCCGATTTGGATAATCAAGCCGGTTTCTTCGGCGATGGGGATAAAGGTGGCCGGCGAGATATTGCCCAATTCCGGATGCCGCCAACGCAATAATGCTTCAACCCCGCTGATACAGCCTTGTTTCAAGTCGATTTGCGGCTGATAACAAAGGGATAGCTGTTTTAGCCGCAAGGCGCTGCGCAAATGGGTTTCCAGGGAAACCCGCTGCTTGGTTTTGTATTCCATGCCCTCCGCAAACATCAGGCAGCTGTTTCGGCCGCGCTGCTTGACCTCGTACATGGCAATGTCGGCTTTATGAACCAAGTCGTCCGCCGTGTTTCCGTGCAGGGGATACAGCGCTATGCCCATGCTGGCGGTTACTTGCAGGGTATGCTCGTAAATCGGCACCGGCTGGCGCAATTGCTCGACGATATTGGACACAATCGGCAAGACGCCGTTTTCGCCGGTCAAATTCTGCAGAATCAGCACGAATTCGTCGCCGCCCAGCCTGGCCACGGTATCACTTTGGCGGATATTTTTCGCCAGCCGTTCCGCGATAAACTGTAACAGCCGGTCGCCGGTGCTGTGCCCCATGGAATCGTTGATGAATTTAAACCTATCGATATCGACAAACACCAAGGCCAGCATATTGTTGTTGCGATCGGCGTTCTGGCAGGCCTGCAACAGGCGGTCTTTAAACAATAGCCGATTGGGTAAACCGGTCAGCTGGTCGTGGTGGGCCAGCGCAAATAATTCCTGCTGTTTGCGGTGGGTGATTTCCTCCAGCAGCGAAAGCCCGGTGGCCATGCCGGCGTAAAAACCGTTTTCATGGATGATAAAGCCGCTGACCATATGCCGCATGCCCGAATCGATGATAATTTGCGCCACATCGTCGATACTGGCGTTAATATCGACGACTACCGGGTCGACATCCATCAGCTCGCCGATCTGCTTTTTTCCCAGCAAATCTCTTGAGAACGGTTTCAAAAAAATATCGCTGATCTTGCCTCTGTCGATAATGCCTACCGCCCGGCGGTTTATGTCGATCACCGAAATCGATTGCAATTGTTCGTTGCCGATGAAACGGTTCAGCACATTCAGGCAATTCTCGTGCGCAAAAACCGGCTCGACGTAACGGAGCAGGGTTCGGACCTTACCGGCATTGCCATCGCTAAGTGTTATCGGGTTTAGCGGGCAATAATGGTTTTGCGCCAGCGATAGTGTGGTATTAAGCGACTCTTTGTACATGGCGGGGAACCGATCCGGCGGCTGTTGGCACAGAATGCATTAGCCCAATTTGGCGACTTCCGCCTGCAAGGTAGCGACAAAGCTGGCCCTGGCGACTTGGGCGATGCCGAGCTGTTGTTGCAGGCGCTGAATTTCCGCGTCGACGATTTGCAAATTGGCGATTTGGACTTTAGCGGCATCGCTGAGACTATCGATAGGGTGGGTTTTATCGCCTATCGTCAGCGTCGGGATATTGGGAACGTTTTCGGTCATGTGCATTTTCTCAAAGTCGGTCACGGTCGTCAGGCGGAAGCATCGCCTAAAACGCCGCCATGATACGCCGGCTTGATGACAGTTTTTTTACAACAACGCTCATGACGCCGCCATCACACCGCCCCGTCCCATGAAACAGCCGCAGTTTACGTTCATTCCCAAGCTCCGGCTTGGGAATGCGGCCTTGGAAACTCCAGCTTCCCGACTCCCGAAGCTGGAGCTTCGCTAACCGGGTCCCCAAGCCGGAGCATGGAAACCCGGGCAATATACACCTAACGTTTCAAACGGATACTGCGTCAATAAGTCCGTGGGGAAATCGGCCCGGCCAATCGTCTTCTTTGTAATTCAGCCGCTTGAGTCGTTATTGGGTTCGCGCCCTTAACCGCCTTGCCTGGAGATGCCGAAGCGCCTAACTGCCCAAACTCCGGCATGCTCGATTTACATTGGCTCAAGATTTCTAACGAATCAACAAGCAGCATCGATTTCAAAAAGGACGGAGGCTACGTGTTAAACGAACAACACCATTCAGACAGTTCCGCAGCCGACCCGCTATTGCGGGGCAGCGCGGTATCCTTGGCGGATGTGCTGCAATGCCGCGCGGCATGCCATCCGCACCGCACCGCATATACCTTTTTGGATTTTGGGGCGTCCGGCCCGCAGTCGCTGACTTACGCCGAGCTCAATCGCAATGCAAAACAGTTGGCCGCGCAGTTACAGCAATTGGGCATGCGGAACGAACCGGCGCTCTTGCTATATCCGCCCGGACTGGATTACATCGTGGCGTTTTTTGCTTGCCTCTATGCGGGCACCATTGCCGTGCCCGCCTACCCTCCCAGCAACAATCGGCACATGCCCAGGTTGCTGGCCATCCTGAACGACAGCAAGGCAAAAATCGTTCTGACTACCGGGCAAATTGCAAACAATATTCGCCCATTTGCCGGCGCCAAGGAAAATTGGCCGGTTAAAAGCTGGTTGCAGACCGATGGCGGCGAACCCGTAAGCGCCGGCTTATGGCAGGCGCCGAACCTACAGGAAACGGACTTGGCCTTTCTGCAATACACCTCGGGCTCCACCGGCGAAGCCAAGGGGGTGATGATCAGCCACGGCAACTTGATGGCCAATCAACGGCTGATCAAGCAACGCTTCGGTCACGACGAACGGTCGACGGTGGTCGGCTGGCTGCCGCTTTATCACGACATGGGGCTGATAGGCAACGTCATGCAACCTTTGTATTGCGGCGCCGGCGCGATCCTGATGTCGCCGATGGCATTTTTGGAAAAGCCGTTACGCTGGCTGCAGGCTATCAGCGATTACCGGGCGCATACCAGCGGCGGCCCCAATTTTGCTTATGAACTCTGCGTGCAAAAAATCGATCGCGACGCGTTGGCCGGGATCGATCTGAGCGGTTGGCAACTGGCGTTCAACGGCGCGGAACCTATCAATCCCTGTACCTTGCAACGCTTTAGCGAAGCGTTCGCCGGCCTGGGCTTTCGCCGGCGTTCGTTCTATCCATGTTACGGACTGGCCGAAGCCACCTTATTGGCAACCGGCGGAACCAAACAAACCCTCCCCAAGGTGGCCGCGTTCGATAAAGCAGCGCTGGCGCAAGGCGCAAGCCTAGCTGTCGACGACTGCGATCCGAATGCCAGAAGCTTGGTAAGTTGCGGCACTGTCGACGGCGATTTCGAGCAGGCGTTATGCATTATCGATCCCGAAAGCCATGCGGTTTGCGCGAACGGCGAAATCGGTGAAATTTGGCTCGGCGGACCCTGTATTGCGCAGGGATATTGGCGCAACCCCACCGTCAATAGCGAAATCTTTGTTAAAAGCCCCGGCGGCCAACGCTGGTTGCGTACCGGCGATTTAGGCTTTATCAACGATGGCGAATTATTTGTTTCCGGTCGGCTAAAAGACCTGATCATTATCCGCGGCCGTAATTACTACCCGCATGACCTGTAATACGCCATCGAATCGGCAACCGATGCGCTGAACCCGGCCTCGACAGTGGCGTTTTCCATTGACGACGGCGATGGCGAAAAACTGATCATCTTGGCCGAATTAAAGCGTAATCGAATTAGACAAGCCGATTACCGCGGCGAATTCGCTGCCATGCGCGCCCGCTTGACCGAAGAATGCGGCATTCATGCTGACCGTATCCTGCTGCTAAAACCCGGCGCCGTTTTAAAGACCAGCAGCGGCAAACTGCGCCGCGCTGCTTGCCGGGAGCGCTTTTTAGACCGGGGCTTCGAATACGTCGCCGCCGACGGCTTGCCTACGGCGGGTACCGCGCCCCCAATGGCGGCGAACATCGGCAAGGACGCGAACGAGCGGCGCTTATTGCGCCAAGCCCTATTATCCATGCCGTCAACTGTTGCCGCCGAACTATTGGCGGAACGGCTTACTCTCAAAGCAGCCGAGTTATCCGGCCTGACCCAAGACACTATCGAACCCAATCAGCCCCTGACCGGCCTGGGCCTGGACTCGCTAAAAGCCGTGGAAATGAAATATTTCATCGACGAATTATTGGCGGTGGATATACCGATTACCAGCTTGCTCGGCAGCGCCACCCTGTTCGATACCGCATTAACGGCATTGAACTTGGCTGGCAGCGCCGCCGAACCGCCCTCCGGGTGCGAGAGCGTCGGCGAGGTTGCGGATACGAGCATGTCGTACAACCAACAGGCATTATGGACGCGGGCAAAAATAGACGGCGGCGCCGGGCTTTACCACATGCCGGCCGCTTTACGGATACGCGGCGAACTAAACCTCGACGCCCTGAGCCGCGCCTTGGCGGAATTATGCCGGCGCCATGCGCAGTTGCGCTGCGGCTTTGACCTGGGGGCCGATAATCGTCCGCTTTGCTTGCCGCTGGATCGAGTAGCGCTATCGCCGGAGCGGACCGACTGCAGCGACGAGGCCCAACGCAGGGAGAACCTGCGGGTTTTCGTCGATAAACCCTTCGATCTGCAACGCGGACCGCTGCTGCGATGCGGCATCTTCAGCTGCAAAGATGACGATCATATCCTGGCATTTTGCGCCCATCACCTGATCGTCGATTTCCGGTCCTTGCGAGTGCTACTCGCAGAATTACAGACCTTGTATGCGGGATACCTAAACGGCACACCAGCCAAACTACCGCCGCCGCAAGCCGGCTATGCCGAATTCGTCGCCTGGCAACGGAACTATCTGAATAGCGAAGCGGCCGAGCGGGATTGCCGATACTGGCAAGACCAATTAGCCGGAGAATTACCTAGACTGGAACTGCCTTCTTATTCAACTGCCGAACCGGTTTGCGACGGTTCCGGCGGCGCGGAAAAACTATCGATAGCATCGGACACGTTGATCCGGCTGAAAAATCTGGCGGACGGACACTGCGTTACCTTGTATACGCTGCTATTGACCGTGTTCAAGACCCTGCTGTATCGATACTGCGCTCAACAGGATCTGATTGTCGGAACGCCAACCCTCGGCCGCCCGTTAAGCCGATTTGCCGATCTGGTGGGCTACTTCGTAAATCCCGTTGCGTTGCGGAGCAAGCCGGGCGGCGACTTAAGGTTCCGCGATTACCTAAGCGCCGTCAATACCGTGGTACTTGGTGCATTGGAGCATCAGCATTATCCGCAAACGCGCGTTATCGAAAATTTATGCATAGGGCGGAAACAAGGCACTCTCGAACTCTACCGTGTTTTCTTTGTATTTCAGGACGGTTCCGATCCGGCCGCCGCCGCATTGGCGATTGGCAATGCCGGTATAAATTTGCAATGGGCCGGTTACGATGCAAGCACTCTCAGTTTGCCGGATACAGCCGAGGAATTCGATCTGGCCATGCTTGCAGCGGAAACAGGCGATGGGCTAGCTGTAACATTCCGTTATCGCCGAGATGTATTGCAGCGCAAGACCGTACTTCGGTTACTGGCGCATTTTCAATGCTTACTGCATGGCGTATTGGCCGATCCGGACTGCCTTTTGAGCGAACTGCCGTTATTAACCGTACCGGAGCGCAGACAGCAGATGGCATGGAATTCCACGGCATTCAATCATCCAGACATTCCTACCCTACAGCGGTTGTTCGAAACCCAAACCGAGAAAACCCCCGACGCTATTGCGCTAATCTTCGAAGAGCAAAGCCTGACTTACGCCGCACTGAATGCGAAAGCCAACCAACTGGCGCATTATTTGATCGAGCGGGGCGTGGGTCCGGACGTACTGGTCGGCATCTGCCTGGAACGCTCGCTGGACATGGTGATCGGCTTGCTGGGCATCTTGAAGGCCGGCGGGGTTTATGTGCCACTCGACCCCAACTATCCAGCGGAACGGCGGGCGTTGATATTGGCCGATGCCGGCGTCAAGCTATTGCTAACCCGCGAAGCGCTGGACGCCGAACTTGCGGAGAATGCGGAAGACCAACAAACCGTAGGGTACGCATCGCGTGCCTTGTCCACGCCAAACCCCGATTCCAGCACCAAGGTACGCGATACGTACCCTGCGGACTTGATGACGGCGCGAGGCAGAGTCGTCTACCTAGACCGTGACGGGCCGGCCATTGCCGCGTATCCGGCAACGACCCCGACGATGAGCATGCATCCCTTGCATCTGGCCTATCTGATCTATACCTCCGGCTCGACCGGTCGCCCGAAAGGTGTGGCAGTCTGTCACGGCAACGCGGTTCATTCGACCCTGGCTCGCTTCCAAGCTTACCCCGATCCGGTCGAGGCTTATCTGCTGCTCTCTTCGTTCGCCTTCGACAGCTCGGTAGCCGGTATTTTTTGGACTTTGGGCCAAGGCGGCTGCCTGTGCTTGCCCCGCAACGACGCAGGCAAGGATCCGGCCGAGCTGGCGAATTTGATCGAACGCCACGGCATCTCGCATCTGTTGGCTCTTCCCTCGTTATACCGCCTGCTGTTGGAGCAACCGGTCTCGCCTTTGTCCAGCCTGAAAGCCGCGATCGTTGCCGGCGAAGCCTGTGCCACCGATGTAGTCCGGCGCCATTTTGAGGTGTTGCCTGCCGTTAAACTGTACAACGAATACGGGCCAACCGAGGGTACGGTCTGGAGCAGCGTCTACCCCGCCGGTTTGGATGACCTGGATAAACCGTTATCGATCGGCCGGCCAATCGCCAATGTCCGTCTTTATATTCTGGATCGACACCTTAATCCAATGCCAATCGGCGTGGCCGGTGAATTGTATATCGGCGGCGCCGGCGTGGTGCGCGGTTACCTGCAACGGGCCGAGTTGACCGCAGAACGATTTATCCCCGATCCTTTCCAGGCCGACGGCGGCCGTTTGTACAAAACCGGCGACTTGGCACGCTATCGGCCCGACGGCGCTATCGAGTTTTTGGGACGCCTCGATCACCAAGTCAAAATTCGAGGCTTCAGGATCGAGCTGGGCGAAATCGAAACACGGCTGCTGGCTCATGATAAGGTCAAGGAAGCCGTGGTCCTGACGCGGGAAGACCAACCGGGCGATAAGAAACTGGTGGCTTATCTGGTGCTCTGTGAATCCGCCGTCGATCAACACGACGAGGCGGTCAACCAACTGAAAGACCATCTGAAACAGGCTTTACCAGACTACATGGTGCCCGGCGCCTTCGTGGTACTGGATGCCATGCCGCTGTCCGCCAACGGTAAGTTGGACAGACAGCGCCTGCCGGTGCCGAACTGGGGTGGACACGCCGCGCTAGCGTATGAAGCGCCACAAAATCCGTTTGAGTTGACGTTGACGCAAATCTGGCAACACCTGTTGGGTTTGGAACGTATCGGTCGTCACGATAACTTTTTCGAACTGGGCGGCGATTCCATCCTCAGCATCCAGGTCGTCAGCCGGGCCCGCCAAGCGGGTATCGTCATCAGTCCCAAGCAACTGTTCGAACGCCCAACGATTGCCGAACTGGCGCTTGTCGCCGAAACGGTCAGCCGTGCCGTGGCCGAACAAGGTCCGGTCACGGGCCATGTCACGTTGACGCCGATCCAGCATTGGTTCTTCGAACAAGGCTTAAACAACCCGCACCACTGGAATCAAGCTTTGATGCTCAACGTCAAACCCGAGCTGACTCCGGCGGCGTTCGCGGCTGCGGTACGCAAATTATTAGTTCAACACGACGCCTTGCGGATGCGCTTTGGCGAAGACGATGGTCTATGGCGGCAAACCAATCTTGAGGAAGAGACGGAAACTGTTTTCGAGTATATCGACCTAGCCGCCGTTATAGGCGAACAACAACTCGAACGTTTACGAACGGAAGCCACGGCACGTCAAGCAGCGCTTAATTTAAGCCAAGGGCCTCTGTTACGTGCCGCGTGGTTCGACTTGGGCAAGGGAGATCATCGTATTCTCATGACCATCCACCATTTGGTGGTGGACGGTGTCTCTTGGCGCATCTTGCTGGAAGACCTGGAAACCCTCTGCCGGCAAAAACCGGCCGGTCAACACCTGCAGCTGCCAGCCAAGACCACTTCGTTCCAATACTGGTCCAAGCGTTTGAATCAGCTTACGCAGAGCGGCGAGCTAAACGTGAATCCCGACTACTGGCTCGCACCTCAGCGGGCCCAAGCAGCAACCTTACCGGTCGATTACCCGCACGGCGCCAACCAAGCCGGACTGGAAGACGAAATTATCGTGACGCTAAACGCCGAGCAAACTCAGCGCTTGCTGCAAGAGGTACCGGCTGCTTACCGCACCCAAATCGACGATCTGTTGTTGACTGCATTGGCGCTGACCTTACGCGACTGGCTGGCGGACAACGCTTTAGCGCATCCGGCCGCAACCGAAACCCTGCTGCTGATCGACCGCGAAAGCCACGGCCGCGAGCACTTGGCCGACGATCTGGATATCACCCGCACCGTCGGCTGGTTCAGCAATGTCTATCCATTGCTGTTGGCCTTACCTGAAGGCGATGATTTGGCGCAGGCCTTAAAAGCTGTAAAAGAACAAATCCGCGCGGTGCCGGAGCACGGCATCGGCTACGGCCTGCTGCGCTACCTGTCGGCCGACGCCCGAATCCACCAAGCCCTGGCCGACCAACCGCCGGCCCGGATAATATTCAACTACCTGGGACAGCTAGACACCGCACCGGGCCAAGAGCCGCTGTTCATTCCCTGCACCGAAACCACCGGTCTTAGTCGTGATCCGACGGGAAAACGCAGTCACGAACTGGAGGTGGTCGGCAGCATTCTGAACAGCTGCCTGCAACTCAGCTGGCGCTACAGCCGCGAACGCTATCGCCGCGACACCCTGGAAACGCTGACCAATCGCTACCTAAAACACCTGCAAGCCTTGATCGGCCATTGCAGCCAAACCGGCACCGGCGGCTATACGCCGTCCGACTTCCCGCTGGCGGCGCTGTCGCCAGCCCAACTGGACGCCCTAAACTTGCCGGCCCGGCAGATCGACGACCTATATCCATTGGCACCGTTGCAACACGGCCTGATATTCCACAGCCTGTACGAACCGAACGCCAACGTCTACCGCATCCAACTGGCCTGCCGATTGACGGGCCGCTTGGATGCCGCCGTTTTCCAGCAAGCTTGGCGGCAGCTGCTGGAACGCCACGCCATTCTGCGTACCCGCTTCCTGACCCAAGGCCTGGAACAGCCGCTGCAACTCGTCGACAAAAGAGCTCGGCTCCCGATCATTGAGCACGACTGGCGCAACCTGCCGGACGCCGAACGACATCCGCGTTGGCAACAACTGCAACAAGCCGATCAAGCCCAGGGCTTCGATTTCGATAAAGCACCACTGATGCGTTTACATCTGGCATGCGCCAAAGACGACCTACATTACCTCCTGTGGAGTTACCACCACGTCCTGCTGGATGGCTGGAGCATGCCGTTGCTGATAAGGGAAGTCTTTATCACTTATCACGCGTTGCAGCGCAATGAGCGCCCCAACTTACCTGCTGCCAACCCCTACCGCGACTACATTGCCTGGCTGCAACGCCAAGACATGGCTGCCGCAGAATGCTACTGGCGGCAGGCGCTGGCCGGCTTCGAAGCCGCGACGATACTGGGCGCCGACCGCGCGCCGGGTGACAAAAGCACTGTAGGCGCAAGCCAAAAACACAGCGTGCAGTTAACGAAAGAAGAAAGCCTCGGTCTGCAACAGTTCGCCAAACGCCGGCAGCTTACCCTCAACACGCTGGCGCAAGCCGCCTGGGGATTGTTGCTGAGTCACTACAGCGGCAACCCTGACGTCGTCTTCGGTATCACCGTCTCCGGCCGGCCGGCGGAGCTGCCAGGCATCGAAAACCAAATCGGCCTGTTTATCAACACCTTGCCGATGCGGGTCCAGCTTAACCCGCAAACTAACATAGGCGACTGGCTGCAAAACCTGTTCGAACAAAACCGGGAATTGCGCCGCTACGAATATGCCCCGCTGGCGCAAATCCAAGCCTGGTCGGACATCGGCCGCGGCCAAACCTTGTTCGACAGTCTGCTGGTATTCGAAAACTACCCGATAGACCAAGCGTTGCTGGACATTGGCGGCCCGCTCAAGATCGACGAGGTGACAGCCATTGATCCGACCAACTATCCGCTGACGCTGACAGTATTCCCCGGCGAGCGGTTACAGCTGGAGATAAACCACGACAGCCACCGTTTCACGCCGGATACGGTAGTTGAGATGTTGACGCATTTACAGCAACTGCTGACCTGCTTTAGCGAGCAGCCGCAAACCAAACTGGGTAACCTACCGACTCTCACAGCGGATCAGCACCGGCAAATCCTAGTTAACTGGAACGCGACCGGAGTCGAATACCCGCAAGACCGCTGCATTCACCAGCTGTTCGAAGCGCAAGTCGAGAAAACCCCGGACGCCATTGCGCTGAGCTTTGAAGATCAGCATCTCACCTACGCCGAACTGAACGCCAAAGCCAACCAACTGGCGCATTACCTGATCGAACGGGGTGTCGGCCCTGACGTATTGGTCGGCATTTGTCTGGAACGCTCGCTGGAGATGGTGATCGGTTTGCTGGGTATCTTGAAGGCCGGCGGCGCTTATGTGCCGCTCGATCCCAACTATCCCGCGGAACGGCGGGCGTTGATCTTCGCCGATGCCGGCGTCAAGTTGTTGTTGACCAGGGAAGCACTCAATGCCGAACTTGCAGCGGATCAGGTAGGCGATGCGGACCCGATGGACTTGAAGACGACGAGAGGCGGTGTTGTCTGTCTCGACCGCGACGGGCCGGCCATTGCCGGGTATCCCGCCACGAACCCGTCAGTGAGCGTGCATCCTTTGCATTTGGCCTACCTGATCTATACCTCCGGTTCCACCGGCCGACCCAAAGGCGTGGCGGTGAACCACCGCAACGCGGTGCATTCCACCTGGGCACGGCTCAGCGAATATCCCGAACCGGTCAAAGCCTATCTGCTGCTGTCCTCGTTTGCTTTCGACAGCTCGGTGGCCGGCATCTTCTGGACCCTGGCTCAAGGCGGTTGTTTATGCCTACCCCATGAAGACAGCAGCAAAGACCCGGTGGCGCTGGCGGCCTTGATCGAGCGACATGATATTTCCCACTTGTTGGCCTTGCCTTCGCTGTATGCGGTGCTCCTGGAACAATCTCCGCCAGCGTTAAGCCGTCTGCAAGTCGCCATCGTTGCCGGCGAAGCGTGTCCGACCGACGTCGTCAAGCGCCACCTTGCCGTGCTACCCGATGTCAAACTCTACAACGAATACGGCCCGACCGAAGGCACTGTCTGGAGCAGCGTTTATCTCGCCGGACCGGACGACCTGGACCGGCCTTTAGCGATCGGCCGGCCAATCGCCAACGTCCGCCTTTACAACCTGGACCGGTCGCTCAACCCGGTCCCGGTCGGCGTGGCCGGCGAACTGTACATCGGTGGCGCCGGCATCGTGCCCGGCTACTGGCAACGCCCCGATCTGACCGCCGAACGTTTCGTCCCCGACCCCTTCGGCCCGGCCGGCGGGCGGCTGTACAAAACCGGCGACTTGGTGCGCTACCGCGCCGACGGCGCACTCGAGTTCCTAGGGCGGCTCGACCACCAAGTCAAGATTCGCGGTTTTCGCATTGAACTGGGTGAAATCGAAGCGCAATTGTTGCAACAACCGGCGATCAAGGACGCCGTAGTGGTTGCACGGGAAGACCAACCCGGCGACAAGCGTTTGGTGGCTTATGTGGTTCCACTTGCGACGGAAGCAGACGCCGAGGCCGAGCGCGACCGCGCCGAGCACCTCAAAACTGCGCTCAAACAACATCTGCCGGACTACATGGTACCCAGCGCCTTCGTGGTACTGGAGACCATGCCGCTGTCCGCCAACGGCAAGTTGGATCGTAAGCAATTACCGGTGCCGGATTGGCATGCGCGCATGGTAGCGAGCTACGAAGCACCCCGCACCGAAACCGAGCAGGCACTGGCGCAAATCTGGCAATCTCTGTTGCGTTTGGAACGCGTCGGCCGGCACGACCACTTTTTTGAACTGGGCGGCGATTCCATCCTCAGCATCCAGGTCGTCAGCCGCGCCCGCCAAGCCGGGCTGGTGTTCACGCCCAAGCAGTTGTTTGAGCGGCCGACGTTGGCGGAATTGGCAGAAGTAGTGACTCACGCAGGCCAGCCCCTGGCCGAACAAGGCCCGGTAAGCGGCAACGTACCGTTGACGCCGATCCAGCATTGGTTTTTCGAACAGGATTTCGCCCAGCCGCAACACTGGAACCAAGCCTTGCGGCTACGGGCCCAGCCGGGACTGACTCCGAATTTACTTGCCTCGGCACTCGGCGCTCTAATCACCCACCACGATGCCTTGCGACTGCGCTTCGAACCAGTCGGCCGGACGTGGCGACAAACCAATCAGTTGAAAGACCAGCAACCCGTGCTGACCGTCGCCGACCTGTCTGCTTTACCGGACGAGCAACGCTTGACGACCATCGCCGCGCAAACCGCCGCCTGCCAAGCCTCTCTCGATTTAGCGAAGGGCCCGCTGCTGCGCGCCGTTTGGTTCGACCTAGGCGGCGGCGAGCGGCAGCTACTGATAGCCATTCACCATCTGGCGGTCGACGGCGTTTCCTGGCGTATCTTGCTCGAAGACCTGAATACCGTCTGCCGGCAAGGCTTGGCGAAACAAAGTCTGAGTCTACCGGCGAAAACCACCGCTTTCAAACATTGGGCCGAGCGCGTGGCGCAGCGAGCCGCCTGCGGCGATTTCAACGGACAGGCCGATTACTGGTTGGACCCTCGGCGTCGGCAGGCGCAACGTTTGCCGGTCGATCACCCGGATGGCGCCAATCGCGTCGAACTGGAAGATAGCATCGAGTTGTGCTTGGATTCCGCACAGACCAGCGCTTTATTGCATGACGTTCCGGCGGCCTACCGCACCCAAATCGACGACGTGCTGTTGACCGCGTTAGCGCTTGCCTTACGCGACGAATTCGGTGCGACGGCGGACAATGGAAGGTCGTCCGAGGCTATGCCTGCCGTGTCGGCTCCAACCTATCTGTTGATCGACCGCGAAAGTCACGGCCGCGAACACCTGGCCGACGACCTCGACGTGTCGCGCACGGTCGGCTGGTTTACCAACGTTTATCCGCTGTTATTGACCGTCGAGACGGACGACACACCAATCGACACACTGAAACGCATCAAGGAACAACTACGTGCCGTACCGGAAAACGGTCTCGGCTACGGCTTACTGCGTTACCTGTCGGCCGACGCCGACTTGCGGCAAGCCTTGAGCATGCAACCGGCGGCCCGCGTCATCTTCAACTACCTGGGGCAACTCGATACCGCTTTGGGCGGCGATACCTTGTTCGAAGCCAGTGCCGACGCCGTGGGTCCGAGCCGCGAGCCAAGCAGTGTCCGCCCGCACGAACTCGACGTCGTGGCGAACATCCAGGCCGGTCAACTGCGGTTGAGTTGGCGTTACAGCCGGGAACGCTATCGCCGCGCCACGCTGGAGCGCTGGGCCGGCCGCTATTTGACGCACCTGCAAACTTTAATAGAACACTGCCGACGAAGCGATGTCGGCGGCTATACGCCTAGCGACTTCCCGTTGGCCGGTTTGAACCAAGCCCAACTGGATGAGTTGGCATTCGCCCCAAGGCAAGTGGATGACCTGTACCCGTTGACCCCGCTGCAACACGGGCTGTTGTTCCATAGCCGTTACCAACCCGATACTCAGTCTTATCGCATCCAATTGGCGTGTAGGCTGAACGGGCCATTGAACTTGACGGCTTTTCGGCAGGCTTGGCAGCATCTGTTGGCACGCCATACCATCTTGCGGACCGGGATCCTAGAACAAGGCCTACCGCAACCGCTGCAACGAGTCGAACGCCAAGTGCGCTTGCCGATCACAGAACACGACTGGCGCGACTTAAGCGAGCAAGAACAACAAACTCGTTGGCAAGTATTACAAGCCGACGACCGCCGTCAAGGCTACGACTTCGAACAGGCCCCTTTGATGCGGGTTAATCTGGCGGCTTGCGCGAACGAACGCCACTACCTGCTCTGGAGCTATCACCACATCCTGCTCGATGGTTGGAGCAGCCCAATTCTGGTCGAAGAACTGTTCCGCCTATACCGAGCACTCACAGACGGCCATACCGCCGAGTTAGCGTCGGCCCAGCCGTTCCGCAACTATATCGCTTGGCTGCAACGGCAAGACCAAGCCGCTGCCGAACATTATTGGCGAGCGCAACTGGCAGGATTCGAAACAGCCACCGTCCTCTGCGTTGACCGAGCCCCTCAAGGCAAAGGCCCCGTCGGCCGGTTACGTACGCAAAACCTCAGTCTAAGCGATACGACCACCGCACGCTTGCAAGACTACGTAAAACAACGGCATTTGACGCTCAGCACCCTGGCCCAGGCCGCGTGGGGTTTGCTGCTCTGTCACTACAGCGGGCAGCGCGACGTCGTATTCGGCGTCACGGTCGCCGGCAGGCCGGCGGAACTGCCCGGTATCGAACAGCAAGTCGGCCTATTCATCAACACGGTACCGATGCGACTCAAGTTGGAACCTGCGCAGAAACTGAGCGACTGGCTGCAAACTGTCTTCGAGCAAGGCCGGACCCAAAGCCGATACGACTACGCACCGCTGGCGCAGATCCAAAACTGGTCTGAGATTGGCCGCGGCCAATTTTTGTTCGACAGCCTGCTGGTCTTCGAAAACTACCCGCTCGACCAAGCCCTGCTGGAAATCGGCGGTCCGTTGCGCATCGACCAAGTTGCGGGGCAAGACCCGACCAACTACCCCTTGACTCTGGCCGTATTCCCCGGCCCGCAACTACGCTTGACGCTGCATCACGACACCACGCACTTTCCCGAGTCGATCGCGGCGCGGATGCTGGAGCATTTGCAACAACTGCTAATCGCCTTCGCCGAGCACCCTGAACTGCAACTGGCCAATCTGCCCTGCCTGACTGCTGACGAACAACAGCAAATCCTCACCGACTGGAACGCTACCGAGGTCGAATATCCCCAGCATCATTGCATTCACCAACTGTTCGAAGCGCAAGCCGAGAAAACTCCGGACGCCATCGCGTTGACATTCGAAGACCAAAGCCTGAGCTACGCCGAGTTGAATACCCGAGCCAACCAACTGGCGCATTATCTGATCGAACGGGGCGTGGGGCCGGACGTGCTGGTCGGCATTTGTCTGGAACGCTCGCTGGAGATGGTGATCGGTTTGCTGGGTATCTTGAAGGCCGGCGGCGCTTATGTGCCGCTCGACCCCAATTATCCAGTGCATAGATTGGAGTATATGATTTCGGAGTCGAAGATTAAATTTTTACTCAGTAATGAAAGTAATTCTCCGTTATCTGCTCCATGCTCCGAAACAATATTTATCAATGACATACTTAATATCGAAAAAAATATTAATTGCAATCTGGAAATTAAAATACCTGGAAATATTAGTGCATATGTGATTTTTACATCCGGTTCAACTGGACAACCTAAAGGTGTTCAGATAAGTCACTCGAATGTTACGAATTTTATTTTCGACATGAAAAAGCGCGTTGCTTTGGATGCGGACGATTGTTTTCTAGGATTGACTTCGTTGTCATTTGATATAGCTGGTTTGGAATTGTATTTGCCTTTGATCTGTGGCGCTAGGGTTGTTCTTGTCAACAGCTGTTCGGCTAAGGACCCGAATCGACTGGCAGAAATAATTAATAGCTTAAAGGTAAACTTTATTCAAGCTACGCCGAGCACTTGGATAATGTTAAATGATATTGATTTTCCACTCGATAGAAAAATGACATTATTAAGTGGAGGGGAAGCATTACGTGTTGATTTGGCCAAAAAATTATTATCTAAAAGTAAAAGTGTATATAACTTATACGGGCCCACGGAAACGACAGTTTGGTCGACATGTTGCTTATTAAACGAATTTAATGATATAGCGCCGATTGGTCGTCCAATAAGTAACACTAGGGTATATATATTAGACAGCAATCTAAACTTTCTAGGGATAGGGATTACCGGTGAGCTTTATATAGGAGGAGACGGACTTGCAAGAGGATACATAAACCGCCCCGATTTAACAGCCGAGAAATTCATCCCTGATCCATTCGGCAAACCCGGAACCCGTTTATACAGAACAGGCGATCTTGTGCGTTACCGCCCGGACGGCAACATCGACTACTTGGGCCGCATAGACCACCAAGTCAAAATCCGAGGTTTTCGCATAGAACTGGGCGAAATCGAAACCCAATTGCTCAAACCACTTGAGATCAAGGAAGCCGTTGTAGTTGCCAGAGAAGATCAACCTGGCGACAAGCGTTTGGTGGCTTACCTAGTAATGCATGTGACGGCGTTCGACACCGAGCAGGCCATCGTCGATGGCCTTAAAGCTCAACTCAAACAACACCTGCCGGACTACATGTTGCCCAGCACCTTTGTGGTGCTGGACGCTATGCCGCTGACCGCCAACGGCAAGTTGGATAGGAAGCAATTACCACCGCCCAACCTTAGCGAGCAACTAAAAAAAGCTTACATCGCGCCGCGCACCGAAACCGAACAGGTCTTGGCCGAAATTTGGCAAGAAGTCTTGGGTGTCGAGCAAGTGGGCATCGAAGACGATTTTTTCGAATTGGGCGGACATTCGCTATTAGCCACACAATTAATGTCGCGGATGGCAAAGCATTTTTCAGTTGAATTGCCATTACGCAGTTTGTTTGAGAGAGCTCATGTCTCGGCGTTGGCCGAACAAATCGATCTTTTGCGTTGGACTGCTCTATCCCTTAACTCTCAAGAAACAGCCATCCCTGAAACCGACTTTGAGGAGATCGAATTCTAATGCTGTATCAGCTACTTGCCACGCTACGTGAATTGAATGTTAGGCTTTTCGTCGAAGAGGGCAATTTAAAATGTAAAGCCCCTCTAGGTACTTTGACTGACGAAATTTCTCAGCAAATTAAGGCACAAAAAGCAGATTTAATAACATTATTGGGGGCCCAAAAGAAAGCGGATGAGCCGATTGTCGTTTCCGCCCCCCGCACCGCCTCAATCCCGCTATCCTACGCCCAGCAACGTCTGTGGTTTCTGGACCAACTGGAGCCGGACAATCCCTTCTACAACATCCCGGTGGCCCTGCGTCTGACCGGCCGCCTGGACATTGCCGCGCTGACGCACAGCTTCGCGGCCATCGTCCGCCGGCACGAAGTGCTGCGGACCGTGTTCGACACCGGCCCTGACGGCGAGGCCATGCAAATCATCCTCCAGGAATTGGCTGTGGAACTGGAAAGCATCGACCTAACCGGCTTAGCGTCCGGCCAAGAGGATGCTTGGCAAGCGCTATGCCAGCAAGAAGCCAGCGAACCTTTCGACTTGCGTAACGGACCTTTGATCCGCGCCCGTTTATTGCTGCTGGCAGACAATGCCGAACAGCAGGATGCGGTACTGTTGTTGACCATGCACCACATCGTCTCCGACGGCTGGTCGGCGGAACTCCTAATTAAGGAATTCAGTTCGCTGTACCGAGCGTTCACACAAGGACTCGCCGCGCCGCTGGCGGAATTGCCGATTCAATACGCCGATTTTGCCTGCTGGCAGCGTCAGTGGTTGAGCGGCGAGGTACTGGAGCGCCAGTTACATTACTGGCGGCGACAACTGGACGGCGCGCCGCTGGTGCTGGATCTGCCCACCGACCGGCCAAGGCCGGCGGCGGCGACCTACCGTGGGGCTAGTCTGGCTTTCGAACTGCCGTTGACCGTGGCGCAAGCGATACGGGCGTTGAGCCGACAACACAACGTGACATTGTTCATGGCGCTATTAACCGTGTTCCAATTACTGCTCAGCCGCTACAGCGGCCAAGCCGACCTGTGCGTCGGCAGCCCGGTTGCCAACCGCAATCGGCCGGAAATCGAAGGTTTGATCGGCTTCTTCGTCAACACCTTGGTGCTGCGTGCCAATGTATCGGCCAACCCGACGGTGGCCGAATTTCTGGCGCAAATCAAAACCACGGTCCTGGACGCCCAACAGTACCAAGACCTGCCATTCGAAAAACTGGTCGAAGCGCTGCAGCCCGAGCGCGACCCCAGCCGTAGCCCGCTGTTCCAAGTCATGTTTGTATTGGCCAAGCAGGACCAATTGAGGTTAAGTCTGCCGGATTTAGCCGTCGAACTGATCGAAGATTCCGGCAACATGGCCAAATTCGATGTAACCCTGCACATCCAAGACTGGCCGGATGGCCGAATCAGTGCAAGCTGGGAATACAACACCGATCTGTACGATGCCGCCGGTATCGAACGTCTGGCTCGGCACTACCAACAGTTGCTGCAAGCGGCCGTCGCCGCCCCCCTGCGCAGAGTCAGCGAACTGCCGCTGCTGAGCGAAGCGGAAACCCGGCAAATCCTCACCGACTGGAACGCGACCGGAGTCGAATACCCGCAAGACCGCTGCATTCACCAGCTGTTCGAAGCGCAAGTCGAGAAAACCCCGGACGCCATTGCGCTGAGCTTTGAAGATCAGCATCTCACCTACGCCGAACTGAACGCCAAAGCCAACCAACTGGCGCATTACCTGATCGAACGGGGTGTCGGCCCTGACGTATTGGTCGGCATTTGTCTGGAACGCTCGCTGGAGATGGTGATCGGTTTGCTGGGTATCTTGAAGGCCGGCGGCGCTTATGTGCCGCTCGATCCCAACTATCCCGCGGAACGCTTGGGCTTTATGCTGACCGACATTGCGCCCAGCGTGGTTTTGACGCAAGAGCGATTCGCCGGGCTGGAATTTGCCGAGGCTCAAGCACTCAGCCTGGATAGCGATTGGCCTTGGGTTGCTGCTTACCCCGCCGATAACCCACAGCCCGATCTTCAACCCAGCAACCTAACTTATTGCATCTACACATCCGGCTCGACCGGCCAACCCAAAGGCGCCGGCGTGCCGCACCAAGGCATCTTGAACCGCTTGCAGTGGATGCAGGCGGAATACCGGCTGGATCATACCGATCACGTATTGCAGAAAACGCCCTACAGCTTCGACGTGTCGGTCTGGGAATTCTTCTGGCCGTTGATGACCGGCACCCGTTTGGTCGTGGCGGCGCCGGAACTGCACAAAGACAGCCAAGGCTTGATCAAGCTGATCCGTAGCGAAGGCATTACCACGATTCACTTCGTACCGTCCATGCTGCAAGCCTTTGTCGATACGCCGGGCGTCGAACACTGCACGAGTCTGAAGCGGGTGATTTGCAGTGGTGAAGCACTGCCGGCCGATCTGGTGCAACGCTTCCAACAAAAACTGCCGGCCGAACTGCACAATCTGTATGGTCCGACCGAAGCCTCGGTCGATGTCAGCTACTGGGCCTGTCCTGCGGACTGCAAAGAAAATGCGATCCCGATCGGCAAACCGATTGCCAATCTTCGTCTGCACATTCTCGACCGCAGCCTGAACCCGGTGCCGATTGGCACGCCCGGGGAGCTGCACATCGGAGGTATCGGTTTAGGCCGAGGCTACCTGAATCGGCCCGATCTGACCGCCGAGCGTTTCGTTCCCGATCCATTCGGCCCGGTAGGCAGCCGGCTATACAAAACCGGCGACCTCACGCGCTACCGCCCGGACGGCAACATCGACTACCTGGGTCGCATCGACCACCAAGTCAAGATCAGAGGCTTTCGCATCGAACTGGGCGAAATCGAAGCCCAATTACTCAAGCAACCGGAGATCAAGGACGCCGTGGTAGTTGCACGAGAAGACCAACCTAACGACAAACGCTTGGTCGCTTATGTGGTTCCACATACGACGGCAGCGGATGCCAAGGCAGAGCACGCCATCGTCGAGCGCATCAAGGCAGCGCTCAAACAAAATCTGCCGGACTACATGGTGCCCAGCGCCTTCGTGGTACTGGAAGCCATGCCACTGTCCGCCAACGGCAAATTGGATAGGAAGCTGTTACCGACGCCTGACTTCAGCGAGCAACTGAAAAATGCCTGTGTGGCACCGCGCACCGAAACCGAGCAAGCGTTGGCTGAGATTTGGCAAGAGGTCTTGGGCGTCGAACAAGTGGGCATCGAAGACGATTTCTTCGAATTGGGCGGACATTCGTTGTTGGCCACGCAATTGATGTCGCGAATTACCAAACGCTTTTCGGTTGAATTGCCGCTACGCCACTTATTCGAGCATGGCCGGCTTGCGGCCTTGGCCGAAACGATAGCAAGGCAGCAAGCCGACGGGAATGCGCTACACGCGGTCACGATACCGCCGACTTCCCGCACCGCCTCAATCCCGCTATCCTACGCCCAGCAACGTCTGTGGTTTCTGGACCAACTGGAGCCGGACAATCCCTTCTACAACATCCCGGTGGCCCTGCGTCTGACC
>Ga0207952_1000227_pt1 | contig 56926 bp, 61 predicted proteins | sample SubbioR12Aug_8Ca_FD_184831 | JGI IMG/M metagenome (GOLD analysis project Ga0207952, IMG submission 184831) | Serpentinite rock and fluid subsurface biosphere microbial communities from McLaughlin Reserve, California, USA - CR12Aug_8Ca (SPAdes) | ecosystem: Environmental > Terrestrial > Deep...
CTGGGTGCGGCCTTGCAGAGCCAGCGCCGCAAGCCCTCGTGATTCATCGCGGCCTTGAGGCCGCGCGATCCGCCGGCGACCAGCAAGGTATCGGGCTGGCCGCCGACCTTGCGGCTGTGCAAGGCAACGCCCGAATTGGAAACCACGGCGCCGCCCTCGGGCGAGACGATCGCCACATCGTAGAACGGCCGGGCGCGGCCCTCGTTGGCGGCACCAAAGACGGCGGCGGGGCCGGTGACGTCGAGGAGCTGGCAGCCCTCGTAGGCGACGATGGCGATGCGATGCGGGCGAGCACGAGAAAGGGTCATTGGCAGAAAATAGACGATATTTGTCATTTCTGCCAGAGGCCAATCTGTCATCCTGAGCGTAGCGAAGGATCCTTCGCTACGCTCAGGATGACAACGGACTGAAGGAGAAATCACCATGGCTGAGCCCGTCCAGATCGGCATCCTGCTCTATCCCAACGTCACCCAGCTCGACGCCACCGGCCCTGCCCAGGTGCTGAGCCGCGTGCCGGGCGCCAAGATGCACATGATCTGGAAGACGCTTGATCCGGTGCCGACCGATGCCGGCTTCTCGATCGTGCCGACCACCACCTTCGCCGACTGCCCCAGGCTCGACGTGATCTGCGTGCCGGGCGGCGGCGGCCAGACGGTGCTGATGACCGACGACGAGACGCTCGACTTTTTGCGCAAGCAAGCCGCCACCGCGCGCTACGTCACCTCGGTCTGCACCGGTTCGCTGGTGCTGGGCGCGGCCGGACTCCTGAAGGGCTACAAGTCGGCCTGCCATTGGGCATGGCGCGACATGTTGCCGGCGTTCGGCGCCATTCCGGTGGCCGAGCGCGTGGTGCGCGACCGCAACCGCATCTCGGGCGGCGGTGTCACCGCCGGCATCGATTTCGGCCTCACGGTCGCGGCCGAGCTGGCGGGCGAGGAAGTCGCCAAGTCGATCCAGCTCGTGCTCGAGTACGATCCGCAGCCGCCGTTCAATTCTGGCAGTCCGGAAAAGGCCGGACCGGAGCGGGTGAAGCGCATCCGCGAGCGGCTCTCGGGCCTGTTGCAGGCCCGACAGAAGGCCAACGACGACGCGGCGGCGAAGCTCGCCTAGCAATGCTCGAGCTGAGACCAACCTGCGAGCATTGCAACAAGGCGCTGTCGCCGGCTTCGCCCGAGGCGCGCATCTGCAGCTACGAGTGCACCTTCTGCGCCGATTGCGTCGACGCGGTTCTCGGCAACGTCTGTCCGAACTGCGGCGGTGGTTTCGTGCCACGGCCGATCCGGCCGGCGCGGAACTGGAGGAGCGACAATTTCCTCGGCAAGGACCCGGCATCGATAAAGGTGAAACACCGCCCGGTCGACCCAGCCGCCCATGCCTGCTTCTCGGCCGACCTCAGGACGATCCCGCCACAGGAACGATGAGGCGCTAGATCAACGCCGCCGTGAACAAGGCCGCGGACACCACGCACGCCACGGTGCGAACCGTGTTCCAGGTGGTCCATCTGTCCAGATAGTGCGACCACAGGGCGGCGGCTTCGGGTGTCGCCGCCGGCACAGCGGCAAGCGCATTGTTCAGCGGCACATTGAAGACGATCGTGACGCCAATGCATCCCGCCAGATAGATCACGCCCGCGATCAGGATGAGCTTGCCACTCATCTGGTCCCACCAGACATACGAGCCGACAGCCAGCAGCAGGCACACCAGCCCGGTGCCGAAGAAGGCCAGAAAGAAGGTCGGGTTCTGAACGGTGACGTTGATGGAGTTCATGGCGGCGACCCCATGCTCCGAGGGCAGGCGGCCCAGCGCCGCCATGATGAACGATGAAAACGCGAAGAAGATACCGCCGACGAGACCGCTGCCGATCGCTGCGACAAAGGTCAACGTGAAGATTGCATGGTTGATCATGGCGGCAGCGGTAGCACGGCCGTTCCGTTTCCATAAGTACGCACATATTTTATACTTGGTATCAGACATGGGTACGCGGACGGAGATCGAACCATGACCAAGGCCCCGTGGTGTTCGGTGACGGCAACAGTCGAAGTGATCGGCGGGCGCTGGAAGCCCACCATCCTGTTCCAGCTGAAAGACCAGCCGCGGCGGTTCAACGAACTGCGCCGGCTGGTGCCCGGCATCACGCAGCGCATGCTGACGCTCCAGCTCCGCGCCCTCGAACAGGACGGCATCATCACGCGCACGGTGCACCAGGCCGTGCCGCCGCGCGTCGAGTATGCCTTCAGCAAGAAGGGTTTTACGCTGGGGCCCATCCTCGATGCGATGGAGAAATGGGGCGAGACGAACCGGCCGCGCCGGCGGGCGTGACGGCGCCCTCGCACTCGATTGATACAATCCGGCGATAGGCCACCGGCCCAAGGTCGGCGAAAATGGCAAGGGAGGATTCCCCCGTGCCCAGTCGTTCCGTTGTATGTCGTCGCGCCTTCTTCGGCATCGTGGCGGGCTGCTTTGCCCTCCTGGCCGGTGGCGCCGGCTACGCCCAGCAATCCGGCGCCTTCACCGCCGCCGGCGCCTTCAGCTACAAATGGAATGTCGCGCCGCCTTTCGAGGCGATCATGCCGATCGATATCCGTTGGGCCTTGATCTGGACCGGCCATCTCGAGGCCACCTTCCACGGGGACTTCGATGCTGTGCTCCGCCAGGGCACACAGGCTTGGCAGAAGTCGAAGGGACATGCGCTCACCGAGACGCTGCCTGACGAGCAGGTGGTCGAGCTCGTTTCCGAAGGGCTGAAACAACGCGACGCCGTCGGCTGGGCGATCCTGCGCGATCCCGCCGTCGGCTTCTCGGTCGGCGTTCCCACCAAGCTCGTGACCTTCGACGCGCCGCGACAGGAACGCGATACCCTCGGTTACCACGGTGAAGGCGCCGTCATTCAATCCGTCGTCGTCCATTTCGGCGATCCGAGTTGCCGGACGATGGATGCCTATTATGCCCGCTTCAGGAAGGCGAGTTATCGCGGCCGGCAGGACAGGTGGTTCGTGGCCCTTGCCCGCATGCCCGACCACCATTCCTACGTGAAGGCGGTCTGCCACGAAGCCGGCATGGTCACGGCGACGATGGGCATACGGATCGAAGACGTCGAAGGCCATCGCCGACTCTTCGCCGCCATGGCGACCAGTCTTACCCTCATGCGCAACCTCGATCCCACCGCCCGGCCGCGCCCCAAGGTCGAGGAGCTGCCGGCGGCGCCGATGGACCCCTCGCAAGGACAGGTGGCCCGGCCCCGGCCGACCGGCACTGCACCGGCGAACATCGACACAGCGGGCATGACCGACAAGCTCAAGCTCGTGCGGCGGGCCGGCGACGATCTGCGCGCCGAAGACGTCTTCGCGAAGGCCGCCAGCGCCGTCTACATGGTGAAGGCCGACAAGAGCATCGGCTCGGCGGTGGCAGTGAGCGAGACCGACCTGCTGACCAACTGCCACGTCGTGGGCGACAAGACCCATGTCCTGCTTGTCCGCGGCAAGCAGGAACTGAAGGCCGCCGTCGTGTCGATGAACGTCAATGCCGACCGCTGCGTGCTCAGGACCGACGCCAAGCTGCCGAAATGGGTCGAAGTCCGGCCCTACGACGACATCAAGGTCGGCGAACGGGCTCTCACCATCGGCACGCCGCAGGGACTGGAGCTGACGGTTGCGGAGGGCATCGTTTCCTCCAAGCGCAGCCAGAACGATTCCAAGCTGATCCAGACCTCGGCGCCGATCTCGCAGGGCTCTTCCGGCGGCGGCCTATTCGACGCCCAGGGCCAGCTGCTCGGCATCACGACCTTCTACTTCAAGGCCGGGCAGAACCTGAACTTCGCCGTCGCCGGCGAGGAATTCGCCCGCCCCGACTCCCGGGCGGACTAGAGTCAACCGACACGAAACACCTCACCCTGAGGAGCGGCCCGCTGGGCCGCGTCTCGAAGGGTGGGATCAGTCATGGTGTTGCCCACCCTTCGAGACGCGCTACGCGCTCCTTGTATCAAGAAACGACCGTGCCGGCGTAGAGTTGTCGGTGCGGTGTCGGCGGAGAGCCCGTCTGCTCCTGGGGTTGCCAAGCCCGTTCCTGAGCTCGGTGCCTCCGCCGTTGATTTTGTGATCCCGAACGGTCGCCTGGGCCGAACCGCGAGCCCGCATGCGCAAGGATGGGAGCCAAGATCCATGTTCGTTGGTATCGATGTGGCGAAGGATCGCCTGGATGTTCATGTTCGACCTTCCGGTGAGGCCTTCACCGTCGAGCGCGATGGCGAAGGCGTCGAGGAACTGGCCAAACGGCTGAACGCCGTGATGCCGAGCTTGGTCGTGCTCGAGGCGACCGGCGGCTTCGAGACGATCGTGGCAGCGGGGTTGGCTGCCGCCGGCCTGCCTGTAGCGGTCGTCAATCCGCGCCAGATCCGTGACTTCGCTCGGGCCACGGCTCGGCTGGCCAAGACTGATACCCTCGATGCTGCCGTCATTGCCCACTTCGCCGAAGCCGTGAACCCGCCGCCTCGGCCACTCGCCGATCCGCAGCAACGGCTGCTCGGCGAGTTGATGGCCCGACGGCGCCAGCTCATCGAGATGATGGTCGCCGAAGGCAATCGCCGCCGCCTGCTCACCGTCAGGCGGACCCTCAAGAGCGTCGATCGCGTGCTTGCTACCCTGAAGGCTCAACTCAAGGACATCGACCACGACATCGACATCGCCGTGCGCGGCACCCCGGCCTGGCGCGAGGCTGAGGATCTCCTGATCAGCGTGCCCGGCATTGGACCCAAGATCGCCCGCACCCTGCTCGCCGAAATGCCCGAGCTCGGCCGGCTCGATCGACGCCAGATCGCCTCGCTGACCGGCGTCGCTCCCTTCAACCGCGACAGTGGCACCTTGCGCGGCCGCCGAGCCATCGCCGGCGGCAGGACCGTCGTGCGCAGCGCTCTCTTCATGAGCGTGCTCGTCTCGATCCGCCGCAAGCTGCCGCTGGCCGAGACCTATCATCGCCTGAGAGCCGCCGGAAAGCCCGCCAAGGTCGCCATCGTTGCCTGCATGCGTAAGCTCGTGACCATCCTCAACGCCATCCTCAGGGATAAAAAGCCATGGGCAACCGCTTGACCAACACGACGGTCGCTCAGGACGAGGTGAGTCTATCACAGCGAGACACGCTCTAGCCTTTCGACGGCACCACGTAGTCGGCGGGCCAGGTTGCCCGAAACGCCTGATGCGCCTCGCAACGCTGCGACAGAGCCTCGAGAGCCGGATACCGGCCGGACGGCAGCAGCTCCGGATCGGCCTGCTGGACGTAGCGGACCATGCAGGTGGTGGTGATGCAGGCCTGATCGAGGGCGGCATCGGCCGGCCAGGAATGGGCCGCCAGGGCGGCAAGGCCGCCCTCCGCCTGAATTCGGCAACGCGCAATCCAGTCGGGCCAGCGATAGGCCTCCGGTCGGACCAGCCGCTCGTAGGCCGACGCCATGACCTTGTCGATCACGCCCGATGCGAGCGCCAGGAGCTGCAGCGCCTGCTGACGTGAGGACCCGCCCGGCGGCAGCAGCGCGCGCTCCGGGCCGACCGTCTGGTCGAGCCAATCGAGGATTGCCGCCGAATCGATCAGCGTCGTGCCGTCGGCCAAGATCAGCGAGGGAATGCGGCCGAGCGGATTGACGGTCCGCATCGAGTCGAAATCGCCGAACACCGAGCGCGTGTCGTGCTCGAAGGCGAAGCCCAGGACATTGAGCGTCACCGCGACCCGGCGCACATTGGGCGAATCGTATTGGCCGACCAGAATCATCGCCTGAAACCCGTCCTGAGATATCGACTGGAAATGCCGCACGCATCGGGGCGATGCGGGCAGCACCAGTATAGTGGTCCCATCTCAGGGGTTCCATGACCCGGCGTGTGAAGCGCGGTCGGCGGGCCGGCGTTTAGGCAGCGGGTCGCGCGAAAACTCGAACCGACCTCGAATATGGCGGTTGAAGAATGCACCTTTGGACGACGCCGCATTCATCGCCGCATAGGTCGCCAGGGGAACGTGCCTGTACCTGTAGCGGCGCCTGGTCTGAAAGACGATGTCGAGTTCGCGCCTGCGGGCGTTGTAACTATAGGAACGGATGACGGTCGACGGCATGGCCTGACAACGCCCGCGCCTGCGCTCCGGCTGCATGCCGGGCGTCCGCGTATCAGCTGTCGGGCGCAATCGTCGGCCCCGGCCAATGCCGGCGATAGTCCCCGATCAGCCGTTCATACTCGGCCTCGCACACGCCATAGGATCCTGACGCGAGATCGATAAGCCCTGCGCGGTCCAGGATGCGGACATGGTCGCGCGTCGATCTGATCAGATGCTTTCCTTCGAGCATGTGAAGCGATTCGGTCACACCCTGACGGCGGACTCCCAGCATCAGGGCGATGAACTCGTGGGTGACCATGAGGTCATCGCCCTCGAAGCGGTCGTGCGACATCAGGATCCAGCGCGCCAGGCGCTCGTCCATGCCGGCATGTCCATTGGTCAAGGCGGTCTGGCTGGCCTGGACCATGAACACATGGATATAGCGCAACAGGACCGCGCGCAGGGTGGGACTGGCCTGCTGTGCGCGCCGCAAATCACCGGCCGCGATGCGCCAGGCCGAGCCGGCGGCCTGGACGACGGTCTCGTTCGCCGAACGACCGGAGTCCAGGAGGATGTCCAGGCCGGTCATGCCGTCGTGGCCGACCACGGCCACGGCGATCTGCCGCTGCGGCGACTGCGCGACGACGGAGGCAAGACCGCTATCGAGGAAGAACGCGGCGTCGACCTTTTCACCGGGCGTCTCCAGGACCTGACCACGCTGCAGCTCGACCGACTCAAGATGGGGCGTCAACAGATCCTGATCCGCCTGCGACATCGCGCTGATGAGTCTGTTGAGCATGGGTCCACGTCCCTAGCCCTTCTTCCTGACGATACTGATACGGCCGTCGGCTTCCATGTAGGCGGCGGCGACGTCCTCGCAGTCTTCCAGGCCCTTTTCGCGCAACTGCGCCAGCAGTTCGTCCCTGGTGACGAGCTCGGCCTGCATGTTCCGCCGCAGCATCCGGCCATTCTCGACCAGCTTCAGCTTGGGCTCGCGGATCAGCCGCTCCATGGCAGGAAATCTGTTGCCCAGCCATTCCAGCACGTAGGTCCAGCCCAGGAGCGTGGCGACCAGGACGGCGCCTTCGGGGATGGACCGATAGTCCGAAGCGGTGAAGCCATTGCCCGCGACCTCGGCCAGCAGGACGATTACCAGCACATCGGAAGGTCCGAGGCCGCCGATCTGGCGCTTGGACATCAGCCGGACGAGCACGAAGACCAGCAGGTACATGATGGTGCCGCGCACCACCATTTCCAGCAGCGAGTGCTCGGGCACGAAAATGCCCTGCCAGTCGATCGCCCAGATCTTCTCGCCCATGGTCGCTCCGCTGCAGGCACAACGAAATGATGACCGGCGAGTTGCCGATTTGCGCTCAGGTGGGGTCGGTCTGATGCCGGCTCTGGTGAGCGGAATCGGCGGAGGTTCCCGTTTCAGGCGAACGGCCGCGGCCGTCCGTGCTGTCCACCGGGGCTACCGGCCGCACGGAAATCTCCAGCGTGTGAGCGCCGATCAGGGCCGCCACCGCCCTTTCGCGTTCGTCGTGCGTGGGCACCGTCCCCTGCACCGTCACGGTGCCGGCCGCGACCTCGACGACGAGATTGCGGGCGTCGACATCCACTGCCGTCAATCTGTCGAGAAGCTTGCCCCGGATCAGCTCGTCGCGATCATTCATGGCCAACCTCCGCTCCTGCTGTTTGCGCCAACGCGCCACGATGCGCCCGGGTTCCGGCCGGCGCCCTGACAGGCCCCCCACAGGCACAAGAGCGAGCTGCTCAGGTCCCTTCACATCCCCTAGCGTCGACGGGAGCCGCGACGGGGCGCCGCTCGGCGCGGCCTGGGCGTTCGGCCGTTCCACAGCTCGAGCAGCGGACCGTCGCCGCCGTAAACCGGATCCTGCGCCGGGAGCTTGACCCGCCGGATCGACGCCTCCGCCTTTTCGCAATCGGTTTCGCCAGGCCGGGGCTCGTCGTAGGCACCGCCCGCCGGATAGGCGCCGACGACCACGAGGTCATGGCTTCCGCCCAGGCGCCGATGACCCGTGCCGGCCGGCAGCACGACGACGTCGCCCGCCTTCACCGCGAGCTTGCGGCCACCGGCGCCGCCGAATTCGACGACGGCGTGGCCGCGCGCAATGCCCAGCACCTCGTGCGTGGCGGTGTGGAAATGGCGAAACGGATAGATGCCGTTGCGCCACGACTTGCGCCAGCCATGCCGGCGAAAGAGTTCCTCGAACACCGCCGCCGGATCGTAACGTTCGTCGCCTTTCACCGCGCTGCGATAGAGCACGAGGGCAAGCTGGGGATTGTTCGGCGTGCCCGCGCCATCGCCGGCGAAGCGGAAAGGCTGGGGAGTGCGCCGGCGCACCAGCGTAGCGAGGTCGCGCGCCGCCGGACGGGCGTGGCCCGTCAACTTTTCGAAGAGGCGCTTGGCTTCTTCCAGGATGGCCATGGGATCACCCTCGCTGCCCGGCCTTGCCGGATCAACTGAGCTGCTGCAGGCCGCTCATGCCCTCCGCCTTGATCTCTTCCTTGCGTTCGCGGAGTTGTTCACCCACTTCGGACAGGTCCAGCCCCGACTTGCGAAGCTTGGGAAACAGCTGCTTCTCCTCTTCCTTGACGTGATGCTCGACGTATTCCTTGAGCACGGTGACCTTCGCGTCGGTCTTGCCGTCCATCCTGGCACTCTCCAACGCGTCTTCGATCTCGGCGATCAGAACCTTCAGGCTGCCATGCTCGACCTCGGCTTCGTCGAGCAGGCTGATGCCATCATTATCGTCACTGAGGGCATCGCGCGCCTGCGGATAGAAAATGTCCTCCTCGATCGCGGCATGGATGGTGAGTTCGTTGCAGATCTCCTCGGCGAGTTCGGCTTTGCGTGCGGCGTCTTCGGCCTTTTCGTACTCCTTGAACAAACCCGAGACAGTCTTGTGATCGGCCTTCAGGAGCGCAATGGCGTCCCGCGCCCTGGAACGGGCCGGCTTCGAATGCGCGGAGGTCTGGGTATGGGCGGATCGCGTCGGCATTGCTCGCTCCTGGTTTGGGTTGGGCCTGGTTTGGGTTGGGCCTGGTTTGGGTTGGGATCGCTTGACCAACGCATCGGTCGGAGGCGAGTTGCGCGCTTTTTCTGACGCGACGACGATAGGGAGCTCCCTCGTCGCGACCGTTCACGTCACCTCGGTCTCTGCCGTCTTGCACCATCGCCCGACGGTGAGGCCGGGTTCCGGCGTGCGGCCTTCCTGGACAAGTCCTTGCTCGAGCCTTGGCGCAAGCTCTGGCGGAGGGCATCCCGGAGGCCGACGGGCCTGCGGTGCTTCTTGAGGAGATCGCGGAAAGCCTCGTCGCTCAGGTCGCCGAAATCCTTGCCGAGGTCGCGGCCCAGCAACTCGATGGCCTGCATGACGACACCATCGAGGATTACGCGTTTGGCCGGCATTCCTATTCCCTGGGCTAGTCCCTGGCGCGGTTGGTGAAGCGCGCATTGCCGAGGCCCGTGCCGATCGTCAGCACACCCCAGTGCCTGACGTCCGTCATGGCCGGAACCTCGCTCAGCCCCTGGACGACCGCGTCGTTGTGCAGGATCACCACCGGCTCCTGATCGTCGATGCGCGGCAGCCGGCCCGTAAGCTCGGCGGCGAGATTGAAATCGTCGCCCTCCCAGTTGCCGGGCAGGTTCTGACCGCCGCTCACGATGACACCGTGCTCGCCGATCAGACCGGGACAGCCGAAGCCGACGAAGGGTGCCAGCCTGAGCTTCTGGGCGGCGGCATCCTCCATCAGCTCTTCCGTCATGGTCGCGATGCGGGCCAGCGCTTCGTCCCGCGTTGGCGCATCGTCGCGATACTTCCAGTGGAGATGCTTCCAGACTGCGGCCTTCGACAGATCGCCCTTCTTCATGTTGAGTTCGACCACGCCCACCCGGAGGTTGGTGCCGCCAATATCGGCCGCCAGGATCGCATCGTGGCCGGCCAGCATCCAACTGGGCGCAAGCTGCACGGCGCCGATCAGCCCCGCCTTGTCGGGATTATTCCTGATCGACCGCAGCTCGACGGCGGCGCCTTCGCCGGTCAGAAGCACAGCGGCGCGCCCCATCGACAACTCGCCGATGTGGCTGGCGCTGAGGCCACCGCCCACGACGATACGTTCGGTCCCCAACCAACCCTTGAGCCGCAGAAAGCGGCGCACCACGGTGGCCAGTTCCTGCGCGAACTCCTCGACGGCGGTGTGGACCAGGCCGGCCGTCAGGGGATCTCCGCTAGCCAGCAGCTTGTCCAGTTTTGCCTTGGAGATCTCATTGGTCGGCGTGTCGCCGAACGGATCGTCGCCCTGGGCTCGAAGCCGCTCGCGCCAATCGTCGAGGATGGCACGAAACGCCCGGCCACTGGCGCGATCGCCGACGAAGCCTCCGCTGTCGCGCAGCTCCTCGTTGTAGGTGTCGACCGTAACTGCGGGAAGGACGCGACCACCATGGACGAGGACATGCGAGGGCGAGTTGTCGATCGTCAATGATCGGCTTTCCACGATGGCAGCTCCTCGGCTGGCCCTGCGGGTGCCCACGTTCCGATCCAACGGATGGAGTGGCGAGAAGTTGCCTGGCCTCGTGTCACCCAGGCGACGCTTTCCGGCCCGTCTCCCTCCCGCCAGCCACCTTCCCACCCATGACCTTCCTCGCCCGCCTGACGACTTGCCGGTCGAGGTGCGCCGTCGAGAGTTCGAGCTTGCGCGCCGCCAGACGCTCTCCCGTGCCGAGCAGATCCAGTCGGGAATGACGCACCTTGGGAAAGATCTCCTCCTCCTCCGCCTTCACGTGGCGCGCGACATAGGTCGCCAGGACTTCGATCATGGAGTCGAACTGAGGATCGTCGGCAGGAGTGTCCTCAATCTTCGATATCAGGCCCTGGATACCGCCATGTTCGACGTTGGCCCTGCCCAGCAGGTCGTCGCTCTCGTCGTCGAGCGCCGCTGCCACGGCTGGATAGAAAATCTCCTGCTCGATCGTCGCATGGATCGTCAGGGCCTGACAGATCCGGAGCGCCAGCTTGCCCTTTTCGAGCCGATCGGCATGCCGGCGGCGGCGTTGGTAGGCATGAAACATTCCGTCGACCTCAACGTGATCGGCGGCCAGAAGGTCGAGGGCATCGTGCGTACCGGCCCCATCTTTCACCGTCTTGTGTGCCATCGCCCCAGCCCATTCCTTCAGGTTCCTGCGCGAAACGCCTTCTCACCAGAATGGTTGCCGGCGAGAGGGCGTCAGCCGCAACGCGAGGAGCTGGGCGCGGGGCGTGGTGCAAAATCATTCAGGCTGGATCATTCAGGCTGGCGGCGGTCGCCACATTCCTGCCACGCCGCCGCGAAGTGGCACAACATGACCGGCAACCGCGCGGCACCCCCGGCGTTCTTGCAAGATGGAAGATTTTGCCAAGGAGGTTGTCATGTCGCGCATTGCATCCCTCGCCGTTTTCGCGGCCGTGGCCGTGGCGACATCCGCCTGCGGCGAACGCCCCGTCGACCGGGCACTGACTGGTGGTGCGATCGGCGCCGCGGGTGGCGCTGTCGTCGGTTCGACGGTCGGCAGTCCGGTGGGCGGCGCCGTCGTCGGCGGCCTGGGTGGCGCCGCGATCGGTGCGGCCACCGCGCCGACCCATCGCACCTACTACTACGACTGATGAGGTACTGAGACCCCCTCCGGTGATTTGTCCCGCGGCTTGACCGCAGGGGCGGATCGCCGGAGCGCGGCGCCTTGAGAGCGTTGCTGGGTGAGAGATGCGCAACGACAGTCTCACGAAATATCGCGCTAAGCGGGACTTCACCCGGACCCAGGAACCGGCCGGCAAGATGGCCGTGCCCGCGGCCGGCCAGTTGCGCTTCGTGATCCAGCGCCACGACGCCACGCGCCTGCACTACGATTTCCGGCTCGAGCTCGACGGCACGTTCAAGTCATGGGCCGTCACGCGGGGGCCGTCGCTGGATCCGCACGACAAGCGGCTTGCGGTCGAGGTCGAGGATCATCCGCTCGACTACGGAGATTTCGAGGGCACCATTCCGAAGGGCCAGTACGGCGGCGGCACGGTGCAGCTCTGGGACCGCGGCTATTGGCTGCCCCAGGGCGATCCGCACCTGGGGCTGAAGCGCGGAGATCTGAAATTCGCCTTGGCCGGCGAGCGGCTCAGCGGCAGCTGGGTGCTGGTGCGCATGAAATGGGATCGCGACAAAGGGCGGAATGGCGGAGGAAAGCGGACCAACTGGCTCCTGATCAAGCATCGTGACGCCGCCGCGCATGAGGGCGAGGGCGACCAGCTGCCGGAGGATCCCAAGTCGGTGGCGTCAGGCCGGACCCTGAAGGAGATCGCGATGGGGGCCGGTCGTGCGCCGGCACCCTTCATGTCACGCAAGACCAAGGTGCGCGCCGGTGCGGTGTGGGGCGCCAAGGCCAAACAAAAGCCCACGGCGAAATCCAGGAAGGTTTCGGCGATGCCGCGCTTCGTCGAGCCGCAGCTTGCGAAGCTGGTGGAACGCGCGCCGCAGGCGACGGGCTGGGCGCATGAGGTCAAGTTCGACGGCTATCGCCTGCAGCTTCGCGTCGAGGGCGGCGAGGCGGTGCTGCGCACCCGCACGGGGCTTGACTGGACGGCGAAGTTCGCCGCCATCGCCGAGGCGGCGGCAAAGCTGCCGGACTGCCTGATCGACGGCGAGGCGGTGGCGCTGGACCGCCATGGCGCGCCCGATTTCGCGGCGCTGCAGGCGGCGTTGTCGGAGGGTCAGTCGGACACTCTCATCTTCTTCGCCTTCGATCTCTTGTTCGCCGACGGCGAGGATCTGCGGCCGTTGCCGCTTGCCGATCGCAAGGCGCGACTGAAGGAGCTGCTGGAGGGGCTCGAGGGCAAGCAGGCCGGACTGCGCTACGTCGATCATTTCGAGACGGCGGGCGATGCGGTGCTGCAGTCGGCCTGCCGCCTGAATTTCGAGGGCATCGTGTCCAAGGAGCTTGACGCGCCCTACCGCTCCGGCCGCGTCGGCAGCTGGGTCAAGACCAAGTGCCGCGCCGGGCATGAGGTGGTGATCGGCGGCTGGACCAGTGAGGGCAAGCGCCTGCGCTCGCTGCTGGCCGGCGTGCATAAAGGAAAGAAGCTCGTCTATATCGGCCGGGTCGGCACCGGCTTTGGCGAGGCCACGGTCGCCAAGCTGGTGCCGCGATTGAAGGAGGTCGAGAGCAAGACCAGTCCTTTCGCCGCCGGCGCCAGCCCGCCCAAGGAGGCCAACATGCATTGGGCACGGCCCGAGCTGGTGGCCGAGATCGAGTTCGCCGGCTGGACCGGCGCCGGCAACGTGCGGCAGGCTGCCTATAAGGGTCTGCGCGCCGACAAGTCGGCCGACGAGGTCGAGGCCGAAACGCCCGAGAAGCCGGAGAAGGCGAAGATGGCCAAGCCGACATCTGGACCTGCTGTCGTGATGGGCGTGTCGATCTCCCATCCCGACAAGCCGCTGTGGCCGGACGAGAAGCCGCCCGTCACCAAGCTCGATCTCGCTCATTATTACGAGGCGGTCGGCGACTGGATGGTCGACCATCTGAAAGGCCGGCCCTGCTCGATCGTGCGCACGCCCGACGGCATTTCAGGCCAGACCTTCTTCCAGCGCCACGCCATGGCCGGCTCCTCCAACCTGATCGAGGAGGTGAAGGTCAAAGGCGACAGGAAGCCCTATCTGCAGATCGACAGGATCGAGGGGCTGGCGGCGGTAGCCCAGCTCGGCGCTACCGAGCTGCACCCCTGGAACTGCCAGCCCGGCAATCCCGAGCTGCCGGGGCGCCTGGTGTTCGATCTCGATCCCGCGCCCGACGTGAAATTCGCCGAGGTCATCGAGGCCGCCCTCGAAGTCCGCAAGCGCCTCGAAGCGCTGGGCCTTGTTGCCTTCTGCAAAACCACGGGCGGCAAGGGGCTGCATGTCGTGGTGCCGCTCACGGCCGACAAGAAGAGCCCGGAGTGGGATGCCGCCAAGATGTTCGCCAAGGAGATCTGCCGGCGGATCGCCGAGACCCAGCCGGAGCGCTTCGTGCTCAGCATGGCGAAGAAGGAACGTACCGGCCGCATCTTCCTCGACTATTTGCGCAACGACCGCACCTCGACGGCAGTGGCACCGCTGTCGCCGCGTGCCCGGCCCGGCGCCACCGTGTCGATGCCGCTCGACTGGCGACAGGTGAAGACAGGCCTCGATCCGAAGAAGTTCACGATCCGCACCGCGCCGGCGCTCCTGAAGAAGACCAAGCCTTGGAAGGACTATGTCAAGTCAGCGCGGCCGCTGCGCGGCGCCATCGAACGTCTCCTCAAAACGAAAGCATGAGGCTCGCCATGGCCAAGGTCCGGCACAAAGCGATGAAGCCGACCTGGGAGGGCCATCTCCGGCTCTCGCTGGTGACCTGTCCCGTCGCGCTCTATTCGGCGACGGAGCGCAGTGCCGACGTGCACTTCAACCTGATCAATCCCAAGACCAACAACCGCATCAAGATGCAGAGCATCGACGCCGGCACCGGCCGCGTGGTCGAGCGCTCCGACCTGGTGAAGGGTTTTGCCGTCGCCAAGAACAAGTACGTGCTGCTCGACAAGGAGGAGCTCGACTCGGTGAAGCTCGAATCGACCAGGATCATCGACATCGAGGAGTTCGTCGACGCCGCCACCATCGACCGCATCTACTGGGACGAGCCCTATTATCTGGCGCCCCAGGGAAAGACCGGCATCGACGCCTTCGCGGTGATCCGTGCCGCCATGGCCAGGCAGAAGAAGGTGGCGCTGGGCCGCGTGGTCCTGCACACGCGCGAGCGGGTCTGTGCGCTGGAGCCGCGTGACGCCGGCATCCTGCTCACGACCTTGCGCAGCCACGACGAGATCCGCGACAGCGGCGAGGTGTTCGACCGCCACCTGCCCAAGCCCGAGGCCCGCATGCTCGAGATCGCCGAGAAGATCATCGACCAGCAGGCGGCCAAGTTCGATCCGACGCACTTCAAGGACCGCTACGAAGATGCGTTGCGCGACCTGATCGCGCGCAAGAGCAAGGGCAAGCCCGTGGTTTCGACGGCCCCCGAAGAGACCGACGAGAAGGTCGTGGATCTGATGGAAGCATTGCGCCGAAGCCTCGAGGGCGGCGGCGGACCATCCCGCGACAAGGCCGACCGCTTCATCGCGGCACGCAAGAAGGCCGGCAAGGCGAAGAAGAAGACGGCACGGAAAAAGCGGGCGGCTTGATGAAGGACGCCCCTTGCGTCAGCCCGCCCAGTCCGCCTGCAATAGGCCATACATCAAAACGTCGCGATACTGACCGGCGACACGGAGCCGATCGCGTAACAGGTCCGATTCCTGCTTGAAGCCGAGCTTCGCCGCGAGCCTGCGGGAGGCGACATTCTCCGGCTCGATCAGCGCCTCGACCCGATGCATTTCCATCACCGAGAAGCAGTGCGACAGCACGGCTTCTGCGGCCTCGGTCATCAGCCCCTGGTGCCAGAAGGCCGGGGCCAGGATCCAGCCCAGCGCCAGCCGCCGGTTCCGGGGATCGACGTTGTGATAGTTGATCATGCCGGCAAAGCCGCCGGACCGCGCCACGATCGCCCACATGCCATGCCAGCGTCGCTCGACGGCCAGGGAATTGCGGATGTGGGCCACGGTTTCCGTTACATCACGGGTAGCCGGAGAGTCCCAGAACCGCATCGCCTGGGCATCGCCATAGGCGCCATGGAGGCCAGGGGCGTCGCCTTCCTCGATCGGGCGCAGCACGAGTCGTCTGGTTTCGAGGGCCGGCAAGGTCATCCCGAAATCTATCTCCGGCTTGCGCGCGCTTCAACGAGGCGGTCTCACCATCGGCACTGCAACGAGCGCCGTCGTGCCGCGTTCTTGTTTGACTATGCCGCTTGATCCGATGCGCCTGTCGTCCCACGAACTCCTGATCTTGCAGGCGCTTGCCCGCGGCCAACGGCCGGTGGTCACGTCCAAGCATCGGACGCGGTACGAATTGCTGGGCCTGGTCCGCGACGGACCCGCGGGTCTGCAACTCACCGCCGAAGGCCTGCGTCGCACGCGGGAAAAGGTTGCAACCGCGGTCAAGCCCGAGAGGGCCCCGCCCGTGCGGGAGCATCGCCCACCCGCGCGCGATGCCAAGGGGCGCCGCAAACGGCGCCGGCACACCCAGCCAGTATGATGCTCCGGAGGTCGCTCCAGCCGGGCTCGGTGGTCATGGCGGAACGCCTTGCCGTCCGGAAGGTTGCGGGAGGGAACGCGGAACGAAGTCGCGGCATGTCCGTTGTCGCCGTATTGGAGGTTCCCATGGACGGCACCCTCACCAACTTTCAGCTCGGCATCAGCAGCGACGGCACCAACTGCATGATGATCTTCATCGACGAGGATCAGCGAACGACGACCTGTTCGGCCGACTTCAACGAATTCAACCAGTTCATCGCCAGCCTCAATCAGGCCGCCAGCGAGATGGCACGTCGCCGCTCGGAGCATCTCGATGCCGGGCCGAATACTGGGCCGATTGCGCTGGGGGCGATCAATGTCGCCTCGGCCGCCTTCAAGTTCAGCGCCAGCGACGGCTATGTGCTGGGCGCCCTTACGGGCGACGCCGGTGAGGTCGTGGGTATTCGCATGCGCTCCGATGTGGCCACAGAGATGACACGCGCGATGCTGCTCACGGTGCCGGCGACGAGCAGGTGCTGAAATGCCGCGCGGTGACAAATCCAAGTACACCGACAAGCAGGATCGCAAGGCCGATCACATCGCCAAGGGCTACGAGCAGCACGGCGTGTCGCACAAGGAAGCTGAGCGCCGCGCCTGGGCCACCGTCAACAAGGAGAGCGGCGGCGGCGAGAAGAGCGGCTCGGGTCGCGGCAAGCCGGAAAGCCATGCCTCGTCGCGCAAGGGCGGCAAGCTGGGCGGCCGCGCATCGGCCCGCCGACCCGCTGCCGCGCGGTCGGCATCGGCCCGCAAAGCGGCGAGGACCCGCGCCCGCGGCTGACGTCCCACGGCTGACGGGGCTTCGTTTGCCGTAGATAATGGGGGGATGCCGCATCCCCCCTCCCTCATCCGTCTCTCGATCGTCCGTCACGTCGGCTGGCTGGAGTTCAACCGACCACCGGTCAATGCCTTCACGCGCGAGATGGTCGATGAGACCCATGACAGCATCGCCTCGGCGCTTGCCGATCCCGAAGTGCGGGTGCTGGTGCTGGCAAGCGCCGTCGAGGGCTATTTGAGCGCCGGCGCCGATCTCAATGTCTTCAAGGGCATGACGCCCGACGGCATGCGCGCCTGGGCGAGCCGTTGCCACGAGATCGTGCGACTGCTGCGTGGCTCGTCCAAGCCGCTGCTGGCCGCGATCAACGGCACAGCCGTCGGCGGCGGCCTGGAAATGACGCTGCATTGCGACCTGCGCTTTGCCGCCGCCAACGCGAGACTCGGCCAGCCCGAGATCCGCATCGGCTTCATTCCGCCGATCGCCACCACACAGGCGCTGGCCCACCTGATCGGCCGGTCGCGCGCCATCCGCTATCTCTACGAGGGTCGGATGGTGGCGGCCGAAGAGGCGCGCAGCTGGGGCCTGGTCGACGAACTGGTGGCGCCCGACGGATTGCGCGCACGCGTGCAAGCCTATGGCGAGGAGCTGGCGGCGAAATCGCCGGCGGCGCTGGCCGCCATCCGCCGCACCGTGACCGTGGGCGGCGGCCTCGCCTTCGAGGACGGCATGGCGTTCGAGCTCGAAGCGGTGGTTGCCCTCGCCGGCACGCCGGACTTCGCCGAAGGCGTAAAAGCGTTCCTGGCCAAGCGCCCGCCGGTGTGGCCGCGCGGCTGAACGGCACCCCCAGATCAGCCTTGACGTGCGGCCGGGCTGGTAATAGTTAACCTATTAGTTAACTATTACCGACGAGGCAAGCCATGAAGCATCAGATCACCTCCCGTGAGGACTGGCTCCGGGCCCGCACCGCGCTCCTCGAAAAGGAGAAGGCGCTGACCCGGGCGCGCGATGCCTTGAGCGCCGAGCGGCGCCGGCTCCCCTGGGTCAGGATCGAGAAGGAGTATGTGTTCGACGGCCCCCAGGGCAAGGTAACGCTCGCCGAGCTGTTCGACGGCCGCAGCCAGCTCTTCATCAAACATTTCATGATGGGCCCCGGCCAGGCGCACCACTGCGTCGGGTGTTTCTTTGAAGTCGACCATGTCGAGGGCATCTTGGTCCACTTGCAGAATCACGACGTTACCTACGCGGCGGTGGCGCGCGCGCCGATCGGCGAGATCGAGGCGGTGCGCCAGCGCATGGGCTGGAAATTCCCCTTCGTGTCGTCCTTTGACAGCAGCTTCAACTACGACTTCAACGTCTCCTTCACATCCGAACAGCTCGCGGCCAAGAACGCCTTCTACAATTTCCGCCAGGCCGATCCCGGCATGGCGGATCTCTCGGGTAACAGCGTCTTCTACAAGGACGAGGACGGGCAGATGTTCCACACCTTCTCGAGCTTCGGCCGCGGCGGCGAATCGTTCCTTGGCACCTACGGCATTCTCGACATGATGCCCAAGGGCCGCAACGAGACCGGCCCCTACCACTCGCTCGCCGACTGGGTGCGACCGCACGACATGTACGGCAAGGGCGGCATGGTCGAGGGGATCGGCCGCTATCACCCGTCGAGCTGCGGCTGCGGCGTTCACGGCTAGAGCAGTTTCCAATCAGCTAAATCAGAGGAGACGAGACGATGCGCGTCATGGTTCTGGTGAAGACGACGAAAGACAGCGAAGCGGGCACTATGCCCTCGACTGAACTGCTCGAGTCCATGGGCAAGTACAACGAAGAGCTGGTCAACGCCGGCATCCTTCAGGCCGGCGAGGGCTTGCATCCCTCGGCGAAGGGCAAGCGCGTGGCCTTCGACGGCCCCAACCGCACCGTCATCGACGGCCCATTCGCCGAGACCAGCGAACTGGTCGCCGGCTTCTGGCTATGGCAGGTCAAGGACATGGCCGAGGCGGTCGAGTGGGTGAAGCGCTGCCCGAATCCCATGCTCGGGCCCAGCGAGATCGAAATCCGGCCGGTCTTCGAGGTGGCCGACTTTGGTGACGCCCTGACACCGGAAATCGCTAAACTGGAAGATCGGCTCCGCGAAAAGGTGGCCGGCCGCTAAACGGGAAACACGGCGGCAATCGACGTCACGAAGGCGAGCAGCGCTTCGTCCTCACCCGGTCCCGCGAGCACGGAAAGACCGAGCGGACAGCCGTCGAGCGTGGCGAGCGGCAGGCTGACGACCGGAAGACCGGCGAGGCCGGCCAGCGAGCAAAGCGTGAGGGCGGCCTGATAGAAGCGCTCGGCATGGGCATCGCGCAGAAAGCGCAGCGGCGCGATGCCTGGGGTCGTGGGCAACAACAGCAGGGTTCCCGGCGGCAGCAGCGCGCGCATCCGGGTGGCAAGCTCCCGTCGCCACGCCCGCCACGCGGGCTCTCGGGCAGGATCGAGCGCGCGGGCGCCCTCGAAGCGCGGCCCAATGGTGGCGCCGAAGCGCGGGCCCGACTCGAGGAAGACACCCAGCGACCGCGTGACGTCGAGGCCCTGCAGCGTGGTGTAGGCTTCCAGGAACTCGGGCGCGCGCCCGCCGTAGATTTCGATTTCCTCGACGACGCCGAGACGGGTGGATGCCTCGCGTAACGGCGCCTGCGCTTCGCGATCGGCCAGCGCGAAGGCATCGGCCGCCAGCAACAGCCGGACGGGGCGCCTTGGCGCCGGCGGCGTCTGCAACAGCGCGCCCGCACCGGTTCCCAGCTGCGCGGCGTCGCGGGCAAATAGTCCGACCGTGTCGAAGCTCGGCGCGAAGGGGATGACGCCCGCCATGGGCACGCGACCGTGAGTCGGGCGCCAGCCGTAGAGGCCGCAGAAGCTCGCCGGTACCCGCACCGAGCCGCCGGTGTCGGTGCCGAGGCCGAGATCGGCCAGGCCAGCCGCGACCGCGGCCGCCGAGCCGCTCGACGAGCCGCCGGGCAGCCGGTCGGGACAGCGCGGATTGACCGGCGTGCCGTAGTGCTCATTCTCGCCTTCGAGACTGAAGGCCAGTTCGTCGGTGACGGTCTTGCCGACCAGGGCAGCGCCGTCCCGCAGGAAGCGTTCCACGACGACGGCGGACGATTCAGCCGGCTGTTGCTGGCCGTGCCAGTCGGGATTGCCGCCGCCGGTGATCGTGCCGGCGACATCGATCAGGTCTTTCACGACGAAGGTAAACCCGTCGAGGGCGCCCGATCCGGTGGGCGCGATCTCAGTCCGCGGCCCGGGAACAAAGGCGCCGAAGTCGGTGACGGTCACCGCAAGGCTTTGACGATCGTGTCCGTCGGCGCGGTCCAGCCGACGATGCCGCCCTGGGCGTGGATCATGGCGAGCGTGGCCGCCTTGAACTCGGGGAAGTAGCTTTCGGTCGCGTCCTCGGCCAGCAGGCATTCGTAGCCGCGGTCGTTGGCCTCGCGCATGGTGGTTTGTACGCAAACCTCGGTGGTGACTCCTGCGAACACGAGATGGCTGATGCCCTGCGTCTCCAGCAGATGCCCGAGCCGGGTGGCATAGAAGGCGCCCTTGCCCGGCTTCACGATCACCGTCTCGCCCGGCAGGGCCGCGAGTTGGGGCACGAGATCGTTGCCCGGTTCACCGTCGATCAGGATACGGCCCATCGGGCCCTTGTCGCCAATGCTGAGCTTACTCCTGCCCCGCGCACGCTTGCTCGGCGGGCAATCCGTGAGGTCCGGCCGGTGGCCCTCGCGTGTATGAATGATGGGAAGCTTGGCCGCCCGAAAGCCGTCAAGCAGGCGGCGCACTGTCGGCACGATGGCAGTCAGCAGGCTCACATCGTTGCCGAGTGCCGAGCCGAAGCCGCCCTCCTCGACGAAGTCGCGCTGCATGTCGATCACGACCAGCGCGATCTTGCCGATCGGGAAAGTGTACTCGTAGGGCTGGGCGGCAATCACGGGCATGGCGTTGGTTCTACTACTTCCCACGCTGGAACGGCAGGGTGAGCGCCGTCGGCGGATCGAGACGGCCGACGACGCCCGCCACCGCCAGCAACGCCAGCAGGTAGGGCAGCATCAGCAGGAAGGCGGTTGGCACGTTGATGCCCATCGCCGGGAGCTGGAACTGCAGCGCCGTGGCGGCGCCGAACAACAGGCAGGCAGCGATGGTGCGGCCGACGTTCCAGCCGCCGAAGATCACGGCTGCCAGCGCGAGATAGCCCGCGCCGTTGGTCATGTTCTCGGTGAAGGTGTGGATGTCGGCGATCGAGATGAAGGCCCCGGCCATGCCTGCCATGGCGCCGGTGATCAGCACTGCCAGCCAGCGCGTGCGCGCGACTGGAATGCCGGCCTTGTCTGCGCTCCGGGGTTCGTCACCGACCGCACGGACGGCCAGACCAAACGACGTCTGGTTCAGCATCCACCAGATCAGCAGGATGAGGCCAAAGCCGAAATAGACGATGACCGACTGCTGAAAGAAGGCGGTGCCTGCAAACGGCAGGTCGCTGAGGCCGGGCACGGAAAGCTTGGGCAGGCCCGGGATCTCCTCGCGCGACAGGCCGCCGAAGATGATGCGATAGAGGAGCGTGGTGGCGCCGAGTGCCAGGATATTGAAGCCGATGCCGACCACGAGCTGGTTGGCACGCAGGTTGACGCTGAGCCAGGCCTGGACGGCGGACATGCAGAGCGCCGCGGCGACGGCGCAACCGACGCCGAGATAGGGATTGCCGGTCGCCCACGAGCCAAGCGCGCCGAAGAAGGCGGCCGTCAGCATCATGCCTTCGAGACTGAGGTTGAGCACGCCCGCGCGCTCCGACACCAGCTCGCCGCTCGCCGCCAGCATCAGCGGCATGGCCAGGCGCAGCGTCGAGGCGATGAAGATCGCGAGCGTCTCTTCCATCAGCGGGCTCCCGCCTCAAGCTTCTCAACCAGGATGACCGAACCCGCGACCGCAATTACGATCAGTCCCTGGATGACCAGCGTAAGCGCCGACGGGACGCCTGCCATGATCTCCATGGAAATGCCCCCGGAGCGCAGGAAGCCGAAGAACAAGGCGCCCGCCAGGACACCCAGCGTGGAGCCGCGCGACAGCAAACCGACGACCAGCCCGTCGAAGCCGTAGCCCGAGGAGAATCCCGCCTTGAGGTAGAACTGCTCGCCCTGCAGCATGATGGCGCCGGTGAGTCCCCCGAAACCGCCGGCAATGCCAAGCGCCGCCACCAGCAGGATGCTGCCGGGCATGCCGGCGCGGCGCGCCGCCAGTTCGTTGAGCCCGATGGCGCGCAGCCGTAGGCCGAAGGTTGAGCGCTGCAGCACGATGGCCGTGGCCAGTGCCAGCAGCAGGCAGAGGATGAGGCCGATGTGAAGCGGCGATTCGGGATCGCCGGTCAGACTGGGCAACTTGGTCGAATCGGGAATCGGCAGCGACTCCGGCAGGGTCGAGGACGAGGTCTGCGGCTGACGCAGCAGCGCCGTCGACTGCACGCACCAATAGACCATCAGCAAGGCAACGAAACCCAGCAGCAGGGTCGAAATCACCTCGTTGGTGCCGAAGCGGACTTTCATCACGCCGGCGATGCCGCCCCAGAACGCGCCGGCCAGCGTGCCCGCCAGCAGCGGCAATATCACCGCGAGCCCCAGGGACAGGCCGGCGACTGGCGGCCAGAGCGCGAGCGCGGTCGCGGCGATGCCGCCGACAGCGATCTGGCCCTCGCCGCCCACGTTGGTGAGGTTGGCGCGTGCGGCCAGGATGAAGCCGAGGCCGATCAGCGCCAGTGCGACGGCGCGGTTGATCGACGCGCCAACGGCGAAGGCCGTGCCAAAGGCGCCGTCGAGGAAGGATTCGATGGTGTCGGGCACCGACTTGCCGCTGATCGCGATCAGCAGCAGGCCGATCGCCATGGAGCCGGCCACGGCGGCGAAGGGAATCGACAGCGCCATCAGCCGGCGGCGGCCAGGCATGGCGATCGCGAGCGCAGTCAAGCGAGCTGGCCCGACATGAGGGCGCCAATGGCGCCGCGTTCGCCCCGCTCGGCCGGGCGCTCGCCGACCAGGCGGCCGCGGTAGAGCACGGCAATGCGGTCGGCGACGGCGATCAGTTCGTCGAGTTCGCTGGAAATCAGCAACACACCGACACCGCGACGAGCAGCGCCGCGGATCTGGCGGTAGACGGCCTCGACGGCGCTGACGTCGAGGCCACGCGTCGGCTGGGCGGCGACCAGCGCCACCAGCGGATCGAGCGTGAGTTCGCGTCCCAGCACGGCCTTCTGCTGGTTGCCGCCGGAAAGGCCGGAGAAGGCGACCTCCGGCCCGGCGGCGCGGACGTCGAATTCCTTCATCTGCACCTCGGCCGCCGCGTTCAGCGCGCGGCGCTGCAGCAGGCCGAAGCGCGTGAAGCGGTCGAGCTTGTTCAGGTACATGTTCTCGGCCACCGACATGGCCGTGACGCAGGCCACGGCGTGGCGATCCTCGGGCACGATGCCGCCGCCCGCTGCCGTGACGGCTGCGGCCCCGGCGTGCGTGAGGTCGGTATCACCGATGAAGTAGCGGCCTTCGGTGGGCGCCAGCAAGCCCGCCAACACCATGCCCAGCTCGCTCTGGCCGTTGCCTTCGACTCCGGCCAGTCCAACGATCTCGCCGGGCCGGACTTCGAGGGTGAAATTGTCGAGCCGCGTGGCGCCGTGGCGATCCAAGACAGTGAGACCGTCGCACACCAAGGCGAAGCCCGGCTTGCCTTCCAATGGGATGTCATCTGTCTCATCGCCAAGCGCCACGTCGAGCGACTTCACTTCGCGGCCGACCATTGCCTGCACCAGTGCGCCCATGTCTGCGGTGGCCATTTCGGCCGTGGCGACGAGCCGGCCGGTGCGCAGGACGGCCACGCTGTCAGCGACCTTGGCTATCTCGGCCAGCTTGTGCGTCACCAGGATGACGGCGCGGCCCGAATCGGCGACGCGGCGGCAGATGTCGAGGAGCGCGCCGATCTCCGAAGGCGGCAGCACGGCGGTCGGCTCATCGAGCACCAGGAGCTGCGGATCACGCATCAAGCACTTCACGATCTCGGCGCGCTGGCGCTCGCCCACAGACAGTTCACCGACGACGGCGTTGGGATCGAGCACGAAGCCGAAGCGATCGGCGATGTCGCTGATGCGGTTGGCGAAGGCGGCGCGGTTGAGCACGCCCCTGGCCTGGCCCAGCATCAGGTTCTCGACCACGGTCATGCGCGGCACCAGGCTGAAGTGCTGGTGCACCATGGCGATGCCCTGCTCCAGCGCCTCGGCCGGGCTGGCTGGCAGCCACGCCTCCTCGGCGAACCGCATCTGTCCGGCACTGGGCGCATAGACGCCGAAGATCAGGTTGCACAAGGTCGACTTGCCGGCACCGTTCTCGCCCAGCAGGCAGTGGACGGTTCCGGCGTGGATATCGAGCGTGATGCCCTCCAGGGCCTGCAGGCTGCCGAAGCGCTTGCCGAGACCCTGGAGGGAAAGAAGCGGGCTCAGGCGTCGAGCACCTTGATCTTGCCCGACAGGAGATCCTTCTTGATCTCCTCGAGCTTGGCCTTCTGCTCGGGCGTGCCCTTGCAGATCACAATGTCGGAGGACTTCGGTCCCATCGCCAGGCCGAAGGGCTTGAACTCGGGCTTCCAGGTACCGGCCGCGGCCTGCTCGATCGCGTACTCGACCTGGAAGCCGACGCCGGTGATCGAATAGGCGACGTAGAGCGGATCGGTGCCGCAACGGTCGGTGTAGCTGCCGATCACATGCGTGCCCTTCTCGCGCGCCGCCTGCTCCATGCCACGCAGACCGAGGTTGAGGATATGATAGTGCACGTCGGCGCCCTGGGAGATGGCGGCGAGCGTGGCTTCCTTGGCCTTGGCGACGTCGTCGAAGTCGCCGGTGTAGTTCTCGATGTACTTGATCTTCGGGTTGATGTAGCGGGCGCCGTTGCCGAATTCCGTGCCGGTGTTCTTGATGGCCGGGATTTCCAGGCCGCCGACATAGGACACGGCGCCGTTCTTGGACAGCATCGCCGCCGCAGCGCCGGCCACGAAGCCGATCTCGGCCTGGCGGACGTCATAGCCCGAGACGTTGGCGGGCTTCTTGGGGTCGGCATTGCCGCCGATGATGGCGAACTTCACCTTGGGGAAACGCGGCGCCACCTTGAAGACCGAGGCCTGCGTCTGGCCGCCGACACCGATCACCAACTCGTTCTTGCCGGCCAGCGCCACCAGCACCTGCTCCATGTCGCCGAACTTCACGTTCTCGATATATTTCACGGTAATCTTGGCGCCGAGCTTCTTTTCCGCGGCCTGCAGGCCGTCATAGCCCGACTCCATCCAGCCCTTGTCGGACTTCGAGCCTGGGATCAGCACACCGACTGTCAAAGGACCGGCGGCCAGGGCCGGCACGGCGAACCCACCCAACATCACCAGGCCGGCTGTTCCGCCCAAAAACCCACGACGATCAAATTTGTTCATGGCAGTGCTCCCCCGTTCGTTAACGTCATCCCTCAGGGCGAGGAGCAGGCAATCGCCGTGCCAACTGGCAGGAAACTTGCTTATTGCAGGGCAATCACAAGACCCAGCGGGGGAGATCCATGACCAACAAATTGCATCCTTTGGGCGCACCGCGCGCCGGCTACGTCTGGGGCGCCAATGCCGGGCATATCGATATGGCGACCGCGCCGGCAAAGCCTGTACCGCTCAAGATCGCGGCAGCACCACAGAACGTCACGATCGACCTCAAGCGCAGCGCCATGATCGTGATCGACATGCAGAACGACTTCTGCGCCAAGGGCGGCTGGGTCGATTATCTGGGCGCCGACTACACGCCCGACCGCCGCCCCATCAAGCCACTGCAAAAACTTCTGCCCGTCCTGCGCAAGGCCGGCATGCCGATCATCTGGGTGAACTGGGGCAACCGGCCTGACCTTGCCAACATGCCGCCCAACCAGATTCATCTCTACAAGCCGGCCGGTACAGGCATCGGGCTCGGTGATCCCCTGCCCGGCAGCGGCGCCCCGGTGCTGCAGAAGGACTCGTGGGCCGCCGCCGTGGTCGACGAACTCGAGCAGAAGCCGGAGGACATCAAGGTCGACAAGCATCGCATCAGCGGCTTCTGGGACACGCCGCTCGATTCGATCCTGCGCAACCTCGGCATCCGCACGGCACTGTTCTCGGGCGTCAACACCGATCAGTGCGTGCTGCACAGCCTGACCGACGCCAACTTCCTGGGCTATGGCTGCGTGCTGGTCGAGGACTGCTGCGCCACGACCTCGCCCGACTTCTGTACCGAGGCCACGGTTTGGAACGTGAAGAAGTGCTTCGGCTTCGTGACCGATTCCGGGAAGATCCTGAAGGCGCTGAAGAAGAAGTAGCCAGGGCCGGCGCTGCAACCAGGGCCGATCGGATCGTGTTACACTCCGATGTCAGCCATGTCCGACTTCAATCCCCTCGTCCTCGGCTTCCTGGTGGCGCTTGGCATCGGCTTGCTGATCGGCATCGACCGCGAACGCAAGAAAGGCGATGGACCCTCGCGCGAGGCGGCGGGACTACGGACCTTCACGCTGGCCGCGCTCGCCGGCGCGATCGGTATGGCCACCGGCGGCGAGCTGTTGCTCGGCGCCGTGGCGCTGGGTGTCGTGGCATTGACCGGCCTCGCCTACTGGCGCGCCCGCGACGATGATCCCGGTCTCACGACAGAAGTGGCGCTGGTCCTGACCACGCTGCTGGGCGGCTTCGCGATCCGCGAGCCGGCGGTCGCAGCGGGGCTCGGTGTCGTTGTCGCGGCGCTGCTGAATGCTCGCTCTGCTCTGCACCGGATCTCGCGGTCGGTGCTGACCGACGTGGAACTCAAGGACCTGCTGATTTTCGCCGGTGCCACGTTGGTGGTGCTGCCGGTTCTGCCCGACGAGTCGGTCGGCCCCTATGACGCGCTTAACCTGCGCAACGTCTGGATCGTGGTCATCCTGGTGATGGCGGTGAGCGCGCTCGGCTACGTGGCGATGCGCGTCGTTGGCACGCGCTTTGGGCTGCCTCTCGCGGGTCTCGCGTCGGGTTTCATCTCGAGCACCGCCACCATCGCGGCAATGGGCGGGCATGCGGCCAAGACGCCGAGTGTCTGCCGGTCGGCCGTGGCCGGCGCGGTGCTGTCGACGGTGGCCACCATCGTGCAGTTGGTAGTGGTTCTGGCCGCGACCAGCCCGGCGACGCTCGAGGCTTTGGGGATCCCGCTTGCCGCCGCCGGCGTCGCTGCCCTCGTCTACGGCGGCCTGTTCACTCTCTCCGCACTGAAGCAGAAGGGCGACGGGCCCGAGCAAGCCGACGGTGCCTTCAGCCTCAAGACGGCGTTGGCGTTCGCCGCCACGCTGGCAGTCATCCTCGTTGTCTCGGCGGCGTTGCAGAACTGGTTCGGAGAGACTGGCATCCTGCTTGCCGCGGCCGCTGCCGGACTCGCCGACGCGCATTCAGCGGCAATTTCCGTCGCGGCGCTGGTCGCGGCGGGCAAAATGGAGACCGCGCAAGCGATCTTCCCGATCCTGTTGGGCATGACGACCAACACGGCCACCAAGATCGTGATGGCGTTCGCCAACGGTGATCGCGCCTTCGTGATGCGGGTCGTGCCCGGCCTCATGCTGGTGATCGCCGCCGCCTGGGCCGGCGCCCTGGTGGAGATGGGGCGCTAGACTTCGTGCGCAGTCTCGTCCTGTTGCCCGGCTTCATGTGCGATCGCGGCCTGTGGACCGACATGGTCCCGGATCTCGAGCCGCTGGGCCCGCTCCATTACGGCAACGTCTACGAAGACGACACGCTGGAGGGCATGGCGCGGCGTGTCCTCGACGCCGCACCCGAGCGGTTCGTGCTGATAGGCTTCTCGATGGGCGGCTTCGTCGCCCGTGTCCTCACCCTGATGGCGCCCGAGCGCGTCACCGGCGTGGCCTTTGTGGCCTCCTCGGCGCGCGGCTATTCCGACGAGGAGACTGCACGGCGCAAGGCGGGGTACAGGCCGGGCGACCGGCCGCCGCGCGCCGCCGGCGCCGTCTCGACGGCCATGGGCCTGCGCCCGGACCGCGAAAAGGATCCCGTCCTGCTCGACCGCCTGCGCGGCATGCAGCGTCGCCTCGGCCCCGAGGTGCGCAAGCGACAAGCGGCCCTGGTGCGGCGTGACGGTTACGCCGACCTCGAACGCATTGCCTGTCCGGCGCTGGTCGTCGCCTGCCGCCAGGACCGGCTGCGCAGCTTCGCCGAGACCGAACGCATGGCGAAGCACCTGCCGCACGCCGGCTTCGAGGTGATCGAGGATTGCGGGCATATGGCGCCCCTGGAACGGCCGCGGGAGCTGGCTGCCCGGCTGGCCGGCTGGATCGATCGCGCCGGACTGTAGTGGCGACACGAACTCGTGAAAGACTCCACGCCACACCGGGCGTAGCCTTGGTCCATGACTGAAGGGCAAGCCCTGTTCGCAGTCCTGCGACAGTCGGCGAACGCCGACACCGTGGCCGCCATGGAACGGCTGGTTGGGGAGGCCCCCGACCGCGATCTTTGCCGCGTCAACGTGTTCGACTTCGCCCGCCGCCACAACGTCGGGGAAGACGCCGCGATCGCGGCTTTCCTGCATGCGGCGCGGATCGGCCTCTTCGAGATGTCGTGGAACGTGCTGTGCCCGGGCTGTGGTGGCGTTCTCGACACCAGCGCCTCGCTGAAGAGCGTGCGTTCCGAGGAATATGTTTGCGCGCTTTGCGCCGCGGGCTACGAACCGACGCTCGACGAAATGGTCGAAGTGACCTTCACCGTGAGCCCGCGCGTGCGCCGCATCGCGGCGCACAGCCCCGACGAGCTGCCGCCGTGGGAGTATGCCCGGCAGATATTCTGGGGGTCCGGGATCGACCTGCCGACGGAGAATTTCGACGAACTGGCCGAAGAGATCACGCTCGAGTTCATCGAGTTGCCGCCCGGTGGCAAGGCGATCCTGTCGCTGCAGCTCCCGGCCGAATTCGTCATCGTGTTCGAGCCGGTGACGCACGCCGCGCGTTTCATCGACGTAAAGGGCGAGCCCACGCGCGAGCGCCAAGCCTTGTCGCTGGTGTACAACGACGTCCGCGCCCCGACCGGCACGATGGAGCTGCGGCCGGGGCCGCTCAGGCTTTCGCTGGAGAATCGCACGCAGCGGCGGGCCCTGCCTGGCGTGTGGATCGCCGGCGACAAAATGCACGAGCTGCTCGGCCGGCGCAGGCCATTCCTGACGGCCAAACGCCTGCTCTCCAACCAGACTTTCCGCGATATCTACCGCACCGATACGCTCGATATCGACCAGCGCCTGAAGATCACAAGTCTCACCTTCCTGTTCACCGACCTGAAGGGCTCGACCGACCTCTACGAACGGGTCGGCGACCTGGTGGCGTTCGACCTGGTGCGCGAGCATTTCGGGGCGCTGCACGAGATCGTCGCGGCCGAGGGCGGCGCGGTCGTCAAGACCATCGGCGATGCGGTGATGGCAACCTTCCCGACGCCCGACCGCGCACTGGCCGCGGCGCTCCGCATGCGCCAGGCCATGCGGGGACTGAACGAAGCGCATGGCCGTGAGGATCTGCTGCTCAAGATCGGCATTCACGAGGGCCCTTGCCTTGCCGTGACGCTCAACGAGCGGCAGGACTATTTCGGGCAGACCGTGAACATCGCCTCGCGCGTGCAGGGGCTGGCGGTGTCACAGTCGATCCTTGCGACGGCGCCCGTCATCGATCATCCGCAGTGCGCCAGCCTGCTCGGAGTCGGCAGCCCGAAGCCGGTGGCGCAGCACCACACGCTCCGCGGCGTGACGTCGGAAGTCGCTATCTACGAAATCCCCTGACCCGCCGCGACAGCCAGACAGCGCCGCCGAACACAACGGCGACCGCGAAGGCCGCGGCGGAAGGCAGCCAGATATCGACGAACGACACGATGCGGGCGCGAATGGGATTGGTCGGATCATAGATCACCGTCACGCGCTCGCCCTGAGCAAATGTCCTGTCGCTGCCGCCGCGGCCGTGAAATTCGATCTCGCGGCCTTCCCGGGTCGTGAAGCGCACGACGGGCGCGAAGGACGCACGTTCGACCGTGCGCTCGACCTCCCGCCCGTCTCGCCGGACACTCTCCCGTTCCGCGTGCCGGCTTTCGCGAATCTCAAGGACAAGCCCTTCCGTGCGCACGCCGGCGGCGTATAGGTCGGCTGCGCTCCACAGGACGAAGATGCCGATCAGGCCTGCTCCGACGGCAATTACCGTAAAAGCCTGCTCGCCCACGACGGCAAGGTCGATGCCGCGGGAGAGTGCCCAGGCGACGGCGCCGAACACCATCCAGAAAGCGCCGAATAGCGTGACGAAGATCGCCGAGAACCACAGCCGGTCGAAGGTGTCGATGCGGAAATCGCGCGGGTCCTGCGGCATGTAGAGGATCGTGACCTTGTCACCCACGGCGAAATCAGGCGCGCCCGACGCGAGGTCCTTGACCTCCTGAATTTCGTCACCTGGCAGCCGGAAGCGCACCACGGGTGCATACATGTCGCCCTCGCGGCGCATCTCGATCACCTCGCCGTCGACGCGCTCGCCATGGAGGACATGGCGCAGGCTGCCGAGACCCAGCGCCAGGCCGCCGGCCACGATCAGCCCGCCGATTCCCAGGATCAGCCAGGCGATCCAGCGCCAGGTGTTGTCGATGGCCATCGCGCCGGGCTCAGGTGGTGCGCCGGCGAAGCGTGTCGATGATCGCCGCGAACCGGCTGCCTTGCGGTGTGGCGGGATCGAGGAGCTGTTCGCGCGGCGTGCTTTCGGCCAGCCGGCTGAGCTCCATCAACGAGCCAATATGCTGCTGCCGCGTGAGGCTATACTCCGATGATCGATGATGGAAAAAGAGCCGGAAGAGCTGACCTCGACCTACCAGGGCGTTGAATTCGGTCGCGGTCACATAGAGCAGGAAGCAGACGAAGATCCAGAGATGCACCGCCGCGAACCGGTGCCAGGAAAAATTGCTGAGTGCGTCCCGGAACACCGGCCCGAAGCCGTCCGTCTCGATGGCGAACCCCATGACCTTCTCCAGGAAGCGCACAATCAGCACGACGATCGAATAGAAAACCGTCTTGTAGAGAATCGGCCAAACCAAGGGCCCGCCGCGGAACTTGTCGATGATGCGGACCCTGTCGACCACCAGGACGATCTTGGCCACCACCAGCGCCGTCGTGCTGGCCAGGATGAAGCCCGGCAGATCGAACCAGAGGTTCTGGACCGCCGCATGGGTGGTGAAGGAGATCAGATTGAAGGCCACGAAGAAATAGAGCGTCGGCGGCAGCAGATGCCGAACCGCCCTCGAACCGGCCTGGATCACCCGACGCGGGAGGGAAACGGCCATCGAGTTCACGACCGGCCGCCATCGACGACGAAATTCTGCGCCGTCACGAGGCGGCTGTCGTCGGCCGCCAGCCACAGCACCATGCGCGCGATGTCGGGTGGATAGACCTTCTCCTTGAGACACTGCGCCGCCATCAGCGCCGCATCGGCTTCCGGCGTCAGCCACAGCTCGATCTGACGCTGGGTCATGATCCAGCCCGGCGTGATCGCATTGACCCGGATGGCATCGCCGCCAAGGTCGCGGGCCAGGCCGCGCGTCATGCCGATGACGGCCGCTTTGGCCGCCTGGTAGACCGAGAGCTGCGGCGCCATGGTGTGATAGCTGATCGAGCTGAAGTTCACGATCGAGCCGCCACCCGCCTTCTTCATGCCGGGCGCCACCGCCTGGATGGCGAAATACTGATGCCGGAGATTGACCGCGATGCGCTCGTCCCAGAAGGCCGGCGTCACGTCGGCAATCACGTGCCGATCGTCACGCGCGGCGTTGTTGACCAACACGGTGATGGTGCCAAACCTTCCAGCGACCTCACCGATGGCGGCCTGATAGGTGGCGATGTCGCGCACATCGCATTTGCTGAACAGCGGGATGGGATAGCCGGCGGCCGTGAGCTTCTCGACCAGGGCCTTCGAGGCGGGCTCATCGATGTCGACGAAGCCCACCTTGGCGCCCTGCTCGGCGAAGTGCTCGACGATCGAGGCACCGATACCGGAACCGCCGCCCGAGACGAAGACGACGCGACCGCTGAGGCTGGGATAGGAGGCGAAGCGCGACATGGGATCCTCACAAATTGGACAGTCGGAAGACAACCTCGCCCGCGAGCGTTGCACCGGCGCCGAGAAGCGATCGGCCGACTGCGCCGCTGGCGTGGCTTACCGGCTCGACACAAAAATACCGGCTCCCCCTTGGAACATAGATCACGAGATGACGAAATGGCTCCGACGCCGTGAGGTCGAGCCGCAGGCCATATCGCGGCCAGGTGATCATCGCGCGTCCATCCCACCCGTCGAAGCAGTTGTCGAGAACGACACCGTCCACCGGACGCGAGACGGCGAAGTCCCATTCCGATGGCACGACGACGCGCTCGACGGGCAGCACCTCGGCATCCGTCCGCCAGACGCCCCGGGTTTGGCACGCAAGTTCGGTATCGGCATCGCGCGTGAAGAATGGATGGAGCCCGAGGCCCGCCGGCACTGGCCGAGCCTCGAGATTCTCGATCGACATGCCGACCGTGAAGCGATCGTCCTCGAGGCGAAATGACTGCCGGGCACGATAGCGGAACGGCCAGCCTTCGCGACCGGTATGGACATAGGCAAGGTCGGCGGAGTGTCCATCGTGGCGTTCGGTCTCCCAGGGCCGCGCCCATCCGTCGCCATGCATCGGGTGGCGCACACCCGGCCAGTTGGGCTTCAGGACGATTTCCTGGTCACCGACCGCGAGACGGCCGTTCGCGATGCGATTGGAAAACGGCACCAGCGGGTAGCAGGAGGTGCCCGATCCCTGGCCGGTGGCGAGCGCAGCAATGTCGGCCGGCCGCAGCAGATCGACGGGACCATTGGCGCCATCGATTGCAAAGCGGGCGATCGACCCTCCGGCGGAAGGCGCAAGATCGAGGGCGAGCCGTCCGCCCCGCAACGACAAAACCGTCACCGAAATCCCCGCCGCTGTGTAGACTTCGCCGTTCCCAACCAAACGAGGAAGCGCTGAAATGTCGACGAATATGCTGAAGAAGCGGCTGCAGGCCGGCAAGGCCTGCGTCAACGCCTGGCTGGCCATTCCGAGCGGCTTCTCCGCCGAAGTCATGGCGCAATGCGGCTGGGACAGCGTCACCGTCGACATACAACACGGCGTTCAGGACTACCAGTCGATGGTCGCCTGCTTCCAGGCGATGGACAAACATCCCATCACGCCGCTGGTCCGCGTGCCGTGGAACGAACCTGGCATCATCGGCAAGGTACTGGATGGCGGCGCCTGGGGCGTGATCTGCCCGATGGTCAACAATGCCACTGAGGCCAAGGCGCTGGCCTCCTATTCGCTCTATCCGCCCAAGGGCAAGCGCAGCAACGGGCCGATCCGCGCCGGCGCCTACGGCGAGGCCACACCCTACCAGGCGACGGCCAACGACGAAGTGCTGATCATCCCGATGATCGAGACCCAGGAAGCGATCGACAATATCGACGCCATCCTCGACGTGCCGGGCATCAGCGGCATCTACGTTGGTCCGTCTGACCTCGGACTGTCGCTGGGGCTCGTGCCCAAGCTCGATCGTGACGAGCCGCAGGTCCTGAAGATCTACGAGAAGCTCACGACGGCTTGCAAGAAGCGCGGCCTGTTCGCGGGCATCCACAACGGCACGGCGAGCTACGCCGCCAAGGCGGTTGGCATGGGCTTCCAGTTCAACACCATCGCCAACGATTCGGGCCTGCTTGCGATGGCCGCCAAGGCCGCGGTGAACGGCTTCCGCAAGGAAGCCGGCGCGGTCGCCGACAAGTAAAGCGGTGCTGATCGCCAACGCCCTCTTGGCCGACGGCACGAAACGTCACATCGACGTCGCGGGAGGGCGGATCGCCGCGCTCCTCCCCGCTTCGGCCACCGTTCCGGCAGGTGACGAAGTGCTCGACCTCGCCGGAGCACTGCTGCTGCCGCCGCTGGTCGACGGCCATATCCATCTCGACAAGACCCTGCTCGGCCTGCCGTGGACACCCAATCAAGCCGCCGGCAACAAAGTCACCGACCGCATCGAGGCCGAGCGCAAGGTGCGGGCAGCCCGCACGGTGCCGGAAGCAGAGACCGGCTCCAACCTCGTCCGCCAGGTCGTGACCAGCGGCACGCTGCACATGCGCAGCCACGTCGACATCGACAACCAGCTAGGCCTCAGGAACCTGCATGAGGTCCTGAAAATACGCGAACGCTTCCAGGGCCTCGTCACCATCCAGATCGTGGCCTTTCCGCAAAGCGGCATCCTGCGTTCGCCAGGGACCGCCGATCTGCTCGACGCCGCCATTGCCCAGGGCGCCGATCTGGTGGGCGGTCTCGATCCCGTGGGCATCGACGGCGATCTTGATGGCCATCTCGACGCCGTCTTCGGCATCGCGGAACGGCGCAGCGTGGGCGTCGACATCCACCTGCACGACGGTGGCGAAGGCGGCATCGCCCAGTTGCTCGCCATCGCCGAGCGCACGATTGCTTCAGGCCTGAAGGGCCGCGTTGCCGTAAGCCACGCCTTCGCGCTGGGTTCCGTCGACGTCGATATGGCTGCCCGCACAGCCGATGTGCTCGCGAAGGCCGGGGTGGCGATCATGAGCCACGGGCCGGGCGGCGCCGCGATCCCGCCACTCGCGCTGCTGCGCCAGCATGGCGTGGTAGTGTTCGGCGGTTCCGACAACATTCGCGATGCCTGGTCGCCCTTCGGCAACGGCGACATGCTTGATCGCGCCATGATGATCGGCTATCGCGCCAACTTCCGCCACGACCACGAACTGCAGTTCGCGTTCGACATGGTGACCGGCGCGGCCGCGCGCGTTCTCGGCATCGCGGGCTACGGTATCGCCGTCGGCGGCCCGGCCGATTTCGTGATCGTCGACGCCGGATCGATAGCCGAGTCCGTCGCCGCCCGGCCGCGCCGTAAGCTGGTGATCAAGGCCGGGCGCGTCGTCGCAAGGGACGGCGCGCTAGTGTCACACCGAAGTGTCACACCAAGTTGAGACAAATGTTGTGACACAGGTTGAGCGCCCACCTGTGACATCAAGCAGAATCTGACCAACCCTGCGGCCCCACCTCGGGCAGCCGCAGATGACCGTCAAAAACAGCTCTCGGATGCGTTGATCGCACCTCGGTCCACTCCACTGCCGGACGGGTCGTCGGCGGGGGCAGCCTTTGCTTGCTACTCACGGCTCAGTACCCGGTAAGGGCAAGGCCGCGGGACGGCCCCTCATCCTCCAGGGATCGTACCCGGCGGGCGCGCCGGGCGGGGCATGGTCAAAGATTCAGGCACCGGCGTTACTTCCGGCACAGCTTCCGCCGAACAACTTGTGACACCAAGAACGACAGCGGCGTTTGTGTCAGAAGTTGTTCGGCGTTGTCCGCTCCACGCGGTTCTAGAGTCCCCTGAAGACCGGCAATCCCCCTCTTCGTCCGAAGACGGGTGGGGACGAGGAGGCCGGTGGCCACGTGGCTCGTCCGTGTTGGCCCAGGACGAGGGAGGGCTTGGCCGGGTTTCAGCCGGCTTTTATGCCGATCCCCTGGAGTGACCTTCCAGAGGTTCAGCTAGGTCTTGCGTCCCGCACCAGGTGCGGTCGGTTCGGCCGAAGGCTGTTCGTCGGACGGTCCGCGCACAGGACCCCCAGCGTGACTCTCATCACGTGGAGCAGGTGCCTCGGACCGGACGACGCGCCAAGGGTTTACGGCTGCGCGCGTATGATCGATTCGCGTCAGGTTTGCGACAGTCTCCCGGGACGGCCGGATAAGGGAGACCAACGACTATGTTATTGATCGGCAGGGATTATGCCCTGCCCCGAGTGGCTCCGCGACCAAGTCCTAGGACTTGGCCCCTTGCATCGCCCGCGTGGAGAGCGGGAACGCCACCCAGTCACGACAAGGAGCCGTCCCGGGCAAGTGAACGGGCGGCTCGGCCTTTGAAGACAAGCCTCGTGCGACGATAGCGAAAATATAGAGGGAATCCGGCTGAACCTGTGAATCGCCTTTTGCAAGTCAGCCTCGCGGATTCCGCCGGGCTGCTAGCAGTGCCAGCACGGCCCCTGCCCTATCCCACGATCTCGCCGCGGAAAGCCCAGCGCGTCATGCGCTTTTCGACCATGGCGCAGACCGCGTACATCGCCACGCCCATGATGGCGATGGCGAACAGGCCGGCGAAGGTCGTGGGCGCGTCGTTGCGCGCGCTGGCCGACAGCATGAGGAAGCCGATGCCGTTGTTGCCGCCCACCGTCTCGGAGATCACCGAGCCGATGAAGGCCAAGGTGATGGCGACCTTGAGGCTGGCAAAGAGGTAGGGCATGGCGCGCGGGATGCCGACCTTGGTCAGGATCTCGAAGCGCGTGGCGCCAAGGCTGCGCAGCACGTCGCGCATCTCCGGTTCGATCGTGGCAAGGCCGGTCGCGACGTTGACCACGATGGGGAAGAAACTGATGACGAAGGCCGTGATGACGGCCGGCAGCGAACCGACGCCGACCCAGATCATCAGGATCGGCACGATCGCCACCTTGGGGATGGCGTTGAAGGCGATCAGGAGCGGATAGAGGCCGGAGTAGACGAAGGGCGAGGCGCCGATCGCCAGACCAAGCAGCAGACCGCCGGCAATCGCCAGCAGGAAGCCGATCGTGGTCGTCCACAACGTGTCCCAGCAGTAGGCCATCAGGATGTCGAAACGCTGAACGAAGACGACGAAGATCTTGGTCGGTTTGGGCAGGATGATTTCCGGCACGTCGAAGACGATGCAGGCGATCTCCCAGACGATCAGCAGGACCGCCAGGACCAGCCAGGGCATGGCATGCTTCAATGCCTCGCGCTGGAGCTCGCTCATGCGTGCTCCTGCTGGATGCGGTCGCGCAGCTCGTGGACGATCTCGACGAAACCGGGCTCGAAGGTCGTGGCGAGCGTGCGCGGTCGTGGAATGTCGATCTTCCTGGCCATGACGATGCGGCCGGGGCGGCGGCTCATGACGTAGACGGTATCGGCGAGAAAGACGGCTTCGCGCAGGTCGTGTGTCACCAGCACGCCCGTAAACCTTTTCTCCAGCCACAGCGCCTGCATGACGCCCCACAGCTCCTCGCGGGTGAAGGCGTCGAGGGCGCCGAAGGGCTCGTCGAGCATCAGCAGCTCGGGCTCGTGGATCAGGGCGCGACAGAGATTGGAGCGCTGCTGCATGCCACCCGAGAGTTGCCAAGGGAACTTGGTCGCGAAATCGGCCAGGCCCACGGTATGCAGCAGCTTCATCGCGCGTCCTTCGTGCTCGACGCGATTTCTGCGGAAGTGACGCTTGTGCGGTTCGACCACCTCCATGGGCAGCAGGATATTGTTCATGGTGGTGCGCCACGGCATCAGCGTCGGGTTCTGGAACGCCATGCCGACGCCCTTGATCGGCCCCGTCACCTTCTGGCCGGCCACCCGGACCTCGCCGCCCGACGCGGGCAGCAGGCCGGTGACCAGCTTCATGATCGTCGACTTGCCGCAGCCGGAGGGGCCTACGACGGCAATGAACTCGCCCTTGTCGATGCTGAAGGTAGCATCGGCAAGGGCGAGGGTCGTTTCCTTGCCGAGGCGGTAGGTGAGACTGACAGCGTTGAGGTCGACGAACGCCATCTCTACTTGGAGATCATCCGGTCGGCCTTGGGCGGAAGATAGACGTTGGTGAACACCTTGTCCGGCGCCGGTGGGTTCGGCAGGCCGAACGCCTCGGCGACGTCCTTGACCGCGCGCGCGAAGCGCACGGGATCAACATCGCCCATGCCGTTGGCCTTCACATAAGGTGTCAGGATGTTGGTCTGCAGCGAGATCTGCAGGCGTTCCATCTCGAGCTTCTCATCGATCAGCGGGTCGCGCTTCTTGGCGGCGGCGATGCCGAGCTGCGGGTTGGCGATCACGTCCTTCCAGCCCTTGACCGTGGCCGCCAGGAAGCCCTTCACGGCCTTCTCGTTCTTGGCCATTTCCGGCGAGATGACGACGCCGTTGCCGTAGACATCCATGCCGAAGTCGACGTAGCGCATCGACACGATGTCCTCGAACGCCACCCCGCGCGCCTTGAGGTCGAGCATCGACGAGAAGTAGTGACCGGAGATGAAGTCGACGGTGCCCTGCACCAGGCTCTGCTCGCGCAGCTGCGGCGTCAGGTTGACGTGCTCCCACTTGGTGATGCCGTTCTTCTTGGCGAAGGCCGGGAACAGCCGGAACGAGGCGTCGAACACCGGCGCGCCGAGCTTCTTGCCCTCGAGGTCCTTGGGCACCTTGATGCCGCTCTTCTTGAGCGCATAGACGCCGAACGGCGCAAAATCGTAGGCCATGAACACACAGAGCACTTCCTTGCCCGGGTTCTTGGCATTGTACTCGATGGTCGCATTCACGTCGGCGAAGCCGATCTGGTAGGCGCCTGTAGCGACGCGCTGGACCGCGCCGGCCGAGCCCTGGCCGGGATCCATGGTGACGTCGAGGCCCTCGGCCTTGTAGTAGCCCTTCTCCAGCGCCACGAGGAACGGCGAGGTCGGCCCCTGGAAGACCCAGTCCAGCGTGAACTTGATCGGCGTCTGGGCCTGTGCCGAAAGGCCGGCCAGCATCACGGCCGCGGCGGCGGCGCCACCCAGCCACTTGGCGAATTTGCTCATGTCCTGTTCCCTCGTGAGGTTCCCCGTCCGGCGACTCTTAGGCGGACAAGCCACGCCCGCCAAGGGGATATCAGGCAGATTCTATGCCAGCCCGCTGCGTGGCGACGAGTTGGGCGAAGGCGCCGCCACGGGCAGACAGTTCCCGGTAGCCGCCCTGCTCGACGACCCGGCCATGCTCGAACACCACGACCTGGTCGGCGTCGCGGATGGTCGAGAGCCGGTGGGCAATGACAAAAGTGGTCCGGCCCCGCATCAGGGTTTTCAGCGCCTTCTGGATGCGCGACTCGGTCAGCGAATCGAGCGCGCTGGTGGCCTCGTCCAGGATCAGGATCGGCGGATCCTTCAGGAGTGCACGGGCAATCGCCAGCCGCTGTCGCTCGCCACCCGACAGCGTGGTGCCGCGCTCGCCGACCAGCGTATCGTAGCCCTGCGGCTGGCGCATGATGAAATCGTGCGCCTCGGCAAGCCTGGCCGCCTGCTCGAGCTCGGCCTGGGTGGCGGTGGGCTTGCCGATGCGAAGATTGTCGGCGATCGAGCGGTAGAACATCGTCGAATCCTGGAACACGACGCCGATGTTGCGACGGAGCGATTCCAGCATGATGTCGCGATGATCGACGCCGTCGATCCGGATCACGCCCGACTGGGCATCCCACATGCGGTGCAGAAGCGACAGCGTCGTGCTCTTGCCGGCGCCGGTCGGTCCGACCAGCGCCACCGTCGAGCCGGCCGACACCTTCAGCGAGAAATGGACCAGTGCCGGCCGCTTGCCGTCATAGGAGAAATTGATGTCGTCGAATTCGACATCGCCCTTGGCGCGCCCGATATCGATGCCGTTGGGCTTGTCGATCACCGTCGATTGGGCATCGAGGACGCGGAAGAAATCGCCGAGCGACGGCATCTGGAAGAAGATGCGGCTGACGAAGCCCGAGGCCTGGTCCATGCGGCCGATCAGCATGGTGGCGAAGCCCATGAAGCTCACGATCTCGCCGACCGTCGCCTCTCCCTTGGTATAGAGCCAGGTGCCGAGCACGAAGATCAGGATCACCGTGATGGTCGAGGCGGCGCGGGTCAGCACCGACAGCAGCGCCCACCAGTTCAGCACCGGAAACTGGGCCTGGAGCGTCTGGCCGATGATGCGATGCATCTCACCGGTTTCGGCCGCCAGGCGCACGAAACTCTGGATCAGGTGGATGTTGCCCAGCGCATCTCCAGCGCGGCCGGCGAGCTCGCTGTGGAGGTCCTCGACCTTTTGCTGGAGCCGATCGGTGCGGCTCACCACCCAGACATTGGCCGCGGCAAAGAATAGGATCAGGACCAGCAGCAGCAGACCCAGCCGCCAGTTCATGAACATGCTGAGCGGCAGCATGACGAACAGCGCCACCAGCGTGGCGAGATTTTCGCGGAAGAACGACAGCCAGATGCCGAACAGATTGTCGACGCCGGTCAGCATGATCTTGATCAGGCGGCCGGAGTGCTGGGCGTTGTGGAACGAGAACGGCAGCACCAGCAGATGCTCGAAATAGGTCGCCATCGCGCCCAGGCGGCGACGATGGGCCATGCGGTCGGCCTGCAGCGACACGATCATGTTGGCCGTGATGCCACCCAGCCCGACCAACGCCCAGATACCCAGGATCTCGCGGGCGTCCCGCCACAGAACCTCGACGGACTTGCCCCGGGCCGTGGTCAGGAGATCGATCACCTGGCCGAACAACACCGGCTCATAGAACTGCAGGCCGGCCACCGCCACGTTGGCGATGGCCAGAACGATGGCGAGCCCCTTCTCGGCCCGCAGCAGCCCGATCACCCGACCGTAGACACGGAAGAACTCCATCTTCGGCTGACCGGCTCCTCGCCCGGCTCTACTTTTCGCCGAGGAAGCGCTCGACGGTGTTCACGAAGAAGCTGACCCCGAACGGGATCGCCATGTCGTTGAAGTCGTAGCGCGAGTTGTGCAGCCCCGCGCCGTTGCCGTCCTCGCCGCCGTTGCCCAGCCAGACCATGGCGCCCGGGACTTTCTCCAGCATGTAGGAGAAGTCCTCCGCGCCCATGCTGGCCTGCACGTTGTCGCGCACGCCGTGCGGGCCGCAGACGCCCGCCGCCACGTCGATGGCAAAGGCGGCGCGCTGGGCGTTGTTGATCGTCGGCGGATAGCCGTAGCGGTATTCGACGTCGATCTTCACGCCGTACATCCTGGCCGCACCCTCGCAGATCTCGCGAATGCGGGCCTCGATCAGCTTGCGCGCCTCAGGCGTCGTGGTGCGGGTCGTGCCGCCAACATGGGCGTCGGTCGGGATGACGTTGTAGGCCGAGCCGCCCTTGACGAAGCCCACGGTGACGACGGACGAGGCGAAGGGGTCCATGTTGCGGCTGACGATGGTCTGCAGCGACAGCACGAGGTTGGCCGCGACGATCAGCGGATCGAGGCTGAGATGGGGATGCGCGGCATGGCCGCCCTTGCCGGTGATGCGCAGGTCCCAGCGGTCGGCCGCGGCGAGCAACGCGCCCGGCTTGGTGGCGATCATGCCGAGCGGCAGGCCGGGCTTGTTGTGGATCGCGAACACCGCATCGCAGGGAAACTTCTCGAACAGGCCGTCGTCGATCATCTTCTTGCCGCCGCCGCCGCCCTCCTCGGCCGGCTGGAAGATGAAGTGCACAGCACCCTCGAAGTCGCGTTTTTCGCTTAAGACCTTGGCGGCGCCCAGCAGCATGGCGGTGTGGCCGTCATGGCCGCAGGCGTGCATGCGGCCGGGGTTCGTGGAGCGATGCGCGAAGTCGTTGGTCTCATCCATCGGCAGGCAATCCATGTCGGCGCGCAAGCCGATCGACTTCACCGAGTTGCCCTTGCGCAGCGTGCCGACGAGACCGGTCTTGCCGAGCCCGCGCGTCACTTCCAGTCCCCATTCCGCGAGCTTGGCCGCGACGATGTCGGAAGTCCGGTTCTCCTCGTAGGCGAGCTCGGGATGGGCATGGATGTCACGGCGGATGGCGGAAATCTCGCCCTGGATCTCGAGCGAACGGGGAAGAACAGGCATCAAAGCACTCCGGTTGGAACCTCAGTCATCTTAGCTCAGAGTAGCACCATGTTGTCCCTTCAGGATGTCGAAGACGCGGCCGCCATCGTCCACGCCGCCATGCCGCCCACCGCCCAATATGCATGGCCGCTGCTCGCCAAACGCACGGGCTGCGAGGTGTGGGTGAAGCACGAGAACCATACGCCGACCGGTGCCTTCAAGGTGCGCGGCGGGCTGGTCTACATGGATCGGCTGAAGCGCGCGCATCCCAACGTCGCGGGCGTGATCAGCGCCACCCGCGGCAACCACGGCCAGAGCATCGCGCTCGCCGCCGCCCGGGCCGGCATCGCCGCCACCATCGTCGTGCCCCTGGGCAATTCGGTCGAGAAGAATGCCGCCATGCGGGCGTTCGGCGCCGAGCTGGTGGAGGCCGGCCACGATTTCGATTCCGCGCGCGAGACCGCGATACGGCTCGCCGGCGAGCGCGGCCTTTCCATGGTCCCGTCCTTCCACCGCGACCTGGTGTGCGGCGTGGCGACCTACGCGCTTGAACTGTTCCGGGCCGCCCCGCCGCTCGACGCGGTCTATGTGCCGATCGGCCTGGGCTCCGGCATCTGCGGCGTGATCGCCGTGCGCGATGCCCTGGGGCTCTCGACCAAAGTGGTGGGCGTGGTCTCGACCGAGGCGCCGGCCTATGCGCTCTCCTTCGCCGCCGGCAAGGTCGTGGCAACCAACAGCGCTAACACCATGGCCGACGGCATGGCCGTGCGCGGACCCGATGCCGAGGCGCTGAAAGTGATCCTCAAGGGTGCGGATCGGATCGTAAAGGTGAGCGACGCCGAGATCGCCCTCGCCATGCGCGCCTATTACGAGGACACGCACCAGCTCACGGAAGGCGCGGGCGCTGCTTCGCTCGCCGCGCTGATGCAGGAACGCGCGCAGATGGCGGGCAGGCGCATCGGCCTGGTCCTGAGCGGCGGCAACATCGACCGGCCGCTCTACTTGCGGGCGCTTGCTGGTACCTGAGTGGGGGGCAACTGAGGCGCCCAGGCGAGATCGCTCTTCACCGCCTGCATGATGAACGATGACCGCGTGCCCTTGACGCCGGGCATGCGCAGCAGCGCCTTCATGGCGAACTCGCTGAAGCTCGCGAGGTCGGGGGCGAAGACATGGACCTGAAAATCCATGTCTCCCGTCACGGCGTAGCAGGCCACCACCTCCGGCCGGGCACGGATCGCCGCCTCGAAGGCCTCGACGGTCTTCTCGGAATGATCGTCGAGCGTGATCTGGACCAGCGCCTGCAAGCCGAGCCCCATCGCCTGCGGCGACACCAGGGCGGCGTAGCGCCCGATCACGCCTTCCTCCTCCAGCCGCTTCACCCGGCGCTGGCAGGGCGTGGGCGAGAGCCCGACCCGGTCGGCCAGGTCGACCATCGGCAGCCGACCCTCGGCCTGAAGCACTGCCACGATGCGTCTGTCTATGTCATCGAGCTCGGTCATGGTGTTATTCACTCTAAACTCACATTAATATAGATAATAACTCCAAAACGAACCGGCTTACAGGCCAACTTTGCGGGGATTCACCGTCACGCAGCCCCCATATTTAGGGCATGAACATCGCACCTCTCGAGAACCTGCGTGGCGACTATGCCGGTATGGCGCCGGACTGGACCGTGCCGCAGCACGCCGACCTCTATTCAGCCGAGGATCAGGCCGTGTGGCGGATCCTGGTCGAGCGCCAGACCGCGCTTGCCCACCGCTACGCCTGTGACGAGTTCCTGCGCGGCCTCAACTCGCTCGGCATCGGCGACACCATCCCGGATTTCGAGACGATCAACGCCCGGCTAAGACCGCTGACCGGTTGGCGCATCGTCGGCGTGCCCGGCCTCATTCCCGACGCAGCCTTCTACGATCACCTCGCGCATCGCCGCTTCCCGGTGACGGTCTGGATCCGCACCCGTGCCGAACTCGACTACTTGGTCGAGCCCGACCTGTTCCACGACTTCTTCGGCCATGTCCCGCTGCTCACCGATCCGGTGTTTGCCGACTACATGCAGGCCTACGGCCGGCGCGCCATCGAGGCCGGTCCCGAGAACATCGATCGTCTCGCGCGACTCTACTGGTTCACCGTCGAGTTCGGCCTGATCCGTACGGCCAAAGGTCTTAAGGCCTACGGCGCCGGTATCCTGTCGTCGGCGGCGGAAGTGAAACACGCCATCGAAGACGATGGCGTCGAGCGCCTGGCCTTCGATGCGGCTACGGCCATGCGCCGGCCCTACGAGATCGACAAGCTGCAGCCGACCTACTTCGTGCTCGACGATTTCCGCCAACTCACGGGCCGGCCGGACCTCCACTAGCGCACGTACCGAGAATGCGGAATCGGCCGTCACTGAAAAACGATGTCATCCCGAGCCGAAGGCGGGGGATCTTTCGTGGAGCCGAAAGATCCCTCACTGCGTTCGGAATGACAAAATTTCCTTCGGCTGCAACTAGCCCAGGACGACCAACCCGTCGACGGCGACGACACCTTCGCCCTCGCGCTTGACGAGAAGCGGGTTGATCTCGGCCTCCGATATGTTGGCGAAGGCCTTGTGCGCCAGGGCCGAGAACGCCGCGATGGTCTTGGCCAGCGCCGCGACATCGCCCTTCGGCAGGTTGCGATAGCCGCGGATGGTGGCGAGGCCTTTTACCTGCTCGATCATCTCGCGCGCCTCGGCCTCATCGACCGGCGCAATCCGGGTCGACGCGTCCTTGTAAATTTCAGCCAGCACGCCGCCGAGGCCAACGGTGATCGTGGGGCCCACCAGCGGATCGCGGCGGAACCCCAGGATCACCTCGGCGAGGCCGCGCTCCATCTTCTGGATCAGGAAGCCGTCGAGCTTGGCGTGCGGTGCATGAGCCTTCACGCGCTTCTCGATCTCGCGCGCGGCAACGGCGGCGGCCTGGCCATCCATCAGGCCCAAGGCCACGCCGCCCGCCTCGGTCTTGTGCGCGATGTCGGTCGACAGGATTTTCAGCACCACGGGCGCGCCGACTTCGGCAACGGCGGCCACGACGCGCTTGGCATCCGGGATCGCCATGGACTTGGCCATCGGCACGCCCAGCGCGGCGAAGAGATCGGCCGCGCGGCGCTCGTCAAAGCCGTTGATCCGGCCGGCCTCGAGCGCATCCAGCGAGCCGCGTGACGGCTCGGCAAGTGGAGGCAACGGTCGAGGCGTCGGACGCAGCAGGCAGAGGGCCATGGCCTCGCTGCAGGCTTCGGGATGACGAAAGGCCGGCACGCCGGCCGCGGTCAGCAGCGCCAGCGACTTTTCAGCAGCCGGCGTCAGCGCGACGGCAAAGGGCTTGGCCGTGCGCGCGAAGCGCAGCAGCGGCTCGACGGCGAGCTCGGGATTGAACTGGGCCGAGGAGCCGACCACGAAGATCACCGCGTCGTTGCCGTCGTCGGCCAAAAGCCGCTCGATGGTGCCGGCCACGATCTCGGGCTTGGCGCCGGCCAGGGTGAGATCGATCAGCTTGCCCTCGCCCGCCGCAATGCCGAGTGGCTTTAGCCATTCGACCAGCCCCTGCGGCGGACCCGCGATGTCGAGGCCGGCCATCGCCATGTTGTCGACCACCATGGCGGCCCCGCCGCCGGTCGTGGTCGCCACGGCGACGCGCTTTCCAGAGGCCGGTGGCCGATCGACCAGCAGCGCCGGCACATCGATCAGCGATTCGAACATCGACACGCGGGCGATGCCGTGGCGACGGCTGAAGGCATCGAACGTCGCGTCGGAGCCGGCAATGGCGCCGGTATGCGACTTCGCCAGCTCCTGGCCGATCTCCGACCGGCCAAGCTTATAAGCGATCACCGGCTTGCCCGCCGCATGGGCCCGCCGCGCCGCCCGCGCCAGCCGCTCGCCGTCGCGCAAGGTCTCCATGAACAGCAGGATCGCGTCCGTGTTCGGATCGTCGACCAGCAAGTCGGCGATCTCGCCGACGGCGAGATCGACTTCGTTGCCGACCGAGATCAACCGCGAAAAACCGATGCCGCGCGCGTCCGCCCGCGACAGCAACGCGCCGATCAGGCTGCCGCTCTGGCTGACGACGGCCCAGCGTCCCGTGCGCAGCTTGTCGATGGCGAAGGCCGCATTGGCCGTCAGCACCATGGGCGGCTGGGTGCTCACCGTGCCGATGCTGTTGGGTCCGACCAGCCGGATGCCGGTCTCGGTCACGATGCGCGAAAGATCGTCCTGCAGTGAGGCGCCCGCGGCGCCTGCATCGGCGAAGCCGCCGGCCAGGATGGACGCCACTTTGACGCCGCGCTTGCCGCAGTCCGCGAGGGCCGCCACGGCCGCGGCACCATTCAGCAGAATGTAGGCGTGATCGATGTCGCCCCGGATCGACTCGAGATTCTTGTAGGCCATCTCACCCAGGATTTCGCTGCGCGAAGGATTCACGGGAAGGATCTCGCCGGTAAAGCCGTGCTTGCGCAGAAAGCGCTGCGGCCGCGACGTCGTCTTGGCGGGATCGGCCGACGCGCCGATCAAGGCAATGCGTTTTGGTTCGAACAGGGCTGCGAACAGATTGGTCATGGCAGAGAGTACAACACACCTGTCATCCCGAGCGAAGCGAGGGACCTTTCGCTTTGCAGCAGCAAAGATCCCTCGCTTCGCTCGGGATGACAAACATCGCTATAGTTGCCTCATGCTCACGCGTCGCACGATCCTTTCAGTCGCCCTCTTGCCGGCCCTCGCGCTACCAGCCCATGCGCAACCGCAAGCCTGGCCCATCAAGCCGATCAAGCTCGTCGTGCCCTACGCGCCGGGCGGGACGACCGACGTCGTCGCCCGCATGGTGGCTGAGTATCTCGGCCAGCGGCTCGGCCAGAACATCATCGTCGACAACAAGCCGGGCAAGGGCGCCATGGTCGGCACGGCGCTGGTCGCCAAGGCGGCGCCCGACGGCTACACCTTGCTGATGTCGGTGATCTCGGGCCTCTCGATCTCGCCCACGCTCTATGGCGGTGGCGACTTCGATCCGATGGGCGACTTCATCCATATCTCGATCGCCTCGCGCAATCCGAGCGTCCTCGTCGTCAATCCGACCTTCGAGGCCAGGACGTTCAAGGACTATGTCGCCTACGCCAAGGCCAATCCCGGCAAGCTCACCTTCGCCACCTCGGGCGCGGGCTCGAGCAATCATCTGCTGGGCGCGCGGCTGCAGCAGGTGATCGGCGCGGAGATGGTTCACGTGCCCTATCGCGGCGCCGGCCCCGCCATGATCGACACCATCGCGGGCAACGTGCCGTCGATGTTCGATTCCCTGCCCTCGGCCGCGCCGCACATCAAGGCGGGCAAGGTCCGGGCGCTCGCCGTCAGCAGCGAGGAGCGCAGCCCCGCCTTTCCCGACGTGCCGACCATGAAGGAGCAGGGCTTTCCCGATCTGATCTCGTATTCGTGGTTCGGCATCTCCGTGCCGGCCAAGACACCGGCGCCGATCGTCGACCAGCTGGCCAAGGAGATGCAGGCCGTGTTGAAGGAACCGGCCGTCATCAAGCGCTGGGAAGAGATCGGCGCCGAGAGCAGCCCCATGACTCCGGCCGAGGTGACCAAGTTCATCCAGGCCGAGATCGACAAATGGGTGCCCGTCGTGAAAGCGTCGGGAGCCAAGCCCGAATAGGAGGAGCCCGTCATGAGCATCCGTCGCGTGACATCACCGGCCGTGCCCGAGCCGCCGCCCGAGCGCTGGTCCAACTGCCTGGTCTCCGACGGCATCGCCTATGTCTCGGGCATGACCTGCCGCGGCGTCGACGACAAGAAGCTGGCCGCCATGGACGAGTACGAGCAGGCCAAGGTTATCTTCGGCAAGATCAAGGGCATGGTCGAGGCGGCCGGCGGCGCCATGGCCGACGTCGTCAAGATCACGGTCTACGTCACGAACATCAAGAACAACGTCAAGGTCTGGGCAGCGCGGCGCGAGTTCTTCACCGGCGATTTCCCGGCCTCGACGCTGGTCGAGGTAAGCGCCCTCGCCGCGCCGGAGATCCTGGTCGAGATCGAAGCCATCGCCCACATCGGCAAGGGCAAGCGATAGCGCTAGGCGTGTGAGAACATCTTCTTTCCGGCGACGGGCATCGCAGCCTTGAGGATGGTGCCCGCGACGATTTTCTCGCTGCGGCGCGAGACCACGACATAGAGGTCGTTGCCCGAGAACGCGACGTTCGTGCAGTAGATATCGTCACCGCAATCGACGTGATGCGTCGGCCGGCCGAGATGGTCGAAGCGCCAGGCCGTCGTGCTGGGATGGGCGATCACCAGGCCACCCTCCTCGTCCAGCGCCATGCCGTCGGGGCCGGCGTGGCCGCCGCTCATCTGGATGAAAAGGCCAACCTTGCTCACCGTGCCGTCGGCCATGATCGGCAGGCGCCACACCGCGTTGCCGCGCGTCACGCCGACATAGAGCACGGTCTCCGACTTGTTCATGACAAGCCCATTGGGGCTGGGCACCGTGTTGACCAGCATCGAGAGTTTGCCCGCCGTGTCGTAGCGATAGACGCGGCCCGTCGGGTCATGCAGACCGGTCTGGCCCTGGTCGGTGAAATAGAGATCGCCGTTGCCGGCAAAGAACAGGTCGTTGACGCCCTTGAAGCTTTCCGAGCCGCGAGTCTCGATCAGCGGCGTCACCTTGCCGCTGGCGGCGTCGAGCAGGACGATGCCGCGCTTGTAGTCGGTGATGAAGATCCGGCCGTCCTTGTGGATTTTCAGCCCGTTCGGCCAGCCGTCGTATTCCGTCACCAGGGTCCATTCGCCGGCCGGGCTGATGCGAAACACCCGGCCGAAGGGAATATCCGTGACGTAGAGATTGCCGGCGCGGTCGAAGCTCGGTCCCTCAAGGAAGGAATCGAGCACCATGCCGACGGCATTGGCGTCTCCCCAGGAAGTGCGGCCGGGCTTGCGGAATTTTTCCGGCAGACGCGTGAACTCCTTCGCCGGCACCGCCTTGGTCAGACCGTACATCTACGCCGCTTTCACTTCGCGTTCGGCCTTCAGCGCCCGCACGGTCTGGCGGAGCGCATGGACGGTCTTCTCGATCTCGGCACCGCCATGCGTCGCCGACACGAAGCCGCCGGGCGCGCCCATGACGTCCACGCCATGCGTCATCAGGCCCATGCGGATCTTGCCGGTGAGCGGGCCCGCGCCGCGTGCGCCCTTGAGCTTGGCGAACGGCACTTTTAGCGGATCGAAGGTTGCGGGATCGATCGGATCGTTGAACGGGTTGGGATAGATCAGGAAGGTCGAGCTCTGACCATAGATGCCCCACGGCACGCCTTCCTGCACCAGCACCTCGGTCAGCGCCTCGCGCAGCTCGGCCGCCGTCTTGTTCGCTTTCTCGGCGAGATCCTCGTCCCGCACCAGCGTGAGCGCCGTCACCGCCGCGGCTGCCGACAGCGGGTTCGCGTTGTAGGTGCCGGGGTGCAGGATCCGCTCGATCTTCTTCGCCGCGGTCGCATCGTGATCGATACGATCGAGAATCTCGCGTTTGCCCGCAACCGCGCCGCCCGGCAGGCCGCCGGCCACGATCTTGGCCTGGATGCAGAGGTCGGGCGTGATGCCGAACGCCTTCTGCGCGCCGCCCGAGGACCAGCGATAGCCGGTGATGACTTCGTCCATCAGCATGACGACGCCCTTCTTCCTGGTGGCGTCGCGCACCGCCTGGATGAAACCGGGCGGCAACGGCGCCTGCCCCCAGGACGCGCCCGAGGGCTCGAACATGACGGCGGCGATATCGTCGCGCTCCTCGATCAGCTTCACGACGGCGGCGACATTGTCGCTCGGCATCACGATCGAAAGCGCGCTCACGTCCTGAGGCACCCCAGGCGTGGTGCCGCCATCATAGGTGGCGCCAGCGCCCGCCGTCACGTTGTCGTGCCAGCCGTGGAAGTGACCGATGAAGCGTACGATCTTGTCCTTGCCGGTGTAGGCGCGCGCCAGGCGGATCGCCATGTGCGAGGCCTCGGTACCCGACGCAGTGAAGCGGACTCTCTCCGCGCATGGCGTCAGCTCGCAGACGAGTTCGGCCCAGCGCACTTCGAGTTCGTGGCTCGAACCATAATGCGTGCCGAGGTCCATCTGCCGCTTCACCGCCTCGACGACGGCGGGATGGGAATGGCCCAGCAGCATGGCGCCGTGGCCGCCGAAATAGTCGACATATTCATTGCCATCGACGTCCCACTTGCGGGCGCCCTTGGCCTTGGCGACGTGGATCGAATAGGGATCGAGATAGCGGGCGTCGTGGGTAATGCCGCTGGGAAGCACCTTGTGGGCCCGTTCGAACAGCGCGCCGGAGCCCGGGGTACGGGCCTTGTAGTCGGTAACAATGGCCGAATTGGTCGGTGCGACAACGGTCATGAGCCCTCACATAACTAATGGCAGAGCATCGCAAGCCTCGCTTGCTTCGCCAAGTGCCGCGAGACTAATGTTCGCGCCTTTCGCAGACCGGAGTGCATACGTGAACGCCAAACCGCGCGGACGCCAGTTCTTCAACAATCCCGGCCCCACCAACATTCCCGATCGTGTTCTGCGCGCCATGGACCGGCCGGTCCTGGACTTCATGTCGGACGAGTTCCTGGCCATCCAGCATGCCTGCCATGCCGGCGTGAAGCGGGTCCTGAAGACCGACCAGACGCTTTACATGTACAACGCCAGCGGCCACGGCGCCTGGGAAGCGGCGCTGGCCAACCTGTTCTCGGCTGGCGACACCGTGCTGATCGTCGAGACCGGCTATTTCTCGCTGAGCTGGGCCGAGATGGCGGTCAATCTCGGCATCAAGGTCGAAACCTTTGCCGCCGACTGGCGCACCGGCGCCGACGTCGCGAAGCTCGCCGAACGGCTGGCCAAGGACAAGGCGCACGAGATCAAGGCGGTGCTCACCGTCCACAACGAGACCGCGACCGGCATGGTCCTGCCGGTGGCCAATATCCGCCGCGCCATGGACGAGACCAAGCACCCCGCCCTGCTGCTCAGCGACACCATCTCGTCGCTGGCGTCGATGGAATACAAGATGGATGCCTGGGGCGTCGACGTGACCGTGGGCGGCAGCCAGAAGGGCCTGATGCTGCCGACCGGCATGTCGCTGACCGGCGTCAGCAACAAGGCGATCGAGGTGTCGCGCAAGAACAAGGCGCCGCGCCACTACTGGAATTGGGAGATGATGAACGGCCGCGCGCCGCAGAAGTTCGTCGGCACCGCGCCGGTGCACATGTTCTTCGGCCTGCAGGAATCGCTGAAAATGCTCGAGGAGGAAACCCTCGACGGCGTGTTCGCCCGCCATGCCCGCTTGGCCGACGCGACGCGTGCGGCCGTGCGCGCCTGGGGCGCCGACGGCAAGGGGCCGCAACTCTATGGCCAGGCGACAGACCGCCTCTCCAACTCAGTGACCGCGGTGATGATGCCGGAAGGCGTCAACGCCGACGCGATGCGCAAGGCGGCGATCGACCGTTTCAACCTGTCGCTGGGCGGCGGCCTCGGCCCCCTGGTGGGCAAGGTCTTCCGCATCGGCCACATGGGCGACCTCAACGAGCCGATGCTACTGGGCTGCCTCGCCACGACCGAACTGGCGATGAAGACGGCCGGCGTGCCGTTCGCGCCGGGCGGTGTCGACGCCGCAATCGCATCGCTGGCGAACTGAGCGTCAGAAATCCGGCTTGCGGCCGGCGACGGCAGCGACGAAGCGCGCCGGCTCGATCGACGACAACGCCGTGTCGCGCCCCACAGTCGGCTCGACGCTGAAGCCCAGGACCGGCTCGAAGGCCGCGGCCGCCGGGTTGAAGGCATAGAGCTGGCCCTTGGTCATGTTGAACCACCAGGCATGCAACACGAGCGTGCCGGCCGCGACCTTGTCGGCGATCCAGCGAAAGCTCATCAGGTTCTTTACGCTGTTCAAGACCGCGGCCTGCTCGACGGCACGAGCGATCTCCTCGCGCGGACGACCCTTGAGATCCCGCACCACGAGGTCGCGCGCGTCCTGGGCGATGCTGGTCCAGGTCGACAGGTAGTCGTAGTCCGCATAGACGCTCTCACGGCCATCGACCAGCGCGCCGATGCCGCCGCACAGCGCATGTCCCAGCACGACCACATGCTCGACGCCGAGGCCGCGCACGGCGAACTCGATGGCAGCCGACGTGCCGTGGTGGCGCGCATCGGGCGGGAACTGCGCTGGCGGCACCATCGCCGCCACATTGCGCACCGTGAAGAGCTCGCCGGGCTTGGTCTGGGTCAGAATGCCGGGATCGACGCGTGCGTCGGCGCAGGCCACGATCAGGATCTTCGGGGATTGGCCTTCCGCCGCCAGACGGTCGAAGAGCTCGAGATGCTCGCGGTAGTAGCCCAGATGGAAGTCCGAGAAGCCTTTTAGGAGCCGTTCCAATGCCATGCTGTCTTGCCTACGCCTGTTTGCGGCGTGGCGCGACATAGACGATGATGGCGCCACCTTCAATTCAGTCTGTTTGTGTGAATATGACCGCTGAGCTCCTCTACGAGACGCGTGGCGACGTGGGCTGGATCACCTTCAACCGGCCGCAGGCGCGCAATGCGCTGACTTTCGCGATGTACGAGGGGTTGGCCGAGATCTGCATCAGGGTGGCCAAGACCCGCGAAGTGAAGGCGCTGGTTGTCACTGGCGCGGGCGACAAGGCCTTCGCTGCCGGCACCGACATTGCCCAGTTCAAGAGCTTCCAGGGCGGCGAGGACGGCATCGGCTACGAGCGCAAGATGGATCGCATTCTGGATGCAATCGAACGTTGTGCCGTGCCGACCATTGCCGCCATCGCCGGATTCTGCACCGGGGGTGGTGCCGCCATTGCCGCCGTCTGTGACCTCAGGCTGGCCGCCGCCAGCGCCCAGTTCGGCTTCCCGATTTCCCGCACGCTGGGCAACTGCCTGTCGATGTCCAACTACGCCCGCCTGGCCGCCCTGATCGGCCCGCAACGGGTCAAGGAAATGATCTTCCTCGCCAAGCTGATGGACGCGCCGGCGGCCCTCGGCGTCGGCCTGGTCAGCGAGGTTTTGCCCGATGCGGCGAGCCTTCATGCCCGCGCCGAGGAAGTGGCGCGCACCGTCGCGGGCCATGCCCCCATTACCCTGCAGGTGACCAAGGAGGCGCTGCGGCGCCTCCAGGCCCGGATCGCCGACGAGAGCATCGACGATCTCATCCGGTTGGCTTACGGTAGCGCCGATTTTCGTGAAGGCATGGCGGCGTTCCTGGAGAAGCGGGCGCCAAAATGGACAGGCGCCTAGGACTGCTCAACGAGGAGGAAGCGATGGTTAAGGTTGGATCAACTCTTGCAATTCTGGGACTGTGCGCTGCCGTCGCCGCCTGCCAGAACCCGCAACAGGTCATTGGCAACAAGGAAGACATGATGGCCGCCGCGGGCTTCAAGTTCGTTCCTGCGAACACGCCGGCGCGCCAGGCATCGTTCAAGAACCTGCCGCCGCACAAGTTCTCCCGCGAGATCAAGAACGGCCAGGTCTTCTACGTCTATCCGGACCCGACCGTCTGCGTCTGCCTCTATGTCGGCAGCCAGCAGGCCTATGCCAAGTACCAGGCGAACGTCTTCCAGAAGAACCTGGCGGACGAGCAGCAGATGACCGCCAACATCAACTCGATGAACGACTGGGACTGGGGCCCGTGGGGCGGCTACCCGTATCCCGGCTGGTACTACTAGCCCTCACGCCTGAACCGGACTCGATCGAGTCGAAGCGTCAGAACGACGCTTCGACCGTGCCGAGGCCAACGAACTCGCCCGTCGCGCGGCTGCCCGGCGGGAAGTAGCGCAGGCCCGTCCACGATCCCGTCGTGATCGCCTGGCCTTTGCGGATGCCGCCGCGTTCGCGCACGGCATGGTCGATCATCCAGGCGAGCGGCCGCACCGGATCGACGGCGCCGAGCCCACCCTTCTGGTCGACGATGGTCTTGCCGTCGACCACGAGCTTCACCTGAAGGTTCGCCCAGTCGAGGCCTTGCCAGTTCTTGATCGACCCGCCCACGACCAGGGCATGGTTCATCTGGTTGTCGGCCAGCAGCCACTCGGGATCGACCTGCTGGAAGTTGGCGAGGCGCGTGTCGACCACTTCCAGGCCGACAAAGGCATCGCCGACGGCAGCCAGCGCCTCGTCGCGCGCCACCGGCGTGGTGCGCACCGCGATGTCACGGACGATGTGGAAGGAGATTTCGATCTCCACCCCGATCATGTGCATCGCCTTGCCGTCGAACGCGGCCGGTGACGGCACCAGCGCGCCGGCCAGCAGCGGCGCGGGGTTCGGTTCGGTCGTCGGCGTGCGCGCGCCCACCTTCCAGCCCGCGACTGGTCCGGTTGCACGGGCGACTTCATCCTGGATGGCGTAGACCGCAGAGCGGTCCGGCAAGGCAAAGGGCGGGGCCACCTGGATGCCCGAACGGCGGGCTTCCAGGAGCGTCCGCGCTGCGTATGAAATATCGGCGGTCATGCTAAGCTCGCGCAAAGACGATAAAGAACCGGAGGGGACAATGCCCTACGCCAGCGGCCGCGTCATTCATGACGCCGACGCCCACATCATGGAAGTGCCGGGCTTCCTCGCAGAACATCTCGAGGCGAAGCATCGCGCCGCCGTGACCGACACGGTGCTGTTCCCGCGTCATGAAGGCTTCCACAGCACGCGGCTCAAGGCGAGCCCGGCGGCCGACTTCGACGAGCGGCAGATCATGCTGCGGAAAAACTGGGATGCGCTCGGCTCCAGTGCCAAGCAGGATCGCCCCCGTTCCGTCGACCTGCTGGGCTTCGCCAGCCAGCTCATGTTCACCACGGCGCTGCTCAACTACTCCTCGGTGCTGGAAGGCGGACGCGACGCCGACCTGACCTACGCCGTGGCCCGCGCCCACACGCGCCACATGGTGGAATTCTGCTCGGTCGACAAACGCCTGCTGGCAACCGGCTATGTCCCGCTGGTCGATTTCGAGCGCACGGCGAAGGCGGTGCGCGAGGCGATCGAGATGGGCGCCAAGGCGCTGATGATCCCGTCACGTTGTCCGGACGATCATTCGCCCAGCCACATCGGCTTCGATCCCTTGTGGGCGATTGCCCAGGAGGCTGGCCTGCCGATCGTGTTCCATGTCGGCGGCGGCGGGAAACTGATCGAGGACGCCTATTTCAACAACGGCCTGCCGCCGGTGCCGGATTTCCATGGCGGCGACGACAATTTCAAGTCGATCGACTACATGGCGATCGCCTATCCGCCGATGAAAGCGCTGACGGCGTTGATCGTCGATCGCGTCCTCGACCGCTTCCCGCGGCTGAAGTTCGGCGTCATCGAGCAAGGGGCCTCGTGGCTGCCGGGCTGGATGCGCAACATGGATAGCGCCCACAACGCCTTCTACAAGAACGAGGAGCGGCTGCAGAAGATGTCGCTGAAACCCAGCGAGTTCGTGCAGCGCCAGGTCCGCGTGACACCCTATCCGCACGAGGATGCGGGCTGGATCATCGCCAACTCGGGCGACGAGGTGTGCCTCTTCTCGTCCGACTATCCGCACATCGAGGGCGGCCGCAACCCGATCAAGCGCTTCGAGGCGTCGATGGCGGCGGCCGGCACCAGCGAACCTCAGAAGCAGCGTTTCTATTGCGACAATTTTGTCGATCTGATGGGCGCGGGCCTCGCCCCCGAACTGAGGGCAGCAGCATGAGCGGTTATTCGACCCTGCTCACCGAACGCACCGGTGCGGTGCTGAAGATCACCGCCAACCGGCCCGATGTGCTGAATGCGCAGAGCCGCATCCTGCTGGAAGAACTCGACGACGCCTTCATCCGTGCGACCAAGGATGATGCCGTGCGGGTCATCATCCTGGCCGGCGCCGGCAAGCATTTCTCGGCCGGCCACGACCTCGGCAGCCCGCAGGAGATGGCGGACCAGAAGAAGAACCCGGTCGAGGGCTTCAAGGAGGAATACCGGCGCCTGTCGGAGCGGTTCTTCGAGAACACCATGCGCTGGCGCGACATCCCGAAGCCCACCATCGCCCAGGTCCAGGGCTACTGCATCATGGGCGGCATGATGATCGCCTCGGCCTGCGACATCATTGTCGCCAGCGAAGATGCCCAGTTCGCCGACCGCGCCGTGAAGTGGGGCGGCAGCCACGTGCAGTATTTCTCGATGCCGTGGGACTTCGGTCCGCGCAAGACCAAGGAATATCTCTTCACCGGCGCCTTCATCAGCGCCACCGACGCCGAGAAGGCCGGTCTGGTGAACCGCGTGGTCGCGCGGGAAAAACTCGAGGAGGAGACGATGGCGCTGGCGCAAAACATCGCCGAACGCGATCCCTTCGCGCTCAAACTCGCCAAAGCCTCGGTCAACGAGATGCAGGATGCCCAGGGCTGGCGCCAGGCGATGGAGGGCGCCTTCAAGAACTACATGCTCACCATCCCGCACCGCATCGAGATGGGTACCTACGGGCCCAAGGCCCGCGAAAAAGCCCCGAAGGACCGCTTCGCCGTCCTGAACAAGAAGGCTGGCTAGCGTCACGCCGTCTGTCCTCCCCCGTCATCGCTCGGCCCTTCGACCCCCTCCGTCCGCTTCGCGGCCACCTCCCCCGATGACGGGGGAGGAGAAGAATCAAACTCCTCCTCCACGCGCAGCGTGGGGGAGGTGCCCCCGCAGGGGGCGGAGGGGGTCATGGGCACCTCCACGACCTGTGGAGGTGCGATGTCCGCCGGAACCGGCATCAAGCCGTTGATCCAGCTTGCGTATTCCGCGGCCGCGGCATCCTCCTCATGCGCGGCAGAAGCGGGCGTTTTGGAAATACCCTTCGCTTCACGCCGCGCCTCGATCTCCATCTCGCGCAGGCGGATCTCATGCGCGCGCTGCTCCTGTCGCTCCGCGCGCGCCTCCGCCCGAGCGCGCTGGCCATCCTCCAGCTTCAGCAGGAACATCAGTGCACGGTCGTCGTGGATCACCTGCTCGCCGATCTGCTTGCCGCGATAGAAGCAGGGCCGCGTGCGCGGCTCGCCGGCGCGGAGCTTGAGATCGTCGGCATTCTGCCGGTGGCGCTCCTCGACGATCGCCGCAAGGCGCCCGGCGAACTTGGGATACTTGATCCGCCAGCGCCGCGCCGTGCTCTCGTCGATGCCGAC
>Ga0207952_1000228_pt1 | contig 56863 bp, 50 predicted proteins | sample SubbioR12Aug_8Ca_FD_184831 | JGI IMG/M metagenome (GOLD analysis project Ga0207952, IMG submission 184831) | Serpentinite rock and fluid subsurface biosphere microbial communities from McLaughlin Reserve, California, USA - CR12Aug_8Ca (SPAdes) | ecosystem: Environmental > Terrestrial > Deep...
TTCAATCGCTCTTTTCACCAGCTTTGTTACTTTGCTTCCATTCTCTTCCCGCTTCTCAGCGGGAGGCGAACTATAGCAAACTACCTCCCTTGTCCGCAAGCATTTATCGGTAATTATTTACTTCGTTTATTTAAAAGCAAATAAAGGCACATAAAGGCAAAAGCCAAAGGGTGCGCTACGCGCACCCTCTGGCTTTCCTATTGTTATATATATGTCTGCGAACAAGCATCACTGCTCTTTGACGAAAGTCACTGGACTCCCGCCTGCGTAGGAGCGACGAATTTGAGTGTATCTATATCAATGGCGTTTCGCTTGCCGACTAGAGAGAGACTCTCGGTTTCGCCAACACATTACAAGCTTATTAGCTTTCACGCAGGATATAAGGCCCCCAGGATACGTCCGCCTGCTGCGCCGGTGACGTCGGACAAATTGCCCGGCAGGCGCAGGCAAAATCTTTGTGCCAGCCAGGCGAAGGCCAGGGCTTCTACTTGCTCTGGGGCGACGCCGAGTACGGCGGTGCTATTGACCACGGCCTTGCATGACTGGGCCGACAGCAAAACTTGCAAGCGTTGCATAAGCTGTTGATTGTAGGCGCCACCACCGCAGACATAGACATGCGCGGCATCTGGAGCATGCTTGGCAATCTCGTTAGCTAGTGTCAGTGCTGTGAATTCGCATAGCGTTGCCTGCACATCGACAGTATTGGCAGTTTCAAAACCTTGCAGCTTGCTATACAACCAGGCTGGATGGAATAAGTCACGGCCCGTGCTTTTGGGAGGCGGCATTTGTAAATACGCCTCTTCCATCAGTCTGGTCAGCAGATTGGGAATAGCATTGCCCTGGGAAGCCCAGTCGCCATTGGCATCATAGGTTTCACCTTGATGTTGCAGTATCCAGGCATCCATCAGGACATTGCCAGGGCCGGTATCAAAACCACGGGTACCGCCATCTGCGGCCAGGATGCTGATATTACTGATGCCGCCAATATTGGCGACTACACTGGAAGCACCTGCACGCCCGAAAATGGCACGATGAAATGCCGGCACCAGGGGCGCGCCCTGACCACCAGCAGCAATGTCGCGGCTGCGAAAGTCAGCAATGACATCTATGCCTGTCAGCTCTGCCAGCAGAGAGGGATTATTGGTCTGGCGGGTATAGCCCATTTCTGGCCTGTGCCTGATGGTTTGCCCATGTGCACCGATGGCATGGACGACGTGCCCCTCTGCCAGCGTCTGCAATTTTTTGACGCATGTGGCATAAGTTCTAGCCAGGGCATTTGCCAGCAGCGCTTCGTGATGTAATTCATTTTCACTGGATTGCTGCAAGCGCATGGCTTGCTGGCGCAGGTCTGCATCAAAAGGAACATAAGCGGTCGCCAGGATGTGCATGCCAGCACCGGTTTCTTCATGGCGCTCAGGCAAACGCACCATGACACCATCGACACCATCAAGACTGGTGCCGGACATCAGGCCTATATATACATTGTTTGAATTGTTTTTGTCGTGCTGCATGCTCATACCTCGTCAACCTTAATGAGCAAGAGTATAGAAGAGTCAGTGCAGCATTACAGGGTCTTGCAGAAAATTCTATTCGCTATGTTTTCATTTTTCATGCGGAAGAAAGTCTCACCTATATCGGTATAACCGACAAGCGGATAAAAGTGCCGCGCCCTGTCATTGCCTATCCAGGTAGTCAGCCAGACTTGTTGCACGCCCAGTTCACGCAGATGTGCTTCGGCCCCGGCCAGCAGTTGGCGACCTATGCCGCGTCCAAAAAATGCCGGGTGAATATAGAGATGATCGAGTTCAGCCTGATGCTCTGCACTGACCTGGACATTGCGCTTGCCGTTCGAGGCTTGGCAATAGCCCACCAGATGGCCATTGCTTTCTGCCAGCAGGATATGGGTATGCTCTTGCGATAGATAGGCAGTAGTGCGTGCCGTTGTCAGTTCAGACAGGACATAGTCTGCGATAGTTTGACTGACGCCTTGCCTGACATAGGTAACAAGCCAGACTTGCAGTATCAAAACGGTCAAGACAGAGGCATCTGCTGCCTCTGCCTTGCGTATTGTTACCTTACTTGCAGGCAAACTATCCAAGCTTAAAGTATTGACACTTATATATTGACACTTAAGAGCGCTTGGCCAGGCGCATAACTTCTGCCATGCGTTCTGGATGCAGCAAGTTGAATCGATGATTCATGTCGCCAGCAAAACCCTTGAAGCGGGCCATTTCAGCAGTTGCCAATGGCGCAGCTTCCGTCATATTGATAGTCATGGGGTCACGGGCTTCATTATTGACGCGGAATTCATAATGCAGATGCGGGCCGGTAGACCAGCCTGTCGTGCCTACATAGCCAATGATATCGCCCTGGCTGACCTTGCTGCCTTTATGTATTCCAGGTGCAAAGCGGCTCATATGAGCATAGGCAGTGCTGTAGTTGTTCCAGTGTTTGAGTACGACCAGGTTGCCATAACCATTGCTGGAGGCAGCCGAATCAACCACGCCATCAGCAGAAGCACGGATAGGTGTGCCAGTGGCGGCAGCGAAGTCTACGCCCTTATGCGCTTTCCATTGACCGGAAATAGGATGCACGCGCATCGAGAAGCCAGAAGACACACGGGTAAATTCTATCGGCGACTTGAGGAAGGCTTTTTTCAGGGATTTGCCGTCAAAGGTGTAGTAACCACCCTTGCCACCAGTTTCTTCAAACCAGGCAGCCTGATACAGCTTGCCAGAATTGCTGAATTCACCCGCCAAGACGCGTCCAGTGCGGACGCGCTCACCGTTTTGCCAGAAGCTCTCATAGACAATATTGAAATAGTCACCCTTTTGCAGGCGCTGGTAATCAACATTGGTCTCGAACATGGATTTGACCTGTTCGGTGACGTTATACGGGATCATGGCATCATCGGCAGCCGGGTAAAAAGCGGTACGGATATAGGCGGTTGCCATTTCCACACGTCTTTCCAGCTTGGCACTGATATCGGAAGATGTCAGTTTGCCATTATTATCACGGCTGATGACGATGTTTCTGACTGGTTTGTCCGGGCCATCGGAGACCGTTGTTTGCAACCACAGGAGTTCACCTTCTTCATCCGTTTTTACTGCCACGGTTTTGTCAGCCCTGAATTGCAGGATACCGCGTGCAATATTGTCTGATTTGATGAACTGTGCCGCTTCGTCGTCATCCACGCCTATGCGCTGCAAGAACGTGGCCAATTGCTCACTGCTCTTGAAGGTAGCTTCACGGATGAATTGCTGGTCAACCGCTTCAAGTGCGGCGACCTGTTCATCCAGTGAAGGCAGGCTGAGTTCTTCTTTGATGCGCTTGACCGGCAGGTCAGATGCGTCTGGTGCCAAAGGAGCAACACCAACTGCGCCAAATGCGCAAACTGCAAAGAAAAGTGCGGAGACGGAAACGATACGCGAAGCGCGTGTGGTGCCAAACAACAGTCTGCCACCAGAGACTAATCGAAGTAATTTATCTGTTGGACGCATGCAATAAGTTAAAATTGACTGTTTTTATCGAAAATTCGAGATCGTTGCAGCGAGATGGGCTTGCACATAAAATGTGCATAGTATCAAGACGGCAACACTAAGTTCGGGATTATAAAACCAGGGAACTAGCAAGTAAATTGCTGACATCCGGTTTAAGCGATAATCCCTGCTAATTAACCAACACCCAGAATTTGGCAAACGCTGATTATGGATTCAGATTTGGAATTCGACCAGCGGTGTTACAAAAAAATTGATCTATATTAATGATGACTTCTGAACATAATTCCAGCTCCTCTGAAAACACTGGCAATGCCAGCAAAATCCTCCCTTTGTCCGATGCAGTGCAACATGCACTGGCGGTAGCCAAACGCGGCGTTGATGAACTGCTCATTGAATCCGAATTTGCCCAAAAACTGGCCCGTAGCGAACAGACTGGCAAACCCCTGCGCATCAAGCTGGGCCTGGACCCGACTGCACCAGATTTGCACCTGGGTCACACTGTCGTGCTCAACAAGATGCGCCAGCTGCAAGATCTGGGCCATACCGTCATCTTTTTGATTGGCGATTTCACGTCCATGATCGGTGACCCGTCTGGCCGCAATGCTACCCGCCCACCGCTGACCCGCGAGCAAATCGAAGACAACGCCCAGACTTACTTCAAGCAGGCAGCTTTGGTACTGGATGCCAGCAAAACCGAGATACGTTACAACTCTGAATGGTCAGACCCACTCGGCGCACGCGGCATGATACAACTGTCATCCAAGTACACTGTCGCCCGCATGATGGAGCGCGATGACTTCACCAAACGCTTCAAGGCGGGCACACCTATTTCCGTGCATGAATTCCTGTACCCGCTGATGCAGGGTTACGATTCTGTCGCCCTGAAATCTGATCTGGAACTTGGGGGCACTGACCAGAAATTCAACCTGCTGGTGGGTCGTGAACTGCAAAAAGATTATGGACAAGAGCCACAATGTATTTTGACCATGCCTTTGCTGGAAGGTCTGGACGGCGTCGAGAAAATGTCCAAGTCCAAGAACAACTACATCGCCATCACTGAACCAGCCAATACCATGTTCGCCAAGATCATGAGTATTTCTGACACCATGATGTGGCGTTACTATGAGCTGCTGTCTTTCTGTTCACTGGAGCAGATCGCTGCCTACAAAAAAGCCGTGGCAGAAGGCCAGAACCCGCGTGATATCAAGGTAGCGATTGCACAGGAAATCGTGACTCGCTTCCATAACAGGCAGGCGGCGGAAGATGCGCTGGCGGATTTCGTGAATCGCTCCAAGGGTGGGATACCGGATGATGTGGAAGAAGTCGCTATCAGCGGCGCACCGCTTGGCATAGGCCAGTTGTTGAAGCAAACAAATCTGTGTGCTTCGACTGGCGAAGGTTTGCGTATGGTCGAGCAAGGCGGCGTGCGCATAGATGGCGCAGTTATCAGCGACAAAGGTTTGAAAGTGGAAGCAGGTACTTTCGTGCTACAAGTCGGCAAGCGCAGATTTGCGAAGGTGACGTTGACGGCTTGATGTTGTGTGTAGGTTGGGCTACGCCTGATCAGCCCAACACTCGGCGCGTGAACAATGTACAAGTCATTTAAGGCCCAGTGTTGAGCTGGTAAACCGTAGCCCAACCTACGAGACTACCGATATTCTTATGGATCAAAATCACATTGCTACCTTACTAGAAAAAGCTCTCTCTGATCAAAGTGAGTTTGTGAATGCTTATTTGGCTCTAGGAATAGCAGATAAAGAACATCCTGAGCTTTTGTTTGCCTATGCAGATTGCTTGTATGAGTTAGAGCGTGATGGTGAAGCCATTGAAACTTACCTCAATTATGCTTCCAGGTACCCTGAAGAACGAGGATACAGTTTTGCAATATTCGGCGCAGCCATGGCATTAAAAAATATGGGCTTGGAAGCAGAAGCATTAGAGCTTCTTGAATTCATCAATCCAGAACACGAAAATTTAGACCAGGAAATTGTAGACTGCAAGAAAAGAATTGATATCCAAATTCGAGCTATAAAAAACTTAAGAATGTTCAAACTTGCAAAAGATCATCGTCAGCTCAATTAAGAAATGGTGATCGATGCATCGTTAATATCCAGGTAAATTCTTCCATGATTGCATGATATAAAAATCCGCAACTAACCCAGCACTTTCAATTTCAGCCCTTTTTTTCACAGTAAAGGGCAACTGTTTTTCCCCTTGCAATTTTCCAGTCGAATTCCATACATTGATCAAGCATAAAACATCCCCATGATCGCTCTACTACAAAGAGTCACCGAAGCCAAAGTCGTCGTCGACGGCAACACCATAGGCGCCATCAATGCCGGCCTGATGGTGCTGGTCTGCGCCGAGCGTGAAGACACTGAAAAACAGGCTGACGACCTGCTAAAAAAGTTACTCGCTTACCGCGTATTCTCTGATGACGCTGGCAAGATGAACCGCAGCGTCACCGACGTACAAGGCGGCTTGCTGCTGGTGCCGCAATTCACGCTGGCGGCCGATACCAATTCCGGCACGCGCCCCTCTTTCACACCTGCGGCCCCACCAGAACTGGGCAGGCAATTATTCGATTACTTCGTCGCCCAGGTGCGCAGCAGACATGCGCAGGTAGAAACTGGCAGCTTTGGTGCCGACATGAAAGTGTCACTGACCAATGATGGTCCAGTCACCTTCTGGCTAAAAACAAAATAAGAACAGAATAAACAAATGAAACCCACAGAAATATTATTGATACGCCACGGCGAAACAGCCTGGAATGCAGAACGCCGTTTGCAAGGTCATCTCGACATCCCACTGAATGCCGAAGGCACACGTCAGGCCAAGGCGCTGGCCTGGGCCTTGCAAAATGAAAAACTGCACGCAATAGTCTCCAGTGATTTGCAGCGCGCCGTGCAAACCGCTGGTGAAATCGCCCGCCTGCAAGGCGTCAGCACCCGCATAGACAAGGGCTTGCGTGAACGCTGCTTTGGCGGTTTTGAAGGCAAGCTGTATAGCGAACTGCCCAGCCTGTACCGCAAGGAATACAACGCCTGGCAAGCACATGAACCAGATGCACAATTCCCGCCTGGTGAAAACCAAGGCGAGACCATACGCCAGTTCCACAAGCGTGTCATGGAACATGTGCTGCACTATGCAAAACAATTCGAAGGCAAGAAAATCGCCCTGGTTGCGCACGGCGGCGTGCTGGAATGTGCTTACCGTGCAGCCAGGGATTTACCTCTGCACGCGCCACGCGAAGTCACCATCTACAACGCCAGCATCAATCGCTTTGAAGTGATCGGCAAAGAAATCAAGCTGGTGCAATGGGGTGATATTGCCCATCTGGATGCAGATGGGCTCGATGAGATTAATCAGAGCAAGGTCGAAAAGCATTAATGTCGAGCTCTTCGGACAATCAACAATGGGCATTATTTGCCCATTGTTGAGTGCCAGATTCATGCCGCAAAAAAAAACGCAAGCGCCCTCCTGATGCATTAAAAAACGTCATTCCTGCGCAGGCAGGAATTTACTGGCTTTCGTGATGTATCGTGAAGGCGATTGATTCAGAAAAGATCATCAAATATACTGGTACTTATCTTTTTACTCAGCTTAATTTATCCAGCTTTCCTTTAGCTTTGGAATTGGCATCCAGATTCACCGCTTGCTGATACGCGTCTTTAGCCCTGCCCTGATCCCCTGCCGCCAGGTAATAATCGCCCATACTTTCATATGACAAAGCATGGCGGGGTTGATTCTCCATATTCATATGAAGAAAATCATGCGCGTTCTTCAGTTTTTTCTCGCGCAAGAAATGTTGCCCCAACCAGTCCACCATCTCCTGGTCAGGTAAAAGTTTATAGCCCATGCGCTTGCTGATTTTTTCAAAGTGTTGCCTCATTTCACGTGCACCATCAACCTTCTCGTCATACAAGCGCTCAAATTCAGTCAGCTTGTAAAAATCAAATAAGAAGTTCAAGCCGTCATACTCGGCCATAATGGGGATGGAGCCATGACTCTCCTCCGGATAATACTTCCATTTCCAGCGCAAACCACTTTGTGGATGAGCATCAAGAGTATCGACCAGTTTCAGGATGGCGCGTATATGTAGACTTTTCGGGTCGGTAGCAGATCTGACCTGATCAATTTCCACGCCCTTCTTTAGGGTATTGGCAACCGCCAGATACAGTGACTTACTGGCAAAACGATTTTCTTTGAGCGCAGTTTCCATTTGCCTGACCAGCAAGCCATTGTCCCACCACATGCTGGGATCTATCGCCAGGTAGGCATCGAATAAAGCAGGATGCTGAATCAGATTGTGGATAACGGTCAATCCACCCAGTGAATGCCCTACCAATACCCGGTATGGTGCAACTGGATATTTCGCACTGATGTAGGGAATCAGTTCTTTTTCCAGATAAGCAGAAAAAGCTTCGCCGCCGCCTGAGTTTTCCGAGATTTTTTCTGGCTGGGTATAAGAACCGGCTCTGGTCGGTGTCAGTTCGCGCTGACGATTATTGTGTGTGACAGCCACCAATATCATTTCAGGGCAAGCACTGCCATCACCCCGGCATTTCTTTTCCATCAAACCCATCATGGAATGAAAATGATCATTGCCATCCAGAAGGTAAACTACCGGATAAACAGGCTTGTTCTGGCCGCCATTAAGCTTTGGTTTGGGGACATATACCCAGACTTTTTTATCTTCGTCCAAGATATTGGAATGGATGGTTTCTATGGTTCCAACAACAATATCCTGACTTTTTTCTGCCGAGTTAACCAAGCCTGATAAAGCCAGCAGGAAGACGGCTATTTTGATGTTGATCATAAAAGTTATTAGCCCAAATTATAAAAGAATGCTGCGCTTGTGCACGTGTTTGCTAGTGTGAGGCAAGCTTGCATAGCTGGCAATATCAAGTCAAGCAGATTTCAAATTATCTCAGAAGTTGAGCGCAAACTTAAAGCAACTAAAAGGTTGCATTTATCAAAAACATCTACCATAATAAATATGCACCCATTTGGTTGCTCATATTTCTAAATGGATATCTCCATGGAAAACTACCAGCAAAGCCTCAGTATCAAAGCCAGCCCTGCGGCCATCTACGCAGCACTCACCACTATTGATGGTCTGCGTGGCTGGTGGACGCGGGATTGTGAAGGCGGTACTGCCATTGGCGATACTTTGAAATTTCGCTTCAGCCTTTGCTATAAAGACATGCGTATAGTCAAGCTGGAGCAAGACAGCGAAGTGCACTGGCTATGCGCCCGTGCCCATATCGTGGCAGAATCCGTCAGCCTCGCTGACGAATGGGTAAACACGCAGGTCATGTTCCGCATGAGCGATGCAGGATCTGGCAATACCCGGCTGGATATGGAGCATATCGGCCTGCTGCCCTCATTGCAATGCCATGCGCTCTGCACGAATGGCTGGCAGCACTTCCTCACCAGCCTGCAAGAATTTCTGGAAACTGGCACAGGTACACCATTTGTCCCTCCTGAACAGCATCAGACTCCTTCTACAGAAAGGAAAGCAGCATGAGCAAGCATACTGAGAACACCGATAGCATTGTGCGCAGCATCGTCATCAATGCCAGCCGTGAACGCGTGTGGCGCGCTCTCAGCAATGCGGAAGAATTTGGAGCATGGTTTGGTGTTGATCTTGGCGGACAGGTATTTGTGCCTGGCGAGCGAGTGCGTGGTCTGTTCACCCATCCAGGATGTGAAGGCTTGTTTTTTGATGCCGTCATCCAGCAGGTATTGCCGCAAGATGTTTTGTCATTTCACTGGCACCCTTATGCGGTGGAGACGATGGTGGATTACTCTGGAGAATTGCCCACACTTGTCAGCTTTCGCCTGGACGATGCGCCCGGCAATGCCATCTTGCTGACCGTGGTCGAATCCGGCTTTGACAAAGTACCAGCACAACGCCGCCGCACTGCCTTTGAGATGAATACAGAAGGCTGGGAAATACAACTGCAAAACCTGCTCAAGCATGTCAGTAAATAAGCTTGCAGGCAAGACCAGCAAGTCAGTCGCGGCCAGTGTGGCAGGCGACGACAGTCTGGCAAACGTCTTCGCCGCCTTAGGTGACCCTACGCGCCTGAAGCTGGTGGCGGTACTCTGTGCCGGTGGCGCATTTTCGATTTCACACCTGACACAAACCACAGCCATCAGCCGCCAGGGCGTCACCAAGCACCTGAACGTACTGGCCGGAGCAGGCGTTGTCAGCGACATCAAAGTTGGCAGAGAACGTTTGTGGCAACTCGAACCCACCAGCATAGACGAAGCCAGGCGTACTCTCGAATCCATAGGCCGAGAATGGGAAATGGCCTTGGGCAGGCTTAAGCGTTTTGTGGAAAAGGATGATTAGGGAAACAAGCTGCTCAACCATGTTCCAGGACAAGCGGATATGACAAGCAATCAACTTGACAGAAATGCTGGCAATTAGCCTTGCATGGAATCGACCCGTTTCCGCAAGAAGGCGGTGAGTAAGCGTAGCGAGCATCGCCGAATCAAAATGGCTTCGCGCTGTAGCTTAATCAGCGACTCCGTCTACATCTGCCTGAACTGATATTGATAGGCTTGTGACACCGTCAGCCAGTCATCACTTGCCTGCAAGCGCAGAGCCAGACCGCCATCACTTCTTTGTACTGCATCTATCGCAGCCACATTGACAATATTGCTGCGTGATATCTGCCAGAATTTATCGGTATCGAGTTGTGCTGCCAGGTCTTTAATGGTGGTGCGGATATAGGCTTCGATCTTGCCGGTGATGACCCTGGTGTATTTGGAATCTGCACGAAAGCACAGGACATCGCTGACATTGATGAAACGTATCTGGTTGCCAACTGAGGCCTGTATCCAGCGCAAGGACTCTTGCGTTTTTTTAACTTGCAGGGCTGACAGGTCAGCCGGCTGTTGCGACAGGCGTTGTCTGAGTCTTTGCACAGCCAGCGCCAGCCGGCCCATGTCGAGAGGCTTAAGCAAGTAATCGACGGCACCCTGATCAAACGCGTCGACAGCATAATCATTGTGAGCCGTCAGGAAAACGATATGGCAGGGATGCTGTGCCAGCCGCGCTACGTCTATGCCACTCAGGCCGGGCATGCGTACATCCAGGAAGGCGATATCCGGGCGCAACTCAGCAATAGCCTGCGCAGCTTTGATGCCATCATCAACCGTGGAGATAATATCCAGTTCTGGCCATAACTGTGCCAGTGCAGTTTGCAATTCTTGTTGCAAGATGGCTTCATCTTCGGCAATCAGGGTCTGGGGGTTTTGCTTGATGATGTTTGTAGTCATGCCAGTTCACCTGTCCTGGCTGGCAAAGAGATGCTGGCACTCACGCCACCACTGTCGCGCGGCTGCAATTGCAGTTCTGCCTGTTCACCAAACAGGGCCAGCAGTCTTTCCTGCACATTCAACAAACCTACGCCACTACCCAGTTCCCCCTGAAAGCCACGGCCATTGTCGCTGACAGTGATCTGTAATTGCCCTGCTTTATTGCTGGCAGTGATGTCTATGCGCACGTCGCCGGGCTGTGGTTCTATGCCATGCTTGATGGCATTTTCTACCAAACTCATGACTGCCAGTGGCGGGATCAGGCAGGCCAGCACTTCATCCGGCGCCTTGACTGAAAACTGGAAGCGTGGCCCCAGCCTGATCTGGAAAATTTGCAGATAGGCGGCGGCTCTCGTCAACTCTTGCCCAAGCGTCGTGGTACTCAGGCGCATATCTGGCATGGCGGCGCGCAGGTAGGCGATCAGGTGGTTCAGCATTTGCTCTGCTGTGGCGGCATCCTGGTGTATCAGGGCACGGGTATTGGCCAGGGTGTTGAATAAGAAATGCGGTTCTATCTGGCCCTGCAAGGCAGCCAGCCTGGCTTCCAGTATCTGTCTTTCCATCTTGTGCTTGCTGGCTTCTGCCGCCAGGCTGGCATGGGTACGGTGCCTGATTTCCAGGTCCATGGCAGCGGGTAGTATGGTGGCAAAGATAAATATAACGAGCACTGCAGGCAATAACCAGACTGCGTGACTGGCCGACAATGGCGGCCAGAACACCGCCTCTATCCAGATACCTGCCAGCAGGGCCAGCAACATGAAGACCACCAGCACGACCCAGCGCAGGCTGGCATGTGTGAGCCACGCCGTTTTTTGTGACAGGCACAAGCCAGTTTGTGCCAGCGTATAAGCCAGCAAAATCGCCAGGCTATCTGCCAGCCAGGCCGAACTTGTGCTGACAAAACGGGTATAGCCCAGCAAACCCAGTACGGCAAGCATGGGTAACAGCGGCCAGGAGATGCTGGCCTTGCTGTCGCTAAGCTCGTGCGACATCGTCAAATTTTTGTGCATCGGTCGGTGACCTATTCAGAGAAAGTCAGGTTTTGTATTGTAGTCGCCACTGGCCCCATGGTGATCTTGTTTGCAACCGATGGCTTGTTTTCGGCAACAGGATTATTTGCCTGCGCTTCGTTAAAAGTAATACTTTTAACCAATAATTTGCCCTTGTCCCTGAGGCCTATGCCCAACTCCAGTTTTGCTGCATTAGCCGGCACCAGCAATCTGACCCTGACAGCCTCCCAGTTATCACTCTTGCGCGCCCAGGATGAAGAAATTGAGATGCCACCTTTATCATCTACGGTCCGGATCCAGAATTCATAACCACCGAGCTCACCCATATGCCGTGCCGATGCCGTAAAGTGCATGATTTTGCCACGATAGGCCGTAGCATCCACCAATTGCGTGATGGCGGCGAAGTCATCATTAGTCACCGCCTCTTTTGCAGCCATGAAGAAGGCGGGTTGCTCTTTACTGCCCTGTGATGCATCCAGGCCACTTTCATAATGGCTGGCAAGAGCGCCGTTCCCGGTCCAGCCCTTGGGCACACCGCTATTGACCGCACCCGCAACAGAAAAGTTGACGGCAAATGCGATCAGGGGTGCGGCAATTAAAATTTTCCAGTGTTTCATGTCTGCTCCAGTATTAATATTGATATGGTTTTCGAAATAAGATGGCACTGTCAGTTTTACTCAGTAAAGTTCAGATTGCGGGCAGGATAAGTGGGCAAGCCTGCGCGAAAGCTGGGCAACTCAACAGGGTTGGTCATTGCCACATAAGGCTTGCGTTCCAGTTTCATGTCCCGGACCCATATCTTGCCTTTGGAAGCGAGTGAAATACCTATATCGAAGTGCTTTAAAGTGGCAGGCAAATCTTTGGGGAAATGACTGCTCACGACAATTCTTTCCCAGCCTTTACCGCTCGGGATACTGCGTGCCTGAATACCACTAAAATCTGCCGCCTTCATATGACGCAGCCATACCCTGTTTTTCTCTGCTCCTACTGCCTTGACCATCATACTGAACTCGATAACGCTGCCCTCATACTCTTTGGCATCAATCTGCTGCATCAGCGTGACGGTCTCATTGGTCGCTATATCCTTGCTGGCGATAAGGAGTGCGGGGTGTTCAGGCGTGCTTTCTGCCGTGTCTATACCCATCTCATATTTATCGCCCAAAGGTCCCCACACTTGCCAGCCACCCGGTGCGCCGGATTTAATACCATCTGCAAATGAGGTATTCATGGCAAACGCAATCAAAGAGGCTGCTGCCAGGATTTTCCAGTGTTTCATCATCTGTTCTCCATACGGGTTGTTGATGTCATGCAATATACGTATGAACAAATTCGATTTCCTTTGCTTTGCGATCACCGCCACCACATCGCCGATAAATGGCGGAAAATTTCTGATGAATGGGCGGGATAAAAAATAGTTTTGTGCATGGACAACCAGAAAGATACAAGTGAATTGACCAAGGCTGGGTAAATGGCGATACTGCGAACTTTAGCTTGCTATTGTGTACTGTAGCGCACACAGCGCGCCAGTTTTGCTGATCTGCCATTTTAAGTCGAAGGAAAGTCCCGGTGCGAATCTTCTATCAATTCGATTATGATGCGCTACCCCGCAACGTCAAAAAACATTTGGCCAGATCCGTCAGAAGCCCTGATTATCTGGTGCATGGACAAGTCATGTCCAATCTGCGCTGGTATGCATTGCATGTGGCGATTTGTCTGGCCTGTATTTTCTTCATCTATCTGGGTGCGGAGGCTGACTTTGGCGACCCGGTCAAAGATACATCCTGGGCCGACACCGGCATGATAGTCTGGTATGCCATCCTGTTTTTTGGTGTAGTGTACTCAGGCCATGCAATATGGCAGCGCATGCAATTGAGTGCCAAGTTTCATTTCCTGCCTGGACGTTATTTGTTCCCCCTGGCGCTGGTAGATATACGCAGCAGCAAGATAGCGGTACATGACCTGGCGCAATTGCGCAAGCTGGAAGCGACCCACCATGAAAGCAATGGACGTTACAAAAAGACTGTTTTCTCCTTCAATTTCAATGATGGAACCAGCAAGAGTCTGGTCATCAATAATCTGAATCAGGCTGAAATAGCACTGGAAAAATTCAATAGTTACCAAAGCAAGGCACGTGCTGCCTTCCATAACCGTGATATCGCCAGCCTGTATGGCTTTGATCCATTTCTGGATGTGCGTAAAAACAAGTGGAAGGAAGCTCTTGACACCTCAGGCGTGGCAAAGAAAATCATCGGTCTTTTGCACTATCTGAAAACACCTCTTCTGATCCTGGCCGTCGTCATTGCCAGCTTGTTCTGGTATGGCAGGAATGCTGCGTCAGATAAAAAAATGTACCTGAATGCAAAGCAACAAAAAACGGAAAGTGCATATCTGGGCTATATCGCCAATGGCAAGTTCAGGGTGGCCGAGATGCAGGCAGAATTACCTCGCGTGGTATTCAATGAAACCTTGAAAAAGAATTCTGTCACTCTTCTGCGTAATCTGAAGACGCGTTTCCCACAATCGGACATCTTGCCTGAAGTGGCTGAAGAAATTCATTTGCTGTATGACAGATCGCTGCAAAAATTTAAAGCGCAGGCAGTCAATTCAGATACGGGCCTGATCAAGTCCATGGAACAGTTGCTGAAATTTGCAGAAGAGCATGATAACCCCAACGTGGCCATCAGCTTCGCCCGACCTACGGCGAGTGACTTAAGCCAACTTGATGCTTTCCTCAGATTGAAGGAAAACAAGCTGCGCGGCATGAAAATCATCCCTGCCGCCAAATACTTTGCCGATGACAGCGCGGCAGCCAGGGAGGCACGGATTACCACGGGCATACGTAGCGCATTCAGCACTATATTCCCAAACGACGTGCTGGCATTCAATGCCAATGCGGCCGCCAAGGATAATGTTCCGAAACTGCTGATTGCCTATCAGATAGAACCATCTGGCAAAGTATATACCTCAGAAAAACAGGATGATGCGTTTGTTGGCCTGGTGATGCGTTTCAAAGCTGCCATCATGGTGCCAAATGCCAGGGATCGCTGGAAATTTGATCTGGAGGTTGAGCCGCCTGATAGCTTCGATGTCGAATACAAAACGTCCAGCCGCGACTCTGTGCACCAAGCGCCTGAAGGCCAGGTATACGCGGTCATGGCAGAACGCGCTTTTGACAAACTGGCCAACAAAATCAATGCCGCCTTCTTTAGCCCCGACAGTGCGGTGTTCATGCGGCAGGTAAAAAATAGCCGTTGAGTCAATAATCCTGGCGTCCAGCAGCAGATTGGGTGATGCCCAATCTGCATGCGAACTCAGTGTAGCTCAGTGCAACTTGATACGCGGATTACGCACCCGGTCTATGGTCTCGGCCCAGGTGGAGAGCCAGGTATGGAACAGACCATTCACCACCACCTGATGATGTTTGTGCAAAGACCAGTACATCCACTTTGCCAAAGTACCTTCTATAAAGACCGAACCACTGGCGATTGCCCCCATAAGGCTGCCGACCGTGCTGTAGTTACCCAGCGATACCAGCGAGCCATGGTCCTTATAGGTAAATTCCAGCAATGACTTGCCTTGCAACTGACGTATCAGCGACTTGGCCAATGTGCTGGCTTGCTGATGGGCAGACTGGGCGCGCGGTGGCACATTGGGCAAACCCTCACCTTGCGGGCAGGCACAGCAATCACCAAGGGCAAATATGGCCGGGTCGCGCGTGGTTTGCAAGTTGCGGTTAACGATTAGTTGGTTGATGCGATTGCATTCCAGTCCATCAAGGTCTTTCAAAAACTCAGGTGCCTTGATACCAGCGGCCCATACGACGATGCCGCTGGGAATAAATTTGCCACTGGCCATTTGCACGCCTGCCTTGGAGACTTCAACGACTTTTTCATTGGTGTGCACTTCGATGGCAATGCTGCGCAATTCACGGGCGACAGATTCTGACAGACGCTCAGGCAGCATTTGCAACAGGCGTGGAGAAGCGTCGACAATGACGATTTTCAAGTCTTTTTCTGGATGGAAGTTGACCAGTCCATAGCTCGATAGTATTTTGGTAGTCATGTGCAACTCGGCCGCCAGTTCTACCCCTGTAGCACCACCGCCTATGATGGTGACGGTAAAGCGCCCTTCGCCAGCAACCTGATCCTGTGTCTGCGCGCGCAGGCAGCAATTGATGAGTTTTTGATGGAAGCGTTCGGCCGCTGCCAGTGAATCAAGCATGATGCAGTTCTCACGTGCGCCGGGTGTACCAAAGTCATTGGTCTGGCTGCCCAGGGCAATCACCAGACTGTCATAGGATATGGCCTGGCGTGGCAACAGCTCTATGCCGTTTTCATCCAGGGTAGGAGCAAGATAGATTTCTTTTTTGTCACGCGAGAGGCCATCCATGCGCCCCAAACGGAAATCAAAATGATTGGAGCGGGCCAGGGCAAAGTATTCGCGCTCGTCAGCGTGGCTGTCGAGCGTGCCTGCGGCAACCTGGTGCAATAGAGGTTTCCACAAATGGGTACGGCTGGCATCGACCAGCGTAATGAGGGCCTTGCCACCTTTACCTAATTTCTTGCCCAGACGCACTGCCAGTTCCAGCCCGCCTGCACCACCGCCTACGATGGTAATTCTATGTACTGCCTCCTTGTTTTGCGTGTTCACGACGACTCCCTTAATATAAAAAATGTATTCCCTTGGCGACGAGCTAACAATTCAGGGCCACGGGAATGCACTTTTGTCAGGAGCCTGTAAGACAAATAGTGATTAGAGTATACACATATGGAGAGCAGTATTGGTTGATATCTCATCTACTACAGTAATTTAGAAATGCAAGTCTAAAGTCTGCTGGTTTTGCTAGTTTTATACTATCGTTTCAGCATGCCATATAGATAAAAATATTCCTTACGAGTGGTAACGATTTTGCCGAATATTTAGGCAGGATTCAGGTAGAATAGCGCTTCTTCGAATTCCCCCCTTCCCTGATCGTGCAAATCGGCTCTTACGTGCTGCGTAATAATATTTTTGTTGCTCCCATGGCTGGCGTGACTGACAGACCTTTTCGTCAGTTGTGCAAGGAACTGGGTGCGGGTTATGCCGTGTCTGAAATGGCGGCCTCCAATCCCAAACTCTGGGAAACAGAAAAATCCACGCGCCGTACCAACCATGAAGGCGAAATGGAACCCAAGGCCGTGCAGATTGCCGGTGCTGACCCACAAATGCTGGCCGATTGCGCCAGGCATAATGTTGATAAAGGTGCACAAATCATCGATATCAATATGGGTTGCCCTGTCAAAAAAGTCTGCAATGCATGGTGCGGCTCTGCCTTGTTGCAGCATGAAAGCCTGGTTGGTCAGATACTGGATGCGGTAGTCGGCGCAGTCGATGTGCCTGTCACCCTCAAGTTTCGTACTGGCTGGGACAGGGCCAATAAAAATGCCCTGAACATTGCCCGCATGGCAGAAGCGGCTGGCATACAAATGCTGACCCTGCATGGGCGCACCCGTGCCGATGGCTATAAGGGTGATGCCGAATATGAAACCATTGCTGCCGTCAAGGCCGCAGTCAATATCCCCGTAGTTGCCAATGGCGACATCACGACACCGGAAAAAGCCAGATATGTATTAGAGGCGACCGGTGCTGACGCCATCATGATAGGCCGGGCGGCGCAAGGCCGACCGTGGATCTTTCGCGAGATCGCCCATTTCCTCGATACTGGCGAGCACTTACCTGCCCCCCTGATTTCTGAAGTTCGTGAACTCATGGATGCCCATTTGAAAGCGCACTATGCCTTCTATGGTGACTACCTTGGCGTACGAACGGCACGCAAACATATAGGCTGGTATGTGCAAGACCTGGTAGGTGGTGAAGATTTCCGGCAACAGATGAACTTACTGACGGATTGTGATGAACAACTTGCCGCCGTCAGCAGTTTTTTTGATCACATGGCTGGGGAGCGGTTACAATACCGCCCCTTTGAAGAAAAACTGGCAGCATAAGACAAAGCAATTTTACAAAAACCAATTTGTCTTGCCGTCCATGACGCATGGACTACCCGCCGCCTGGCATAACCGAACAGTGATAAAAACAGCATGAGCAAAGATAGCATTCAAGACGCCGTCCACAAAAACCTGGAAAAATATTTCCGTGACCTGGGCGAGCAACCCGCATCCAATATTTACGACATGGTCGTGTTAGCCGTTGAAAAACCTATGCTGGAAATGGTCATGACGCGCGCATCGAGCAACCAGTCACAAGCCGCCGATATGTTGGGCATTAACCGGAATACCTTGCGCAAGAAATTGCAGCAACACGGTTTGCTTTAATCCATCCGCGAGGCTTGACACCGATTTCCTTACTCACATCAAAAATCATGATCAAACAAGCCCTCATTTCCGTCTCCGACAAGACCGGTGTGCTCGAATTTGCACGTGAATTGTCTGCGCTCGGTGTCAAGCTCTTGTCCACGGGTGGCACAGCCAAGTTATTGGCTGACAATGGCCTGCCTGTTACCGAAGTGGCTGACTACACCGGCTTCCCTGAGATGCTCGATGGCCGTGTCAAGACCCTGCACCCTAAAGTGCATGGCGGCATCCTGGCACGCCGTGATTTTCCTGAACATGTGGCAGCGCTGGAACAGCATGGCATTCCTACCATCGACATGGTGGTGGTCAACCTGTACCCGTTTCAGCAAACTGTGGCCAAGGGTGAATGCTCACTTGAAGATGCGATAGAAAATATCGACATCGGTGGCCCGACCATGTTGCGCTCGTCGGCCAAGAACCATAAAGATGTTACCGTCATTGTCGACCCTGCTGATTATGCAGTGGTGCTGGCAGAGATGAAGGCGAATCAAAATGTCGTCAGCTATGACACCAAGTTCACGCTGGCGAAAAAAGTATTTGCCCATACAGCACAATACGATGGTGCCATCACCAATTACCTGACCAGCCTGGGTGAAGACAAGGCACACACCACACGCAGCGCCTATCCGCAAACCTTGAACCTGCATTTTGAAAAAGTGCAGGAAATGCGTTACGGTGAAAACCCGCATCAGTCCGCTGCCTTCTATCGCGACCTGAAATCTCTCGAAGGTTCGCTGGCCAACTACAAGCAATTGCAAGGCAAGGAACTGTCTTACAACAATATAGCTGATGCTGATGCAGCATGGGAATGCGTAAAGTCTTTCGCTGAATCTGCCTGCGTCATCGTCAAGCATGCCAATCCTTGCGGCGTGGCTTTGGGCACGACACCATTTGAAGCCTATAGCAAGGCTTTGCAGACTGACCCGACTTCTGCGTTTGGCGGCATCATCGCCTTCAACCGCGAACTTGATGGCAAGGCTGCCGAAATCGTCGCCAAGCAATTTGTTGAAGTGCTGATCGCGCCATCTTTCACTGCCGAAGCGAAACAGATTTTTGCAGCCAAACAAAACGTGCGCCTGCTGGAAATTTCCCTGGGTGATGGCTTCAACCAATACGATATGAAACGCGTAGGTGGTGGCTTGCTGGTACAGGCACCGGATGCCAAAAACGTCTTGCAGGAAGAACTGCGTGTCGTCTCGAAATTGCAGCCAACCCCACAACAAATGGCTGACATGATGTTCGCCTGGCGCGTGGCCAAGTATGTCAAATCAAACGCCATCGTCTTCTGCGGCAATGGCATGACACTGGGTGTAGGCGCTGGCCAGATGAGCCGCATAGACTCGGCCCGCATCGCTTCCATCAAAGCACAGAATGCTGGTTTGACACTGACTGGTTCTGCCGTCGCGTCTGACGCCTTCTTCCCCTTCCGTGATGGTCTGGATGTGGTAGTAGATGCAGGTGCTACTTGCGTCATTCACCCGGGTGGCTCCATGCGTGACCAGGAAGTGATTGATGCCGCGGATGAACGTGGCGTCGTGATGGTCTATACGGGTACACGTCATTTCCGTCATTGATACGATATTGATGCGGTATTGATCAATTAGCGACTTTGTTTAAAGCGGCTCTGTTCACCCAGGGCCGTTTTTTATTTCAGGCTCCCTATTTTATGGCGTACGTTTATATCCTGGCCAGTGCTAGAAATGGTACTTTATATGCGGGTGTCACCAGCGATCTGATCGCGCGTGTTTATCAGCATAAGAATGACTTCGTTGACAGTTTTACCTCTCGACATAAAATTCATCAACTGGTCTGGTTTGAACAGACTGACTCTATTCTTTCTGCGATTCAGCGTGAAAAGCAGATCAAGGCATGGAAGCGAGAATGGAAGATTAGACTAATTGAAGAGAGTAATCCTTATTGGCGGGATTTGTATTTCGATATTGTGTGAGTTTGACAGACACTTGATTCGTTAAATCACCTGAATTTAATTAACGTCGCTCCAGCGAAGGCTGGAGCCTAGCGGCGTTGGTTGCTCACTAGAACTCATTTCTTTCGCAACTAGTAGTCACCTCGGCATACCACAAAAGACACTAGATTCCTGCCTGCGCAGGAATGACGAGTTTAAGGATAGAAGGATTTTCTATCTTCCCGGTAAATTCACGCCCCCATCAACCTAGCTGACAGCAAGCCGATGTCACATTACCCTCTTTAACGTCGCTCCAGCACAGGCTGGAGCCTAGCGACGTTCGCTGCTCACAAATATCATTCACAAAATAATAGCAACTTAAGGCATGCAACAAATATCAATCACAAATAACAATAAGAAAAAGTAACCACCCACTCGCATAGCAACAAATAAAAGTCCACACTGATACGCTATACTCCCCAGCAAGACCCGCTCAGCAACATCCGCAATTAGCACCAGACCACCGATACCAACAAAAACCTCATGAAAATCCTAGGCATAGACCCCGGCTTGCGTACCACCGGTTTTGGCGTCATCCATAAACAGGGCAGCAAGCTGACGTATATCGCCTCGGGCACGATCAAGACCATTGATGGCACTTTGCCAGAACGTTTGAAGACAATTCTGTCAGGCGTTTCAGAAATAGTACGCACTTACCAGCCCGATTGCGCGGCGATAGAAAAAGTCTTCGTCAACGTCAATCCGCAGTCCACGCTGTTGCTGGGGCAAGCCCGGGGCGCGGCGATTTGTGCGCTGGTGGCGGCGGATCTGGCGGTAGCAGAATATACGGCCTTGCAAGTCAAGCAAGGTGTAGTCGGCCATGGCCGCGCCAAGAAGGAACAGGTACAGGACATGGTGCAGCGCCTGCTGGCCTTGTCCGGCCTGCCCGGCAGTGATGCCGCCGATGCGCTGGGTGTGGCGATTTGCCATGCACATAGCGGCGATACACTTGCTACCCTGGGTGCAATGGCACCGGGGCTGGCCAAGAAGGGATTGCGCGTCAAGGGTGGCCGTCTCGTGGGCTGAATCTCACTGATGAGCAGACCACTCAGGTTTGGCATCCATCAATAAATTATTACAGTATTGCAATATCAATATAATTTCCCCGCATTTGCCTCGTCAAACGCGCCAGAATCGTTTACTATCACTGCTTATTCATACAGTATGAAAGCAGTCTCATGATAGGTCGCATTGCAGGCACTCTGATAGAAAAGAATCCTCCGCAATTGCTGGTCGATTGCCAGGGCGTAGGCTATGAAGTCGATGTGCCCATGAGTACTTTCTATAACCTGCCGCATCTGGGTGAAAAAGTGGTCTTGCTGACGCATCTGGCGATACGCGAAGATGCCCATGTGCTGTTTGGTTTTGGTACGGCAGAAGAGCGCAGCACCTTCAAACAATTGATCAAGATCAGCGGTGTCGGTGCCCGCACTGCCCTCTCTATTTTGTCTGGCATGTCGGTAGCCGACCTGGCGCAAGCGATCACCCTGCAGGAAGCAGGACGCCTGACCCGCGTGCCTGGCATAGGCAAGAAAACTGCAGAGCGCCTGCTGCTGGAACTCAAAGGCAAGCTGGGTGCTGACCTGGGTACTGCGACTGCTGCCCTGGCTGCAGGTGACCATAGTGCCGATATCCTGAATGCCTTGCAGGCCCTTGGTTACTCTGACAAAGAGGCCTTGCTGGCAATGAAGTCCGTACCCGCAGGCAGTGGCGTTTCTGATGGCATCAAACTGGCATTGAAAGCATTGTCCAGGGGTTAAGCGATGACGATACAGACTGACAATCTTTCATCCAACTTCAGCGAGCCACGCATTATTTCGGCCACTCCAAGCTCGCCCAATGAAGAAGCGATAGAACGCGCCCTGCGCCCGAAGCAGCTTGATGAATATGTGGGCCAGGAAAAAATACGTGGCCAGCTGGAAATTTTTATCACGGCAGCCAGGCAGCGCAGCGAAGCGCTTGATCACACCTTGTTGTTTGGTCCGCCAGGTCTGGGCAAGACTACACTGGCACATATCATTGCACGTGAGATGGGTGTCAACCTGCGCCAGACCTCTGGCCCAGTACTGGAACGAGCAGGTGACCTGGCAGCCCTGCTGACTAACCTGGAAGCCAATGATGTGCTCTTCATTGATGAGATTCATCGCTTGTCACCGGTAGTCGAAGAGATTTTGTACCCGGCGCTGGAAGATTACCAGATCGATATCATGATAGGCGAAGGTCCGGCGGCCCGCTCGGTGAAACTGGATTTGCAGCCTTTTACTCTGGTGGGTGCAACCACCCGTGCCGGCATGCTGACCAACCCGCTGCGCGACCGTTTTGGTATCGTCGCCAGACTGGAATTTTATACACCAGAAGAATTGACCAAGATCGTCACTCGCTCAGCATCGCTGCTGGGTGCACCGATACAGGCAGATGGCGCGCGTGAAATCGCCAAACGAGCGCGTGGTACGCCGCGTATTGCCAACCGTCTGTTACGACGGGTACGCGATTATGCCGAGGTCAAGGGCAATGGTGAAATCACCAAAGGCATTGCCGACGCTGCATTGAAAATGCTGGATGTCGATGCCGTTGGCTTTGATTTGATGGACAGAAAACTGCTGGAAGCCATACTCTTTAAATTTGGTGGTGGCCCGGTAGGTCTGGATAACGTCGCTGCAGCCATAGGTGAAGAACGCGACACCATAGAAGATGTACTGGAACCCTATCTGATACAACAGGGTTTTTTGCAACGCACGCCCAGAGGCAGGATAGCAACTCCATCCGCGTATGAGCATTTTGGCGTGACCATGCCCAGATCGGGCAATAACGGTGACTTATGGGGCGGTAGCTGATACCTGGCCCTCTCCATGGTTTGTGCTCAATCCAACCGAACTTGATGCCATGTCCTTACTAGCCGAACAGCATGCCTATACCTTTCTTGAAGCCAGGGCACGTACCCAGCATGTCAACCCTCTAAGCGGGCAATTTGAATTAAGCATCGCAGACGCTTATGACATTGCCAAAGCATCCGACACTATACGCGCCGCCGAAGGCGAAGTGCGCATAGGCCGTAAACTGGGTTTTACCAATCGCAAATTGTGGACCAAGTATGGTGAAAAAGCCGCCATACGCGAACCCATCTGGAGCAGCCTGTTTGACAGCACGGTGCGCTATGTAGACGACAATCATGCCTACCAGAGCCTGACAGGTGCCTTGCAGCCACGGATAGAACCAGAAGTGGTATTCAAGCTCGGCAGGACACCAGCTGCCGACGCCTGCATAGAAGAGCTGGCAGATTGCCTGGAATGGATGGCGCATGGCATAGAAATCGTCGTCAGCCCCTACCCTGACTGGAAATTTGAAGCTGCCGATGCGATAGCCGCACTGGGCTTGCATGGCACCCTGCTGATCGGTGAGCCGCGCATCTTGTCGAGTGCCAGCCGTCAGCATCTGGCTGAGCTGCTGGCCAATGCCAGCGTCTCACTGTCATGCGATGGCACACTGCTGAGCGCAGGCTATGGCAGTAATGTGCTGGACAGTCCCTTGCATGCGATCTGGCACTTGCATGGCCTACTGCAAAAGCAACCGCAATTCTCGCCTCTGCAGGCTGGTGAAATCATCACTACCGGTACCTGGACCGATGCCTACCCTGTTCAGCCAGGGCAAACTTGGGGTACTGCATTCTCCGGGATTCCCTTGCCGGGCCTGAGTGTCAGTTTTGCATAACAGCAGCCAACACGCTCACAATAGCGTCTAATTCCAAGAATTCTTGCCATTACCAAATACAAGAGGCTGACATGAATAATGTCAGCCTCTTGTGCAATTGCTGTCCAAAGCACACAGACGAGCCTGGAAGGGTTCATTGAGCATCGGCTGGTTACGGTTCAAAAACGAAAAAAAGCACCCCTGAGGGTGCTTTTTCAGCCTTACAAAGCTCTTTTAATGCTGACTTACGTCAGCATTACATTAGAACTTGTGACGGATACCAACGTTAACCAGACGAACTGTTGCGCCGTTAGGTACTGGTTTGAATGTTGCTGAAGAATCAGCGCTACCCAGGTTGATGTTTGCGTCGTTAGTTGCGCGGGAAACGGATGTGTACAGGTTAGTACGCTTGGACAGGGAGTATGTGTAACCCAGAGCCAATTGTGTGCCGTTTGCAGCTTTCAACAAACTGTTTTGGTTAGTGGAACGGATGTAGCTGGCGATGATGTTGCCAGAACCAACTGGTACTGTTGCACCCAGCAACCATACGCGACGATCCAAAGCTGCTGCGCCTGCGCCGTCATCTTTGATGGAAGAGAAACCAGCGTGTGCTGTTACAACGTCAAAGTTGTATGTACCAGCCAGCAAGTAGCTCTTAGTTGCATTGGAACCGTTAGCATTTTGAGCATTGCTGTAAGCCAGTTCAGCAAACAAAGGACCAGCGGAGTATGCGCCAGAGAAACCGATGTAACGGCCAGCAGTTGTGTTACCAGCAACTTCACCGAAGCCATAAGCAACAGTACCTGTGAAACCACCCAGATTTGCTGTGTTATAGATTGCGGAGTTGTTGATACGAACGCCACCGTGGTCGAAGTAAGCAGCAGCGCCGAAGCCGGAAGTACCGCTACCAGCTGTACCGCTAGTGATACCAGTGCCGAATGGATCGAAGCTGTCGATCGCGATAAATGCTGGTGTGTATTGACGACCGAAGTTGATCGCACCGAAATCACCAGACAAACCTACCCAGGCTTGACGACCGAAAGCACGGCCACCTTGAGCGGAGCTACCTGTATCAGCATTGATACCCATTTCCAATTGGAAATTGGCTTTCAGACCGCCACCCAGGTCTTCAGAGCCTTTAAAGCCCAGACGGGAACCGGATTGAATACCACTATCCAGACCCAGAGTAGAGCCAGCAGGATCGCCAGTGTTTTGATGTTGCAAGGCCATATCGACAACACCGTAGATAGTTACGGAAGATTGAGCTTGTGCTGTACCAGCAACAGCAGCCAAAACTGACAGAGCGATGAGTGATTTTTTCATTGATATTTCTCCAAAGGATTTCACATTAATATGAACTACATTAAGCACAATTCGCGTAAAACAGAGCCAAAAACTTGATCGTACGAAACGCGCTAATACTTAAGAACCGACAAGACCGCTAAAAAGAAGTTAACGTATTTGACCAAAAATGGTGTTAGACAGCCAAGCTAAATCGGCTTTTGGGAGGAATATGGAGTGATTATGTCTCGGATAAGCAACAAAAATTGCCACAAAAGAAAGTATTCTAGTGCAATTAAAACAAACTTTACCGTGTGAAACTATTGCCAGAAATTACATATTTACAAATAAAATGAAGCAAAAACGAAATTGCAAAGGCCGCGCAAGCGACCTTTGCAAGAAAAAACAAACTTTTTACAATTAGAATGCGTGCAATACGCCTACTGCTGTACGAGTCGCAGAGCTGTTACCTGCACCGATGATGCCCAGAGCCAGGGAAACATCTTGCGCATTAACAGAACCAGCTTTTGCGTAAGTCAAAGAAGCATAGGCTGTTGTGCGTTTGCTAAATGCATATTTACCCAGCAGGATGTATTGATCTGCCTTGCCTTCGATATCGCCAGAACGCTTGGTATTGTAGTAAGCAGTCGTCAATGTCATTTGATCAGACAAACTGAAGTCTGCACCCAGACCGATCACAGCCAGTTTACGACCGTTTGCATTTGGCAAAGCATCGATCTTGATATTGCCGTCAACTTTGGTGTGTGCATAAGTACCGCGCAGCATCACAGTTGGCGCCACTTTGAATTTCGCACCACCTGCCCAGCCAGCCAGATAGGCAGCACCTGAATTGTCTTTCAATTTGGCATAAGACAGAGCTGCACCATTTGTGCCATCTGTAAAGAAGCCAGACAAACCAGCATAATTGCTTGCTGTGTTATCACCTGCTTTTTCACCAAAGCCGTACATCAGTGCGCCACCGAAGCCGGACATCAAAGGAGAAACGTATTTGATGGAATTGTTTTGACGCAATGCAGTACCGCCCTGGTTGGTACCGAAGCCGCCGAAGAATGCACCAGCATTCAGGGCACTGAACATCACGTTAGGATTGGAACCTGCATGCGCCAGGCTGATAGGATCAGCCAGACCAACAGAATCCACACCCAGAATATTGTTACGGCCCAGCGTGACGGAGCCGAAAGCACCAGACAAACCTACCCATGCCAGACGATCGAACAGCGATGTGTTATTACCTGCCTGATTAAATACGTTACCACCAAAACCAGCACCGGCAGTACCAGTGTCATTGGCCAATGTGCCTTCCAGATTGAAGTTTGCTTTCAAACCGCCACCCAGATCTTCAGAACCTTTGATACCCCAACGGGAAGTCAGTAACTGACCAGCGTCCATGGAGAATTTGGAACCACCAGTAGGTGTTTGATTAGTAGTGGCGACGACCGCTGCATCCACGATACCGTAGATGATGACGGAAGACTGTGCTGAAGCTGTTGCTGCAAATGCGCTCAAAACTGCGAATGCCAGTATCGATTTTTTCATTGAAAGCGTCTCCAAAATTATTAAAATTATGCGGCCATACCCGGTTACCAGTCAGCCATTTATACTCTATTCAGTCTTGCCAAGACTTCGAAACCTGCTGATTAAGAAGCTAGATTCCATTGAAACAAAATAAAAGAAATTGGGCAAAGAGAATTTGCGAACGATCGTGTTTAAGCAAATTTTATGTGGCGTTATCGCAACAAGCATCTACTTTCTTATTGTGAAAATCACAATGTTTTTGTTGCACTTGCGGAAGATCACATTCAATAGCGATGCCTGTCAGCAAATTCTGCATCTGGCCTATAATTCATCCAATTGCCGCTTAAAAGCCACAAGACTGTCCATTAACGGCTTGCCTGACACAATTTATCCAGAAGAATACAATGAACTTATTGCCATTAGACCGCTTTATCTTGCGAATTGACCGTGCTTTGCAGGTTGTTAGCAATCAGGCACGCACACGGCGACTCAACCCGGCACAGGATATGGATGAAGCGGACATGTCTGAGCAAGAAAAAGCGCATAGCGCAGGCCTGATGCGCGTCAACCATGTGGGGGAGATATGCGCCCAGGCTTTGTATGACGCACAGGGAGCATTTGCCAAAACAGAAGAAATTCGCCAGCAGTTTTATCGATCAGGCATAGAAGAAGAAGACCATCTGGCCTGGACTGCCAACCGTCTGAAAGAATTGAATTCACACACCAGCCTGATGAACCCGCTCTGGTACGCTGGCGCTTATGCTTGCGGTGTGCTGGCCGCAAAAAGCGGCGATGCATTGAGCCTGGGATTTGTGGTGGAAACTGAAAAACAGGTGGCAGCGCACCTGGAGAGCCATCTGCAAAAGCTGCCTGAGCAAGATGCCAGATCACGCGCCATTGTCGGACAAATGCGCGATGATGAAGTTGCTCACGGTGCCGCCGCCCAGGCGCTGGGTGCCAGCGCCCTGCCTGCCCCGGTTCAGGCAGGCATGAAGCTCATGGCCAAGGTCATGACGACAACGGCTTACTATATTTGAGCACTTAGTTGAGCACTCAGTCCGGCAGCCCTGTTTTTATTGCAACGGAAAATCTGATAAAAAAAGCGCAGGGTGATTGACTCACCTTGCGCTTGTCTTTTGTCTGGACAGTCCTTTTATATTTTCTCCAGTTTCGCAATACTCAGGTCCAGCTCCTTCATCCCGAATTTACCGAAATTGATCTGGGCACGCAGGCTGCCGCTACCGCCACCGCCATTCAGATTCACAATCACCCCCTCACCAAATTTCGCGTGTTCTACATTCTGGCCTATGCGCCAGCTCATGCTGTTATCACTCTTCTTGAAAGTCTGGGCAATACGGTTGGCAGCATCATCCGGCGCTTCGTCCCAGGCGGATTTTTTATTGCCGAACCAGGTGGGCTGTACACGCGGTGTCAGCCACTTTAATGATTCTTCCGGCAATTCGTCAAGAAAGCGTGAACGCATGTTGTAACGGGTCTGCCCATGCAGCATGCGGGTTTGTGAAAAACTCAGGTACAGGCGTTTGCGGGCACGGGTAATCGCCACATACATGAGGCGTCGCTCTTCTTCCACGCCACTTTCTTCCTGGGCACTATTCTCATGTGGGAACAAGCCCTCCTCCAGACCAGTGATGAATACCGCATCAAATTCCAGCCCCTTGGCGGAATGCACGGTCATCAACTGCATGGCATCTTGCCCGGCTTGCGCCTGATTATCGCCGGCTTCCAGTGAGGCATGTGAGAGGAAGGCCGACAAGGGTGACATCACCGTTGGCAAGGCCGCATCGGCATCAATGATCTGATCGCCATTACCGCTGTCGAGCAAGACTGCAGCACTGCTGGCAGGGCCAGCAAAGGCAGGTGCTTCTTTATTAAAGCCTTCTTCTGACACGAACAGGGTGGCAGCGCTGACTAGCTGCTCCAGATTTTCTATCCGGTCCGCGCCTTCTTTTTCAGTCAGGTAATGCGTCAGCAGGCTGCTGACTTCCAGCACGATCTTGACCATCTCTGGCAAGGGCAGGTTCTGGGTTTCAAACCGCACGCCTTCTATGAGCTTGACAAAAGATCCCAGTGAAGAACCAGCCTTGCCCGCCACATAAGGTACAGCGGCATACATGGAAATATTTTGCTGTTTGGCGACATCCTGCAATTGCTCCAGCGAGCGCGCACCTATGCCACGGGTAGGGAAATTCACTACCCGCAAAAAGGCCGAATCATTGTGCGGGTTGTCCATCAATTGCAGATAGGCGATGGCATGCTTGATCTCTGCACGCTCGAAAAAACGCTGGCCGCCATATACGCGATAGGGAATATTCGCCGTGAACAATGCATGTTCAATCACGCGCGATTGCGCATTCGAGCGATACAGAATGGCAATCTCGCTACGTAAAGAACCTTCACGTATCAAATTCTTGGCTTCTTCTATGATCCAGTTGGCTTCCTGGATATCGCTACTGGATTCCATGATGCGCACCGGCTCACCATGGCCGGCGTCGGTACGCAAATTCTTGCCCAGGCGTTTGCTATTGTGCTCGATGAGTACGTTGGCGCTGTCAAGAATGTGGCCATGAGAGCGGTAATTCTGTTCGAGCTTGATCAGGTTTTGCACCTGAAATTCACGCTCAAAGGCCGACATATTACCGACATTGGCACCGCGGAAGGCATAGATACTCTGGTCATCATCACCAACAGCAAAGACAGCGCCGCCCTTCTTGCTGCCCTCTCCAGCCATCAGCTTCAACCACTTGTATTGCAAGTCATTGGTATCCTGAAACTCGTCAACGAGGATATGACGGAACCTGTCCTGGTAATGTTCACGCAAGGGCTGGTTACGGCTCAGCAATTCATAGGTGCGCAACAACAGCTCAGCAAAATCAACTACACCATCACGCTGGCACTGGGCATCATACAAATCATACAAGCCAACCAGTTTGCGGTTGAAGTCGTCATAGGCATCAACTTGCGCCGCCCGCAAACCCTGGTCTTTCGCACCATTGATGAAGTACATCAAAGTCTTGGGCGGAAATTTTTCATCATCGATATTGTTGGCCTTCAACAAACGCTTGATGAAAGACAACTGGTCGCCAGAATCAAGGATCTGGAAAGTCGATGGCAAACCGGCGTCGCGATGATGGGCGCGCAAAAGTCGGTTACACAGGCCATGGAAAGTACCTATCCACATGCCGCGTGTATTAATCGGCAACATCGCTGACAGGCGCGTCAGCATCTCCTTGGCGGCCTTGTTGGTAAAGGTCACAGCCAGAATACCACCGGGCGAAACCTGGCCAGTCTGTATCAGCCAGGCGATGCGGGTAGTCAGCACACGCGTCTTGCCGGAACCGGCACCAGCCAAAATCAGGGCAGACTGCGCCGGCAACGTCACGGCAGCAAGTTGTTCGGGATTTAAGTTGTGGAGTAAATTTTGCATAGATGCAGATTATACGGGACTATGTCGACTACGCTTTAAGACGCTCCCGGACAGCAGAAATTTTCTTACATAATGTAGCCTTGACAGGCAACAGCGCATCAGCAGATAATCATTTCAATCGCAATAGAAATTTCATTCTCATTTTCATTATGCAAATTCAAGTCAAAGATCAGTTACACGCACAAAGCAATACTGCTTTGTGTATGGTCTTTGCCAAAGCCAAGAAACAGACGCTCATCTGACCGGGGCGTGCTGTCCCGTCAGGTGAGCTGACAGGATGGCAAAACGGTTTTCTTCCCTTGCACTCCATGTCAACTGCTGACGGGCCTTTTACCGGTCCACAGGAGAACAGGCATGTCCAGCAGCATTAGCAATTCCAGCAATACACCTATTGATTCTGACCATCAGACAAGACGCACTGATTTTTCCGGCATCTGGGTCGCACTGATCACGCCGTTTTGTGCAAGCGTAAAGGCGGAAGTGGATTTCCCTGCACTACAGGCATTGGCCGGCAAACTGATCGCTGATGGTGTCGCTGGCCTGGTGGTGTGCGGCTCTACCGGCGAAGCAGCTGCACTCAGTGAGGAAGAACAATTGCAGGTGCTGGATGCAGTGCTGGCCGTAGCCCCGGCAAACCAGGTCATCATGGGCTTGAGCGGTAATCATATGGGGCAGGTCTTGCACAGACTGGCGGCTATAGGACAAAGGCAAACTGCCGGCGTACTGGTGACACCACCATATTACATACGGCCATCGCAGGCAGGCATCTTGCACTACTTCCATGAAATTGCTGATGCGTCGAGCATACCTGTGCTGTTGTATAACATTCCTTACCGCACTGGTGTGAATATGGAATTATCCACCTTACAACAACTTGCCAAACATCCCAACATCGTCGGCATCAAGGATTGTGGGGGTAATCTGCAAGCCACCATGCAGCTCATCATGGATGGAGATATCCAGGTGCTGACGGGGGAAGATCACCAATTGTTTACGACACTCTGTCTCGGTGGTGCGGGCGGCATACTGGCATCAGCGCATGTGCGTCCCGATCTGTTCCTGCGTTTGCATGCGCACATCAAGGCAGGTAAGCTTGAGCAGGCAAGGGCAATTTTCTATCATTTACTACCTGTCATGCAGGCACTGTTTGAAGAGCCTAATCCGGCACCACTGAAAGCTGTGCTTGCCTCAATACATGCCATGCAATCCGGGTTACGTGCACCTATGTTGCCTGCAAGTGGCGCAATGCAGGAAAAGATTTTTCAGGCCTATGCACGTCTACAAAGTCTTGAGTCAGGCAGTTGATGGAGTGTGACCTGCCTTGTGCAGACATGCTTGCGTCCAGGCTCAAATATCGACAGGTCTTCCAGCAAATAAGCTCACAAATGCCTGCGCTGCCTGTTGCGGCTGTTCTTTCATATACACACTACTAATGACTGCCACCATGTCAGCCCCCTGAACAAGCAGGGGCTGACAGTTTTCCAGTGTCATACCGCCAATTACAACATTCGGCAGATCAAATTCTTTTACCGCATCACCAACGATGCTGGCGGGTGTAGTCACTGCATATTTCTTGATGCGTGAGGGATAGAAGCCGCCAAAGGCAATGTAGCTGGCTCCGCCCCTGACAGCAGTACGTGCCAGTTCCAGGTCGCCATAACAGGATGCGCCCAGTATTTTGTCAGGCCCCAGTTTTTTTCTCGCATCAGCCACTGAAATGTCTGTACCACCTACATGCAAGCCATCGGCATCGATTTCCAGACAGAGTTCCAGATGATCGTTAATGATGAAGGGCTTATTGAAACGACGACATAATTCCAGCAAGGCCTTTGCCTGGATTTTGCGTAGCTCGGGGCTTGCGGTTTTATGGCGGTATTGCACGATATTCGCCCCCCCCTGCAAAGCCTGCTCTGTAAAGGCAAGCAGTTGAGCAGTATCATCCCAGTCAGGAGTGACGATGTACAAGCCACTTAATTGATGAGGATTCAAAGTGTTCATGATTTTTTCCTTGTATTCGATGCGAGTTGGCGTGCAGGTATAAGCTGCCCTGCAGCGATGGCATAGGCATGCTGCAAACTTTGCTGTGTATAGCTTTGCGCCTGATGCAAAGCTTCTGGCAAACTCGTCCCGATTGCCAGTTGCCCGGCTATCGCTGAGGCCAGGGTGCAACCACTGCCATGAAACTCACCTTGCAAACGTGGCCATTGCCATTCTTGCGCAGTCTGCCACTGCCCATGCTGGAACCAGATATTTTTGACTTGAGCTTCTGTTGCATGACCGCCTTTCAGCAAGACATCTGCACCTGTGTTTTGCATCAGGTCAGCAACTTGCGTTTGTATATCGTCTGCTTGCGGTGACAGACGCTTTAACTCAGGCAAGTTGGGGGTGATCAGGGTAGCGACCTTTAACAAGGGTTCAATGGCCTGCACTGCATCATCCAGCGACAAACTGTCACCATGACCGCTACCCAATACCGGGTCAACAATGATGTGCAGATCAGTTTGCGGCTGTTTCATCTTCTGGATAAAACTGGCAATTGCCATCGCGTTTTTCTTGTGTGCGACGATGCCCAGCTTGATGACTTTGACCGGCATCTTGGCCACCAGGGTCATTGCTTGCTGCAATATGATTTGCACATCAACCGCATGCACGGCATAGGCGTGATCGTTGTCCTGCACCGTCAGCGCAGTAATCACCGGCAAGGCATGTGCGCCCTGTGCGGCGATGGCTTCTATATCTGCCTGTATGCCAGCACCACCACTGGGATCATGCCCGGCAAATACCAGCACACAGGGACGTGTTTTCGCTTTCATTCAACGCTTATCAAACAATGCGACCAGCCATGGGAGAAGATGGCGATGCTGCAAACTTGCGCGGCATGCGCCCCGCAAGAAAGGCTTCACGACCAGCCTCAACAGCCAGTCCCATGGCGCGTGCCATGCGTACCGGGTCCTTGGCGCCTGCGATTGCGGTGTTCATCAATACCCCATCACAACCGAGCTCCATGGCGATGGCAGCATCCGATGCAGTACCTACACCGGCATCCACCAGTACCGGCACCCTGGACTGTTCGATAATCAATGACAAATTCCATGGATTCAAGATGCCCATGCCTGAGCCTATCAAAGAGGCCAGCGGCATGATGGCAACACAGCCTATATCTTCCAGCATGCGTGCCTGTATAGGATCATCACTGCAATACACCATGACATCGAAACCATCCTGCACCAAAGTCCTGGCTGCTTTCAGGGTCTCGGGCATGTTAGGAAACAGGGTTTTCTCATCGCCCAGAACTTCGAGTTTGCACAGCTTGTGACCACCCAATAATTCACGCCCCAGTTGCAGGGTATAAACTGCATCTTCGGCGTTATAGCATCCGGCCGAGTTAGGCAGTATGGTGTATTTACTCGGTGGTACTACGTCCAGCAAGCTTGGTGCATTCGGATCTTGCCCTATATTCACACGACGGATTGCCACCGTAATGATATCGGCACCGCTGGCTTCTGTCGCCAGGCGGGTTTGTTCGAGGTCTTTGTATTTACCGCTGCCGACCAGCAGGCGGGAGCGGTAGGTTTTGCCGGCTATGGTTAAGCCTTGAGTGTTTTCTGTGTTCATTGTTCTATCTCCCAATTTTGGAATATTGTTTGGCTATTGGCTCCTTCCCCTTGAAGGGGAAGGAGCTAAAACTCAACCGCCACCAATCGCCCTCACCACATCAACCTTGTCATCCACTTGCAACTGATGCGCTGCCCATCGTGACTTTGGAATAATCTGCCGATTCACCGCCACCGCAATCGCCTGCTGCGACAGATTCAATTCCGCAATCAGGTCAGCCAGCAGCGCGCTTGTCAGTTGCCGCTTTTCTCCATTGAGCTGTATCTCCACCATGGTTATTGCTTCTTGTAGATTTCCGCGCCGGATTTGATGAATTCGACGGCTTTCACTTCCATGCCTTTTTTCAGCGCCTGTATCTCTGTAATGCCTTGCGCATTGGCATAGTCGCGCACTTCCTGCGTGATTTTCATGGAGCAGAAATGCGGACCGCACATGGAGCAGAAATGGGCAACCTTGGCAGAATCTTTAGGTAGGGTTTCATCATGGAATTCACGTGCCTTGTCGGGATCAAGGCCGATGTTGAACTGGTCTTCCCAACGGAATTCAAAGCGTGCCTTGGACAGGGCATTGTCGCGTATCTGCGCGCCGGGATGCCCCTTTGCCAGGTCAGCGGCGTGTGCAGCGATTTTGTAGGTGATGATACCGTCCTTGACGTCGACCTTGTTTGGCAATCCCAGATGCTCTTTCGGCGTCACATAACACAGCATGGCCGTGCCATACCAGCCTATCTGAGCTGCGCCTATGCCGGAAGTGATGTGGTCATAGCCAGGAGCGATGTCAGTCGTCAAAGGGCCAAGGGTATAAAAAGGCGCTTCATGGCATTGCTCCAGTTGCAGGTCCATGTTTTCTTTGATGAGGTGCATGGGTACATGGCCAGGGCCTTCTATCATGACTTGTACATCATGCTTCCAGGCGATCTGGGTCAGCTCACCCAGGGTTTTCAGCTCACCAAGTTGGGCTTCATCATTGGCATCATAGATAGAGCCTGGACGCAGGCCATCGCCGAGACTGAAGGACACGTCATAGGCTTTCATGATTTCACAGATGTCTTCAAAATGCTCGTACAGGAAGCTTTCTTTATGATGCGCCAGACACCATTTCGCCATGATGGAACCACCGCGTGATACGATGCCAGTCAAACGCTTGGCGGTCATTGGCACATACTGCAGACGCACGCCAGCATGGATAGTGAAGTAATCGACGCCTTGTTCAGCTTGTTCTATGAGTGTGTCGCGGAAAATTTCCCAGGTCAGGTCTTCTGCTTTGCCATTCACTTTTTCCAGTGCCTGATAGATGGGCACAGTACCAATAGGCACTGGTGAATTACGAATGATCCACTCGCGAGTTTCGTGGATGTGCTTGCCAGTGGAAAGATCCATGACATTATCGCCACCCCAGCGTATCGCCCAGGTCATTTTTTCGACTTCTTCACCGATGGAAGAGGTCACTGCAGAATTACCGATATTGGCATTGATCTTGACCATGAAATTACGGCCTATGATCATAGGTTCGATTTCCGGGTGATTGATATTTGCAGGGATAATCGCACGACCACGGGCGATTTCTGAACGCACGAATTCTGGCGTGATTTCTGCAGGAATTGAAGCGCCAAAAGACTGACCAGGATGCTGGCGACCCATGACTTCTGCCAGCTTGCTGCCCATGGGGCCAGAGGCTTTCAGGTTTTCCAGATATTCTTTCCTGCGCAAGTTTTCGCGTATGGAAACAAATTCCATTTCCGGCGTGATGATGCCCTGGCGCGCATAGTGCATTTGCGAGACATTCCTGCCTGCCAGTGCGCGGCGTGGCAGTCGTTTCAGGTTGAAGCGTAGCTCGGCCAGCTTGGGATCATGCAGACGGGCGATGCCGTACTCAGAACTCGGACCTGCCAGTTCTTCAGTGTCATTACGCTCGGCTATCCAGACACCACGTACGGATGCCAGGCCAGAGCGGATATCGATTTTTACTTCAGGGTCGGTGTAAGGGCCGGAGGTATCGTAGACATAGATAGGCGGATTTTTTTCCGAACCAAACATGGCTGGTGTATCAGACTGTGTAATTTCGCGCATGGGTACGCGGATATCGGGGCGGCTGCCCTGTACATAGGTCTTGCTGGAATTCGGCAGTGGCTGTATGGCTGCCTCGTCTACCGTGGCGGTAGCGGACAAAAATTGCGGGTTGGCGTTCATTTTGGCTCCTTTGCTTTGTTGGCATGGAGCCAGCAAAGGAGTTTCCAAAATCAAAATGTGCACGCTGATGGCGCGTGGCAAGAAGTCTTTGGCAGCTTCCCTTCGCTGGCATTATCCAGATCAGGTTCGAGGGTATTTCTCACCCGCCAACAAGATTGATGGCAGGACCCCTAGCATTTTTTCTTCGGATTCTGAAATAAATCCAGAACCGCGACGACGGCAGATTATACGACTTTTTTTAAATTCGGGTACTTTATTTGATTTCGCCGGCCAGTTCAGCATGCGGCATGGCTGGTGCGACAGGAGGATGGGCTTCTGCCTGCCGGACTGGTCCATGTACCTCAGCCAACTCAACCATGCCAGCCTTGATGGCGGCAGATAAATCATGGTCAAGCACAGGCAGGGCTACTTCATAGGCCGTCAGTAATTTACTGACGCCATAGGCACGGTTGCGGCCATTGACCTTGCCCAGGTACAAAGCCATGTCAGCGATTTGCAAGGCTTTTTCCCAATTACAAATAGTCTCGGGCAAGCCGGAAAAAGGCAGGCTGATGAAACCGGCGGTCAGAGTAACCGGTACTTCTGCAGCATCAACAGCCATGCTTTCTTCACCTATGCTACGCAGGATGCGTTCCACCAGGTTTTTTAATTGCGCAGGGTTGGTGCGTGGGGAATAAATCAGGAATTCTTCACCGCCCCAGCGCAAGACCATGTCACTGTCACGCACAGAGCCGCGCAGGCGGCGGGCTACTTCAACCAGCACGGCATCTCCGGCGGCATGTCCGTAATTATCATTAATATTTTTAAAGTGATCGATATCCATGAGTATCAGGCAATCCGGATTTTCCAGCGCATCTTCGCGCCGCTCTCCATCTGGCAAGATGACCCTGCTCTTCATCATATCGACAAAGGAGCGACGGTTATACAACCCCGTGAGTGGGTCACGGACAGCATGGAATTCCAGCTGTTCATTGGCTTCACGCAGTTTTTCATTGGTCTTGCGCACGCGCTGATACAGGAAGAAAATGACAGCGCCTATCATGACCATCAGCACACCGGCCAGCATGAGTATGACTTGCTGCAATTGCCGGTTTTTGATTTCGGCGTCTTTCAATTGATTTTCGCGTGCCAGCAATTCAATCTGCTTTTGCCTTTGCTGGGCATTGAATTGCTCCTGCAAAGTTGCTACCGCCCTGGCCCGGTCGGAGCGGAATAATTCATCGCTGAGTTTTTGCTGTTCGCGCACAGTCGCCAGGGCTTCCTTATACATATCGGCAGCTTCAAACATATTACCTATCTCACTGAGCAGATTCTCCACATCCGACTTGGAACCTGTCTCCATGAAAAATTTCTTGGCTTCATTGATGTACTCTATGCCATGGGAAAACTTCTTTTGCCCGGCCAAAGAGAAACCTATATTCGCCTTGGCAATGGCGATGGAAAAAGGGTCTTTGACAGCCAGGGCTTTTTCCAGAGAAAAACGGGCAGCACGCTCGGCTTCGGTAAATTTGCGTACATGCAGATAATAGTCAGAAATATTACCCAAAGCCGTCGCCGCCAGGGCGGGCATGCCAGCATCGGTAGCGATTTGCAAAACGATTTTATAGGCTTCAAAAGCTTCATCATGGCGACCGAGATCAATGAGTGCCAGGCCGCGTGTCATCTGCAAGGACGAAATAATTTTGGGCGATTCTGTTTTGGGCTGCATCGCCAAAGCTTCATTAGTAGTTTCCAGCGCCTTTTCTGCATTATGCATATTCAGGTATAGCCTGGCGATGGATTCCATGCGATAGAGCTTGGCCTGTACACGACGACGCGGTATCTGGTCGGTCAGTTTCAGGGCTTCAAGAAAATATGACAAGGATTTGTCAAAATTGCCTATCGCCAGTTGCACCATGCCAAAAGCGATATTCAAACGCATGAGAACTTCAGCGTTCTTTGTATCACGCAAGCTTTGCTGTATGTCATTCAGCTTGACCAGTGCCATGGCAAACTTACCCTGGTCCATCAATTGAAAGGCTTCTCCTATCAGGGCCAGACCTATCATGTCATTGTCATTGCGGGACTTTGCCAGTTGCATCAGTTCTGCATTGGCAGCATCCGCTTCCTTGATTTTGCCCGCGTCATACAGAATACCTATCAGGGTTTTCAAGACTTCTGCGCGCACCGCATAATCGGCATCCTTGCCCAGTTTTTCCTTGTATTCCTGCAGTTGTTTCAAGGCTGCCGTATTGTCGCTATCAGACAGCGTGTGGATGGCTTCTATCTCTGAAAAATCAGGTTTTGTTTGCGCACAGGCGAGCACACTGGCACCCAGCAAGCTGATTCCCAGCAAGCCTTGCGCCAGATTTTTTTTCCATCTGGAAGTGTGAAGCTGCGACATGCAAGCCCTCATAGCTCTGTCCTTGTCTCTCTCATTGGTGCTATGGCACAAACGCGATAGCCCATCTTTTTTATTTGCCTTGCTGATCCAGAAATACGCTACCTGTCTGGCTCAATATTTCATCTTCCAGTTGTTGTGCCGGGACAGGTTTACTCAAATAAAAACCTTGCAGAATATCGCAGGACTTGGACCGCAGGAACTCAAGTTGTTCGCGGGTTTCCACGCCCTCGGCCACCACTTCCAGGCGCAAGCTATGGGCCAGTGCGATGATGCCGGTGACGATGGCGGCATCATCGGCATCGCCAGGAATATCACGCACAAAAGAACGATCGATCTTGATGATATCGACGGGAAAGCGCTTCAAATACGACAGCGATGAATAACCCGTACCAAAATCATCAATAGTCAGCCTGACACCCAGGCTGCGCAAGCGGTCCAGCACCGCCAGGGTGTCTTGCGCATGCTCCATCAGGGTGCTTTCGGTAATTTCAAGCTCCAGCATTTTTGCGGGCAAGCCTGTGTCTATCAAGACTTGCTCTACCGTGCTGGCGAAATCTTTTTCGAGTAACTGGCTGACCGATAAATTGACTGCCACCCGCAAATGCCCCAGCCCTTTATCCTTCCAGTTGCGCATTTGCACGCAGGCGGTACGCAAGACCCATTCACCCAGTGCGATGATGAGGCCGGTTTCTTCTGCCATGGGGATGAATTCCAGCGGCGACACCATGCCGCGGGTAGGATGAAACCAGCGCACCAGAGCTTCCATGCCGATGATCTCACCATTATCCATGCGCGCCTGGGGCTGATAAAACACCGCCAGCTCATTGCGTTCCAGCGCACGGCGCAAATCATTTTCCAGGCGTACACGCTCTGAAATTGAATGCTCCATAGCTGCTTCAAAGAACTGGAAATCAGTATTGGTTTTCTTCGCGCGATACATGGCAGTATCGGCATGCTTGACCAGGGTGCCAACATCGGTGCCATCGTTAGGATAGACAGAAATACCGATACTGGCAGTAACAAAAATGTCGTGACTGTCGATCTGGAAAGGTTTGGCCAGGGTACGGCAAATATTTTGCGCCGCCGATGCTGCGGCGGTCGGGTCGGCCAGTTCACTCAGTACCACGGTAAATTCATCGCCACCCAGGCGCGCCACACAGTCAGCATTGCGCACGCTGCGACGTATACGCTGTGCGACTGCGATCAACAGGCGGTCACCCACATCATGGCCGAGAGTGTCATTAACGTTCTTGAACCTGTCCAGGTCGAGGAAGAGCACCGCGACTGATTCAACATTTTCCTTGGCCATGGCCAGCCTGCGCCCCAGTTGATCGAGGAATTGTGTGCGGTTCGGCAAACCCGTCAGCACGTCATTAAAGGCCAGGTGACGTATGCGTTTTTCTGCCTGATTCGCTTCTATGATGCGGCGCACGCGCTGCGAAAGTACGGCGAAATGGATAGGTTTGGGAATATAGTCACAGGCACCGGCGGCAAATGCTCTTTCTACTGAGCTATTGTCTTCCAGTGCAGTAATCATCAGCACTGGTATGCTGCGGCCGCGTGGCATTTCCTGTATCAGGCTGCAGGCAGTAAAACCATCCATGACAGGCATGACGGCATCCATGAGGATGACGTCGGGCCGCATGCGCTTGAGCATCAGCAAAGCTTGTGATCCATCAGCAGCTTCTTCGACTTTGAAGCCATCTCTTTGCAAGGTATGGCGCAAGGTGCTGCGGGTACTGCGGTCATCATCCACCACCAGCACCTTGGCAACCTGGCGACTATGGCTGACTGCTTCGCGGTCTTCCAGAAAAACTTCATTGCCCAGCTCAGCAGCGACTGCTTCATAAGCCTGATGCAGACTGCTTAACAGCGGGGTAATTTCCGACAAATGCCTTTCCAGCGCCAGTTGCTCTACTTCCTTGGCAAACTGCAAGAGATTGCTGGCGCCCAAATTGCCACTACTACCCTTGATAGAGTGGGCCATGGCACGCACCAGTTCTGCATCGCCCTGCTGCAAACCCTGATGCAATTGTTCCAGATAAACAGGAGTGTCTTCGAGGAAGAGTGAGACGGTCTGCTGCAAACCGGGGCCCAATATGTCGCGCAGCTTATCAAAAACTGCCCGGTCCAGCGGATGATTGTCCAGCGGTTGCAAGTGTCCATCGGCTGGCACCGCACGTCCCGCTGCACCGCCATGTGTCAGCCAGCGATCCAGTTTCTGGCGCAACTCAACCAAGGTGATAGGCTTGGCCAGGTAATCATCCATACCTATGGCCAGGCATTTTTCAGCATCGCCACGCTGGGTATTAGCCGTCATGGCGACGATGGGTGTACGGCGACCCAGGCCATCTTCATAACTGCGTATGCGTACGGTGGCTTCATAGCCATCCATTTCCGGCATGCTGCAATCCATGAGTATCAGGTCATAGCGATTGCGCCGCGCGGCTTCAACTGCTTCCTTGCCATTACCGGCAAACTCGCAGTGACAAGCCGACAGTGAAAGCATGCCGGCGGCCACCATCTGATTGGTGCGGTTGTCTTCGACCACCAGCACACGCCATTCCCCCTGGGTGCCATGGCCAGCGTGGGCGGCATGTGTTACATGGCGTGTTACCTCGTTTGCCCTGGCAGGCATGGGCGCAGGCGCAGTTGCCGCCGTGGATGTTTCCAGACTGACTGTGGTAAGCAATAAATGGCGTAAGGCTTCCAGCAGTCTTTCCATGTGTACAGGCTTGCCCAGGCAAATGTCGGCAGAGGAGGGATTGTTTTCCCCGCTGCTGCCATAACGGTCCAGCGCCAGCGTGCGGATGCCACTGTAGCGATGGTCATTACGCAAACGGCGGGCGAGCTCTTCACCATTGTCATCCATACTGGCGACATCCATGATAACCAGTGAATGCGGCTCACCTTCGCGGGCTGCCTGATCCAGCAAATTCAATGCTTGTACGCCATCAGTAACTGCACGGCACAAGATGCCATGGCGAGCCAGGTTCTGCGTCAGGAAGCTGCGCAGGATTTCGCTGGAGTCAACGATGAGTACCCGTTCATCCTGCAAATCACTACTGAGCAAACTGTTTTGATCTTCGGCACTGGCATGGCACTGCATGCTGAAATAAAAATTACTGCCCTGACCAAGTGTGCTGCTGACCCCAATCTCACCATTCAGCAAGGCCACCAGTTGTTTGCAAATTGCCAGACCCAGGCCAGTACCGCCATATTTGCGGGTAGTAGAGCGGTCTGCCTGCGCAAAGGATTCAAATACATTCGCTACTGCATCTGCCGACATCCCTATGCCACTATCGCTGACTTCAAAGCGCAGTTTCCAAACGGCGTCATCTTGCCCGGCCTCAGGATGCTGGATCAGCACCACACGCACAGCGACTTCGCCACGCTCAGTAAACTTGACGGCATTACCGATCAGATTGATGAGTATCTGGCGCAAGCGCAAAGGATCACTCTTGATGCGCAGCGGTACTTCATCGGCGATCAGGTAAGCCAGCTCCAGGCCTTTTTGCTGGGCCTGCTTGGACAATAATTCCAGCACTTCAGCCAGCAGTTTATTGAGATCGAATTCGATTTCTTCGACTTCAACCTTGCCAGCTTCCATCTTGGAAAAATCCAGGATGTCATTGATCAGTTCTATGAGGGCCTGGGAAGAATTCCAGGCCACGTCCACGCATTCGCGCTGGCGTTTGGTCAAACGCATTTCTTTCAGCATATCCAGCATGCCGACCACACCATTCAGGGGCGTGCGCACTTCATGACTGACGGTAGCAGCAAACTGCGCTTTCATGACTGCAGTATGCAGTGCCTGGTCGCGTGATTGCTTGAGCTCTGCCTCACGTTCTTCCAGCACAGCCATCATCTGGTTGAAGGCGTGTGCCATTTCTATGATGTCTTTTGACCCATCGGGAGTGGCACGCATGCCGGACTCGCCCGCTTCGGCCCGGCCCATGAGGGACGACAATTGATTCAAGGGACGTATCATCTGGCGCGACATCAGGCGTATCACGCCCAGCAGGATCAGTGCAAATGACAGGGTAATGCCGAGATTGCCAAACAATAAGGACATGACCAGTTTGTCCAGGGTAGTCTTGCCGACTACTACGTGGACATAGCCCAGCAACTGCGGTTTGCTTTCCTGTACTTCAAAGGGAGAGGCTTCGGTTTCACCACCAAACACGGGCGCGCTGAAACGCCAGTCCTGATCGCTTTCATGTTCCAGCCTGGCACTGGATAATTGTCCACTAGGCTGGGTTTGCAGGCGTGGCAGATTAACGCCTGGCTTGCTTTGTGACAGCAGTACTTTGTGTTCGGCATTGGCGATTTCGACTTGCAAGACATCGGGAAATGCCAGTGTGGTAGCCACGACTTCCCTGGCATTGTCCGCCGAGTGATACAACAGCGCCAGGCGACTTTGCCTTGCCAGGTTTTCAGCCACTTGCTGGCCTTGCACCACGAAGTATGCGCGCATGCGATGGCTGGCCTGCCATGAGTTCATGATGGAGGAAAACAGCGCCAATACCAGAATGGCCACCGTAATGATGACGGTCAATTGGCGGCTGAAACCGGTACGGCGAAAATAATTGCTGAAAAACTTCATGCTTGAACCAAATTTACTTAGCGCCATCTACCGCGATACCGCAACGGCAAACAGCAATATGTCTCAAAATATTCAAGATCATGTAGCCATAGCTGAGCTATGCCTGCCATGCTTGGCTTGTTTGCTTCTGCATATGCAGACCAGTTCAACTCCGGTCAGCAGCGCAATCACTCAAGGCTCAGGAAAAATAGAATCGAAACTTCGCTGGCTTTGATAATCAATGTTCAAACCTATATGACTGGCCGTGCGTAAATTCACGGCCACCAACACTTCACGCAATAAGGATACGCCGGATTTACGGCCATCCCCGCTCAAGGCACTTTGTGCCGCCATGGCCAGGCTGTGACCGAGTTCCAGATTATTCGGGTACAGGGCAAACAGTGCGCCTTTTTTTGCATGCAGGAAACTGCTGGAAAAGAAGGGAATGCCCCGGCTCCAGGACTCACGCAAGACAAGTGGCAGGATACTGCCCTCCTCCACTGTCGTGGCGTCTTGCGGTAACCACAGCGCATCACGCTTGTCTGCGCTGGCAAAGGCGGCCTCATACTGATGGGCCGCGCTGGCCAGGTCCCTGGCTTCATAGGTCACCAATTCCAGACCTTGCTGTTTGGCGGCATCGCGGGCGAGTTTGATCAATGACTCATTATTTTTGGGGTCATACACGACGATGACTCTTTTGACATTTGGCAGCAGGCTTTTCAAGCGTGAAAACAGTAAAACCGGATCAGGCATGAGGCTGACGCCTGTCATGCTGCGGCTTTCGCTCTCCGGGATATTCAGGACACCGCCCACCACCACGGCAATTTCACGGTCCAGGCTATTTGCCAGCTTGACGCCCTGCCGCCCCAGTGCAATGACAACCCTGACACCACTGCGTTTCAATTGCGCATTCAATTCGCCAGCTTCAAGCTTTTGCCCGATAGCGATGCTGATAACGGGCAGGCGTGATTTATTTTCTATGCCCTCAATGATTTTGGCAAAGATGCTGCGGTATGGTTCGCCCATATCGGGATACAGCACGGCAAGGCTGCCGCCACCACTGGCATCCTGGCGCCTGGTCTGACCTGCGGCATCAGCAAATACCAGGTATTCACCATACTGACGGCCTATGCGTAAATCCTGCGCCATGGCAGGGGTTTGCACGCGTGGTGCCTGATTTTGCAACATGGCGAGATCGGATATGCTGATGGCTCGCTGATCATGTTGCGTATGTTGGGCCTGGGCGGGACGCGTCAGCAGCAAGCAGCAAAAAAAGAAGAATAGAAACCAACAGACGTGTTGAAACACTTCCCGCTTCTGGACAGTTTTTTGACTGATACCATCAGCAGAGAGCCGGGATACAGAGGAGGAGCGGGTTCCCACCATCAAGTGTTTCATTCCTTCTTTGACTTTCACTGCAGGGTTCATTACCCTCGCAGCTTCGATAATTCTTGCTTTGGTTTTTGCGCGGCTTCTTGCTTTATTGCCAGCTTTTTTACAAGCATCCTGATGATGGTCTCCCGATTTATCTGCACTGCCGATTTTTGCGGCATGTCAGCAAGGTGAAGCGGCAAGCTTAACCATCAACATTAACAGATTTACTTGCGCCTCCATATCAAAATCGCTGCGTCCATTCCTCCTTTCTGACTGGCGGCCAGTATTGCCAGACGGAGCGATGATTCATTTTTACAACTTGTAGCCAACTGCAAAAAAAACTAAGCGTCCACCCATGGCATTATCATTTAGCAAATTCACAAGGGTGTGCTGTAGAAAAGCAGATTCCAGAACGGCTGTTGAACAAACCCAGTACCTGTTGTCTGTAAGTCGACAGTAGTAATTAATGTGGCAACTGCAGGTGCTCGCCACAAAGTCAGGGCAGAACCGGTAGCTACGCTGATGACAGAGTTGTCACAGCATTGGTCACCGTATTTATCACCATACATCAGGGCGAGGCCTGCTTCATTCTGCGGCTCATCCGCCCTCGCCAGCTGCGGCAGGGCCAGTAGCAGGAAAGCAAAATTCAGGGCATACACCATAGTGGTAAGACGTCTCATCATGTCCCCAGAGGTTTACAACCATATTAATCCAATCTTTCAGGCAACAACAGCAAGATGCATCAGGGCAATGGGGCATTTGTCACAATGCAGTCAGCTTCTGACAAGATTTAAAATATTTCTTATATTTTAAATAATTAAATTACAGACCGCGGCAGGAAAAACCGCCTTCTGCACTTTCCTCATTTATAATCAAAGGTTTAGCAATCACCGCAGATCATATTATGGAATTAGCCAAGTCTTTTGAGCCCGCAGAAATCGAACAATCCTGGCGTGGCGAGTGGGAAAAACGTGGATATTTTGCCGCCACCATGGATGAAGGCAAACCCTCGTTCTCGATACAACTGCCACCGCCAAATGTGACAGGCACCCTGCACATGGGCCATGCCTTCAACCAGACCATCATGGATGGCCTGACGCGCTATTACCGCATGCGCGGTCACAATACGGCCTGGGTGCCGGGTACTGACCATGCAGGTATCGCTACGCAAATCGTGGTGGAACGCCAGCTCGATGCACAAAAGATTTCGCGCCATGATCTGGGCCGTGAAAAATTCCTGGAAAAAGTCTGGGAATGGAAAGAAAAATCCGGCTCCACCATCACCGGCCAGATGCGCCGCATGGGTGCCTCTGCCGACTGGGACCGTGAATATTTCACCATGGATGCCGAGCGCTCCAAGAGCGTCACCGATGTCTTCGTCAAACTGGTAGAGCAAGGTCTGATCTATCGCGGCAAGCGCCTGGTCAACTGGGACCCGGTGCTGGGCACTGCGGTATCTGATCTGGAAGTGGTGTCGGAAGAAGAAGATGGTTCGATGTGGCATATCCGCTACCCGTTTGCAGATGGCTCCGGCCACCTGACGGTAGCGACAACCCGCCCTGAAACCCTGCTGGGTGACGTGGCGGTAGCGGTTGACCCGACGGATGAACGTTATATCCACCTGGTTGGCAAGATGCTCAAGCTGCCGCTGACAGACCGCGAAATCCCGGTGATTGCTGACAGTTATGTCGACAAGGAATTTGGTACTGGCTGTGTGAAGATCACGCCTGCGCATGACATGAACGATTACGCTGTTGGTCAGCGTCACAAACTGGAGATGATCTGCATTTTCACTCTGGACGCCAAGATCAATGAAAACGCCCCTGCCGTATATCAAGGTATGGATCGTTTCGTCGCCCGCAAACAAATCGTTGCTGACCTTGATGCACAAGGTTTGCTGGAATCGGTAAAACCACACAAATTGATGGTGCCACGTGGCGACCGTACCAATGTGGTAATTGAGCCGATGCTGACTGACCAGTGGTTCATGGCCATGAGCAAACCAGCACCAGAAGGTACCTTCTTCCCAGGGAAATCCATCGCTGAAGTGGCGCTGGAAAAAGTCGCTGACGGCGAAATCAAATTCATCCCGGAAAACTGGACGACCACTTACAACCAGTGGCTGAACAATATCCAGGACTGGTGTATCTCTCGCCAATTGTGGTGGGGGCATCAAATCCCGGCCTGGTATGGCGACAATGGCGAAATCTATGTTGCGCATGATGAGACCGGTGCAAAAGCCAAGGCGGCTGCCGCTGGTTACACTGGCGCGCTGAAGCGTGATGATGACGTGCTAGATACCTGGTTCTCGTCTGCGCTGGTGCCTTTCTCTACCATGGGCTGGCCGGAAGAAACGCCGGATATCAAACACTTCCTGCCATCCTCGGTACTGGTGACCGGCTTTGACATTATTTTCTTCTGGGTTGCGCGCATGGTCATGATGACTACGCACTTCACCGGCAAAGTGCCTTTCAATACGGTGTATGTACATGGCCTGGTACGTGATTCCAGCGGCCAGAAAATGTCCAAGTCCAAGGGTAATACCCTGGACCCTATTGACCTGATCGACGGTATCAGCGTCGATGAACTGGTAGCGAAACGTACTGCTGGCCTGATGAACCCTAAACAGGCAGCCAGCATAGAAAAAGCCACGCGCAAGGAATTTGCCGATGGCATCCCGGCTTATGGTACGGACGCTTTGCGCTTCACCATGGCCAGCTATGCGTCACTGGGCCGCAATATCAATTTTGATCTGGGCCGCTGTGAAGGTTACCGCAACTTCTGCAATAAACTGTGGAATGCGACCCGCTTTGTCCTGATGAATACCGAAGGCAAGGATTGTGGTTTTGGTGCAGAAGTCACCGCAGCAGACCTCGAATATTCTGAAGCCGACAAATGGATCATCTCTACCCTGCAGCACGCAGAGGCAGAGGTAGAAAAAGGTTTTGCCGACTACCGTTTCGACAATATCGCTTCTGCCATCTACAAGTTTGTCTGGGACGAATATTGCGACTGGTATCTGGAAGTTGCCAAGGTACAGGTACAGCAGGGCAATGAAGCGCAACAACGCGCAACCCGCCGCACTTTATTGCGCGTGCTGGAAGTGATCTTGCGCCTGGCTCACCCTATCATTCCTTTCGTTACCGAAGCCTTGTGGCAAACCGTGGCTCCGCTCGCAGGCAAGACTTTGAACCCGGCTGGCGACAGCATCATGATCCAGCCTTACCCGCTGTTTGTCGCAGAAAACGTCGACACTGCAGCAGAAGCCTGGATGCAGGCACTGAAAGCCATGACCGACGCTTGCCGTAACCTGCGCGGTGAAATGCAATTGTCTCCAGCAAAACGCGTGCCACTGTTGTTGCAGGCCGCGAATGCAGAAGACAAGGCCCGCCTGCAGTCTTTTGCGCCATACCTGGAAGCACTGGCGAAACTGTCTGAGGTATCTGTCGTTGATGCGCTGCCTGAATCACCGGCACCGGTGTCCGTCGTTGGCGAATCGAAGCTGATGCTGAAGGTAGAAATCGACGTGGCAGCAGAACGTGCACGTATCAGCAAGGAAGTCGCCCGCCTGGAAGGTGAAATTGCCAAGTTGGAGACCAAGCTGGGTAACGAAGGCTTTGTCGCCAAGGCACCTGCACAGGTCATCGCGGTTGAGAGAGAGCGCCTGGCGAATTTCAAGGCCACTCTGCAAAAACTGCTGGAACAGCTAGGCAAGCTTCCACCAGCGTAAGATGTTGCAATACCGTGGGTTAAAGTAGGTACTCTAAAAATATTGTACGTGGTGAAAATTTTGCCACGTACAATCAAATCACATAAATCAGAGACCTCAGTTTTTCTTTTGGAGACAGCATGAAAAAAGTTCCACTTGTGTTAACAGTATTATCCACCTTCATCGCTTTGGCTGGCTTGCCACTGCTGGCACAGGCAGACGAAAGTCCGGTCGGCCTGTGGAAGAGCATAGACGACAAATCAGGCAAACCCAAGGCGCTGATACGCATCACTGAAACCGCTGGTGAATTGCAGGGCAAGATAGAAAGACTTTTTTTGGAAGCTGATGTCACTGAAAAAAACCCGAAATGCGACAAATGTGAAGGTGTCAACAAGGACCAGCCCATCGTCGGCATGACGATTTTGTCCGGTCTGAAAAAAGATGGTGATGAATACACTGGCGGTAAAATCCTCGATCCAGGCAATGGCAAGCTGTACAGCAGCAAGCTCAGCGTCATAGAAAACAACAAGAAACTCAATGTGCGTGGCTATATAGGTGCGCCCATGTTTGGCCGTACCCAGACCTGGGTGCGCGAGCAATAAACAGCTAAGGGCATCAAGCGAAGTGATAAAGGGAGCGAAAGCTCCCTTTATCACTTGCGAGCCCGTTTCCCTGGTAAAAATCAGGGTGCATCTGTACACATGTGTTGCAAGCAGGCGACTTGCCATAAACCAGAATAAAGCAGATGATAAGCTCCTGAATCCCTTATTGATGAGGTGGTGTCATGAAAAAAGCCTGGTCATCCTTGTTTGCACTTGCCCTGCTGATACTACCTGAACTTGCTTCGGCGCAAAAAACTGAGCCTCAGCTACTCAAGATTGCCACTGGCGAACTTCCCCCCTATGCCACCGAGAGCCGCGCTGACAAAGGCATAGCCCTGAGCATAGTGAGGCGCGCCTTTGAGCTGGAAGGCTACCGCGTAGAATTTACTTTTTTACCCTGGTCCAGGGCGCTGGCAGAAAGCCGTGCAGGCAAGTGGGATGGCACGGCTTACTGGGGTCATAAGCCAGAGCATGATGCGAGCTTTTTCCTGAGTGAAAACGTCATTACCGAGCAATGGGTGTTTGTCTATCGCAATGCCCTGGATTTCAAATGGCAGCAATTGACTGATCTGCGTCCTTATCGCATTGCCATGATTCAAGACTACACCTACACGCCAGAAATGTGGGCCATGGCAAACAAGGCTGAACTGAAGGTGGAAAAACTACCCAATGATATGGCTGCCTTGCGCCTGCTGTTGTTAAAACGCGTGGACATCGCCCCTATGGAAAGAAATGTCACCTGCGATTTGCTGGCTCGCAATTTCTCTCCTGGCGATGCAGCACAATTATCTGCGCACCCCAAATTGATGACAGACAGTTTCACTACTCATCTTATGATGTCCCGGGGTTTGCCGACCAGCGCTGGCCGCGTCACTGCCTTTAATGCAGGTTTGAAAAAACTGCGCGCATCCGGTGAATATCAAAAATTGTCATCGCAGGTGAACTGCCCGCAGGGCTGGTCGGACGTCGCAAAAACTTCGCACTGAATTGCAGATAAGCACACATAAGCATACTTGATTTATAACAGACGCCCATCTGTGTCCCCATGACCAGGAGCACACAGAGGCAATTGCATAATGAAACTGCTACCCACATCGAGCTTGCTTTCAACACGTATGCTGCCACCGAGCACATCGCTGACCAGGTTGTAGACGATATTGAGTCCCAGGCCACTGCCGCCCTGCCCCAGCTTGGTGGTAAAGAAGGGATCAAAGATGCGCCCCAGATTGGCTTCGACTATTCCTATGCCATTGTCATTGACACTGAGTTCAACCATGGCCGGCTGAGTATCAAGCAATCTTGCTCTGATATCAATGACACCATTTTCGCGGCCATCAAAGCCGTGCAGAATCGCATTATTGATAAGATTGCTGATAATCTGTCCCAATAAGCCGGGGTAAGCATCCATATGTATTTCTGGCGGGATGTCCATGCGCACGTCATGCACATTGCGCTTGATGCTGGCACCTATGGTCAACAAGGTTTCCCTGATCACCTCATCTAGCAAAAAGACGCGGCGCTGGGCACTGGTCCTGTCCACGGCCACACGCTTGAAGCTGCCTATCAGTTCTGCAGCACTATGCAGATTGCGCAAGAGAATATCGCTGGCCTGCAAATTATTTTCTACATAATTTTGCAAGGCAATACGGGTCACCCCCAGTGTCATTTTTTTATTGAATTCACGGCTCAGGTCATGAATGGTGCTGGCCACGGTGACAGAATTACCTATCGGCGTATTGAGTTCATGGGCAACACCTGCCACCAGTGAACCCAGGGCGGCCAGCCTGTCACTGCGCTGGATTTCAGCATGGGCTGTATTGAGATCATCGAGAGCGGTACGCAACTCCTGGTTCGAGGAATGCAGTTGCCTGGTGCGGTCTTCTACGCGTTGTTCCAGTGTGGCATTGTGGCTGGCTTGTTCGTGCATCAGTTCACCCAGACGCAGGCGCATGGAATCCACGCCCCGTGCCAGGCTGCCAAGTTCATCTGGCCTGGCAACACTGACCGCATCAGCCAGTTGCCCTTCTCCCAGTCTATCCACATCACGCTGTAATTGTTGCAAGGGCCGCATCATGCGCCTCTGGAACAAGAGCCATAACAGAAAAAATGAGATCAGCAATTGCACCAGGATGGCAGCCCCACCCTTGAGGAATTTCCTGAAAAATTCCTGCTCCATCAAATGGCTGCTCATTTCTATCGTGACACGCCCGATGACACTGCCATCCTTGCGGATATCGCGGGTTTCACTGAGCAGGCCGCGCTTCTCCACATTTGCCTGTTCAGCATGAACAAAGCGCCCCAGGGCTGCATCTTCAACCACAATGCGTACCACATCGGGATTGAGCATGACGGAATTGACAAAACTCTGCGCACTGCTGGCATCAACTTGCCACAATGGCACAGGCATGGTTTGTTCCAGCATGCTGGCATATTGCTTGAGCGGGCCACGCACGCGGACTTCATACTCACGCTCATAACTATCCCTGGCCAGCACGGTGCCCAGCAGGATGGCAGGGATAAGGATGCCCAGACCTATGCCCAGCACGATGGCTTTACGCAAGGACAAAGTAGCCGAACGCCACCCTGTCTGCTGGCCTGATGATCCTGGATGAGGTGAGTGCTTGCTGAACATCCTTGCAGTCAGTCCCGGTGTTAGCCTAAAGCCATAACGGCAGAATTTGTCCAGACTATGGTCCGGACCTGATTGATTTGCAAAGAAGCAGCAGCCTCAGTCTCGATGACATATACCGGAGGTACTACGCGTTGCACAAATATTCTACCTGAAATTGATTATGCCTTCCTTGATTAGCATTTCAATGTGGCAAATCTGAAAACCGGCTGTCAGTCTTTGTCGCCTTGGCTTGATGCAGATCAAGGATAGTAAACGTTAAAAGCTTAATATGAAGACAAGGAAAATCTTTTCCTCAAACGTCAAAGGAATATCCATGCAAGTAGACCACCATCCTCTTTCCACTGAATTCCCTGAGTTTAAACAAGCCATACATGAGCTTAAGGCTGACAATACTCATTTCGCCAAGCTGTTTGCTGAGTATGATGAGACCGACAAGGCCATCAATCGTGCAGAAAATGGCGCTGAACATCTGGGTGATGTAGCGCTGGAGGGCTTGAAGAAAATGCGCCTCAGCCTGAAAGACCAGTTATTCCACATCTTGCAGACCAGTGCTGCGGCCTGATTGATGCAACTGAAGTTCTGAAAAGCGCCGGACTCAGTTCCGGCGCTTTGCTCTGAAGACTTGCTGGTCTTCATAAAAAACTGCGTCCTGTTGGGGCCACCAGCCCGGCAAACCCAGCACGGGCAATGGCGTATAATTTGCTGTTGTCAAAGTCTGACTGACAAGTTGCCGGGCCACTATGCCATCAATATAGGCACGTCTGGCAATTGGATCCCTTGTGAAATACGCTGGTTCCACCATCACTACCCAGGTATGCGCTGTAATTGCCTTATAAGGCTGGACCAGCTTTTCCATCAGGGCATGGCCAAAGCACCAGACTTCAGCACAGCGCCCGAATTTATCCGCCTGCAAAACGAAGGCATCCTGCCATGCGTGTGCACGTAAAGCAGCGATCAGGTCTGCGCCTTCAGTGGTATCAGCAAGCACCAGCAAAGCAGCATTCTCGTCAAAAATGGTCGCTGCATCACGCGCAGGGCCGCGTGACTTGCCTATGCCCAGACTCGCAATCTGCGCAGCCTGCAAGGCATTCAACTGACGTTTGATGGCTGGAAAAGTCAGCCATACCAGGGCATTGAAAAAATCATGCAGATTCTCACGCGTGGGCACCAGGCCTGTGGCACTGATATGCGCTTCATAAGCCGCGCCCTCAGGCAGTTCTTCCTGCGTGATAAAGCGTAACGGCAACTCGAGATGATTGGTAAGACCAGCCTGCACTGCACATTGATTGAGTTGTACACGCCAGTCATCTGCCGCCAGCAAGCCTTGAGCCTGCTCGCGCACGGCAGCAAACCAGGCTTGCGGCCAGTCTATGTCATCAAAAAAACGTGGTGTCATGGAAATACAGGCGAATTTCAGGCAGTGCGCATTTTCCAGTGCAGGGTTTCACCACTGTTCAGCGGCACGATGCTGGTATCGGCAAAAGGCAATTCTGCCGGCATTTGCCAGTCTTCGCGCACCAGGGTAATGCTGCCTCTATTGCGTGGCAATTGATAAAAGTCAGGGCCATTGAAACTGGCGAATGCTTCCAGTTGATCAAGCGCACCAGCCTGCTCAAACGCCTGGGTATACAGCTCCATCGCATGCAGGGCGGTGTAGCAACCGGCGCAACCACAGGCATGTTCTTTCAAACCCCTGGCATGCGGGGCAGAATCAGTGCCGAGGAAAAAACGCTTGCTACCGGAGATAGCCGCTTTGACCAGCGCCTGGCGATGGATTTCACGCTTTAATACTGGCAAGCAGTAATAATGCGGGCGTATGCCGCCTTTGAAAATCTCGTTACGGTTGTACAGCAAATGATGGGCAGTAATTGTCGCCGCAATCGGGCCGCCAGATTCTGCCACATAGGTAGCGGCATCACTGGTGGTGATATGCTCAAACACCACTTTCAATTCCGGCATGTCCTTGCGCAGCGGTTGCATGACGCGGTCGATGAACACGGCTTCGCGGTCAAACAAATCAATCTCGGCATCAGTCACTTCACCATGCACCAGGAAGGGCATGCCAACTTCCTGCATGGTTTCCAGGGTCTTATAGCAATTCTTGAGATCAGTCACACCCGCATCAGAATTGGTGGTGGCACCAGCCGGATACAGCTTCACGGCATGCACGAAACCACTGTCTTTGGCTCGGCGAATTTCTTCTGGTGGCGTGTTATTCGTCAGGTACAGTGTCATCAGCGGTTCGAAATTCATGCCTGCTGGCAGAGCAGCAAGTATGCGTTCGCGATAAGCAGCAGCCTGCTCCGTCGTTGTGACTGGCGGTTTCAGGTTCGGCATGATGATGGCGCGGGCAAACTGCGCGGCTGTATGCGGCAACACGCTGGCCAGTGCTGCGCCATCGCGCACATGCAAATGCCAGTCATCTGGACGGGTGATGGTAATTTGTTGCGGGGAAGTATTTGCAGTAGAGGCAGTCATGGTAGCTCGCAGTGACGGAATACCGGCATTTTACCTTTTCCCCCCGTCTTAAGCACCTTTGCTGGTACAGGTCTGAGGCATATCACTGGCTTAAGTATCTTAAAAACTATTGAAATAGCAATAAATAACCAGGCTCATGTTTTTTTAATGACATGCAGAACCGGTATCAAACTTGCCACCAAAACGCTGCAATGCCATGACCCGCATGATCAATGCCTGCTCTGGCAATATATCCAGCGCATTTTGTGGTGACGTCCCTTGTGTCATCAACAATGCCTTGTCTTGCGTATGCGCCAGACCGAGGACGTGACCTAGTTCATGCCCCAATGGCTTACCCATCTGGAAGTAGGGATTGGCATGCTTGTCATGCCTATTCATCAGCACATCATTAAATACCGCTTTGCCTGCTGGCAAATTACCAAATGCATCGGCAATTTTTCCTGCCGGATTGGGCATGGCAGAAGCAAAAATCACTGTCAGTTGATGGCGATTCTCAGTCCACGCTGGCAGTTCGCCAGTTGGACGGAATTTGAAATTGAAATTGATGTTTGCCTGCTGGTAGTAGCGGTTGACGAGCGCCATATAGGCTCGCAGTTGCTCAGGCTTATTCCAGATGGCAGAGTCTTTGAAAAACACGTCCACATCGACCACTATGGTTTTCTTGCTTTTTGCATCAGCACAGATTGCCGCATGCACAGCACAGTCTGGTTGCTGCTCAGGGAAAATTTTTAATGCACGCGGCAAATCTGCAGCATGCAGATGCGACCAGTCCAGCGCTTGCCATTGATATTCATCAGGTATTAATTTTTTGCAGTTTTTTGCATCAACTGCCCTTTCGCTCTCAGTGCCATGAACTGGCGCAACTACCAGCGTCAGGCAGGCAAGTATGAAGCAGACTATAGACTGCATCACTAAAGCAAATGAAGAAGGGAATATATGCATGAGAAATCGCTGAATGGCGGTGCCGTGATTGTGATGCTTCACATGCAAATACGCAGCAATTTTATTGTATCTGTGTATGGTGACTTCAGTTACAAACGAGCCCGGCACTTTGCAGTGCCGGGCTCGTTTTTTATCACTTTACAGGAGGATTACCCTCCTGCTATTACCAACCGAATTAAGCGATGAAGTCGCCAGCGACGATGGAACCTGCGCCTACGAGCTTGACGATAAAGTCAGTTGCATCAACTGTACCTACAGTGCCACCGATGTTTTGGAAGGCATAAGTACCAGCTGCTGTACCTGCGGCTACAGTGATGATGTAAGCCTGAGTATTAGCTGCCAGAGTCGCGCCAGCTGCAGTTGCTGCTGTGGCGATTGCTGCTGCCAAAGTAGCTGTGTCAGCTGTTGCGATGTTCAGCGCGTTCAATGTTGTTGCTGCTGTGCCAGTTTTGAACACGTCAGCGCCAGCAATTTTGAAGTTTGCCACTGTATCGATGTTAGCCAATACGGAACCAGTAGCAATCGTGTCAGTGCCAGTTGTAGTGGCGGACAGATTGATAGTGTCGGCACCTGAACCACCGGTGATAGTGGTAGCACCTGTACCAGTACCCAGAATATTGAGAGTCTGACCACCAGTTCCCAGAATGACATTATTGATCGCAGTAGAAGCAGACTTCGTAAAGTTCAAAGTCACGCCAGCACCGTTTTCATTGGTCACAGTCCATGCGGCGTTAGTACCACCAGTCACATTCACGGTTTCAACACCGGTTACTTTGGCAGACATATCCAGCGCAGCAGTAACAGCACCTACGTTCAGGATGTCACCGGCTCCAGCACCACCGTTAATACCATTGGCAGCAACAGTCGCCGTAATGATGGCATCACCGACATTGATCGTGTCAGCACCAGTGCCACCAGTAACAGAAATCAAACCAGCAGCACCTGTGAATGTGTTGACACCATTTGCCAGTACATAATTTTCTACAGTCGCGTTACCAGCGATAGTACCTGCCGTAGAGAATGTGAAGGCATTTGTACCTGTCGCTGTGATGCTGGTGAAGGCACTGTATTGAGCCGCAGACAAAGTAATACCTGCATTGCTGGCAACCACCAGGCTTTCGAACCCGGAGATATTCGCACCAGCAATATTGGATGACGCGACCAAGCTCAGAATATCAGATGTACCAGCGCCTGCTGTGAAAGTACCACTGTAAGTTTTACCTTCCATCGTCAGGGTATTGTTACCAGCACCCAGGTTGACATTACCCGCCAGCATGGAGCTGCCAGAGTTGGCCAGGTATACACGGTCATTACCTGTGCCGCCATTGACAGTGGTAACACCAGCAGTTGCAACGTTGAAGTACACATCTGTCGATGTATTGTCTGTAGCGACAGTTTTGATGTTGGTAATAGTATTGCCGCCACCGATAACGATACTGCCGCCACCAGTGAAGGTGATCATGTCTGTATCACCGGCATTACCGTTGACAGTTGTACCAACCAGCGCTGCAGCATTGCCTGTGAAATTATCATTCACGTTTGCTGTGCTGTTAAATACACCACCTGCAGTCAAGGCAATCGGCGCCAGAGCTGCGCCACCGCCATTGACTGGATTAGTACCTATGACACCAGCAATCGCAGTAGCGCCACCGGATGTACCGATTGCATTCGATGTCGTCGTGTTGTTCACGCCCCCACCAGTTGCGTTGGAAGAAGACGTTACGTCGAATACCAGACTGCCGCCTGTGACCGTAACAAAGGACAGGTCGATGTTATTAATACCACCAATATCGTCAACGATAGTCAGTTGATGAGGTACGTTACCAGTGAACGTCAGCACAGGACCAGACAGGTTCAAGGCAGCACGCGCAGCGATTAATGCAGCGTATTGGGAAGCAGTGATTACAACAGCAGAGTTCGCTGTGATGTTTTCAATGTTGGACAGTTGAGCACCAGCCAGGTTGATCGCACCGTAAGTCACCAGTGTATCGTTACCGTTACCCAGGTTGATCGTGTCTGTGACAACGCGAGCAACTGCATTGACTGTGGACTGAGCATTCAGGTTCACACCGTTTTCAGATGTGTTGTAGGTACCGGCAACATAGTTACCCAGCAATACAACGCGGTCTGCACCAGCGCCGAGTTGCAGGAAGTTGGCGCCACGGGCCAGTGTCACGTCCAGCGCAGATTGAGCTGTCAATGCACCTGCATCGATGGAAACACCCACTGTTGCGTTAGCAACGTTGA